>ERZ780144.1295-NODE-1295-length-28082-cov-6.135548_pt1 | contig 28082 bp, 21 predicted proteins | sample MGYA00511380_ERZ780144 | MGnify/ENA primary metagenome ERZ780144 (study PRJEB29588, sample SAMEA1965858) | human gut metagenome | biome: human gut; feature: human-associated habitat; material: faeces | place: Denmark | collected 2008/2010 ... | reverse complement strand
CCTCGTCGGACGAACGGAGGTCGCATGCGGCGATGAATTGCAACGGCAATTATTCGGACGGCCGGTACGGAAAACTCCGCAATGGCTGTCCGCACTCCGAAATCCGCTCCTTCCGGCAACCCTCCGCGCTCCGGAAGCGCCGCCACCCTGCGAACCGAAAAAGCCTCCGGAACATACGCTCGAAGGCTTTCTATGGTATGGACATACAGGAACGATCCCCGCTGCCATTGGCTGCGGAGCCGTCGTCCGCAAGGGATCGGTACGGAATCTGTGTACGCTGCCTGCCTTTTATATCTGTTTTTGGCAACTATATCCCGCCTTACACCGCCGTACCTCCGAAACCCGACTGCCGAAGCGGGTCTTGTCCGAAGCCTCCGTCAAGGCGGTTTTTTTTGGGGGGGGGCTCCGATCTATAAACGCGGCTCTGCCGCGAACGCTCCGGCAGCCGGTCGTGTGCAGCGACTCGGAAAACCGACGGAGTGTAAAGCAAGGTATGGCTGCCTTGTTTTTCTCAGGCCCGAAAGCCGGCTTCAGATTCGTACCCGCCTGCGCCGCTTCTGTGCTTCCCCGTGCCGTCCAGCCCGAAGCGGCGGGCGATCTGCGAGACGTTGTATTTGATGTAATCCATGCTGCTGCACGCCTCGACCGCCTCCTTGTATTCGGCACGGGTGGCAGGCTGCTGCCCTCGAAGCTGGCCGAGCCGGATAGTTCCGGCCTCCTCCTTGTCGCATGAAATATCGTATCGCGCCAGCATCAGGTGCCGGTGGTATTTGCAGATATGTCCCTTCAGCCCGGAAAGACTCACGCTGCACGTCCGGCTGATTTCACAGCAGGAGAGGCGGGTCGAGCGATAGAGCTCGACGACCTCGCGGTATCGCTCCGTCGTCTTCGGTTGGGGATTCGGGATGCTGGAGCCTCCGGTCGATATGATCGGTTCATTTTTCATCCTGTAAATAGTCTGGAGTTCTTGGGTAGAGCCGCGTATTATCCTCGTTGTTTCCATCGGATAAGTACTTTTTCTGCAGCGATTTTCAGAACTACTTGATCGGTAGCCTGTATGCCTTGAAATAGTTCAGATGTTCGTAGTAGGAGACGATTGCGGGGAGCATCTTCGTCTGCCGCCGGGTAGGGGTGCGGCCTGCTCTGTCGGCAGCATCTCCGGTAAGCATACCCGCACGTCGGATGCCCGTTCCGGAACGGCACGAGTGCGGAATCGGCCGCTATCGCATTGCGGCAGGGCAGACCGTTTCTGTCGATACAGCGGTAGGGGACGCTGGCATCGAAACCCGCATCCGTGCATATATCTCTCGCGCTGCGCTCCGTCGTATAGTATATGCCGACCCGACTTCGTTCCGGAAAATTTTGCCCTGACTGTTATCCGGATCGGTCGTAACCGCAATTCCCTGCGTATAGGGTCAGTAGGTCAGTCCGAATGCCCAGAGGGGTATCGTGTTGCGGTGCCCGTACTCGATGTCATCCTTCACGAGGTAGGCGTTCCCGATGTCGCGGATCTGCTTCTGCGTCTTGTTGCGGCCGCCCACCTCCCGCCGATCCGGAAGTCGGCCACCGAAGAAGAAGTTATGGTCTGCGCCGGAGCCAACAACGAAAGGAATACCGTTTCGCGGACGTTGCCCACGTCGGGCGTCGTGTCCGAGAGGGCGTAGGCGAGGTTGGTGTTGTTCAGGTATATCTTGTCCACCTTGCCCAGCGCGCTGATCCCATGCGTGTCGTCGCGCAAAATATTGATAAGTTGCGCCTTTTCCAGATAAACCATCAGATCGGCCACCATGTTGCGGTTGATGTTCAGGTCGCGGGCCAGCTTCGAGTAATTGGGCTTGAAAGGAACGCTCTGCGCGACGATATAAAGCAGCTTTTTGAGCTTCTGAGCCGTGGAGGTCGTCATCTCGGCAAACGCGGGAATGTCGTTATCTACTACCTGATTGATGACGCTTAGCAACCGGAGGTAGTAACCGCTCTCCTGAAAATAGGGATAGTAGCCCTCCTTCAGGTACTCCTTGAACAGCGCCACGGGACGGTGTTCCGCATAGGGGAAGTCGATCTTGTTCTGTACGACCTGTTCGAGCGTATGGGCGGGAATACGGATGCCCTTGCCGATAGCCAGGTATTCCCGGAACGAGAGCCCCGGCAGGCGGTATTCCAGCTTGCGGCGGCTCAGGTCGGCCCCGCCCTTCTCCAGATCGAGGATGGACGAACCCGTATAGCCCACGCGCAGCGTCGCATAGGTGTCGTAGATGTTCTTGATCTCGGTGGACCAGTTCTTATATTTGTGTATCTCGTCGATATAGAGCGCCTTGCCACCCTCCCGATAGAACTGTCCGGCCAGCTCCACGAGCGTATGCGTCGAGAAATAGAGGTCGTCGGCCGACACGTAAAGCGTGGCCGCCGCATCTTCGTGCAGCTTGATGTGCTGCAATACGAGGGTCGATTTGCCGACGCCCCGCGCTCCGAGGATAGCCACAAGGCGGCTCTCCCACAAAATCTTGTCGTGAATGTCGCGCACATATTCGGTCGGCGTGTTCTGAAGCCGCGTCCGGAAGGTTCTTATCAAAGTATCCATACTTACTTGCTTTGTCCGTTTTGCACAAAGATAACAAAATTGCACGATGTATAATGCAATTCCTATGCAAAAAAGATGGGTTTATACGGCAGCCTCGCTTCCGCATCCGACGGGACTGACTTTCCATGAAAAAGGGTTGCACTTTCGGAGCGATTCCAGTGGCAGCAGCTTGCACGGCACGGGGCGTCGCGCAGACGTCGGAGTTCCTTCGCTGCGATCTTCACGGCTTCGGCCTTGATACGGTCGTAGTTCACCCTGAACGTATTCTCCATACGGACAAGACATTGCGGGACGCTACCTGATACGCCCCGTCTTCATCTGCTGAGACAGCCCATGTTTCGAACCCGATTGTTTTATGAAATCATCCCCGTCAAAAGTATTTTTGGCGGGGATGAATTGCATTTTGGGAAATTAGAATCTGTGAGTATGACCCACCGTCCCCGGGCTTATCCTATTATTAAAATTGTTGGGAGGAGGATCATAATTGAATGAATAATTTCCTTCCGGCGGTTTGTTGACGATGGTGCTTTGCTGTTGATCGATATTACCGCCTGAAATCTCCCCGCTTTCCCTTCTTGAAATTCGATCAAAAAGGTTCTGCTGATCTTGTAGCGATAAATTGAATTTCTTTTTCATAGCAGTTTAAGTTTTAGTTTATTTGCGTACTGTCTGAACTATTAAGGCTCTTTAAATTTTTAGTTATAAAAAATTATAGCTTTAATATACGGGAGCCCACCCCGTATATCAATTTACGACAAAATACATTTCCTGAAAGTTGATCGTCAATTGTTTGAATTCAGCGGGAGGCAGTACACCCAATGTTCCGTCGAAGGGTATTCCCATCAACTGGGAATGGGGCATATCTTCGATTACATACAGGTTAGTCATCACACCCGTTTTATCCCCGATCGTCAGTTCCATCTGCGGCAGTATGGCGTATTCGAGTACCGGATTATATCCGGTCGCGGTTTTTCCGCGTTTGCGTCCGTGTGCCTGCAACGGCGGAAGCCGGTTGCGATGCGCCTCATGGAATTCCGGTTCGACGGACGATTTCGAGGCTCCCGTATCCCAAACCATCGTTGCGGGGATTCCGTCCAGTTCGACCCGAATGTAAGGCACTTTGTTGAGCATCAGGTTCCGGGGAGCGTCGGGCGAAGAGACCGTCCGGGATCTCAAATGCAATTTCCGAAGTTCGTAGTCCAGTTCGATTTCGGAGAAGAGTTGCAATATGTCGTTTCCGAGAATAAGACCGCAATCCGTAACGCCCGTATCTCCGAGCGGCAGAACCACGCACGGAACATGGACGAACACGGCTGTTCCCAATCGCAGGGTGTCGAGCAATGCGAGAGGACACCGCGTTTCGTTGAATCGGATCGAATCCGCCGACATGGGCAATTCCAACTGAGATGCCAACTGTTTATCGATGATCGTCATCTGACCTCCGGAGTCGAGCATCGCTCCGATTCGTTGCATGCCGCGGACGGCCGTGAATTTGATTTGTTCGTCTTCGACGCCGAACGGTATGTCGTAATTCGCGTCGGCATCCGATATACCCATTCGAGGCCACTGGGATTTCAGCCCGAAAAGGACGGCATTGGTCTCGAAAGCAGTCCGCGTCCCCTCGTCCATATAGTCCCGGCCTTGCGCAAGCAGGCTCGTACAAATATCGTGGGCAGCTTTGAAGTGTCCGAGTTTCGCCAGATTGTCGGACATCATCCAGAACAATGAGAAAAAGTTGCCGCCCATTTGGGCGTTGTACTCATCGTACATGTGCTGGATTTTCTCGACGGCGCCCGCCGGATTGTTGAAATTATGGTCGAGCAGCGCCCCCGAGAACAGCCGCATGTAATCGCTCAGGCTGTCGGCACTCTGTTCATAACGGGCTCTCGTTTCGAACCAGTCGCTTCGGGAGATAGCCTCTCCGATTGCATTGTCATACGGGTTTTCTTGGGCGGCCCCGATTTGCGCCAGAAGGACTGCGAACAGCAGACCGATGATTTTACGAATAACCATGGCTTTATCATTTTGAAGTGGATATATCGACGACAGAAACAATTTCCGAATAATCGCTGCTATGGAAAATCAGCCTTTCCGCAAACAACCCATCTATAATGGGAATGAGACTCTTTTCCTCGATATGGCATTCTTTGGCCAATTCAGCGAGTGAAATGACTTCCTCATTGGCTTTTTGCAATACGTTCCACTCCGTCGAATGCGTATCGAATTCCAACTCATTTATCAGTGTTCCATTGCAGTATTCTTTATATATAGCCTTATCATCGTAGGAAACGAAAAGATAGGAATAATGCTGGCTTTTATAATAATGTTCGATTTCTATAAATTTATCCCACAATAAATTCTGAGATAATTTCAGATGTTCAAGAAGGATGATCTTGGTCTCGGCCTGCAAGTAATTTCGTGGCAGAAGCATAGACATCGGATTTTCAGCCCATCGGTATGGCAATTCGTCCTTTATCTTGTTATAATATGGACTGGACTTGATTACAGCTAATTGAGATATGTTATGCTTGAAAAAGTTTTCGGCATAAAAGAACCTTAAAAAATGCAGATTGTCAATGCTCTCGATTATATCGTCTTCCGTTTCTTCTATCAAGCCCCGTAAAACGTTCGCTCCGTTTACATGAATTCTGTACTTATAAGCGAACTTGATGAATAAGAGATTACTGGAAAATGTATTTTTCTTGTCGATCTTTCGTAAAAGATTGTCTGAAGGAGATTCATATCCGATTTGCACATGATTGAATCCAGCCAAAGCCATCTTCTTTACAATCCGTGCATTGACTCCGTGCGATATGATTTCACCTAAATCGATGGATAATCGAGGATACTGCTCTCTGATTTCCATCAGTCCGTCAAGGAAAGCGTCGAAGCGAGCAAAGTCATTGTCGATAAGATCATTATCCAAAAACTGAATTCTGTAGATTCCGTACTTCTTAACCGAATCGGCGATTTCATCCAATGTGACGGCTATATCTTTTTTCCGGAATTTATAACCCATGTTTAAGTAGCAGAAATGACATTTCTTCCAATGGCAGCTTCTACTGTTTTCAAAAGATAACAATGCATATTGCTTGGGAACACCATAGCAGTCCATCTTATCGAAAAAATCGGAATAATCCGGCCGGAGGGCTTTAGACGATAAATCGGCGAACTCCATATTAGGTATTCGGGATGTCAGAATTTCGCCATTTACCCTGTACGCTATGTTGCCTATCGAGGATAATTCATCCGTTTTATCCTCGGAAATTTTCTCAGTCAAATGAAGCAGCGGAATCTCGCCTTCGCCCCACATAGCGATATCGAATTGTGCGAAATTTTGCAAATAGGCAATCGCCGCTTCTTTGGTGCCGATGCCTCCGACAACGATTACTGCAGATGGATTTTTCTCTTTGATTTTTTCTGCGATAATACTCGAACAAACCCATTGATACAAATTTACCTCCAGCCCGAAATACAGAATTTTGTCGAAATCGTATTTATCTATGATTTCATTCAACAGATCTTCGAACTTTTGAGCATATTGATGCATATGTTCATCCCAAAAATTAGGAGACATATTGATATACTGAGGTTTGATAGCCTTCAGCAAAACTTTCAGTCGATTATATGCACAAGTGTCTTTATGTTTGATCGCCAAATAATTGTAGTACAGCAACAGATGTTCGGCTCCTTCATCTGCCAAAGTACCGTCACTCCACATAAATTCGTTCTGGAGCTTCCGCAAATAAAGGTTCCAATATTCGATGCAGACATTGTATCCGAAATTTTGGAGATAGGCTTTTAACACCGACATAGCCGGCGAAGGCATATAAACATTTGCGGGAGGCGCCCATCCTAAAATGACTTGCTTTTTAGTTTTCTGTCCTTCATTCTCCATGGCAGCAGTTCGTGTAATAGGTTAAAGTCTTTATTTTGAACAGATATTCGTACTTGGCCTGCAAGAGTTGCGAACGGGCCTTGACCTGTGCGGAGACCGCGGCGTTGTAGTCCGTTACGGTCGCGGCGCCGAGGTCGTACTTGCGTGCGATCTGCCGGGCGGCCTCCTCGGCCGAGGCGACGTATCGCTGCGCTCCGCGGTATCGCTCCCACGCCGTTCGGGCGTCGATGAGCGCCTGCGTAACTTCCTTTTCCACCTGTTTCTCGGCCGTTCGCAGGGCGTATTCGGCCTGCCATATGGCGAGCTTCTGCCGCTGCACGTTCTTGCGGATCGTGAACTTCCCGAAAATCGGGATGCTGAGCGACAGCGACACATAGCTGCTCGCATTGTCCCGGTACTGCTCGAAAAACGGATATGCCTCATACCGATAGGTGCCGTCGGGATTCCGGAACATCTTCTGCCGCACGTCGGAATAGCTCGACCCGTAGCCCGCAGAGAGCGAGAGCGTCGGCCAATAGGCCGTGCGTGCGATCTGCAGGTCGCGTCGGGCCATGTCGACCCCCACGCGCGCCGCCTCCAGTTCGGGCAATTCCCGCGCAGCGTCGAACACTTCCGCCGGACTGTCCGCGATGCCGGAACGAGCCGGCACCCCGACATCGGGCGCAACGGTCCGGAAGGTCGTATAGTCTTCGATTTCGAGCAGCTGGCAGAGATCGAGCCGCGCGATGTCGTAGGTGTTCCGCGCGGTCAGCACGTCGTTCTCCGCATCGGCTAATTGCGAGCGGATTTGCAGCAAATCGGCCGTCGTAACCTTGCGGGCCTCGACCTTCTTCGCCGTCTTCTCTTCCTGTATCCTCAGTTCCGCCACGACCTGTTCGGCGTCGCGGATCGTCTCCTCGGCACACAGGATCTCCAGATAATAGGCCGTAACGTTCATCCTCACGTCGTTGCGCATCTTCTCCACGGCGAGCAGCGACGACCGCAGGTCGAGCTGCGCGCGTTTGAGGTTGTAGTAGTTCTTCAGCCCTCCGAAGAGCAGGATATTCGCCCCGAGCGAAGAGCTGTTGCCCGCCACGGTCTCGTTCTCCACGAATTCGTAGGTCGTCTCATCGAGCACGCGCCCCGTCGCGAGGGATGAACTGTTCGATACGGAGAGGTCGGGGGCATAGCTCCACTTCGATTCGGCGAGGGCGATGCGTTTCTCCGCGGCCGTGAGCTCCTGTGTTTTGATTTCGATGTTGTGCTCGTAGGCATGCGCAATGCATTCGTCCAGCGTCCAGCGCCGTTCCTGCGCAAAGCCGGAGGTGCCGAAGAGCAGCAGCAGGCCGAGCGGTACGATGTGTGTCCGTTTCATGCAGCTATCGGTTTTTGAAAAGCGACACGACGGGCTGGATGAAGCGTTCGATCAGCCGCATGTCCTCGGTTACGATCTCGGCCGTGCCGTCCATCCGCTGAATCATCGGCAGCTCGCGCTTGTACGAAGTCGTCATTCCGTCGGGGAAGACGACCTCGGCGGTGTAGACGACGGCCGTACCGCTCTGGGTCTGTATCTGTTCCGGCACGGCCGAAAGCGAGCGTATCCGGCCCCGCAGCACGCCGAACTCCATGTAGGGATAGCCGTTGAGCTTCACGTTCACCCCTTGGCCGACCTTCACTTTGCCGAAGCCCGCCGAGGGGACCTGCAGGCGCCCGATGACCTCCGTCGCGCCGTCGGGAACGATGCTCGCCAGTTTGTCGCCGACGGCGACATGCTGATTCCCGCTCCAATAGTTCATGAGCGTTACACGTCCGGCGACCGGGGCCTCCAGCACATACTGCTGCCGCCATTGGGCGATCTGGGCCGCGAGCTGCTGGCGGCTCTGTTCCAGCGCCCGCTCGTATTCCGCCGTTTCGTTTTCCTGCTGGAGCGTCAGTTCGACCAGCTGTTGCTCCGACTGGATGATCTGCAGCTCGGTCGAGGTGAGCGTGGCGTCGAACCCCGCTTGGGCGTTCTGCTTCGAGAGGTAGTTCTGGGCCGTGGCTTCGTAGTCGGCGGCGGAGATCACGGCTTCGGCCAGAAGCAGCGAATCCCGCTCCAGCGTGCGGCGCCCGTAGTCGAGGTCCTGCGACAGCAGCGACCGCTGCCGTTCGAGCTTGGCATAATACTCACGGTTCTTGGCGATCTGTTCGCGCAGAAGCTCTTTTTTGCGGGCGATATTGTCCGTCGCAAGGTAGTGGCGGTAATCGCGGCAGCGGCTTTGGAGGTCGGCGAAGGCGGATTGCAGCTCCCCGAGCGCATATTCCCCGTCGAGCCACGGACTGGCTGCGAGGGCGGCGGGCGCGAGCGTGTCGGCGGCACGCAGATGCGCCGAGAGGCGTTCCACGTCCTGCCGTTTCGCGGCGTTGCGCAGCACGGCGATGAGCTCTCCCCGTTCGACGCGCTCTCGGTCGCTGACGCAGAGCGTGTCGATCAGTCCGTCGTAGCGCGCCACCAGATCGGAGGGCGGATTGACGGTCGTGATGACCGCCGGAGCCTCGATCGTATCGGGGTATTTGATGAAGTAGCACCCCAGCAGGATTCCGCCGAAGATGCAGAAAACCACCGTTACGCCCCATCGCACCACCCACGACGGCGCACGACCCAGAATCGACTGGGCCTCTTCGCTGTGAAAAGTATCGTGTCTGACAGGCATAATTGCTCCTCCATGCTTAATTTCCCAATTCCAACTGATTTCTCACCAGTTCGTAATAATATCCTTTTTTTGCGGTTAGTTCCTCGTGCGTGCCCTGTTCGACGATGCGTCCGCGGTCCAGCACGACGATCTTGTCGGCATTGCGGACCGTCGAGAGTCGGTGCGCTACCACCACGACCGTCTTGTTCTCGAAGAGCCGGTCGAGGCGCTCCATGATCGTGCGTTCGTTGTTCGCATCCAAAGAGTTGGTCGCCTCGTCGAAGAAGAGGTACTTCGCATCCTTGTAGGCTGCCCTTGCGATCAGAAGCCTCTGTTTCTGTCCGACGCTCAGTCCGTGTCCGTCGGCGCCGATCTTGGTGTTGTAGCCCAAGGGCAGCGCGTCGATGAAGGTGTCGATGTTGGCGATGCGCGTGGCACGGCGCACCCGCTCCATGTCGGGCCGATCATCCGAGACGCCGATGTTACCGGCTATGGTATCCGAAAAGACGTATCCCTCCTGCATCACCGTGCCGCACGCCCGCCGCCAGCACGACGGGCTGTACTGCCCGATGCGGCGGTCGCGGAGCAGCACCTCGCCCGAGGTCGGCGTGTAGAAGCCCAGCATCAGCTTGAGCATCGTGGTCTTGCCCGAGCCGCTCGCCCCAACGATGGCCGTAACCTTGTCCGCCGGAATCGTTACCGACACGTCGTCCAGAGCCTTGGCCGAGTGCGGACCGTCGTACCGGAACGTTACGCCCCGGAATTCGATGTCGGCATGGTCGGGAATCACGCGGATGCGCTCCTCGCCGGCCGGCTCTTCGTCCTCTTTCTCCTGAATCTCCGAGAGGCGTTCGAGCGAGATCTTCGCATCCTGCGTCGCCTGCACGAACTGGATGAACTGCGACAGCGGCGCGTTGAGCTGGCCGATGATGTATTGCAGGGCGACCATCATGCCGAGGGTCATGTGGCCCTCGATGACGGCCGAAGCGGCCAGAAACGAGATGACGACGTTCTTGGTCTGGTCGATGAACGTGCCGCCCACCTCCTGCGTCTGCCCCAGCACGAGCCCCTTGATCGAGACTTGGAACAGCCGCGCCTGAATGCGCTCCCATTCCCAGCGTTTCTGCTTCTCGCAGTCGTTGAGCTTGATGTCTTGCATGCCGTCGATGAGCTGTACGATGTTGCTCTGGTTGGCCGCCGCCTCTTGGAAGCGCATGTAGTCCAGCTTGCGGCGGCGCTTCATGAAGAGCAGGATCCAGCCGGCATAGAGCGCACTGCCCAGCAGGAAGATGCCGAGAATCGTCGGGTCGTAGCCGCCCATCACGGCTCCGTAGATGACGAACGACACGACGGCCATCGCCATGCTCAGCAACGAGCCCGTGAGAAACGACTGGATGCGGTCGTAGTCGCCGATGCGCTGCATGATGTCGCCCACCATCTTCGAGTCGAAGAAGGCGATCGGGAGGCGCATCAATTTGGCCAGAAAATCGGAGATGAGCGAGATGCTGATGCGCGTGGTCATGTGGAGCATGAGCCACGAGCGGATGAGGTTGTTGGCCATCTGGCCCAGCACCAGCACCACCTGCGCGACGAGCATCATCACCACGAACGAGAGATTGCCCGTGCCGATGCCCTTGTCCACGACCGACTGCGTGAGGAACGGCAGGATCAGGCTCAGAACGCTGGCCGTGAGCATCGCCAGCGCGAGTTGTGTAAGGTAGTTTTTGTAGGGCCGCAGGTATTGCAGCAGATAACCCAGTTTCAGCCGCTTGTCCTCGTCGCCTTTCTCGCGGTAGAAGGCCGGCGTAGGCTCCAGAAGCAGAGCGATGCCTTTGCCGTTGGTAAAGCCTGCAGGAAAATCGGCAGAAGCGAGCGAGGAGGTCCCCTGCTGCGGGCGGTTCGGCAGTTCCCGGCTCTGTATCCATGCCTTCAGGAATTGCTCCTCGGAGTATTCGAGCAGTCCCGATGCCGGATCGGAAACATACACCCGCCACTTGCCGCGTTTGCGGGCGATCTTGTAGACCACCACGAAATGCTGCTGGTTCCAGTGGACGATGCACGGCATGTTTGCCTGGTCGCGAAGCTGTTCCCATGTGATTTTGACGCCCGTGGTACGGAAGCCGATAGATTCCGCGGCGTCGCTGATCCCGAGCAGAGAGACCCCTTCGCGCGTGAGGTGGCACCGCTCGCGCAGATTTTGAAGCGAGTAGTGCCGCCCGTAGTACTGCGCCACGATCCGCAGAGACGTCGGCCCGCAGTCCATTGCATCGAGTTGGGTATAGTTAGGGAACCTCATAAAAACATTTTCGATATTTTAGTGTCGTATTTTATACACATCGGGTTCGATCATCTCCAGTGTATTTGTAATGAGCATATTATATCTAAGAGGATTGTCCCGAACATCTATAATTGCATCATGGGTTACATTCCATAATTTTTGAAATTGTTCGGAACGTACTATTTCTTCCACATTATCATGGTTTATATTGCCAAACTTTTCATTATTCTTTAAACAATTCATAATATCCCCTTCTTTGTTGATGCAAAGTCGTTTGTTATAATAGGGATTTTTTGTTTTTGCTTCTAAAAAGTATTGTAGGGATAAGACAATATTTTTTAGATAATCATTATTCTTATTCTTGATGTCATCCATCGAATCGGATGTATATATTATATTCCGATTATATTTACATACGATTTTATTTGATGAGGATTGGTAATATATTATACTTATGATTTTATGTGCTTCCTTTTCTTTAATATATTTTTGTATTTTTATGTTTTCGCTTATGTTAATTATTAATTGTATACTTCGCAATGTTGTACGATCCAGCGAGGAAAGGAAATCAAGAAAGTCATCAGAAATCTCACCCAACACTCTAATCTCTAAATATTTGATTAACAGTTTGTTTATCAATACAATTATCTTCTGATAATTATATTGATTAGAAAACTCTATCACGCAATGACTTATTATTTCTGGAGATTCATAAATAGGCTCTATCTCTGGAAATACATCCTTGCTTTCTCTTGAATATATTAAATTCTCTTTTTTGAGAAACCCTATTGTTTCTATATAATTTGTCTTCGATTGAGAATAGATCTCGATAAGTTCAGCTTCTGAATACTCATTAAATAACTCAATCAACTCAACCACATCATGCGTTATGTATGTAATGGAATTACGCTGAGTGTTATAAACAACAGATAATTTTTTCCCTTTAACTAGGAAGCAATGTGGGTATAATTGATAAAATCGGTTAGTTGTCATTTTTCTATGATATAATTCGAGAACGGCTTCGTGGGTAATAAGATCATATATTGATCGGTTTGATGTAAATCACTTTTTCCGTATATCACTCCAATTCGTAGCTCTTTAATATTGATTGTTTTATCTGATATCATATTTTCATATGACAACGGAAGCTCCAATAATTCCTCCTTGTAGAATAATTTCTTAGTTGTCATTTGCGATTAGCCATTTAGCAATTTTCTGGTCTAAGTTATAGTTACATCTTATGCTGGGTGCAATAAATTGTCCTAACGGATTTAAATCAATAAACACAAAATTTCCATTTCTATCTTTAATCAGATCTATTGAAGCTGTGTTAAGACGTAAATCGTGCATGAATAATTTTAATTTATTTTGAACATGTGTAGGCAATTGATAGGGTTCCCAATTTAGATGGCCTTTCTCAAATTCTGTTTTTACATCGTCGTATGAAGTATCATTAACAAGAATAGCGGAGGCATATATCTCCTCGTCTAAATAAAATACTCTTATTTCAAAATCTTTTTCTATTTTCCTTTGGAAAAGTGTTGGGAAACAATATTCTTGTTGTCGTTCTCTTAAAGTATTCATATCTACAGATGTTGTATATTGACTGTAGGTATTACCCCCATCAATGTAATAGCCACTAAAGCATATCGGTTTTATTATAGTTTTATGGGTTTGAACAAAAGATGATGCATCTTTGATAGATGTCGTTACAATTGTTTCAGGAATACTTAGGCCGTTTTTTTTTGCAATAGATAATGCTGTAAGTTTGTCAATATCTACATTTTGAAAATTTGGAAACCATTTTTTATCCCGTAGTAAATAAAATAAATACATTGCCAGATGCCTGATCTCTTCATTCAACTCATTTCGAGCTTGATTTGTCGGGAAAACATTTCTTAAATTTAAATTGAGGGAATCTTCAAAGCGTCTATAATATATAGATTTTATTTCCTTAGTAAGTTCTATGTTTTTTACATATACGCATTCATTGGTTACATCAAATTTGAGATTCGTTTTTTTGTATATATCCTCATATGTCATCACCAGAAAGTTAGCATTGTAATACAAAAGCCAATCTATTACAGGTGCCGTGCATTGTTCGAAATTAGAGGAAGTAAGAATTAAAATCATATTTATATCAAAATAAAGCGATGTTTCAATTTAGGCAAATGTTTGATTGATATTGCAATATGACTTATTTTTTTATGTAATTTAATAACCTGCATTTTTATATTTGTACACCTAAGAGGGATGTGTCGCTAACGACACATCCCTTTTTACTCTTAACACAAGATAGAATCAATCCTTACTGCCGGGTAAACCTCGGTTAGATTGGATTTGTCGTTTTTGAAAGAATCGTTGCTGGTTGATTCTACATCTTTCTTGTTGCTATCGCTTTCGGCCCAGTTTGTTGTAAAATCTCCAACAAGCCCTCCCTGAATCGAACTTAAATCCTTCTGATTTAAGATCTCCAGCTCATTAGCTGTTGTTAAAATGTTTTTTTTTCAAAAATTAAAGTTTTAATCCACCGTTAGTAATATAGAATCTAAAAGTGATGGATGCCTTTTAGCTCGTTATTAAGGCCGGTTATTGGTTTATTTGCCTGTGAATCAGAAATCAGGATGGCATAATTGATAAAATCGGTCGTCGCTTTGTTGTTTAGGAAATGTCTGTTCCCTTTTTGCAGAAAGCTGCACACTCTGATCAAGTCCGAACAGTCCCGATACGGAGAGTCTTTGCCGTCAATTTGAAAGAGTGTCAGATCCGATATTTTATTTCTCTTCAGGAATCTGATACCTTTGAAATACTCCCTCCAGCAATCACCGATTCCCCAACCTCCTTTTTCGAGGATTCGGGAGGGGCGCTTGGCGGATTGCCCCCACAGAACCTTGCTTTTCGTGAGATAGCCCATCATCGTAACCACCTGATCGGGGCGATAGACATTACGCTCGAGAAGCCGGGCGAAAAAGGAGGGGGATTCGGAGTCGCGCGATTTGAGTATATGGTAGAACCCCATTCGGACGAACTGCACGCCCGCGTCGAATCCATAATGGCGTGACAGCGCGACGTAATTATCGAAAATGGTAGATTCCCGTTCTTCCCGGCAAACGGTTCGGTTTATGTTGTCCATCAAATGTTCGAGATCGAAACGAGCTCCGAACCGGTCGAGCATCTCTGCTCCGTGGGCTTTGTAATCGTTCAGACACCCTTTAAGCGCATTCAGCTGCTCTTCACGCGGTACGGATATTCCGTCGAGCAACTTTTCGTATACCGATCGCATCCGGGTGAATCCATTATATGAATCGCAAAGGTCTCCCATTCGCTCCGAAAGGTACCTCATGGCGAATTCGTATGAATAGAGGGCATCGGTTCCTATAACGGTGATCCGGTAATTATTCTCGCATAGTGTTTTACGTAACGATCGCCACTTGTCATAACATTCCATGCTTTTCTCCTGCGGCACCCGTTCGCCGTATTGGAGAACCAGACTCTTCAGCAGATCGTCATCCCCCGAGAGCAGATATTCGTTGAAATAATAGGCCAAACAAAAATCCACTTCGGGCAGGTAGTAACCGAGCCGCTTTGCTTCGATCAACCGTTCGAGGAGAATAAGTTCGGCAGTCTCGGTTTTCGCCGAACCGTGATATGCCCCGAACCCGATGATCTTAACCTCCGAATCGGGTAACGGAATCGTACATTGACGCATATCAAACCGGTTTGATGTTAGATACTCGTTTTTGCCGGATTGAGAATATGCTCTATTGTAAAGGAGGAATAACAAGATTATGGATAGATATTTCATCGTGTGCATAAAAGTCAATTTTTTCAACCAATAAATTCGGCCGTTATAACCATGTTTGTGATTGCTTTTTCTGATCAATAAGCAATGCTAAACGATGGGGGTACGTGAATATTATGGCTCATCATTAACATATAAATAGTATCTAAGGACAAATATACAAAAATAATTTTAGATATATTTTATTTGACTATAATAATTACGTATTTTGCGATTTATACAATGCAATCACTTGACATATATATATTTATTGCTTTAATGAATTTATTGGCAAAACTAAATATGTTTTGAATTAAAATCAAATTATTATATTGATATACAAAAAATCATATACAACAAAAATGATGTAGAGGTGAATCAAAACACCTTTTCCAAGAAAGTGCATTTGTCTACCTATTCTCAAGATAAAGGGCCCAGAATAACTCTTCCCCTAAACAGTGTTGGTTTGATAGCTGAAGTTATAACCAACCCGAAGGCTCAGATCGTCTATCTTCTCATGCGTTTAGAAATCTCTTAGTGCCGGCCGTATAACTGCGCGACGATCCGCAGAGACGTCGGGCCGCAATCCATGGCATCGAGTTGGGTGTAAGTGGGAAATTTCATAATCTTTAATCGCATACTTATTGTAATCGATTCAGAATATTGGCATTCGAATCATTTCGTCGATAATCACTCTTGAGACTGTTGAACTTGTAGGATATTCCTACCCTGAACTGCCTGTCGAACATACGGTTCCAGTTTTCCGTCGATATATTTTTATACATCTCTTTCGTTCGTTGATCAGTGTAAAATATATTGTAGCAGGAAATAACTATATTCAGTCGTCGCTGAAAAAAAGCCAGAGCCAGATTGATATCCATGTTATAAGATTCGCTGTTGTGCGTATACAAAGCGTCATAGGAGGTTTGGTAGTTGAAGGCAACGTTGAATTCTGCACATTTTGCAATTTTCGCCGTCTGTTGAATGCGCATACCAAACATGGGTTTATGAAGACTCAGATAACCATCCCCAAAGGGAGTTTTCGACCAATTTTGATCGTAAGTCGCATCGAGAAAAAGTGTGTAGAACCCGAACCTCCTATACCATGAGATATTGGCTATCAGATTCTTTTTTTCAGGGAAATTATGATAGGTTAAAATCGTTTGTTGTTTTTCGATATTGTAAATATCATCCATCATGATGATCGGATTCTTCGCAAAGTCGTATTCCAATGCCACAGAAAAATGATAAGGCAGCTCGAGGCGCAATGCAATTTCATTCTCGATATAAGATTTTAAATCGGGATTGCCTCGCATATATTCGTATTTATTGACATAGTGGAGAATAGGATCTCTTTCGCTGATGGTTGGATGGATCGTGCTCCGGCGGAAATAAAAATTCAAATTTATTGCGTCGTTCGGTTCGTAGCTCAGACTGACCGATGGTAACCAGGAGAACGGATCGGCATTTACATCTTTGTTTTCCGCCCGATATTTATATAGATATTCCCCGCGAAGTCCCAGACGATAACGGAACTTCCCGATCTGCTGACCGTAATTGACATACCACGCAGCCTGCGTCTCTTCCGTGTTGCTTATAAGGGGAGCGCTTCCCTTGTAAATCGTCTTTCCATGATTCCATATTTCGGCCAATTCCAATCCCATGTCAGCCGTTATGTCGCGCCCGAACGTGTGCTCGTAATTCGCCGTGAAAGAAACTGTTTCGCTGACAAATCGATCCGTGTAATCGGTCGTTATGAGTTCGGGGGTACTCTGGGACGAAGTGATCCATTCGGAGATGATGTTATGGCCTTTTTCGCCGACCGACGAATATCCGCAGTTCAGATCCAACCGATTCCGACCTTCTGTCTCATAAAAATAGCGGAGTATCAGGTTATGTGTATCGTTGTCTGTGCGGGAACTGCCGGTTGATTCGCTCCTTTCGTAACCGACTATATCGAATATTTCAGGATGCGAACCATCTGAACTTTTTCGTTTGTAATGGTACTGCAGGTCTATGAAGCTTTTATCATTGATTTGAAATTTAGGGCTCAACGTAAGCGTATGGGTGTGAGAGGTGAAAAGCGGTTTTTGAGAATAGATTCGCTCATAGCTCTGCTTCTCGGAGTGCAGGGTGGTCGCGTAAACCGTTTCGTAATACGTTCGTCCGTAATCATACATATAACTTGCATAATTCGTCCATTTTCCGAATCGACTGTCTATGGCAACGGCACTTCCGTTTCGTGGTTCATGTCCCATCCTGAAATCATTGGCTACACGAACATTGACCCGATCGCGCAGAACCTTCCGCGTAATGATGTCAACGACGCTTTTCACCTCTTTGGAATAACGGGCGGAAGGCATCCGATCAATAGATATTCGCGCGACATCTTTGGGTGCGAGTTGCTCCAATTCGCCGGGACGAGGTTTTTGTCCATTGATGGTAAATTCCGGCGTTCCGCGACCAATCACAGTGACCTTATCGCCATCTACAGCAAGACCTGGAATATGCATCAGCAACATATTCAAATCGAAAACTTGTTCTCCGATTGATCGAGGAATCTCGAATTCGTTTTTTCCTGCCACGAATTTATATTTTATAGGGGCCTCTGCTGTAATTGTAATCTCTTCAATTTGAGTACTCGAATGAACCAGTTTCAATCGTCCTATATCGCAGTGCGTTGCATTTTCAGGTAGATTTTTGTATATGTTTTCGTATCCGAGAGCCTCGATGTAAAGCAGCAGTTTGTTATTGTTCGGATTAGTATATTGAATATGGAAAGGTTCATCTTGCGTGTACTCCCAAGCAATCGACACGGAGTCCGCCGCGTTCATGATCACGACCGCAGCTCCACTGATACGCCGACCCAACTGATCGGTTACCTCTCCGCTGACTATACACTGGGAGAACGCATGGGCGGATATAAAAGAGCAAATAATCGCAAAACACAGTTTCCTCATATCACAGATTATTCATCAACATAACTTTTCCAGCCTTTACTAAGGCGCTGTCCGAATCTTGAGCACTATGCATGATTTCATATAGGATTTCCAATATGGAATCGATGTATTTGCTGTCATAGGGGCATTGATTATTTTTAGGCGTAACTTTCTTGGCAGCCGGGCATAATCCTCCGCAAAGTGGTAATAAAAAGCATTTCATACATTTCGGATTGCTAAATTTATCATCACCGAAATATTCGCTCAACAAACCGAAATTGCTAATGTTATCGGGTTCGAATATAGTCCCTATTTTCTTTTCTTCTTTCCCTATATCCACCCAGCATTTATACAAAATACCATCTGGTGCAATAACAAAACTATCTATTTTATTTGCGCAACAAACCCCCGAATTATTAACAGGGAATATATTACGAGTAATAATCATATGTTTTTCATACAACTCTCTGACATATGCCATCTGTTGTCTGGTTGTCAGGCATAAAGAATTATTGCATTTATAGTCGATAATAAATGCAAAATGCATCCCCAAGTTTTTTCGATATTCACCCCATCGACTGTAGATTTCCTTACGGAGGATCGGATAATCGTCTTTATTATGTGCACCTATATTGACTCGGATTGCAATATATGTATTGGGTAATGTCTTCAAAGCATAATCAATATTATCCATGATTTTTTGATATGACGGCTTCCCATTTTTTGATATCCGAGACTTATTATGTGTATTCTCAATTCCGTCCAACGTAATTTGAATGTGCTTGAGATTAACATGAGCAAAGTAATCACACTTCTCCGGAGTCAAAGAATAGCCATTGGTTATCAAAGCATACTTAACCATTTCTTTGGGCTTAATTTCCGAAATTTTCTGAGTTAATCGCTGAATAGTAGCCCAATTGATCAAAGGTTCACCTCCATACCAAGTGATGTCAATCGGTTTTTTCACCGTTTCGATATATTTAACAATCGCATCCTCAACATCTTGAGACATATTTATGGATTTCACTCCTTCTTCATAACAATATGGGCACTTGAAATTACAACCCGTGGTTGTTGCAATCGTTAGCCCGACTTCAGATGTTTTAATAGAAGACATATATTTAAGGTACTTTTTTTGCAAAAAAACCTCAGAATCAAAATCTTCAGGCACAATAATTCTATGCGCCAACAAGACTTTGACAAAATCGTCTTCAAATTTTTTTAAGCCTGCAGACCAATTTTCCACGGCTTCAATTTCTTCCAATAATTCGGGATCAATTTTTATAAAAGAATTCGTAACCGAATTAAAAATAAAAATGCCATGTTTGCTACTCCGTGTAATATGATTGTATTTAGACCATTTCATAATCTCGATATGTTTTAATTGTTAAAAGTATGGGCTAAAAAGCCCATACTTACTGAAGGTTTTAGTCTATTTCGACTAAGATATGATCAACCACGGAGAATCCAGGAACTAACTCCGTTACGAGTTCAGACGTTCCTTTATCGTCACAGTTACAGTGTGTCCTTTTGCACTTTGTGCATGTTGTTGTGACCTTGTTAATGCCACCCAAAACATCTTTCATTTCTTCACCCAATACATCCGTTGGGGAAATGACCACCTCAAAATTCTTCTTTTTCATAAGTCTCAAATTTTAAGTTAACAACTCCTATTTCCATACTCTGCCCGATATATCTAATATTTCGGGTAATTTACTATTTTTACAATTGCCTATTAAGCGTTTTAGTTGAACTTATGAGTTGTGGCACTCGGTTTTGTTTCCACTACGGGAAAGCTTTTTCGTCGAATCAGGCCGGCAAAACCGGATTCAACATTATATTCATGTATTTCCGTCCCGACGTCTCTACTGTATCGTGTATCAACAAATACTATTAAGTAAATGCTGTCCGATATTTTTCATAGTCGTAGTTTTGTTGGTTCTTGGAATATTGTTTCCGTGCGAGTTTTGGCTCCTCGGCAGCGTTTTCCGAAACGTTATTCCCGTTGCAGCTCTTCGAGCTTCGAGCGCAGCGCTTCGCCCCGCAGATCGACGGCCACGATCCTCCCGTCGGCATCCAGCAGGAAGTTGTGCGGGATGGTCTCGATGCCGAACAGACGGAACAGACGGTTGTAGTCCGGATTGTCCTCGCGCAGGATAACGTGGGTCAGCACCGTGCCGCTCCCGTCGGCCTCGACGGCCTGCTTCCAGCGGTTCAGATTCTCGTCGACGGATACGGCGTATACCGCAAGCGTTTTTTCGTAATCGCGGGCCGCAGCCAGCAGCCCCGGCATCTCCTCGCGGCACGGAACGCACCACGAGGCCCAGAAATCGATCAGCACATAGGGCGTTCTCAGGCCGCGCCACGACGTCTCCCTGCCCTCTCTGTCGGGCAGGCTGAAACTGACGACAGCATCCCCGCAGCGATACGGGATCGCCGGTTTATCTTCGGAAGCATCCGTCGGGTTATCCGCGTCTGTGAGCGCGGAACCCGGAGGGGCTATCGAGAGTTCGAATCCGGCCTTTTCTTCGGCCGTGTCCGGGTAAGGAAGCGGATCGCCCACGATGCGGGCATAACGGTTGAATGCCTCGCGGCTCTCGGGCGTCATCGCGGGTATGGGTTCTCCGGAAGGCGTCGTTCCCGTAAGCATCGAAAGATTCGCATTGTCGGGAAATTTTGTACGGATGTATGCGTATGTCTCGGTCTGTTCGCTCTCCGACAGATTCGGCAAAAGATTGAGGCAGGCATATACCGCATTGAACCCGCTTCGGGTGGTCCGCAGCAGCTCCCGCCACAACAGCCCTTCGGCGCGGAAGCAGGAGTCGATACGTGTTGCGAGTGCTGCACGGCGGTCGTCGTCGGGCGACAAATTCAGAGATTCGGCTTGCAACCGTTTGCGGAGTGTTACGACCGGAGCCCCGAGGACGCTGCACAGCTCCTCTTGGGATTCGGACCCCGATACCTCCGGACGGCCCATCCGCCCCAGCGGCGCGAATGCGAAGTCGATCCGGTCGCCGCTTCGGACGACGGTCGAACCGGAAGAGAGCGGTACGCGTTCGATGAGCACCTCGGCCGCCACTTCGTCGAACGGAATCCGCCCCTCCAACACGAAACGCCCGCCGCAAATCCGGCAGGAATCGATGAAGGCCGCCTGATTGTCGAAATAGGTGAACAGATAAGCTGTGCGGCCCTCGGCATCGAGACTGTCGGCGACCGAACCCGATATACGGACGGAAGACGGGCTCTGCCCGCAGACGTCGATTGTCGAAAACAGAAAAAGCAGATAAACAAGTGGATGTTTCATAATGGCGGTTTTAAAAGGTGATGGAGGCAGGTAAGAGGCAGTGGATATCCCTCCTGCCTTGTTCGAATGCCAGAAATTTCGTTTCGCGTTTATCGTACCCGAAATATAAGCCGCCGTACCCGTAATACTTGCATTGCAGGTTACATGCATCGGTAACCTCAAAGGTTAATTGACGTAAATTGACCAATGAAGATAGAACTTCATCACGTGTAATACGTCGATCATTCAAAATTCGCCGATTATCCATACTTGTGCTCACATTTAATAAATTCCACCCGATGCTGTACACCGTATCCGAACTCATTCCTCCAAATATCCGATACTCTCGCAACCCTTCAGAGTATCTGAATCGTATAGATAGCCATTAGCCTACAACAAATATATACAAAAACATTTTAGATTCAATTTATTTATCTAAAAAATGAGTAAAAATATTTCTGGAATATGATTTCGCACATATTTGACCGCTTTCCAGTAAATTTGAATTGCCGAGCAAAAAAAATATAGACTTATGAGATATGTGTTAAAATAAATGTTATATATTTGTATATACAAAACAACGTTATGCATAATACGAATATCAATATAGGGGTTTAATCCATCATCAATATTCATATGAAGAGCTTCAAAATCGACTACGCAGCGTGTAAAACGAGCCCGGGCGGCAACATTATGGCGAAGATTGAAAATTTTCAATCGCATTTCAAAGAGCATGAAAGAATGGGGCTGAATATATATGCCCGATCCCCCATGATTTCCGCATGTGATCGAGAAGTCGAAATTTTGGACAGGCATACCGGTCAGGTAAACAAGATGCTGATGTTCGGCTCTAACAGCTATCTGAATGCAACGATTTGCCCGGCGGCGGTCAAGAAAGCTGCCGAAGTAATCCAGCAATGCGGCATAGGTACGGGCGGAGTACCTTTGTTGAGCGGAACATCGGATTATCAGAATAAATTGGAGAAAGAAATTTCGCAACTGCTCGGATTTGACGATACGATCTTGTTTTCCTCCGGCTTCACGGCCAATATCGGAGCCTTGGTAGGTTTGGTCGGTTCGAATAATTTATTGGTATTCGATAAGCTGAACCACGCGAGCCTTATCGACGGAGCATTGATGTCGGGAGCGAAAATGACACGCTACCTTCATAGCGACATGCGCTCTCTGGAAAAGATTCTTTCGCAGAATGCGGAACAATATCCATACGGAATCATGATTGTTACCGATGGCGTATTCAGCATGGACGGAGATCTTGCGAATCTGCCGGAATTGCTGCGCCTCGCAAAGAAATACAATGCGCTCTTATTGATCGACGATGCACATGCGACAGGTATTATCGGGGACGGAGGCGCCGGTACCTTGAGTCATTTCGGTATCACAGAGCGTGATAACATCATCGTGACCGGCACCTTGAGCAAGGCGATCGGAACAGTCGGCAGGTTCATCACGGCAAGTCAGAAAATCATCGATTACCTTAGAGTTTATGCACGGAGCAACATGTACTCGACGGCCCTTCCTCAAAGTGTATGCGCTGCCGCCTATGAAGTGTTGCAGGACTTCAAGAAACATCCGGAACAAAGAGAAGCGCTCAACCGGAATCACAATTATGTACGTTCACGATTGAATGAGATGGGATTCAATACATTACATTCTGTTACACCCATCATTCCCGTAATCATAGGCGATGAGTATGTGCTGACTAATCTGATAAAAGATATTTACGACCGGGGAATATTTGTAAATGCGATCTTCCCGCCGGTCGTTCCGCCCAAGATGTGTCGTATCCGAATCGGCGTGATGTCATGCCACACTCAAGAAGATTGCGATCGCTTGCTCGATGTCTTTTACGAAACAGGTAAAAAATACGGGATTATCTAAACTCGACTACCCACCATCGAAGCAGCCATGATATAACGACGAATAAAAGAGAGAACGAGAACTGAATTCCCGTCTCTCTTTTGTTACATCCTTATCATTGATCTAAACTGTAGGAAGAGCAAGAATGTTCGATGCGGTCTTGATTGTAATTAACCGCAAACAAAAATAAATTCTTGTCATACATCTATTTTTCACTATTTTTGAATCGAAATTTTACAGACATTCACTATAACTATAACTCAGATTATACAAAATGGCAGGGAGAGTGAGACGCACGAATGCTGAAATAGATAATGCCGTCATGACCGAACTTGAGAAATTGGTCATCCGAAACGGGTTTGAAAAGGTGCTTGTAACGGAATTGATGGCCAATGCCAAGTTGGAGCCCCCCGTCTTTTATAGACGCTATGGCTCTATCGATAGTCTTTATGATAAGTTAGCAAAGAGATACGACTTTTGGATCAACGACACGATTAAGATGTCGGAGTTAAGCGATTTGGGGCCCAAGTTATTTTTTGCGAAAACACTGAAGACGCTATACAAAGAACTAAACAATAATGTCGTCATGCAGAAGTTGTTGCTTTGGGAGATGTCTGCGGATAATGATACGACTCGAAGAACGGCTCAGATAAGAGACTTGATGAACTTGAATTTGGTCGAGTATTACGATGTGCTGTTCAAGTCTGCCCGTATCAATATCCGCGGCGTTATTGCCCTCCTGATTTCGGGTGTCTATTATTTGATCTTGCATAAAGAGCGGGCTCCTTTTTGTAAGATCGATTTTAACACGCCCGAAGGTAAAGCGGCCTTTTCGGAAGCTGTGGATATATTGGTCGGGATGTTGTTCGACCGAATCGATGGGCACAACCAAAAGCGGGAGAGTTACGAACGTATGATCAAAGATGGAATCAGTAAGAAAAAGGCTTGCCAATATTTAGGGGTTGGCCTCAATGAATTCGATAGCTGATAACATATCGGAGAAGCGCTCTTGCATGTTCTGTTTTTACAATAAATCAAATATGCTTTGATACTTTAGTATCAGATGCTTCCCTTTGATTGTCTCCTTCATATGCCATTGAAGTTTTCCGTGAGATATCGGGAGGAAAGCATTCAACTTTCAGAGCATACGACTGATAACCGTACAAACAATCCACATCGAACGAATTTGTATTCGCTCGATCGTCCTATCGTCATCGGCGGTTTCTGGCGAGGTGGCTAATCGGAGTTGCTTCGAATTTTCGGGAGATTTGTATACACGACGCACAAGACGCAGATGATCAGTAACGATAAAGTACATATTCCCATAACAAATTTCCTCTGCCACAGCTTTCTTTCGTAATAATAATACTGAATTGTGTGAATCCGGGTAGAATCTGTCATCAGTATATGTGATGGCTAATTGTGCATTTGCGGCAAGAGTCGAAGAAAAAATCAGTATTTCGTCCGCTGGAAGAACCGGCGGGAATTGCATCGTTTCATAATTGTTATACAGCGGAATGCGGACAATGTTATCATGAAGGGTTTCTTGAGAATCGTTATCGCCATGAATGAGCCAGTCGATAGAATATTGCGGAAATTTCTGATGAATGACATTTGCCATATTCTTGCTGATCCCGCATTTTCCGCGCAAGATCTGATAGAGATTTTCCGGACGTTGAAACCCTATATGACGGGATAGTGCGTATGTACTCATCCCTGCATTTTCTATGACTATTTTCAATCGCTCTGCGGGAGTGCTATTGGATTTTGCCGGCATATGTTACAGAACAACGAATTAAAAAATAAGAAAGCACGAACCCGACATTGTTCAGATCCGAGGTATCGCCAAACACCCACTTACGGAACAAGTCGAGCTCGTGCCGCACGATAATAGTGCAATACACGAGCCCCGCTTGTCTATTCCCGTAAGTTGAAGTTGGCGATTTTCAGATCTGGAATAAACAGCAAAAAGCTATCTTATGTCAATTCTTTCGTCTTTCCGGTTCTTGTATAATTATTTAGTGAAACAAAGGTAGTAAAGAATTTTGGAAAATCACTCGATTCGGATATATTCCGAGTATCGGATATCGACATAGGGGTTATCCCCGACTATGGTCTGGTGTACGGCTTTTGCCCGTTTCCAGAACCACCAGCCCTTGTATTCGACCCACACGGCCTGCCGCAGCGTTACGGGCACACGGATTTCGCCTTTCAGACGTTCGTTCTCGATAAGCCTGGTCAGCCGGATATGGGGTGTTATCATCTCCACTTTCTGCCGTAATATCGGTACGGTATCCCGTATGACCACCGTGTCGCGTACCGCCGCATCTATCGGCCCGGCAATCTCGACTTCGTGGCGTGCCGCGGCTTCGAGGTTTTTGATCTTCACACCGAGTCTTCGGATCTTCTCGGCATCCTCGGCCCACAGACGTTTGTAGTTGTCGGTCTGCAGCAGCAGGCGGCAATCATCGCCCATACCGAGGCTGGCGTTGCGGATCTTTTCGGCCGTGACATACGAATTCCGATCGCAGAGGCGTTGATCCCATTTACCGGTATATTGGTCTTGATATTTTCCAGCTTTTCGTTGATGTGCTGGGCTTCGAGGCTTTTGCCTGCCGCTTTGGTTAGCCTTGGCATCCCAGAGTGAGGCGCGAACGGAGAGTTTGCAGCCAAACCGCGACATCGTGCCATTGATCGTGATACCGAACCATAATGGGGACCTGACCGTATTTTTCCGACAGCCTTCTTACGTAGAAAAAGACTTGGAAAGCGCTGCGTTGCATGATAACTCGAACATTGAAGGTCTGTCAAACGTTAAGGCAAGTTATTTGTTATGCGGAAGTTCGATGTAAATTGTTGAAAAATAATATTTTGCAAAAAACAAAGCATTTCGGACAAGTGACGGATAAGTAGCTGAACTTACCGTTAAACCTGCCCGGTTTTGCTGTTTCTATTACTCCAAGCATATGCAAAACAGAGAACTAATATACTGTAAATAAAATACTTGCTCTTTTCTGCACGCTCGCTATCTTACTAAACCCTGACCGAGATAGGAATGTATCAAAAATCTGCGTTTTGACACAATTCCGTCTTTTTATGATCCTTGCTCCGGCGGGAGCAGCTTGCACAGCACGGGGTCTTTGCGGAGGCGGTCGAGTTCCTTATCGACGATCTCCGCGGCTTCGGCCTTGATGCGGTCGTAGTTCTCTTTGATCGTTTCCTGCATGCGATCCGCGCCGTTCTCGTCCGTGAAATCGGTGATTATGGGTATCTTCTCGTAGCGGGCCGTCTCGGCCTTGACCTTCGCGCTGTCCACGACGATTTCGGCGTGGAATATCTTCTGCTCGATAGGCTGCTCGAAGCTGTCGGCCACGGCCCCGACGAACATCCCCTGCGTGAGCGTCGAGATCTTCGAGGCCGGGATCAGGCTGTCCATCTGCGTCGATATGGAGGTCGATTTGTCGTTGCGGCTCAGGGTCATGCTCTGTCGCTTTTGCAGCACCTTGCCGAACCGCTCCGAGAGCATCTTGGCCGTTTCGCCCACCACCTGCCCGGAGAAGATGTTGCCCACGGTGTTCATCACCACGGCGGCCTCCTTGTCGCCGTAGTCGCGTTTGAGCTGGCTGAAATCTTGGAATCCGAGCAGCACGGCCACCTTGTTGCTCCGGGCCGTGGCGATCAGGTTGTCGAGGCCCTTGAAGTAGATCGTCGGCAGCTCGTCGATGATGACCGACGATTTGAGCTGCCCCTTCTTGTTGATGAGCTTTACGATACGGCTGTTGTACAGCCCGAGGGCCGCGCCGTAGATGTTCTGCCGGTCGGGGTTGTTGCCCACCGCCAGTACCTTCGGATCGTCGGGGTTGTTGATGTCGAGCGTGAAGTCGTCGCCCGACATGACCCAGTAGAGCTGCGGGGAGATCATGCGCGAGAGCGGGATTTTGGCCGAGGCGATCTGGCCCTGCAACTGATCCTGCGCCCCGCCGAGCCACGCATCCATGAAGGGACTCAAATAATTTTCCAGCTCCGGATAGCTCGTCAGAATCGGGAAGATGTCCTCGTAGCGTTTGTTCAGAAACTCGACGGCATGCGGAAAGGTGCAGTACCGTCCCCCGTCGTAGATGCGCAGGAACCAGATCACGGCGGCGAAGAGGATGATCGGGCTTTCGACGAAGAAATCGCCCTGCTTCTGCACCCATGTCTTGTTCAGGTTCAGCATGATGGTATAGGCGCTCTCGTAGGCGTCCGAGATGTCGTTCATAAAGGAGGGGTTGATCGGGTTGCAGCGGTGCGAGCGACGCGGGTCGTCGAAATTGATGACGTAGAAGGTCGGTACCTTCTTGTAGCCTTCTTGGTGCATCAGCAGGTGGTTGTAGGCGATCTCCGCGAGGTCGGGAAACTTGAAGTCGTAGACGTACATCGTGTACCCCTTTTCGATCTGCTGCTTGATGAATTGATTGACGACGGCGTAGCTCTTGCCCGACCCCGGAACGCCGACGCAGATACAGGCTCTCTGCGGCACTACGACGTTGGCGAAGCCGTTGTGCCACCGCTTGTTATAGTAGAACCGCGTCGGTAGGTTCACCGAGTATTCGTTCTCGACAAGGCGCGTCTCCTGCATGAACGATTCGTTCTCGTTGTTGAAAGGATCGTCCATCATGTCGTTCTTCAACAGCCGGCTCATCCACACGCCGCCCATCAGCAGGCAGATATATCCGGCCGATAGCGTCAGGATGTAGAACCCCGTGACGGCGGACACAGAAGAGCCGGAGGCCGGAGGACATGCCCGCCTGTCTAAG
>ERZ780144.1292-NODE-1292-length-28141-cov-4.429217_pt1 | contig 28141 bp, 25 predicted proteins | sample MGYA00511380_ERZ780144 | MGnify/ENA primary metagenome ERZ780144 (study PRJEB29588, sample SAMEA1965858) | human gut metagenome | biome: human gut; feature: human-associated habitat; material: faeces | place: Denmark | collected 2008/2010 ... | reverse complement strand
ACCGCCCCGGCCTGCTTCGGACCTTTTGTGACTATTCTTAAATTGTTATTTCAGATTTCCTTTTGCGATATTCTCCTTCAGAATCTGATCCGTCACTTCAAACAGCTTCTCCGATCCTTCCCGGGTCCGGGACTGTCTTCCGTACACCTGCTCTGCGGTAACATCGTGATTCTTCCAGTCTCCGCCGTCGTTGCTGTGGTTTAAGAGTAACGGCTGTAAGTTATCCAGCGCTCTGGCAAACTTCGCCTCCGGGGTCTTTCGCTCCTCGAACTCATCGAAAATTGCCACCAGATCTGCTTTCTGATCTTCGGGCAGCATGGAATACAGGCGCTCTTTCGCTGCCTCTTCCCGCGCTTTCTGGGTTTTTAAGCCTTCCGCGTCATAGGCATAGGTATCTCCCGCGTCAATTTCCACTACATCGTGGATCAGGCACATGAGCATGACCCGGGCCACATCAATTTTTTCATTCGAATACTCCTGTAACAGATAAGCCATGATGGCCATATGCCAGGCATGCTCCGCATCATTCTCATTGCGCCCGTGACCGCTTAAATGGGTCTGGCGGAAAATGTTTTTCTCTTTATCAATCTCAAGAATAAAATCCAGCTGCTTCTGTAAACGCTCGTCCATGATGTTCGTTCTTTCCTCCGCATTTGCCCGGGGCTATACCTTTTATTCCCACACCCCGGATCTCATTTTTTCGTTCCCTATCATACCACAACTTTTCCTGTCTTTCAGCTATAAGAGAAACAAAAATTTCTTTTTTCTCTCATGAAATCCATGCTATAATACAGAAAAGAAATACCATACACCAAACATAGAAATCTCGATCTGAAAGGATGATCTTTTCGTGAAAATACTTACCTTTGGAGAAATCATGCTCCGTTTAAAAACTCCGGAACACCTGCGTATTGTACAGGCAGACGGCTTTGAAGCCAGCTACGGAGGGGCCGAATCCAACGTAGCCGTATCTCTCGCCACCCTTGGCAATGACGCCGCGTTTCTGACAAAGCTCCCGCAAAATCCGGTGGGCGATGCCGCGTTCAATGAGCTTCGCCGCTACGGTGTTGATACCTCCCGCATTCTGCGGGGCGGCACACGGCTTGGCATCTATTTTTTTGAAAAAGGAAGCGACATCCGCCCCACAAGTGTCCTCTATGACCGGGCCGGAAGCGCCCTGGCTGAGGCAGAGACATCAGAATTTGACTGGGAAACGCTGCTCTCCGGCATTGACATCTTTTTCTTTTCCGGTGTCACTCCGGCCATCAGTCCTTCTGCGGAACAGGCTGTTTTTGATGCGCTGAAGTACTGCCACACCCACGGCATCACTGTCATCTGCGACTTAAACTACCGGGCAAAAATGTGGTCCCGGGAAAAGGCCCAGTCCGTCATGAAAGAGCTGATGCAGTATGTAGACCTGTGCATTGCCAATGATGAGGACTTTGAAGCCACTCTGGGCATTCACGCCTTCGACGGTGACATGGCCCACGGCATCGACCAGATTGAGACCTATCGCCAGGGTATGCAGAAAATTCAGGAGCTTTACCCGAACTGCAAAGCCGTTGCCAGTGTCCTGCGCAATTTAAAAACGGCTGAGGATGGGGAATGGATGGGCATTTACTTAAAAGACGGACATTTCTACGAAAGCCCCATTCACACCGTGCACAGCCTGGAAGCTGTCGGCGCGGGAGATGCCTTTGCCGGAGCCTTGATCCACAGCCTGGTGCATCAGTTCTCCCCCCAGAAGCTCATCGACTTCTCCATCACGGCCAGCGTCATGAAGCTGATGATCCAGCATGACTTCAATCTCGTAAGTGAGGAGGAAATTCTACGCATCATGAAAACCGGCGAGACCAACGTAATCCGCTAAGGGATCTGAAATCATCGGACGCGCCACTGGCTCCTTCTCGATATGCATAGCAACAAAAAGTGCCATTCCTGACTGTCACAGCAGGCGGAACGGCACTTTTTTCATTTATGTTATTTTCTGTTGTTCGCGAACATCACTGCATACTCAATGGAGTTGCGCAGGCTCAGTTCGCTGGCAGTTCCGGTTCCCGCCTGGTCAAAGGCGGTTCCGTGATCTACCGATACGCGGATGATCGGAAGTCCCAGCGTAATATTCACGCCAGAAACGGCATCCCACGCATGTTTCTCCTGCTGCTTGGTTTCCAGTCCCTGACCGTCATTGCCAAGAATCTCTGCGACCTGCTGCAGATCAAACTGGACATTTTCTCCTTCTCCCCGGAAAACTGGACGGATTCCGACCTCCTGCTCGATAATATGAAGGAACAGGGCTACAAGACCGTCATCTGCGACATGATCCCCTACGAGCACGCGAAAATGATCGGAATCACCCCTATCATTCTGACTTCCAGCGCGGAAAGCGTGCGGGAATCCATTGAAAACGCCATCCGCACCTGGCATCAGAACCAGAAGCTGCTCTCCTCAAACTCCATGATGCAGACTCTGATCCAGAGCAGTTCCAACCGCCATCTGATCCTCGATCTGGATGGGAACTGCCTCTACTCCACCCTGGACGGCGAAAAAGAAGACCTCTTCATCAGTTCCCTGAAAAAAGAGATCTCTAAATCCAAAAATATTCCCCGGCGTTCCTTCTTTCTCACCCTGGAAAACCAGCTGTATTCCATCCGTTCCAGCTTTTCCGAGGAAGGAACTGAGCCCTACATTATTTTCCGGGTCATGCCCTCCAAAATTCCGCTCAGCCATTCCAAATACGGCATCACCATCATGGACAAGGAGCAGGCCCGGCAGAGCTTTGTGGAAAGCTACTACAGCAACACCGAGCTGGCCCGCGACATCATTTCCGTCACAGACCAGATTGCGCTATCCGACATGCCCCTCATGATCACCGGGGAGATCGGAACCGGAAAAGACCGGGTTGCCTGCCTTTCCTATGCCAAGAGCCACCGCTGTGACAATCCGCTCTACGTCATCAACTGCGCCCTGTTAAACGATAAAACCTGGAATTTCATGATCAACCATTACAATTCTCCCTTCACGGACAATGACAATACCATCTATATCTCAAACCTTGGTGTACTGTCACCGCAGCGCCAGAAACAGCTTTTGTCTATTATTCTGGACACCAACCTGCATATCCAGAACCGGCTGATTTTTTCCTGTACCCAGTCCCGGGACGGTCACCTCCCCCACGCTGCCCTGGAATACAGCAATACGCTGGGCTGCATCCCGCTCCCCATCAAACCTCTGCGGGAGCAGAAAAATGATCTGATATCTTCCGCAAGCCTTTACATTGATACCATAAACCAGGATCTCGTGTGTCAGGTTGTCGGACTTTCCGAAAAGGCAGCCCGGCTTCTCATGGATTACGACTACCCCTGCAACCGCACCCAGTTTAAGCGTATTTTAAAAAAGGCAGTGCTGGAAACCAGCACCGCCTACATATCCGGTGAAACCATTGAAACCATTTTAAAAGAAGAATCCATGCTCTTCCCGGCAAGCCATCCGTCCCACGCCATGACGCATACGCAGCCGCAAAGCAGCGAAACACTCGCACCGGCCTTTGCCCTGAACCTGGACCAGTCCCTGGACAAGATCAGCCAGGATATCGTTCTGCATGTTCTGACCCTCTGCGATGGAAACCAGACTGCTGCCGCCAAAAGGCTCGGCATCAGCCGCACCACGCTGTGGCGCTATATCAACCGATAAGAAGCGTCACTCGCCGCATGGCAATTCTTCCCGCAATCTGCGTCCGCTACTCCTCCACCCGGGTCAGTTCTCCGGTCGCGGAATCCATGATGAATCCGCTGATCCGCACATTCTTCGGCATCAGCGGATGCTCTTTCAGCCTGCGGACGGTCTCATGTACAGAAGACTCCACGGACTCGAAACCGCCAAGCCAGCGCTCTAAGTCAATGCCGCTGTGGCGCACAATGTCGATGTGCTGCTGGTCAATACCGCGCTCCACCAGCTTCTCTAACATCTCGTGTCCATCCATGCCCTGCACACCACAGTCGGTATGACCAATGACCATAACCTCTTCCACGCCAAGCTCCAGAATGCCAACCAGCAGACTGCGCACCACGCTGCCATAAGGGTGCACGATGACGCCGCCGGCATTCTTGATGATCTTGGCATCGCCATTTTTGATGCCCAGCGCCGCCGGAAGAAGCTCTAAAAGGCGGGTATCCATACAGGTTAAAATAGCCAGCTTCTTATCCGGATATTTGCTGGTGAGGTACGGCTCGTAGCCCTTGTTCTCCACAAATTTCCGGTTATATTCCATAATTTCATCAATCATATGTTATCACTCACTTTCTGTCATGCCAGAGCTGATTCCTTTTCACAACAGCCCTGCATTTTTCTCCAAACAATCTGCCGCCTCATCAATATACCAGATTTCTGTTCTATTGTCAGTAGATCAGCAGATTCTTTATGGAAAATTTAGAAACCATAGTGTAATAACCGCAAACGCATCAGCGGATTTCGCCCTGAAAAACCGGTACTGACACATTGATGTAAACCTCGTTCCAGTCATCCGGCAAAATGGTCTGGAGAATCCGCTGCGCATCGGCCGGATTGTAATTCATCATAACACGCGCCGCTATCTTACCTCTGGATGCCACAACCACAGAATTTAACAGCTGCATGGAACGCAAATACACTCTGGTTCTCGGAGGAAATAAAACCTCCTCTTCCCCTTTTACCTCCGTTACATCCTCGATGTCCAGGCTGCGCGCCCCTTTGCGCGCAACGATTTCCATCAGGCTGTGCCCGGTTATGATTTTCTCCGGCGGCGGTGCCTCAGGATTTTTCAGGCGCAGTTTAATAAACTGGTCAATCGCGGCATCCGGCATACCTTCTATGTTCAGAAAGTTAATCGATTTATCCCGGTTTCGGCTTGTACTCATATAGGCTTTGTCGCTGAATGTTGTTCCAACCAGACTTTCCGGATTATAGATCCGGTCCTTGTATACATTGTAGAGGTTCAGTCCCCGGTACAGGCTTTTCGTTTCTGTCTGCCTGGAGACAAACGCGGTATTCAGGCGCCTGATCATCCCCAGAATCAGGTTTTTCACCCCATTTTTCTTCGGCAGGTCTGCCTCTGTGATCTGCCCGCGCAAAAGCCGGTTCATAAACTGGTACCCTGCCATCTGCTGCCCCTTAACCATATCGGCCTGTGTATAAAACGCAATGGCCTTTCTGATTTTCTCCGTAAGCCCCATGACATCATGATTCTGCTCTGCATGGCCGTAGCCCGCTTCATCCTCCTGTTTATACTGGCGTTCCTTTTGAATCAGTGTAATTCTTGATGACGGAAGCTGCGCGTCATCCGCCGCCATCATAATTCTTCTAAGCAGTTCTGTCTGGTCGGCTGACCGTCTTCTGTTCAGATATCCTTTTCCCATCTGGTAAATGGTTTCCAGTCTTTTCTGACATTCCTCTCTCATCACACTGAGCTGGGCCGGTTCTTCTTTATTTTCCTGAATGGCATGAAAAATCTGCAGAACCTGTTCCATCTCCTGGCTGATCTTCCGGAGAACTCTCCGAAACATGAGTCCATGACGCGCAGGCTGATGGATTTCCTGAAACAGCTTTTCCAGGCTTTGAAAGCTCTGCTCTTCCCGCTTCAGCAAAATCTGCTCTTCCTCGTTCATGGACTGCTCCAGCTGTTCATTTTTCGCAAACTTAGCCCGCTCTGCGCCCTTCAGCATTTCTTTCTCCTGCAGCTGTGGGGCGATCGTCCAGGACAACTGTTTCTGCTTTCGTTCGTATTCCGGCTCAGGCGGCGGTATCTGGTTTTCCTGTTGTTTGATCTGCTTGTGCAATGAAACTTCTTCCGTTTTTGCTTCAAACAGTGTTTTGTCCTTCTGAAGTTCTATGAGATCAGGCACTCTGTGTTCCACCCTTCTGTTTTCTGTTCTCGTATTTTTTCCGGTTCAGCCTTTTGTACGGTTCCCCGAACAGATACTCAACCAGCTTCGCAGTCTTAGCCTCCGGCTCGTGAATCAGGACATTGCCTCTTCCCGACCAGTTTTCCCGGTTGCCCAGAACAATGGCCAGCAGCCTTAACAAGATGGTTTTGTCCTGACATTCCGGGCTGACGTACAGATAGCGGATGCACATCTGATAACCGCTCTTCTTTTGCAGGATCACCGCTCCTTCTACTTTCCGATCCGGCATATAAACCAGGCTGTTGGCCGAAATGGCTCCATCTTTCAGATATTCTTTCAGTTCCGGTACAAGTCCCGGATTTTCACTGAGAATCCTTCTGCGGGTTTCCTCGCTGAGGGAAAGAATTCCTTCCCTGTTTCCGGTGGCAAAGCTTTTCACCTTCTCCGACATCATGCTCTTTGGCATGTATTCCAGGCTCTGTGCTTCACAGCTGCTTTCTTCCCAGTCTAATGCCTGAAAGAACCGGGAGAGCTTCTGTTCTGGTTTTGCTTCTGTTTCATCTTCTTTTTCTTCTTCATTCAGAAAAACGGCCATTCGGCCCGTGCCGGATTCCACAAACAGCTTCTCCGCGTACTTCATCACGTCAGACGCAATTCCCAGTTCCCGGAAATTTTCCAGCGTATAAATGTACTGCAAAACAACCAGCACACCCTCCGCATCGGATTCCCTGGTAAAGACCGCGCCGCACACCGGTTCGTCACCATCGTAAGCCCAGACCGCCAGCACCGGAAATCTCTGGGCCCGGCGAAGCGCCTCCTCCGGCCAGAAATCATATTCCAGAATTTCCTGCCGGTCCTCCGCTACAAAGAAGTGGATCTGCGGCTTCTGATCCTTTGGTTTCCTGCAATGCGGACACCGTTTCTGAACCGTCAGGATTTCCCATGGAATCTCATCGTATTTCTGGCAGCTTTCGGTTGTTCCTTCTTTTGCGAAACGACAGCTTCTGCACTGCGGTTCAAAAAGCAGATAATTGCTCCCATACTCTTTTTGCATTTCCTCGTCCATCTGCCACCGTTCTTCCAGCGTCAGTGTGCGCGGTTCTTCCTTCTCATTCTGTAGTTTCTCCTGATCTGGCATAGGATCCCCCTCTTCTTTTCCTGTCATAAGATAAAACACGTTCCTTTTCGAAACTTCCTAACGGATCTCACCCTGGAAGACAGGAACCTGCACATTGATATAAATCTCGTTCCAGCTGCTTGGAAATATACGCTCCATCTCCTGAGGCGATAGTCTGTTTCCTACCACTTTTACGAAATCTTCCCGGCTCACCGTAATTCTGCAATTTGATATCTGCATGGAATGAAGATATACTCTCGTTCCAGGAGGGAACAAAATCTCCTCTTCCCCCGCAACCTGCGTTACATCCTCTATATCCAGACCATGAGCGCCTTCCCGTGCGGTAATTTCCAGAAGACTGTGCCCGGTTATGAATTTCTCCGGCGGCGGTGCCTGTGGATTCTTTTGCCGTATTTCAATAAATCGTTGGACTGCAGAATACCACACACCTGAATATTGGAGAAAATCAACCGATTTCTTTCTTTGTCTGCTCGTGCTCAGATATCCTTTATCCGAATATACAGCTCCTACCAGAGATTCCGGCTGATCGATTTTCTCTTTGAATACATCCCTAAGATTCAATCCACGATACACCCGTTTCGTCTCTTTTTGTTTTCCCTGAAATGCATTTCCCAGTCGGTTTATCATTTTCAGAACCGTCTCTTTTACTCCATTTTCCTCCGGCAGTTTATTGCCGTCCGGAAGAAGGCCTCTCAAAAACTGGTTCATGTACTGATACCATGACTTGCCGTCATGAACAGGAGGAGCAGACGTATAATACTCGATAGCCTCTATCGTTTCTTTATCCAGCTGCTTTACCTCATGATCCTGCAGCGCATGTTCGTATCCTTTTTCATCTTCTTTCCGGTACTGGCGTTCCTTTCGTATCAGAAGGATTCGGGAAGAGGGCAGCTGTGCGTCATCAGAAGCCTCCATGACATCTTTGATCAGTCCTGCATATTCCGCTTCCTCGCCCTCTGCAGTCAGATACTTTTCGCCCAGCTGATAAATATGTTCCAGCTTATCCTGATATTCCTCTCTCAGCTTATTAACCCTCCCGGGCGTCCGATCCCAGGCTCTCCTGATTTTATGAACGATATGAAGTGCGTCCCGCAATTCCTGCTGCATGATCTTAACCCAGCTGTCGCGGCGCGCATGGGTTTTTACTGCCTTAAGCAGTGATTCCAGCCGGGCCGTACTCCGCCGTTCCCGCTCCAGCAAAATTTCTTCTTCTGCCCGCAGTGCCTGCTCTTCCCGTTCCTTTTCAGCAAAGCTTTTTCGCCTTCTGCTATCCTGCTGTATCCGAATATCATATGCCATATTCACATCTGGGACAACATTCCATGTCGGCTGGAAATGATACTGATGTTGAGGCTGGGATACGAGATTCTGATCCGACTCCGTCCGCTGATCCACTTCCTTTTTCGAAGAGAAAACGTTCTTTAATTTGTCCATCATACTGCTTTTCTGCTGAACTCCAACAGAATTCCCGCTGTTATTATGACCACCACCCAAAATCCACTCCTCCTCTCTGCCACTTCCTGCATTCTTTTTCTCTTATTATACAAAATCCGTGCGGTTTCTTCCAGATATTATCAGTATTTTCCGCGATCGAATTGTTTTTTGTCTGTTTTTGGAAAAAAATTCATTCCTTCTCCAGCAGCTTCTCAAACGTACTGTCCATCCCAAGTGCCCCCAGCGGAGCCGTGATCAGAATGGCCATAACTGCCACGGAAAGCACAATCTGACCGCACGGAAGTCCCATAGCCATCGGTACCGAACCAATGGCTGCCTGCACGGTTGCCTTTGGCAGATAAGCAATGACGCAGAACAGCCGCTCTTTCCAGTTCAGCGCTGTTCCTGCCAGGCAGATCAGCACACCGATCGTACGGAAAATTAACGCTGTAAAGATCATAAGAACTGCTGCCAGGCCAGCTCCCATCGTATAACGGATATCTACCGCTGCCCCCACCAACACGAACAGCAGAACCTCCGCAGCCAGCCACAGCTTTCCAAATTTCTCAGACAATCTCGCTGATACTGCTTTGATGCTCCGCAGCTTCAGCACACACGCCATGCTGACCACTGCCAGCAGACCAGACACGGAAATGTACGGTTTTACCCAGTTTTCCACTGACATGAGCAGAAAAGAAACCCCCAGTACGATGATAACCTTCATGCTGTTGCGGACATAGTGTTCTTTGGCATACGCCGTCTCAAAAAACAGGCTTAACAGCCATCCCGCTACAGCACCCAGCAGGATTCCGCTCACAATGGAAATGGGGATATTTACAAAATCCATAACCCTTGCGCTGCCGCCCTGGGCCATGCCGGAAAATGTAGAAAACAGGACAATGACAAAAATATCATCACAGGATGCCCCGGCCAGGATCATCTGCGGAATACTCTTTTTCGTACCATATCCGCTTTCCATCAGCTTTACCATGCGCGGAACTACCACCGCCGGAGAAACTGCTGCCAGCACCGCACCCATCACAGCCGCCTCAATGCGGTTCACCCCAAGAATCATGGGCGCGAACAGCACATAGCCCAGCAACTCAAAACTGGCCGGAACACAGGACAGCATGACCGCAGGCCGTCCCACCTTTTTTAAGTCCGCAAGATTCAGGGACAATCCGGCCTTCACCAGAATGATGATGAGTGCCATCTGACGCAGCTCTGACGAAATCGAAAGAATGGACGGATCCAGAATATCCAGCACATAAGGGCCAAGCACAATACCGGTCAGGAGCATGCCGATGATGCGCGGCAGCCGGATGCGCTGACAGATGGCCGCCATGGCCAGACCCACCAGAAAAATAAATGAAAGTGACGTTAACATAACTTTTCCTCCTTTTTTTCACAGGGACCATCACACGCAATGCTCGCAAAAAAAAGCTGGTGACCCTGTGATTTTCTCACAGAAGTCATCAGCTTTGTATAAGCGGTTCTGGTTTCCCAAGGGAGAACTTCATTCCCTGTCGGTATTCTACTTGATTTTACTCAATTCGTAAAGTTATTTTTACGTTATAATGCCTTTTCGTAACACCAGTAATCATGTTCGTGCAGAAAACATGCTCCCACTGTTTCATATTCAAAAATCTTATAGGATGCAAGCGCCTTTTTATTTTCCTTAGCGACCAGAATGTGCACACTCTTAAATCCCTGTCTCCGCAGCTCCTCCATGGCCCCGGCCATCAGCCTTCTGGCAATGCCCTGATTCTGATACGCTTCCCTTACGCCCAGTCTGGACAGCTCCCGCCCCGGCTGTAATTCCGGTGTCCAGCAGGTCAGGCTCTCCACCTTCGGATCCTGATCGATGGAAATGACTCCGGCCATCTCGCCGGTTTCCTTATCCCGCAGACAGAACAGCGCATTGCGGGAAAGGTCAAACTCCACATCACTGCGGGCCGGGTAATCGGCTGTCCAGGCACAAAACGGGGTTCCCACCAGAGAACGGTAGAGAGACAGGACCTTGTCTGCCTCGCTTTCCTTTACATGTTCAAACACAAACGCCATAAAATGACTCCTCCTTATGCAAACAGACAGTCCATTTTCTTCTGGACTGCCTGTACTTTTCTACTGCTGTTCACACACAGTTTACGCTTCTTTCTCCAGCGGGAAATGACAAAACACCGTTCTGTCCCCAAACCTCCTGCATGGCGGCTGCTCTTTTCCACAAATTTCCTGTGCATAAGGGCATCTGGTGTGGAATTTACAGCCGGACGGCGGGTTCACCGGAGACGGAATCTCGCCGGACAGCAGTTCTTTTTCTTTGGTCCGCAGATGCGGATCTGCCTTCGGAATGGCATTCATCAGGAAGCGGGTGTATGGGTGCAGCGGATGATCGTAAAGCTTTTTCGTCTCTCCCACCTCGCAGACACTGCCCAGAAACATCACGCATACCCGGTCCGCAATGAATTTTACCACGCTTAAGTCATGGGAAATGAACAGGTAGGTCAGCTTGTATTCTTCCTGCAGATCTTTTAGCAGGTTTAACACCTGGGACTGAATAGAAACGTCCAGGGCCGACACCGGCTCATCACAGACGATCAGCTTCGGATTCAGGGCAATAGCCCGGGCGATTCCAATACGCTGGCGCTGTCCGCCGGAAAACTGGTGCGGATACCGGTTGTAAAATTCCTCCGGAATGCCGACTGCCTTCATCAGCTCCTTCACCCGGGCTTCCAGTTCCTTTTTATCCTTCATGCCGTAAGTCGTTAACGGCTCCGCAATGATCTTCGCCACGCTCATGCGCGGATTTAAGGAAGCATACGGATCCTGGAAGATGATCTGCAGCTGTCTGCGGATCTTCGCAAACTCAGATTCCTTCATGGCGGTGATGTCCTGGCCTTCAAATTCCACCTTGCCGGAGGTCACATCCAGAAGCCGGATCAGCAGACGCCCCAGCGTACTCTTGCCGCAGCCGGATTCGCCTACCAGGGCCAGGGTCTCCCCCTCATAAATTTCCAGGTTCACATCGGACACCGCATGTACCACCAGTGGATTTTTCTTCGTGCCGCCGATGGGGAATTCCTTTACCAGATGCTCGGTGCGCAGCAGAAGTTTTTTATTTTCCATCTTCAGCCACCTCCTCACTTAAGAAACACCGCACCTTATGTCCCTCTGCTGTCTCATACAGCTCCGGTCCTTCTTCAAAGCACCGCTCTGTGGCGCACTCACACCGGGTGCAGAAACGGCAGCCCTTGGGCAGATGCAACAGGTTCGGTACCACACCTTCAATGGTGTAGAGGCGGTCTTCCTGGCCGTCCAGTTTCGGGATGGATTTTAACAGTCCCTTCGTGTACGGATGCGCAGTGTGGTCGAACAGTTCAAAGGTCTCAGCCTGCTCCATCACCCGCCCCGCATACATGACATATACATAGTCGCAGATTTCCGCCACCACACCCATGTTGTGAGTGATGAGGATGATGGAGGTTTCCTGCTCCTCACAGAGCTTCTTCATCAGCTGAAGGATCTGCGCTTCAATGGTCACGTCCAGCGCCGTGGTGGGTTCATCCGCGATCATCACCTTCGGGCGGCACACCATGGCCATGCCGATCATGACTCTCTGGCGCAGACCGCCGGACAGCTGATGCGGATAGCTCTTGTAACGCTTCTCCGGCTCCGGGATTCCCACCGCACGGAAAATATCAATAACACGCTGCTTTGCTTCTTCTTTGGAAACCTTCTGGTGGAGCAGGATTGCCTCCTGCACCTGTTTTCCCACCGGATACACCGGATTTAAAGAGGTCATCGGCTCCTGGAAGATCATGGATATCTCGTTGCCGCGCACCTTCGCCAGCTCCCGTGAGGAAAGATGGGTGATATCACGTTCATCCAGGGTGATGGTTCCACCAACCACCTTGCCCGGATGACGCAGAAGTCCCATCACGGACATGGCAGTCATGCTTTTGCCGCAGCCGCTCTCTCCTACAATACCAATGATCTTTCCAGCCGGAACCTCAATGCTGACGCCGTCCACCGCCGGAATCTCCCCTTTTGCGGTAAAGAAGTGGGATTTCAGATCACGGATATCCAATACGATTGATTCACTCATGCTCATCTCTCCTCTCCTTTACTGTTCTTTTAAATATGGGTCCAGCACATCCCGGAGGCCATCCCCCAGGAAGTTGAATGCCATGACCACGATCATGATGGCCACACTCGGCGCGATGGAAAGCCACGGCTCCGAGAACAGATATTTTTTGCCGCGAACAACCATCAGGCCCCAGCTGGCACTCGGCGGCTGCGCGCCGACGCCCAGGAAGCTTAAGGATGCTTCCGACAAGATCGCTGACGGGATATTTAAGGTAAACAGCACGATCAGGGACGGGATGCAGTTCGGCAGAATGTGCCGGAACATGATGACCCATTTTTTCACACCAATGCTGCGGGCTGCCTCCACATACTCCTTTTCTTTTAAAGAAAGGGTCTGGGAACGGACAATGCGGGCGGTTCCCGCCCAGTTTACCAGGCTCAACGCAATGAAAATATTGATCAGGCCGCCGCCCATGGTATACATAACAACCATAGCCAGCAGCAGCGATGGGAATGCCAGCATCACATCCGCCAGGCGCATGATGATGAAATCCACCTTGCCGCCGTAAAAACCGGCATACATGCCAAGCACTGTACCAATAGCCATGGAAATCAGAGTCGGCACAAGGCCGATGGTCAGGGAAATGCGTGCGCCAAAAATGATACGGCTGAGCACATCACGCCCCAGCTCATCGGTTCCCAGCCAGTGAGCCGCGCTTGGATGCTGCAGACGGTCCGAGAGACTCTGCTGTAAGTGATCATAAGGTGCCACCACCGGGGCAAAAATCGCAATCAGGATCATGAGAATGATCAGCAGTGCGGAAAAGGCCGCCAGCTTATTCTGACGCACCAGTGTTTTTGCCTTGTCCAACCAGGTGTCTGCCTCGCCGATCTGGGCGCTGAAATCCGTCATATTCTTGTTTTCTTCCATCTTACGCGCCCTCCCTGATTCTCGGATCCAGTACATTGTAAAGCAGGTCTGCCACCAGGTTGCCTGCAATGATCAGAATGGTAGTAAAAATAACCGTGCCCTGTAAAAGCGGCATATCTCTTGTCTCAATGGCGTTGACAGCCAGACGGCCAATGCCCGGAACGCCAAACACACTCTCGGTCAGTACCGCGCCAGACAGCATGCTAGATACCTGCAGCGCCATCATGGTGACGACCGGAAGCATGGCATTTTTCAGTGCGTGCTTCACGATAACACCGGACTCTAAAAGACCCTTGGCCCGTGCCGTGCGGATAAAATCATTCTGCATGATCTCCACCAGGTTAGAACGGGTCATGCGGGCAATGCTTCCCGCAGAGTTCCAGCCCAGCACGATGGCCGGAAGAATCATAGCCCGGAAGGAATCAAAGCCGGAAACCGGAAACCATTTGAACTTAAACGCAAACAGATACTGCAGCACCAGCGCTGTCATGAATACCGGCATAGAAACACCAATCAGCGCGCCGCCCATAAACAGGCGGTCCAGCAGCTTATTCTGCCGCACTGCCGCAATGATGCCTGCCACAATACCAATGATCCAGGCCACTACAGCCGCCAGCAGAGACAATTTCACCGTGTTCGGGAATGCCTCCAGAATGATCTTTGTCACATTCCGGTTCAGCCGGTAGGATGTTCCGAAATCCCCCCGAAGCGCATGGGCAATATACTGCAAAAACTGCACATACAATGGCTTGTCCAGCCCCATTTCCTTACTGATCTTCTCGATCACCGCCGGATTCACATGCTCTCCCATCATGGTGGTAACCGGGTCACCCGGAACAATGCGCAGCATGATAAAGATCAGCAGCACCACACCTACCAGAACCGGGATGGAGATCAGAATCCGTTTCAGTACTTTTCTTAACACACTTCATCCTCCTCTACATTACATAGGAAAAGAGAGTGCCGCGAAGACAGGCCCGGCAAACCACGATGTGCCTGTGACTGCCAAAGCTCTGGGTGCAACACTCCCTTAGCATTTATGCGTTTACTCGCTCAAAGAAATATTGTAGAAAAGCTGATCGCTCAGGCCGCTCCACAACGGCGCGAAGCCCTGTACCCGCTTGCTCACTGCAAACAGATGGAGTCTGGAGAACATCGGCACCCAGGCTGCGTCCTCGTGTATGATCTTCTCTTCCAGCGCCTTGTACTCTGCAAGACGTTCATTCTCATTTACAATGGTACGCGCTTTCGCTACACGCTCCATCACCTCCGTATCCGGATAGTTAATGGAACGGATCCTTGTTTTCTCTTCATTGCCGAAGAAGGTATAGATGAAGTTATCCGGATCGTTGTAATCTGCGGACCAGGTAGACATGAAGGAACCAAGCTCACCGGATTTTCTGGTTTCTAACCAGGTGGACTCATCGTAATTCTTGATTTCTGCGCGGATGCCAACCTCTGCGAGCTGGTCGCTGACAATCTCCAACGCCATGGTCATGGTATCAGATGCGGAACTGTCTGCCGCAATTTCCATGTCAAAGCCATCTGCATAGCCGGCCTCGGCAAGCAGCGTCTTCGCAGCCTCCGGATCGTACTTGATTTCCTCCTGATCCGGATTAAAGCCGATAAGACCGTGCGGGAAAATTCCCTGCTCCACCTGGCCTCTGCCGCCGTAAAGGGCATCCAGAATAGCCTGGCGGTCAATCGACATCTGAACCGCCTTGCGGACTCTGACATCCTGGAACGGCTCCTTATTAAAGTTCATGGTAAAGTACACGATACCTACACGCGGGCCCTGTACGATCTGATCCGGATAAGTCTCGGTGAAACGGTCTACAGAATCTGCAGCATAATCCAGATCGAGAATGTCAAGCTCACCGCTTTCAAACATCATGGACTGGGTCTCGGTATCCGGAATGATCTTGATGACAACACCCGGAAGCCCGGAAGCGCCCTTCCAGTAATCCTCATTGCGTGTCAGAACCAGCTGGTTGTTGAAGCTCCAGGAAGAAAACTCAAACGGGCCGGTACCAACCGTCACAGCCGGATCCATGCCGAACTGATCGCCCGCTGCCTCGGTGGCCTCGCTGTCGTAAATAGAAACACCCGGAGAAGAAATGCTTGCCAGGAAGCCTGCAAACGGCTCCTTTAAGGTAACCTTGATGGTGTAGTCATCTACCACCTCAACACCTTCCAGGGTATCCGTCTCGCCTGCCAGGAGCTCATCCGCGCCCTTGATCTGGTCAATAAACTCGGTATTCACGCCACCTTCAACGGTCAGCATGCGGTGGAAGGTGTACGCCACATCCTCTGCTGTAAAGTCGTTGCCATTGTGGAACTTCACACCCTGTCTTAAATGGAAGGTATACTCCAAGCCGTCATCGGAAATATCCCAGCTTTCAGCCAGACTCGGGACAATTTTGGAATTGCCGTCCGTGCCCACCTCAACATCTACCAGACGATCAAAAATGTTAAACGGCACCTCGTAATCCTTGGAAGTTTTCTGCACATCCGCAGTCTGAATATCTGCGTTCAGAGCCGCTATCAGGTAACCGGTGGTGTCCACATCCACACCCTTTGTTTCTGCTGTGCTCTCACTCTCAGCGCCTGCAGTATTATCTGTTGTATCGGAAGTTTTGCTGCCGCCGCAGCCGGTCAGCGCAAGACCTGCTGTCAGAGCAGCCGCCAGCATGAGACTGATCTTCTTTTTCATCATATCCTCCTTCACCTGGAACCATTTAAAACCCAAAAATGGTGCATTGCCCCGAAAGGATGCACCATTGCATTTGCATGTTCACTGAGTTTTAAAATGTCCGCTAATGAGGAAATCATACCACATTGGAAGGGGATTTTCAATATTATTTCGTGGGATGAGGCAGAGATTTCGATGAGAGGAGGTAAAGGCCCTGAAAGGGGCGACCTGCATTTCTACTTCCACAAATCCAGAATCCTCTGCTCCTTCTCCATCCATTCTTCCATGGTATCCCCTTTGTTTCCTTTTTCATAACTATCTATCATTTTATATCATGTTTTTTACAGGGCAACAAGTAATTCCCGGTTGTCCCTTTTTTATGGTATAGAATTCCCCTGTATCTATTTTGATTTCGATTGAAATGACCTTGATTATAAGATATGTACTACAAATAGATTTCGCCATTCAGGCAAAGTGACTCATAAGATATGAGCCAGACTTTTTCCGCAATTCACACACGAAGCAAACCGCATAAAACGGTTTATTTTGCTGCTAAATTCCAAATTCCTTAAGTAATTGTTTCTTCGGCTTTTTTGATCCGACGCACAGAATTCTGAAGCTGTTCTACAAATGGGTCTTCGTAATCAGCTTCGATTCCAGCCAGATCTGCCTTTACGAAATCAAGCAATGCTGCCAGTTCTTTCGGTACTTCATCACGATTTTCCCCTTTTGTATTCAAAAAGACTGTGCAGACACCATCTACAAATGTCTTGCCAGTTTTCTCACAATATTTCATGGATTGACTGAATTTGCTCCTGCTGTTTGTCTGTTTTCCGGTACACACATTCCCCGCAGACCGGCATCGCTCCCGGAAACTTTGCAGTATCCAGCTCTAATTTTTTCAGATATGCTAGCAAATGCGCCTCATCATACAGTCAGATATTCTCCGGATAAGATTCAATGCGCCCATGGTGAAAATGATCTGGCAGCGCCATGAGCAACGTGCTTCCCGCCTTCCCAATATAATATTTCGATCTGAGCATCCGTTCTTTTACAATTTTTTCTCGCTTTACCCATTTCAGGCGAAACCATGCCATCACGGTCAGCGCGATTGCCGCCACTGCCAGGACTTTCTGCACCAGCGGTGACCAGATCATATAGCACTCATAAAACAGATTACGATATGGCGGTGCCAGAACATGCTTTATCGCTCCAAGCCCAATGGAAAGCAGCGCACTGAACAGAATCATAACTACCTAACTCATACGAAGATCCAACAGCATACTGTGCGCAATTTCACTCTCCATCACCCTGTTTTCATCAATCTCCTCAAAAAAAGACCGGACAAACGTTCTTCTTACTCAGTCTCGAAGGAGTTTCTGGAAAAACCTTCCTATAAACTTCATGACGTTTACCGGGCATTAGATATTCTTGGTACGGAATGCGATTTCATTCAGGCAGAACTTTGTAAAAACAGTCACTTTATGGGCGAAAGAAACGATAAGGTCCTTTATTATGACTGTTCGAATTATTACTTTGAAATTGAACAGGAAGATGGCGAAAAAAGTATGGAAAAAGCAAAGAACACAGACCAAATTCGATTATTCAAATGGGATTGTTCATGGATGGAGATGGTATTCCTCTGGCCTTTTCACTTTTCCAGGAAAATGCCAATGAGCAAACTTCTCTCCTAAATACGCCTTTTATCAAAAAACGATACGAGACAGGCAGCTAGAAGAATGTTTTCGAATTATGAAAACCGATTTTTCCGCCAAACCAGTTTATTTGCAAGATAAAAACCGAATTAAGGCACACTTTCTGATCTGTTTTCTTGCATTAACTATCTACCGTTTTCTGGAAAAGAAGCTGGATTCCAAATACACTTGTGAAGAACTATTGAATACATTAAAATCCATGAATTTCGCAGAAATATAGGAACAAGGATTTATTCCTTTGTATAAGCGTGATGTAATCACAGATGCTCTGCACAAAGCATGTGGATTTCGAACAGATTTCCAATTTATAACCAGGAGTAAAATGCGAACAATCCAGAAAAAAAGCAAATGTAAAGAATAAATTACTAGACTTCGAAACCATGACCAAAACCGCTGTACCCCTAGTAAATACAAGGGATTCAGCGGTTTTATTTCTATTCAACTGTCAAAGATGGGATTTTATTTGTCAAACGCTTTCTCTCTACAGCTCCTCCACATACCTCACAAACTCCAGCGTCCGGATCTCATCTAACAGATTCAGCCGCTCCCGTTTTTTCAGAATTTCTACGCTGATCACGGCACCGGGTACTTTGTCCGGACCTTTGCCTTTTGTCATTTCCAGAGTTTCTACTTTAACACTCAGTTCCCGCATTTTTTGCAGAAACAGGCTCACGTTCTTGCTGGAATCAAACTCAATGTACAGGTCAAAGACTTTTGCGTAACGATGAAGCAGCGCATCCAGACGGGTCAGTACCTTTAAGGTAACTAGCATAAGAATTAAAGTGTAAATGGCACCTTCTGCGAACCCAATGCCAATGGCCAGACCCACACAGGCGCAGGTCCACAGACCGGCTGCAGTCGTCAATCCACGAATCTGGTTCTTTCCGGTTACCAGGATCGTGCCAACTCCCAGAAATCCAATTCCGCTGATAACCTGGGCGCCAAGCCGTGCTATGTCCAGCTTGGAATCAAAAGTATGTGTCATATATTCGCTGGTCATCATAACCAGGGCGGAACCCAGGCAGACCAGAACATGGGTCTTAACCCCGGCCCCCCGCCGCTTGAGTCCTCGGTCGATTCCGACTGCCATTCCTACTATCATTGCCAGAACCAGCCGCAGAAAAATTGCAAGGGAATTCCAGTCTGACGCCGCATCCATCAGACCGCGCCAGAAGCTGATCATTGTTCGCCTGCCTTTTCCATGGACATCTTTTCCATCCGGTTCATGAAGATCGGGGAAAGGATACCGAAGATACAAAGGACGATCAGTACCCAGCATACCGGGGTGGAAAACAGGATGGCCGGGCTGCCCTTGGACAGGGCCAGAGAACGACGCAGGCCTTTCTCACCGATAGGTCCAAGAATCAGGGCCAGAACAACGGCTGCGTTGTTTAAATCAAACTTGCGGAGCAGATATCCCAGCACGCCGAAGATCATCATGATGACAACATCCAGGAAGTTTTTATGAATTGCGTAGGAACCAACTACACAGAGTACAGAAACTGCCGGGATCAGTATGGCATCGGACAGTCTGGAAATCTGCGCGAAGATCCGGCATCCTAACAGGCCAATGCCAAGCATTGCAAACTGGGTCAGTACGAAACCTGCAAAGAAGGTATAAGTCATTTTGGCAGTCTCGCCTACGAACAGGTCCGGTCCCGGAGTCAGGCCCTGAATGATCAGGCCGCCCATTAACACTGCGGTTACGCTCTCACCAGGAATGCCCAGGGTCAGCATCGGGATCAAGGAACCACCGGTTACAGCGTTGTTCGCTGCCTCAGAACCGGCTACACCTTCGATGCTTCCGTGTCCGAACTCTTCTTTGTGCCTGGAGAACTGACGGGAAGTGTTATAGCCCAGGAAACAAGCGATGGATGCGCCGGCACCCGGTAAGATACCAATCAGGTTGCCAATGATCCAGGATCGTCCAATGGTTGGAGCGATTCGTTTCATCTCATTTTTATCCAGAAGCATTCTGTCTTTAAATTTCTTTGCTGTTCCTCTTGCGCAGATTTTTTTCTCTGCAAGAACCAGTGCCTGGCTCATGGAGAACAAACCGATCAGGGCACAGGTTACATTGATGCCTTCATATAAGGAAGACTGTCCGAACATGAAGCGCTGTACGCCCTCCATCGGGTCCATTCCGATGGTGGAAAGCAGAAGTCCCAGAGCACCGGAGATCAGGCCCTTTACCATAGACTTAGATGACACGCCTGCGATGATGGTTAAACCAAAAATGGAAAGCCAGAAATACTCAGGAGAACCGAATTTCATGGCCAGCTGTGCCAAAATTGGCGCAAAAAAATAAAGGGAGATGCAGGAAAGCAGTCCGCCGAAGAACGAAGCGATGCAGGCGGTTCCTAACGCCTTACCAGCTTTGCCCTGCAAGGTCATCTGATAACCCTCAATTGCGGTAGCCGCGGAAGCCGGAGTTCCAGGCGTATGAATCAGAATCGCGGAAATAGAACCGCCGAAGATTGCGCCGCAATAAATGGCACCCAGAATGATCAGTCCAGTGGACGCGCCCATGGAGAAGGTCATCGGCAGAAGCAGTGCCACGCCCATGGCTGCGGAAAGTCCCGGAAGACATCCGATAACAATACCGATGGTGGTTCCTGCCACAATAGCCAGAATGTTGATCGGAGTCAGCGCGCTTAAAAAGCCGCCGCCCATTAAGCTTAAAGTACCTAACATATGCGTAACCTCCTTTTTATGCGAACAGAATCCCCATCGGCAGCTTTACGCCAAGGAACAGGGTAAATGCGCAGTAAACCAGAACCAGGATCACTGCGGTGGACAGAAGGATCTGCCATTTCTTCACCTTCAAAAACAGAAGGGACACTACCATAAATAATGCGGTAGAGATATAAAATCCCACAAAATACATCAGCACCAGATACACTACGATCATGGCCAGGACCGGAAAAAACTGCTTTGGCAGAAAATCCTTAAAATCTTCCATTCCGCTCTCCACGCCTTTTTTCTTTGCTCCGATGATCATCTGTACTACATAAAGCGTGGTCAGGGCCAGCAGCAGCACAATAATAAACAGCGGGTATGCCTGCGCCGGTTTCGGGAGCTTTAGGGTCATGGATAAAAAGAACAGAGCTACTGCATAGACAAAAGCTACTACTCCAATATCTGTTTTTTTCATACGATCATTCCTCTCGTCTTTTTAAAGATATGGGGACCTGTTGCAGTCCCCATATCCGAAAATTTCTGTTAAACTTCGTATTGCTTATTCGTTCCAGAGCTTGGAAGAAACATCGGTACAGAAGGTGTACTGGTCGTCTAACAGCTTCTGGGTCTCTTCCGGATCCATGTAAGCGGTGGTTACGCCTGCTTTTTCTGCTGCTTCAACATATTCCGGATCTTCCATAGCTTTCTTAAATGCGTCTGCGTAGAAATCAATAACTTCCTGCGGAGTTCCCTTCGGTGCTACGATAGCGCGGGCACTGCCATACCACTGATCATAGTAGCCAAGCTCGCCCAGAGTCGGTACATCCGGCATGGATTCCATACGCTGGGTATCGAATACGCCAAGAACCTTTACCTCAGACATCATGGATGCGATATCCGCCTCTTTTGCTACGGAGAAATCAACCTCGCCCTGTCTTAAAGCCAGAAGCTGGTCTGCAGTGCCGCCGTAAGGAATATCGGTATACTCAAAGTCTGCGCTGTTTGCAAGAAGCTGTGCGCCAATGTGGTTGGATGCCTTGTTGCCGTTGGTGGATGCCTTTAATTCACCCGGATGCTCCTTTGCGTAAGCAACCAGATCTTCCAGAGTATCGAACTGGCTGTTTGCTGCTACCAGAACCAGCGCGGTCTCATTTACGTGGTTGCAGATCGGAACGTAATCTTCCATGGTGTAGTTTGCAAGTCCGTCTACAATATTAGAACAAAGGGTCGGCAGGTTTACGAAGCCCAGGGTGTAACCATCCGGTTTTGCGTTTGCCAGAGCGGTCCATCCGATGGAACCTGATCCGCCTTCCTGGTTCTCGATGACGATTGTCTTTCCTACATATTTGGTTGCGTACTGAGAAAGAACGCGGGCGGTATTATCGGTACCAGATCCTGCCTTGTAGGCTACGATCATGGTAACATTTTCTTCCGGAGTCCAGGAAGATGCTCCAGCCGCACTGCTCTCGCCTGCTGCTGCCTCACTGCCCTCTGCCTTGGTCTCTGCCGGAGCTGCTGTGGTGTCTGCGCTTTCCTTATTACCAGAACCACATGCTGTCATGGAACACATCATGACGGCTGCCATGCACATTGCTGCTGCTTTTCTCCATTTTCTCATTTGTATAACCCTCCTTGATATAAAATTTCTTTTTTAAACCTCTTTCTTAACAACAAATCAACATCTTTTATGCGTTTTGTATGTTTCTTTGTCGTTTGTTGTTGAGTTCATTGTATATTTTGTGGTAATATGTGTAAAGTACAAAATATACGGAAATTGAACTATGTACAATTTTTGAACCAGGAGATGCTTTTTATGGATCAAACTTCCCATTTTTCACTGCACGCTGCTGCTTCAGACAGCGGACTTTCCGCCAAAGTGAAGCGTCAGTTCCGCTACATTCTGGCAGGTGCGCTCGTCCTCGCCCTGATGGTTTCCCTGCTTTTTTCCATGACCCGCTTTTTTGAGCGCGTCACCTACGATGCCATCTCGGACTCCAACCGTGATTTTGCTGTTTCCGTCAATGCCATGACCGAAACCCTGAATTCTTCCATGGTCAATTTTGAGCGCCAGCTCTTCTATTCTAATACAGTGTCCACGCTATTCCGAAAAGAAGGTTTCACGGACGCAGAAAAATCCTATATCATGCGGGACTTAAACAGTTCCTTAAATGCCGCTGATTTCACCGAGGCCATCTATGTTTATAATGGTTATACCAACACTGTTTACTCCACCGGCCCCTTCTTTGCCCGGAAACTGGAGGATGTAAATGCGTTTCCAGTACGGGAGCTTATCGCTGACCGGTCGGTGGACCAGCGTTTTCGCGCCATATACTGCCATGAAGATGGTGATGAGGAGCACAGCGACCACAATTACTATGCCTTCATTTTCTATGAGCTGTACCCGGACCGCACGCCAAAGCCCAACGCCCTGGTGGTCACCATCCACGATGACTGGTATCAGAATTTCCTGCTGCTGGCTAATCCGTCTTCGGATTTTATCGTGCTGGACTTTGCGGGCAATCCTCTGCTTTACGCCGATGAATCCCTGTGCAGTTCCAGCCGCCCTTACTATGAGCAGATTCACGAAGATACTGAAAATCCACCCTCTGGCTACATCCTCGGCAAAAACCGCAATGAAATCTGCCTGTATTATGAATCTCCGAGTACACGGCATATTTACCTGCGGATCACCTCCATCCGGGATCTGGTTCCGCAGTTTTATCACTTCCGGCAGATCACGACCCGCATCATCATTGGCCTGAGTTTCCTGTTCGCGGCCCTGCTGCTGACGCTTCTGTTTTACAGCTTCTTCCCCATGCTCCGCATGAAGGATGCCATCCGCCAGATTGACTCCTGTCTGACCGGGGAACCAGAAGCGGAAAACACCCAAACAGCATCTGCGCCGGAGGAAGTTCTTCCACTAAAAAAGCAGCTGGAAAATGTGGTTTCCAAATCCGAGCGCACCAGCCTGGAGCAGGTGCTCTACGATATGCTGCTGAAAAAACGTCCGGCAGACGCAGTGCGTCTCTTTAAAGCTGCCGCGCCGCCCTATGGTCTTATGCTGATTCAGGCCCATCACCGCAGCGATATCTACCGGGCCGGGCTGAGCGCACACCCAGAAATTGTCATCACCAAGTCTGACTACATTTACGCCTGCATCGGAAACTACGTCTCCCCTACTGCCCTGACCGAATTTTCCGAAGCTCTCGCAAAAGCGCTGCAGTGCCGCGTCTTTGTTAGCAGTCTGTTTACGGATTTCCAGGAGCTGACTCTGCATTTTTCCAATCTGCGGGAGCTGCACCGCCTGGCTCTGGTACTGGACCCGGCCCGGCAGATTATCCCGGAAGCAGAACTGGAACAGAAAACCAGCGAGCACACCATATCCACGAAGGATTTCACCGATCTGACGGCCCGCTTAAAGTCCGGTAAGCTGGAATCCAGCCTTGCCAAATGGCAGGAGATCCGCAGCCAGCTCTGCACCTACCGATACGATTCCTTCCAGTACATCCTGAACCGTACAGAAGACACCATCTGCCGGATTTTAAAAGACCTGCACTCCGATCTGCTGATTGACGGAGAACGCCTGCTGCCGGAGCATGTGGAACAAATTGCGGATTTTTCAGAGATTGACGAAATTTTTGGAAAGGCATTTGCCGTAATCTGCGATAATTACAGTGAGAAAAAGGCCCAGAAATATTCCAACCTGGCCCAGAAGGTCCGGGAGATCGTGGAACAGGAGTACCATGATCCGGAATTAAACGCCCAGAGCATTGCCGACCGCCTGCTGTTAAACAACGCCTACCTTGGGCGCATGTTCCGCAGTGCCTACGGTCACTCCATCAACGACTGCATCAACTCCTGCCGCTTGGAGGAAAGCAAACACCTCCTGCGGGAAAGCCTGGAGCCGGTAGATACCATTGCACGAAATGTGGGATTTGCCAATGTGAAATATTACTATGTGCTGTTTAAGAAATATACCGGACAGACACCGGCCGCATACCGCGCCGGGAAGAACCTCTGAATCAGGATATCTAAGAAAGGCCAGTGAAAAGCGTTTCTAAAGCGACTTTTCACTGGCCTTTTTTTATTTCATGTTCTTATGGCTGGATTACATTAAGGACTTATACAGCTCCTTGATCTCCTCTACGGAAGTATCTCTCGGGTTACCCGGACGGCATGCGTCTGCGTATGCGGACTCAGACAGGAAATCCAGATCCTCTTCTTTTACGATGGCCTTTAAGTCTGCCGGGATACCTACATCTGCTGACAGCTTCTTCACAGCGTCTACAGCAGCCTTGCGGTACTCTTCCTGGCTCATGGTTTCTACACCCTCAACGCCCATAGCCTTTGCGATGTATTTGTACTTGTCACCGGTGCACGGAGCGTTGTACTCCATAATGGTCGGAAGAAGGATTGCGTTTGCTACGCCGTGTGGAGTATCATAAACAGCACCCAGGGAGTGTGCCATGGAATGAACAATACCAAGACCTACGTTTGAGAAGCCCATGCCTGCTACATACTGGCCCAGAGCCATTCCTTCTCTGCCCTCCGGGGTGTTTGCAACTGCGCCGCGTAAGGAGTTGGAAATGATCTCGATTGCTTTTAAGTGGAACATATCGGTCATCTCCCAGGCGCCCTTGGTGATGTAACCCTCGATTGCATGGGTCAGGGCATCCATACCGGTGGAAGCGGTCAGGCCCTTCGGCATGCTGGACATCATATCCGGGTCGATGACTGCGACAACCGGAATATCGTGAGTGTCTACACATACAAATTTACGTTTTTTCTCAACATCGGTGATAACGTAGTTGATGGTAACCTCTGCTGCGGTACCTGCGGTGGTCGGAACTGCGATGATCGGTACGCACGGTTTCTTGGTCGGAGCTACGCCCTCAAGGCTTCTTACATCCTCAAACTCCGGGTTGTTGATGATGATGCCGATGGCTTTTGCGGTATCCATGGAAGAACCGCCGCCGATGGCGATGAGATAGTCAGCGCCGGATGCCTTAAATGCTGCAACGCCGGTCTGTACATTCTCGATGGTCGGGTTTGGTTTGATATTGGAGTAAATCTCATAAGCAAGACCAGCCTCATCCAGGACATCGGTCACCTTCTTGGTTACGCCAAATTTGATCAGATCCGGGTCGGAACATACGAAAGCTTTTGCGAAGCCTCTGACTTTTACTTCATTTGCAATCTCTTTGATAGCGCCTGCGCCATGATAAGAAGTTTCATTTAATACGATTCTGTTTGCCATGATAAAAATCCTCCTTGAGCCTATACTCATTTGATTTTCAATTTCTGTTTGCATCTCTTCTAAGCGGCACTCTGTAGCTCATTTCCGCTTCGTGCTGATATTATTTTAACAACTGCAACAAGAAAAAGAAAGTGACAAAGTATCACTTATGTCACTTTCTTCTTATATTTGTTGGTTTTTCACAATTTTTATTGTATATTTTTATCTATCTTTCAATTTCCCAGGAATTTCTCTGTTTCGCAGAATCGTCGGCTTTTTCACAAAAGCTCCAGCTCTGAAAATACTTTCTCCAGCTTCGGCGGCATTGCCTCCACCAGCTTGTCCGACATGCGGCGCGGAGTATCTTTCATCCCGCCAAGCACCCATTTTTCTGTCATATACACAGACCCGCGGCAATACATCTCCAGAAGAAACTCCATCTCTTCCTCCAACGGGCGGCTGGTCTTTCTGGCAATGAGATCTTTGTAAAACTGCAGAATCAGTTCAAAGTCGTGCTCCTTCACAGAGTTGTAATCATCCGACCGGAAAGCCTCGGTAAAAAATGCCTTCTCATTTAAAATAAACTCAAACTTCTGGGTCAGGCTCTCTCCTACTGTATTCCCCATGCCGATCTGCTCGAAGGACTGCAGCACCAGCTTGTCAAAATACCAGTTGATGAGATCGTATTTATCTTTGAAATTGCGGTAAAAGGTCTGGCGGGTCAGGCCGCTGCCCTCCACAATATCCTTCACCGTGATGCGGTCTACCGGGGTGGTCTTCATGCACTCCTTGATGGAGGCCGCCAGCTTGTATTTGGCACGGTCATGCTTTTCCTGTGTCGTCTTCTGTTCCATCATGCTGCTATCTTTCTCCTTACATTTCCTTACAATATTGTATCATTACCGCAGTCCCACAGCAAGCAGATTACCCGAATTTCGGTTACGGTTTCGTATACGTCCGGAAAACACATACCAAATCGCATTGACATCCTGCTTTTTCTTTTCCCGGTTGTAAGCCTCCGCGGCTTATGTTACAATATTTGGGAAATAAAAATGCACGAAGCAATAACCTATTCACAATAAGGAGTACATACATGTCCGCAAATGTAATTTTAAAAAAAGGCGAAGGCCGCACCTTGAAGGCCGGCGGTGCCTGGATCTATGATAACGAGATTGACAAAATTGAGGGAGAGTTCGAAAACGGTGATATGGTTTTCGTTTCTGACTTTGACGGCTATCCGATGGGCCAGGGCTTTATCAACACCCGCTCCAAAATCACCGTCCGTATGATGACCCGCAAAAAAGATACCGTGGTCGATGACACTTTCATTGAGATGCGTGTCCGTGACGCCTGGGAGTACCGCAAAACAACCGTAGACACTTCCAGCTGCCGCCTGATCTTCGGCGAGGCAGATTTCCTGCCGGGTATCGTCATCGACAAGTTTTCCGATGTTCTGGTAGTCGAATCCCTGGCTCTAGGCATTGACCGTTTCAAGCCGGTCATTCTGGACAAGCTGAAGAAAGTCCTGGCTGAGGATGGCATTTCCATCCGCGGCGTTTACGAGCGCAGTGACGCCAAGGTCCGCCTGCAGGAGGGCATGGAGCGCGTGAAAGGCTTCATCGGCGAACCGTTTGATACCAAGGTTGAAATCGTTGAAAATGGTGTCCGCTATATGGTAGATGTGCAGGATGGCCAGAAGACCGGCTTCTTCCTGGACCAGAAGTATAATCGCCTTGCTATTCAGAGACTCTGCAAGGGTAAGAAGGTTCTGGACTGCTTCACCCACACCGGCTCCTTCGCGCTGAATGCCGGAATTTCCGGAGCTGCTTCCGTTCTTGGTGTGGACGCGTCCGAGCTGGGCGTGGCTCAGGCCCGCGAGAACGCTGAATTAAACGGCCTGTCTGACCGTGTCACCTTCCAGTGCGCAGATGTCTTTGATCTGCTTCCGGAGCTGGAACAGAAAGGCGAAAAGTTTGATGTGGTTATTCTGGATCCGCCGGCCTTCACCAAATCCCGCAGTTCTATCAAAAACGCTGTCAAGGGCTACCGCGAGATCAACCTGCGCGGCATGAAGTTAGTAAAGGACGGCGGCTACCTCGCTACCTGTTCCTGCTCCCACTTCATGGACCCGGAGCTGTTCACCAAGACCATCCGCGAGGCCGCAGCCAACGTACACAAACGCCTCCGCCAGGTAGAATACCGCACCCAGGCAGCCGACCACCCGATTCTCTGGACCGGAGGCGAGCAGGCATCGTATTACTTAAAATTCTACATTTTCCAGGTCGTGGATGAGAAGTAACAATATAGAGACAGAACCCACTACAGGTCCGAAGCCGGTAATCCCGGCATAC
>ERZ780144.1291-NODE-1291-length-28144-cov-6.089074_pt1 | contig 28144 bp, 20 predicted proteins | sample MGYA00511380_ERZ780144 | MGnify/ENA primary metagenome ERZ780144 (study PRJEB29588, sample SAMEA1965858) | human gut metagenome | biome: human gut; feature: human-associated habitat; material: faeces | place: Denmark | collected 2008/2010 ... | reverse complement strand
ACGCCGCTGGCGGAGAAGTAAGCAACAAGTCGTTTGCTCATGACAAATGCACTTCCTTTGATTGATTTTCATGGTTTAAGTATAGCACGTTGAATAGGGAGCATCAAGTAAGGCTGAGTGGACGAATGTGCTAATATTGCAAATGAAATAAGCACAAAAGAAAGTTTGTGTTGATTTTCGTGCTTATTTGGAATACAATATAAGCACGAAGGTGAGGTGACGCTTATGATGAACATGAACAATTTGGCTCAAGCACATGAGATTTTAACACCGCAGCTTGCAACAAAAGTAGGTTTAACGAAATTTGAGTTTTATAAATATGTAAAGGCCAATGAATACGAGCAAGTCGGACATGGCGTATACGCAGCAAAAGATACTTGGATTGACGAATTAGAAATGCTGCACCGCCGCTGCCCGATGGGAGTGTTTTCTCATGATGAAGCGTTCTATTATTATGGGCTGACAGATCGGGAACCACTTGTTCATACACTCACGATTTATAGTGGATATAATGTTCACCGCTTGAAAGAGGATGGCTATAAGGTTTATACAGTAAAAAAGGAACTTCTTGACGTTGGCAAGCAAATCGTAAAAAGCAATCAGGGAAATGAAATTCCTATGTACGATTTGGAACGGACAATTTGCGACTTGGTGCGGAGTAGAAGTTCTATAGAAGTACAGGATTTCAATGCAGTATTAAAAGCGTATGTCGGGAGAAAAGATAAGGACCTTAATAAACTGATGAAGTATGCAAAGCTATTTCGAGTGGATAAGATCATCCGAAATTATATGGAGGTACTACTGTAAATGGGATTTACACCTGAACAGATAAAAGGGCGTATCAAGAGCGTTGCAAAACAGAACAATGCAGACGCAAGGACACTCATGCGAATCTATATGATGGAGCGTTTTCTGGAAAGACTGGCACAATCAGAATATCGGGATAACTTCATTATCAAAGGCGGAATACTGGTTACGGCAATGATTGGTGTTGCGCACCGTTCCACGATGGACATAGACACCAGCATGAAGAATCTAAATCTGTCTGCGGAGGATGCCTTGCGAGTTGTCAATCGGGTCAAAGATATTGACCTTGACGATGGTGTTTCTTTTGATGTTAAAGACGTTTCCAATATCATGGATGAAATGGAGTATCCGGGAATCCGCGTTACCATGAATGCCAATGTGGGAAGATTGATTACGCCCTTGAAAATTGATATTTCCACGGGCGACGTGATTACCCCACGGGCAATCGAGTTCAATTATGATCTCTTGCTGGAAGATCGTTCTATCAGTCTATGGTCGTATAATTTGGAAACTATATTAGCCGAGAAGTTGCAGACGGTTTTAGCGAGGGGCATCTTAAATACCCGAATGAGAGATTTTTACGATATACGGATGCTGCTTGATACATACGAAGATAAAGTCAATAAGGCTGTTTTGAAAGATGCTTTTGCAGCAACTTGTAAAAAGAGAGGAACAGATCATCTGCAGGAGCAGGCCGAGGAAATTATCAAAATTATTGAAGCAGATGAACAGCTTCAAGTGCTGTGGAGAGCATATCAGAAGAAATACTCGTATGCAACAGAAATTGATTATGCCAGTGTGATAAGCGGCGTAAGAAAATTGATGGATATAGCAAGAACTGTAAGAACATCAGCTTCGATACCATTGATGAGTATTACGAGAAAATTATGAAGGTTTATAGGTAGGAGAAAAAAGTGAAAGGCACTATTTGTTGTGAGGAAAAGTGTACGGCGTGTATGGCCTGTGCAAACGCATGTCCTAAAAACGCTATTGGTATGCGGCCGCATTTGACATTGGTTCTGCCCGCGTTTGGGGCTTCCATACACGATATAGATTTTTCCTTAGATATATTTATTGAAGTAAAAGTGGAATTCGCATCTGAAAAGGATCGGATTCACAGAAAAAAGTGAGATTGCGCAATTATGCGGCGAAGCATCAAGTAAGAGTGAACAGGTAGCAAAATGTCTAAAATGTGGTGAAATATTTCTCTATGTGAATTTGTACCAAAATATCACAGAAATATTGACAGTTTGCTATAATAGAATCATGAAATTTGCGGGAGTTTTCGATAAGTAAACGAATAAGCCGACAAGCGTGTTTGACCACGGATTTCCTCCCCCTCACAACTATGAAAACCGAAAAAGCGTATAATCACTTACAAAGAGCAAGGGACGAACGCAAAGCAGATGGAGGTATTGTACATGGATGCAGCAAAAGGTACGATTACGCGAAGGATGGATGCAGTGCTGGATGGTCTGCAGGATGAGTTCAAAGCGCTGTGCGACAGAGCGGACTTCGAGAGTAAACTTACTGCATTAGAAAAGGCGGGAGCAAAGTCTGACCGGGCAAGCAAACTAAAAAGCCTGTTTGCTATGTTCGATATGTGCGGGATCGAGTATGAGCGCGGCAAGGATAATGTCTATTATGAAGAATTAGTGGCCAATGCAGATCTGCCCGATTTTTCGGAAATCGAAGACCGAATGCTCCTTGCACTTTTTGCGGTTTACAAATAATATCCATTGCCGGAAGATTATATGAAGCGTATCGTTGATCGGCTCTGTAGTGCAGAAGACGGATGGGAGAACGATACGCTGCGCCTACGAATCCTGAAACAGCTTATTAAATATGGAAACTATCTGTCGGACGCTGGGTACAGTGGAAAAAGAGTCATCTGCAATTATGTGAAGGAAAGGACCGAACAGAAAACCACAGATGAAACCGTACTGGCAGTATTGGACGATGGAGTATTTGATGGACTCGCAACCGCCACAAAAGAGCAGAGAAAACCAGACGGAAAATTCGGCCTTTTAAAAGCTGCCGATGATCTTGCAACGGGAAAATTCCGGGCCGGAGGCGCCACCAAAAAACTACTTTATCTTTTCGCAATGGTCTACGGGATGACCTACTATTCAGGTGACGCAAACGGTACAGAGATTTTCGACCCCAAGACTGATATTGAAACAAACCTGTTCCGGGATTACTACGCCAATAATCTGATGCGGTTTATTTCGGAAATGTACCGTGGCAAACTTTGTGAGTTTGAACTGGACCCGTCGGGGCAGGGAATAAACTACAAGAATTTCGCGGAAATGATCTACCTATACTACATTTCCAAAGATTCCAGCCCGCAGGATAAAATCAGACTGTCCAGCAAAATGATTGAGCGCGTCCAGCAAAGCCGGTTTAAGCAGGGCAAAATCGACACAGAAAAAGCTGGCGGCACGGCCTTTTACAGAAACCTCTTCAGCGAAGATATTTTAAGCCTGCCTGAATCGAAGTTTGAGGCGTTCCTCTGCGAAAATTATGACTGTGATACCTACGCGGGCACTTATGAAACAGATAAAGGCATTGTGAAAGACTTAAAAACCGGTGAGCTGCAGGTGGAAACAGAGCAGCGCACGGCATTCGGGATATACCAAACCGTGCTGGACAGCCTGACAGAATATGATGTAGCATTGGAAAACTGCAACTATGGGTTATGGTTCACAGATGTAGCGGCCTTCCGCAAAAAAGGATACGCCAATATTTGCGACCGAAAGCCGGAGATCGACAGAGATAAATTCGGTGAGTTTATGGAGCTACTCCTGGGTATCAATAACTTTATGGGATATACGGTTGACGAGGCAATCAGCTCCCAGAACGAGGCGCAGGAACGAACAGAGTTGTCGAAAATGAAGACAAAAGCCCTGTATGTAACCGGCCCGGATGCGGTAACCCGAACATCCCTGATCGTGGCATATTACTATTATTACAATGCAGTGCATGAGGACGATGGAGACGATAAATGGAAGAATTTTGAGGAAGTGTTCAAAAGCTTCCAGGCAGGCATTGATCCCAAACTGCGGGAGGCTCATTACCAGCCGCTGAGCGGCAAAAATATCTTCGATGTACTGGTGACTTTTTCGTCATACGCATATCTGAATATGTGATGACCGTTAGATAGAGACAAGGAGGAAAACGATAAGATTGATCAAGCAGCTAAGCCAGATAGGGGCGCACCATGCGCAGGCAAATGGAGAAAACCAGGATGCCCTATGTTACGGAAAAAGCAAGAATCTGTGCGTTATCTCTCTGGCCGACGGGGTCTCGACCTGCCGGGAGGCCAAGCGCGGCGCGCAGATTGCAAGCTAGGCAATAACGAATCTGTTTCTGAAAAAAGGCGACCATTTCTTGGAATTTGAGAAAGAGCAAATTGCCGATTTTGCGGTTTCCCATATCCTTTGCGAGCTGAAACAGGAAACCTTGAAATCCTCCAATCCGGTGGAAGATTTCTCAAGCACCGTCGCCAGCGTCCTGGTGGACAAAAAGAGCAAAAGGATGCTTTGCTTTAATCTGGGCGACGGCATCATTCTGGGGGCCGGTAATGGCACGTGCAAGATCCTCAGCATGCCGGGAGATAGTTCTTCTGGATGCTGTGTAACGACGACCAGACGGGCTGAAAAAATGGCATCGGTAAAGCTGTGTGACGTGGACTCCATGGATTCGGTGGTGATCTGCTCAGATGGCGCGTGGAAAGAAATGTTTCAGTGCAACAGGCTGAAGCCGGAAGTTGCCAGCATGATTTCCGGCAGCAAATACGATGCGCTCAAGGAATATCTTATCAGCCAAAACTGCTTTGACGACTATAGTTTTATTTCCTTGGATATGCGGCAGTTAAAAAGGAGAAGATGCGCATGAAAGAACGTCGATACCTGAAAAAGACGATCCTGCTTTGCGGAGAAAGCGATGGGGCGGCCTTTAAGCGGACTTTCCATATTGTGCGGATGGTCGACGAAGGGGCGTCCTCGGTCTGCTATGAGGCGTATCACGGAAACAGCGGGCGGGGCACGCTGAAAGAATTCTACCCGCAGGATGCCTATGGGCTTGAGCGCAGAGAGGATGGCCAGCTGGTCCATTCGACTGAGTTACGGGATGCACAGGATCGCTTTATAAAAGCGGAGAAAGCCTACATTGAACCGTATGAGATGCTTCTGGGCGCAAAGCAGAACGGCGCAGACCAAGATCTGGCAACGTTTATTCCTGCGTTTGAGATTTATCACGGCTGCGATGCAGACGGGGAAGTAGTCGGTACAACGTACATTTGGGCCCCGGAACCGAAACTGGAAACCTTTGATGTCATCTGTGAGGATATCCACAAGCACCCGACAACAAACCCCGAACATAAACTGGTCACCGTGCTGACGGCCATTGAATCGCTGACCAAGTGCATCTGTGCGCTGCATAGTGCAGAAATGCTGCATCGTGACATCAAACCGTCTAATTTCGGCTTTTTGAAGCGTGGGAAGGAGACTCTGACGCAGACCCTCTCAATGTTTGACATCAACTCTGTGTGTTCGGTCTATGGGGATACCAGCGGTGGTATTGGAACAAATGGCTACCGGGAGCCGGAGGCAGGGTATGAGGACGCGACCAACCAGACTGATATTTATTCTATCGGGGCAACGCTGTTCCATGCGATCGTTGTGACGGAGGAGACCAAGGCCGGGGGATACCTGTATGACAGCAGCTACTATGACCAACTCCGGAAACTGGTGGATCAGTCAAGGCTGATCCGGGCATCCGAAGCAAACTCTCATCCCCGGCTTCGAAACGCTTTGACCACCGTTTTGCAGAAGTGCCTTTGCGAAAGGACCTACCGCTACGCAAACTGCGAGGAACTGCTGGAAGATCTGGAAAATGCCCTGTATTACGCCCTTCCGTCGGAATTTGCCCAAAAGGTCCGTGCGGGCGAGCGCTGGGTTTTGACAGATGTGGAGAAAGCGCTGGATACCAACAAAGAGAAAAACTCTACTCTTGCCATCCAGTACCATCTGTACGCGCATCCGCTCTATGAGTGCGTCCGGGCTGAGGAAGAAACGATCCAAATACTGGTGATCGGGTTTGGAAACTACGGGCAGAAATTCTTGGATGTATGCCTGCAGAACGGTCAGATTCGCAATAAAAAGTTAAGTGTTACCGTAGTTTCGGATGATGCGCTGGATAAGGAGCTGTATCTGACGGAAAGGCCTGAACTGGCGCACTTTTTCAATATCGATGGCGCCATGGCAAAGGGTCGGGACGCTTATAGCCAAATAAATTTTGAAATTAAGAAACTGAACCGTGATGACTAGGCTGCGCTTACGGATACGCTGTCTGGCATCCTGTGTGAACACTACGAAAGCCGCCGCCCGCACTATGTATTTGTGGCGCTGGGGGATGATGATGTGAATGCCGCTGCGGCAAAGGCCTGCAAAACGGCCGCCGATGTGCTGGAAACAGATTGCGCGGTAAGCTTCGTCAGCGAAAAGCAACCGCCGGAAGGCAAACCGGTCCCGCTGCTGTACCCACTTTACGTGAATGCGGATATAAAAACTTCGCCGCTTTACACAGAAATTGAGCGGATGGCGTTTAATACGCATCTGATTTGGGAAAAGAACCTGAATGTGGATTACAGTGCCGTTCGGGCCGATTTCCGCAAGCCCTATAACCATGATGCCTGCGTTTCCAGCGTTCTTGCGCTGAAATATAAGCTGTACAGCATGGGTATCGATCTTGCAACGGTAAACTTCAACGAGGCAGCACGTCTGTACCAAGCGGCGACGGCCGGCAAGGGCAACCGCGGGCTTAAAAACGAGCTTGTCTGGATTGAACACCGTCGCTGGGTCACGGAGAAGATCTGCCAGGGATGGAGGCCAATCGAAAATCTGGAGGAGTGCGCACAGGGCGATACAAAGGACGAGCGGAGAAAGCGGCATGTTTGCATCGTTCGCAGCCGCCCGGACCAGAAGCTGGCACAGGAATTCAGAGCGGATACTAACTACGAAAAGTGGGACAAGGCATCCGACAAGGAATTGGATCAGCTGGACGAACTGGACCGTATGTCGGTGGAACTGCACCGCATGTTCGTGCGCAAAGCAAAAGAGTCGAAAAAGCAGAACCTGCTGAGCGGCAACAGCATTGCGGGCATTCGCGCCTTGATCGAAGGCAACAAGAAGGCAACAAGAAGGCAATCGCTGCGTTCCAGGAGTGGTACACCTGCCTGAAAGACATCTGGACAGGCGATAGGGGAAAAGTGCACCTTTACAAAGGCCTGAAAAACAGCTTCTTGAATGCGGCCGACGGCCTTTCTGCGGACAGGAAAAAGTCTGTCCGCGAGCAGGTAAAAGCGTTTGAAGCGGTATTTTACCCGGTCCTTGCAAGCATGGAATACCGCGATTGGAAGCAGGACGATGTCGCATTCATTGAGAATGTTCCTTTTGTTCTTACTTACACTGAAAACGCTTATCTGGTCGTTCCCTATGCGATGGGGGATAATTCAGATGAGTTTGAAAATGTGTCGGCAGCGACCGTGGTAAGCCCGGCTCGCATCCTGTATCTGTATATGGCTGAGACCAAACAGGATGTTAGGAGTCTGCAAAATTCCATCCCGTATGTGATGGAATATATGCGGAAAAAGAACCTGAAAGCTGCGGTTGAGTTTGTAATTACGGCTCCGGAAACTACGCCGAACATATTGGATGATGAGGCTGCAAAAGAGGTTATTCAGCTGGGCGGCGGAAGAATCCGGCAGGTAAAAGGAATCACCGTGAACAGCCGGGAAGAGATTCCCCAAGCGCTGGCACAGTACCTGGCGCACCGCGCCGCCGACAAGCCGCTGTTTGCGGTGGAAATGAACGAAACCAGGCTTTCTTATCTGCTGCAGGGCGCAGGATTCTATAACGATTTTGCCAGTTATGCCTTTGACTCGGCCAAAATGAGCTTTACGACCGCGACCGGGTGCGATATGCTGTGTTATATCAAAAAGACGCCGTACATCACAGTAACGGACATGGTGGCGTTCCGCCGCTCGTCCAGCGAAAGCAGCAACTAGCCGGAATTTTTTGACGACTACAAAGAGCTGTGGAAAAAATACACCGAGAGGAGCAATCTCTGGAAAAATCTCTGCATAATACTGGGAGACTACGCAGAAAAGAATGATACCCTTGTATCTCTCCGAAAAAAACACCTCGGGAGAAAAATCTGGAGGCGGCCCAGTACACCTATATCGTCCCCTTTGTCTGCAGCAAAAGCGCAGCCAAGATTTTGCGGTTCTTGCAGGAGCAGGAGCTCATCGAAACAGGCAGTTCCATAAACGGCTACACAACGGACTCCTGCATGGTAGTAATTGTAGACCGCTGTGGGTACAGGGCGTTTTATGACAGGCTGTTTGCCAACGTATATTCCATGCAGGAAAAATGCGTTGTAAGCAGCTACGGCAACAGCAGCAAGAGCAAGACCTTCCGGTATGTGCAGTTCTCGCAGGAAAACGAGATCAACGTTGCGTTTGATCTGGAACCGCTGGTCTAGTGTGATGTCCATGGGCAAAAGCTCCCCACGGGGCTTGCGTATGATGTACCGGCACGCTGTGCAAGGTGGAATCCCCGGCGGAAAGAATTTATCCGCAGCAATCTGCTGCAGCTCCTCTCGGTACGGCGGTATGATGACAGCACGCTTTCTTGGGAACTGCCGCCTGCCTTAAAAAAGAGGCTGGAGGATGACAACAAGCGCCGTGAGGAAACGCAGAAAAACCCGCGGGAAACGTTCTACCTGAGCCTGCGGGATGCCGGTGCCGAGGGAACCGGCAGCATCTCCTGCATCCAGTATAATGGCGATGGTACGCGAGTCCTTTTCGATTACAAAATAAGAGTGGTGGCTCTTTTTATGGAACCACCACTCTGCACTGTATCGGATTTTTAATTCTTCCAACTTCTCTCCTGCTGCTGTTGCTGTTGGGGCTGACTTTTCTGTTTTCGCTCTTCCAGCTTGATGTGCAGGCGGTCAAGGACTGAAACCCGATTTCCGATGATACGCGGTTTCTTCGGATTATTGTTGACACCGCCATCAATCATGTTGTAATTCTGCTCTGTGCCGGATTCCTTGGCACGTTCTGCGGTGCCATTCTCCAAAAATTTCTGGTGATGCAGCAGTTCCGGCTTTTGTTCTCGAAGAAACTTCTCGATTTTCTTCATGATCCAGAACAGAATAATTACATTTACAGCTTCCGGATGTCCGAGCAGAAAAAGCATGATTTGGAAAAACGGCTGCAAAGCTACGGCGCAACGCTGGAAGAAGCAATACCCAATTATTTGCAGGCTGTTATGAATCGGGAAGTTAAAAACACTTAGCCATAAATAAAAATGACTTCCCGTGGTACGCATCATAATTCTATGAGAGGCGTGGGAAGTACTGTTGTATTTATCATATACTGAAATGGAAGAGTGCTGGACGGAACAGTAAGCCCCACGTTTGCCCTGTGTCGGGCAGAAGGGTCTCCATCGCAAAACAATCCCACCCCGGAAGAAAAAACCGACAGTGGGGCAGTGTGAGGGGCGTGTGGCGAAGCAAAGGAAAAGGTTGGAACAGAAAAATAAAATATCCGAAATAAAAGAAGCCCACTTGGTCACCATCCGGCTTGCTTAAAGCGTAGCAGGCAGGAACGGAAACCAGGTGGGCTTTTTTAACAATCAAATAAGTGAGCTTTTTGCACTGATATTTAGGTCATCAATTTTCGGATTGATGGCCTATTTTTTGCGTCCGAAAACATAGAAACGCTATATGTAGTGGTCGATAAATATTTTATACCGATATATTGTATTTTGCCGAAGAAATGCGTAGTAAAGGAAACTTCTATATCCAAACGGTGGATCAGAAACCTACATGCAAAGCAATCTGAGAATCCACCAAAGCTGCGAGTGTATTCGGATACGGAATTGACCACTATTGAACACTCTTTGATGGAAACCTATATTTCAAGGCTGGCAGAGTATTCTCAATATGTGCCGGAACTGGATAATGCAAAAGACCATGGTGAAGTTAAATCTTTGTCTTTTATGGCGGTAAAGAAATTTCTGTATTTGTACTTTTTGTGCTAAAGCTCTGTTTTTGGAGCTTTGCGTTTATTATAAAACTCTAGTGGGGAAACTCCATCCCCGTACCTGTTGACTAGGGCGGAAAACCGCGATACAATAAAAGAAACGACCTTTTTACGGCAGCAGGCCACGAGGAAAACAAACTATGGAAGTAGAACTGCTCAAAAAATACGGCAGTGTGAGCCCCGGCAAAATAGAGAATCTGGACGGCACGACTGAAACTGTCGATTTCCGCTTTTCGACGGCGATCCGCTTTTACCGCAACATGGAGGACGCCGATTTCCCACTGCACTGGCATGCCCCTGGCGAGATCATCTCCCCCATCGAGGGTACCTACACGGTTACGATTGCGGGCAAGACCGTGACGCTGCAGCCCCATGATGTGCTGATTATCGCATCGGGCGAGCTGCACAGCATTCGCGCACCCAAAACGGGGGAGCGATACATCATGAACTACAGCGTATCGTACTTTCATCAGATACAGGACATGGCCGAGTTGTTCAACACGTTCTACCCCTTCCGCCTTGTCACCCGGCAGGAGGCCCCCGAACTGGCCGACCAGCTGTTTGCGGTGCTGGCGCAGATAGAGGGCGAGTATTTCAGCACGAACGTCTGCCGTGAGAGCGAGATCATGGCCTTGATGCTGCACTTTTTCTCGATCTTCGGGCGGTATGAGCACCGCCAGAACAGTGAGCAGGTGCTGGATTACCCCAAGCAGCAGGACCACATGCGCCGCTTTGCAGAGCTGTGCGCCTACATCAACAACCACTGCACCGAGCGTCTCTCGGTCGAGGATCTGGCCTCCCGCGCGGGGTTTAGTGTCTACCATTTTTCGCGCTTGTTCAAGGAAAACACGGGCATGACCTGCCACAATTACCTGGTGGCGCGCCGCATCATCTATGCCAAAGCACTGCTGGTGGACGATACGATCCCCATCACCGAGATTGCTATGCGGTCGGGCTTCAACTCGATCGCAACCTTCAACCGCCTGTTCAAGGCGCAGATAGGCTATACCCCTACCGAGTACCGCCAGATGGCCTCCCAGGGATAAAAAAGCGCCGCCGCGTGAAAGTTCCACGCGGCGGCGCACTTTTTAATTATTCGTAAATTTTGCGGCCGTGGGCATCGCCGATGCCCGTTTTGCGGTAGAAGTAGGTGTTGATAACGTCGCGCCACTCACAGGCGTGCTCCTTCTGGTGGGCAAAGCGTGCCTCCAAGCGGGCGTACACGGCAGGATCCAGGTAAGGCTTCAGCGTCACAACCTCGTCGTAGAACCGCGCGGCGTCCTCGGCACCCTCGAAGTGGGTGTCGTAGATGTGCTGCAGGATCGTTTTGCCGCTCTTGAGCACATAGTTGTACGGCATGTGGTGGAAGAAGAGCAGCAGCTCTTCGGGGCAGGTCTCCACATTGGCGTACATTTCGGCCAGTTCGGGGGCGTACTGGTGGCAGTAATCGCTGCCCGTGGGCGAGCGGTCAATGCCAATGCCGTCGAAGGAGGCGCGGTGGTAGCAGCCCCAGCGGCTGTACTCATAACCGTCAACGTTGGGGCCGTAGTGGTAGTTGGGGTTGACCATCCAGCCCACGCCCAGGGGGGCGTTGTATTTCTCATAGGTGGGCCAGGACTGCATCAAAATGCGGTGCAGCGTCTTTTCCACAGGCTCATTGTTGCCGAAGGTCAGCCGCAGCCACTCGCCGGCAATCACGGCGGGGTCCAGCGTGGTGTCATAGCTCAAGCGGCCGAATCCGTAGAGGTTCGCAGCGGCCAGGTCGTGGCCGGTCCAGTTTTCATCGTTGCCGGTGTTGGTCACGGCCACCATTCCGTTGCCCGCGCCTTGGATCAGCGCACGCACATGGGCGTCGCCGTTCGGGCGGGTGTGCATGTCGAAGTCCAAAATCTGGCGGAACCAGGGCATCAAGTAGCAGACGTGGCGCTGCTGGCCCGTGTACTCCTGCGCAATTTGGAACTCCACGGCAATGTGGGTGTGCTGCAGGCCGCCAATCAGCGGGGAGACCGGTTCGCGCACCTGGAAGTCCATGGGGCCGTTCTTGATTTGCAGCGTGACGTTGTCGCGGAAGGTGCCGTCCAGCGGCATAAAATAGTCGTAGCCTGCGCGGGCGCGGTCAATCTTGGTATTGCGCCAATCCTGCTGGCAGTTGTAGACGAAACAACGCCAGACAATGTGACCGCCGCAGGGGGCCACGGCATCGGCCAGCATGTTTGCACCGTCGGCCTGGTTGCGACCGTAGGTGAAGGGGCCGGGGCGGCCCTCGGAGTCGGCCTTTACCAGGAAACCACCCAGGCCGGGCAGGTTTGCCCAGACCTCCTGAGCCTTATCCGCCCACCACTTGGCCACGGCGGGGTCACAGGGGTCGGCGGAGTCCATGCCGCCCAGCTCCATCGGGGCGGCAAAGTTGATGCTCAGATACAGCTTGACGCCGTAGGGGGTGAAGATTTTCAGATACTCCTGCAGAGCGCCGAAGTAGCGGTCGGTGATGAGCCAGCTGGCGGCGTCCTTGACGTTGACGTTATTGATTGTGATGCCGTTGATGCCCACGGACGCGAGCATACGGGCGTAAGCCGTCAAACGCGGTACATCGATTAGAATTTCGGAATCTTTGAAAAAGAAGGAATCGCCGGAGTAGCCGCGCTCAATGCTGCCGTCCATGTTGTCCCAGTGGTTCAGCATGCGCAGGCGGTTGGATGGTGCCTTCTCCTCATCGGCAGTGAACTGCGCCCACGCCTTGCCTGCAGTCTGCAGATTGCGCAGCAGTGCAAAAACGCCGTACAAAACGCCTACTTCGCTGCCGCCCTCGATGGTGCAATGGCCGTCGGCGGCCTTCAAGCGGTAACCCTCAGGGTCCAGGGTCGTGTCCAGCGCCAGGGTGATGTCGTCGCCCTCGGTCAGCGCTGCGCCGTACAGGCCCTTGAAGCCCTCGGCCAGTTCTGCCTTGGCGCGGTCGATGGTTTCGCCCGTCAGCTCGGTATGCAGAGAAATCGCGTCGCAACGGCAGCCCCTAATCTCCGGGTATGCCAGCCAGCACTTGGTAAATGCCATGGTAAAACCTCCTATATATGTGAATAAAATTATTGTTGTTCCAGAATTTTTATCAGCCGTTCCGCAGCTTCTTTGCCGTCGCCAGGGTGGTTCGCACTGCCGAAGCTGAAACGTAAGGTCGACAGCGCATCCTCGGCCGCAGTGCCGCCCAGAGCCATCAAAACGTGGGAGGGTTCCTGCACGCCGCGGTTGTCGCACGCTGCGCCGGGGGAGACATTGACCCCTGCTACATCCAGCTGGTAGGTCAGCCGCTGGCCGCTGCGGCCGGGTAGGCCAACGCTCAGCAGGCCCGGCAGGCCGTCCGCAGGGGTGTGCAGCCGTGCTTCGGGCCGGGCAGCATGCAGCGTCTGCCAAAACTCCTCGGCCAGGGCACGCTTTTTGGCAGTGCGCTGGCGGCGCTCGGCGCAGGTGACCTTGAACGCTGCGGCCAAGCCCGCAATCAGCGCTGCGGGCTCAGTGCCGGGGCGCAGGCCGTACTGTTGACTGCCGCCGTAAATCAGCGGGCGCAGTTTGCGAGGCTCGCGCACATACAAGAAGCCGATGCCCTTCGGCCCGCCGAACTTGTGGGCCGACGCCGACAGAAAATCGATGCCGTCCAGCGGGATGGCCAGGTGTCCCGCTGCCTGCACAGCGTCAACGTGCAGCAGCACATCCGCCTCACGGCAGAGCGCTGCCAGCGCGGGAATGTTCTGTACAACGCCTACCTCGTTGTTGGCGTACTGCAAGCTGACCAGGTTGGGGTGGGCCGCCAGGGCGCGGGTCAAGCTCTCAGGTACAACGCGGCCGAACCCGTCAACCTCCAGCGTTGTCATGCGGCCGCCATCGTCCCGGATTGACGCGCAGGCGTTCAGAACCGAGTGGTGCTCGATGGGCGTTGTGACCACATGGCCGCCCTGCGGCACCGTGCCACGGATGGCCCAGGTGTTGCTCTCGCTGCCGCCGGAGGTGAAAAATATATGGTCGGGGGTGCAGCCCAGATTTTCCGCCACGGTCAGCCGTGCTTTTTCCACGGTCTGCTTGGTGTGCAGAGCGCTGCGGTAGAGTGCGGCGGGGTTCGCGTACTCTTGGTAAGCGGTATACATGGCCTCCAGCGCCAGCGGCTCAATGGGCGCGGTGGCGGCATGGTCCGCATAAATTTCGTGGTTCATAAGTAGTTGCCTCAAATAAATGTAAAGGAATCAAAGTCAAACTGCGTGCCGGGCAGGAAGAGGAACGTGACCTGCCGCGCCCCCGTGACGGGCTCAAACGTGAAGGTTTGCTCGCCCCAATCGGCCTGTGGGCCAAACTCGACCACACGGCGCTCGGTCTCACCGCCGTCTGCAGCGGCAAACAGCAGATGCACCGTGTTGGCGGGCAACGGGCTGCGGCCCGTAATGCGAATGCCGCAGCAGCCGGTCTTGCCAAAGTCCATGCGGTCAAACAGCAGCGAGACATTGTTGCCGATGCCCAGCACACGCGACCCGTCGCGGGTAAAGGAATCGCCATAGACGGCATCGCACGCGCCCGCAGCCAGGGTATCCCATGCGCGAGAATGACGGGTGAAGGTAAAGCCCTTGATGTGGACCTTCACGTTCAGCTCCACGGCAAACCTGCCGATGCCGCGCAGGAGCTTGTCCAGTTTGAAGGTGTCGGGCTGGTAGACGTTCCACTGCTTGGGCTTGTGGTAGACGCGCTCGCCGATCATTGTACTGCCCTCGGCGTAGGGCTCGCCGTCCCAGAAGCGGAAGGTCGTCGGTTCTCCGTCCAGCGCAAAGATTGGCAGCTCCACCGTATCTGCACCATCGGGGCCAAAGTCGATATCATCGAACAGCACCCAGCTGCGGCCCGTGCGGGAGGTGGAAACGCCGCGCTCGTTGCCGTTGCCGATGTCGCCGAAGGACGCATCAAAACGGCTGGCCGAGATAAATTCATAAGGGTTCTTGTGCAGCTGACCGACGCCAGAGATGGACAACTCCAATTGGGAGATCAGCTGCGGCGCATCGTGGCCGTTGCGCGCCAGGGCGCGAACCCGTAGTGTGCCATCGCCCAGGGCGGTCACCGTCAGCACATCACCGTCCGGCTGCATGGCCGCGTTCACGGCGGGCACACCCTTGTCGTCGGTCAACTGCCACTCGATGTCGGTGAAGGTTGCTGCCGCTGGCCGGCGTGCAGCGGTAATGTGCGTTACGGGGTGCTCCTTGTCCAGCGCTGTGCGCTCGGCGGTCAGGGTCAGCTTGCGCACAGGGATTTCCTGTGTGCTGCCGCCAAAGGTCAGCGGCGGCAGACGGCGGCGGACGGGGCCTTCAAACGGGGCGGCGTTCAGCGTCAGCACTGCAGGGCGCAGGCCGGGGGCCGTGACATCCACGGTAATCGTGCCGGTGCGGCCATTGCCCGCCACAACGGCCAGCAGCATGCCACTGAAAAGGCGGCGGCTGTCGGTCTGGTACTCGTCGGGGTCGGCGCTGTCGCCGTTGTCAAGGCCCACCAGCACACCCGCGCCATTTACGCGGACCGTCACGCGGTCGTTCGCGTTGCGCACAGGGTTGCCGTTCTTGTCGCGGGTTGTGATTGTGATAAACGCAAGCTCACGGCCATCGCCGGAAATCGTCTTGCGGTCAGCCTGCAGGCAGACCATAGCGCTGTCATCGAAGGAATCCTGCTCGTCGGTTGCCACAACCTTGCCGTTTTCATCGTAGGCTACGACCTTGACGCTGCCGGGGTGGTAGGGTGTCTGCCAGCTGGCGGTACGGCCCTTGGCGGAGTCCAGCACCTTGCGGCCAAGGCTCTCGCCGTTCACAAACAGTTCTACGCTGTGGGCGTTGGTGCAAGCGCAGAGGTCAATCAGCTGCCCTTCGTTGAAGTCCCAGTAGGGGAACAGGTGTACCATTGGGTGTGTTTTGGGGTCGAGCCACGCGGCCTGCACAACGTAGTAGGCGTCCTTCGGGAAGCCTGCCGTGTCAATCGTGCCGAAATAGCTGCTGCGCGTGTGGTAAGGTGTCGGCTCGCCGATGTAATCCCACCCGGCCCAAAGGTACTGCCCCAGCGTGAATGGCCAGCGCTGCTCGCTCTGCAGGCAGACATCCCAGCTCTCCGCGCCCCAACTTGTGCGGCTGTTGCCCAGGCTTGAGCACTGCAGGTCATCATCAGACAGCAGGCTTTGCGAAAGCGGGAAGTGGTAGATGCCGCGGCTCTGCACGATGGACGACGTCTCACTGCCGTAGATGACCCAGTCGGGGTGCTTCTCGTGATGGCTGGCGTAGAGGCGCTCGCCGTAATTATAGCCCGCGACCTTGATGATATCGGCACAGTGCTGTGTATTTTCCCACGGCATGTAGTTGGAACCGAGCGTTGGGATGCCGTTGCGCGCAGGGTCGTGCGCGGCGACCTCGGCCAGCAGCATCCGCATTGTGTCCGCGCCCTCGGAACCCGCGTGGGTGTCGTAGATCTCGTTGCCGATGCACCAGAACAGCAGGCTTGGGTGGTTGCGGTCGCGGCGGATCCAGGCAGCAACATCCTTTTCCTGCCACTCGTCAAAGAAGCGGCCGTAGTCGTAAGGGTTCTTGCCTCTGCGCCAGCAGTCGAAGCTCTCGACATCCATCAAAATGCCCATCTCGTCGGCCAGATCCATGAACTGCGGCGCGGGCGGTGTGTGACCTGTGCGGATGCTGTTAACCCCCATGGACTTGAGGATTTCAAGCTGACGCTTGGCGGCGCTGTACTCAAACGCCGAACCGAGACAGCCGAAATCGTGGTGGATGCAGACGCCCTTGATCAAAACGCGCTTGTGATTCACCAGCAGCCCGCAGTCGGGTGTGGCTTCGATGGTGCGGCAGCCAAAGCGGGTGGTTAGTGTGTCGGTAACGCCATCGGCGCCGGTTAGCTCTGCCGTGATGTGGTAGAAGTTCGGCGCGTCCAAGTCCCACAAAGCGGGGTCTTGCAGCGTGAAGGTGTGCGAGGCTTTGTAAATCGCGGTTTCCTTGCCCGTGCGCCAGCCATCGGGGGAGGGGAGAGCAGCCCATGCATCGGCAGGGATGGCGGCAGTGCCAAGAAGGCTGCCGTTGTCATCGGTCAGATGCAGCGTCAGCGTGCGGCCCGTGATGGCGGCGGTGACGGAACCCGCCTCGGCAGTGACGGCCACGGTCCAAGCGCCGTTGTCGCCCTCTTTGGCAGCTACATACAGTCCATCGGGCATCAAGTGGAGGTCGGGAGCCTCCCACAGTTCCACATTGCGGTACAGGCCCGCACCGGAGTACCAGCGGGAGTTGGGGTGGCGCAGATTGCAGCGGACAAGAACCTCGTTCTGGCCCTCATGCAGCGCGTCGGTGATGTCGAACCAGAACGATGTGTAGCCGTACTTCCATTGGCCGACTTCGGTGCCGTTGACGAAAACGGTCGTATCCATGTAGGCCCCGCCGAACCAAAGCATGCGGCGGGTGCCGGGCACATCAGTGACAAAGAAATATTTGCGGTAGAACAGTGTGCCATCGCGGTACAGATCGTCCGCGTGGCGAATCTGCCAATCGTGGGGCAGGTCGACGGGGGTGAACTGCGCGTTCCAAGGCAGCAGCTCGGTATCCGGCGCGCAGGCGGCAAACAGCCAGTCGACGCTGAAATCGGTGCGTTTCATAAGGAACAGCTCCTTTTCATAAGGGTAAGGGGATGTGACGGGAAGTGCCGTGCAGGTCCGACATGGCCGTGTCGGGCACACACGGTGCGCCCCGTCACCGGGGCGCGGTACTTGCGTACCATAAACAGCAAACCGGGGGCAGCCCCATGTTGTTACGTGAGGCTGCCCCCGGCAGTTGCATCACTGTCGCAGGGACAGTCAGTTTCCAAACAAATTACTTGCTTGCGTTGTAGGTGTCGTTGTACATATCAACGATGTTCTGCATGTTCTGGGCTTCGACCTCAGCAACGTAGGTATCCCAATCGTTGTTGATGTCGGCCTGATTCATGGCAAACTTGCAGGTCCAAGCGTTGACGGTATCGGTCATGGGGGTGCCCCACAGGTTCAGCATCTCCAGCTGATCCTCGTCGAAGGTAACGGTGGGATCCAGCGGGCGCAGCTTGCGGTACTGGCCCTGACGGTCGTAGAAGTCACGCAGATCATCGGTGAAGTTGCTGGTCAGCAGCTCGGTGTTGCCGCCATACATGAAGTTGCCGCAGGCGTAGCCCAGCTCTTCACGCAGGTCGACCTGATCGTCGGAGGTCTGTCCGATGGACAGGCCCTTGCAGTAGTAACCGGGGGTCAGGCTGTAGGTGCCGTCGGTGACGGTGTAGGTCTCGCCCTCTTTGCCCCACTTGGTCAGGGTCAGGCCCTCGTCAGAGTACCACAGCCAGTCAACAAAGCGCATCATCTTGATGAACTCGTCCTCGCCCAGCTCTTTCAGAGCGTTGGAAGAGATCATGATACCGCACTCAAGGCGCTGGTTCTCGGCCTGATAATCGGATGTGCCGATGGGAGTGAGGATACGGTACAGCTCGTAGTTGCCCTCGCCCAGCTGCTCCTTGACCTTGGCGTCCTGGACGGCGTACTGGGCACGGTTGGTGGACATGATGACGGTCTCGCCGCGGTAGAACTTGTTCAGCGCGGTGTCATCATCCTGGGTCCAGGTCTCGGGGTCAAGGACCTTGTTCTGGACGAGCTTCTGCAGGACAGTGTAGGCCTGCTTGTATTTGTCGGAGACAGAGCCGTCAACGAAGGAATCGCTGTCGGCGTCATAGACCAGACCGTAGTTGGTGGTGATGGCCCAGCCGGTGTTGATATCGTAGGAGGCACCCAGCAGCTTCAGCAGGTTGCCGCCCTGACCGTAACCGGAGGTCTGGCCGCACCACATATCGGACCAGATGTAGTCATTCTCGCCGCACATGCCCTGCTCGACCATGTACTGCTTGACGCCGATCAGCACGTCGGCGAACTTGTCCCAGGTCCAATCCTTTTCCAGCTCGGTGACATCGTAGCCGGCAGCGTCAAAGATGTCCTTGCGGACGAGGAAGGTGTAATCCTGCAGAGCGGTCTCCTTCAGGCCGGGCAGGCGGTAGTACTTGCCGTCGGCCTGCGTGATGGTGGCCAAGTCGTCCTGCATGTTGTACTCCTCGACGAAGTTGGAGTAGTTGGGCATATACTGGACATAGTCGGAGACGGGGACAACGCCGCCGCCGGTGACATACGCAGTTTCAGAGTAGATCTTGGGGATGATGTAGGGGGCAGTGCCGGAAGAAACGGCCAAGGAAACCTTATCGGTGTAGTTGGAGTTGTCAACGACGGTCAGTTCCAGATGGACGTTGGTGGCATCCTCGATGGCCTTAAAGACGCCCTCGCTGATCCACTTGTCGTTCATGGGATAGGCGGGGTTGTCGTTGAAGAACATCGTGTAGGTGACAGGCTCGTCAGAGTGGAAGTGCTCGCCGTACTCATAGCCGAGGTTCGACTCGTCCGCAGCAGCGGTGTCGGTGGTAGCAGTGCTGTCACCGGTGTTGGTGGTGCTTGCAGCCGTGGAGCTGCCGGAGCCGCCGCAGGCAGCCAGAGACAGCACCATGCCGGTAGCCAGCACGAGGGATGTGAGCTTTTTCATGTTTCGTAACCTCCATTACGTTTTTTCCTGCTCCCCGGAAGGCCCTGGGAAAACAGGCGTTTTCTTTCATCCGGCGCCGGAGTCGGCGTCGGTTTTAAGACAGTGGAAAAACGGGACGCAGAGCACTAACGCGAAAACGTTAGCCCTTAACGCCGCCCAGCATCATGCCCTGCACGAAATACTTCTGGATGAAGGGGTAGATGCAAATGATGGGAGCGGACGTCAGCACCATGGCGCAGGACTTGATGTTGGAAGCGATCTGCATGGCGTCGCCTGCATCGGCACTTGTGCCGGAAGCGCTGCTGATGAGCTGGCGCAGATAGTAGGCAACGGGCCATTTCGTGGTCGTATCCAAGTAGAGGAAAGCATCAAACCAGTCGTTCCAGTACTGGACGACGTAGAACAGTGTCATGGTGGCAATGATGGGCTTGGACAGGGGGATGGCGATGCGCCAGAACACGCCCCACAAGTCCAGGCCGTCGATCTCGCCGGCTTCTTCCAGCTCACGGGGGAGAGTGAGGAAGAAGGAACGCATCAGGATGACGTAGTAGGTGGAGATCATGCCGGGCAGGATGAAGGATGCCACGGTATCGCGCAGACCCAAGGAAACCATCAAAATGTAGTTGGGGATCATGCCGCCGCTAAAGTACATCGTGAAAATGATGAACTTGTTGATGGCCTTGCCGCCGTACAGCTCCGCCTTGGAAAGGGGATAGGCCAGCAGGGCGCTGAACAGCAGAGCGCAGACCGTGCCAATGATGGAGTACACAATGGTGTTGCCGTAATAGGGGATGAACTTGCCGTCGGTGATGACGTATTTATATGTGGAGATGTTGAAGTCCTTCGGGATCAGGCCGACTTCGCCTGCAACGATCGCCTGCGTAGAGGAGAAGGACTGGGCGACCAAGTACAGGAACGGGTAGAGCATCGCAACGCTAATCAGCGTCAGGATGATGGCGTTAAAGACCTTGAACACGCGGTAACTGGCGGATTCCTTGATCTTCATGGGGCCCATAGTAGTTGCTTTTGCCATTATTTTATCCTCCTAATTACCACAAACCGCTGCCGGTCAGCCAAGAGGAGACCTTGTTGGCAACCGTGAGCAGGACCAGGTTGATGACACCTTGGAACAGGCCGACGGCCGTTGCGTAGCTGTAGTTGCCGGAGCCAAGGCCCATGCGGTAGACGTAGGTGGCAATGATGTCGGCCGTCTCATAGGTGGTGGGGGTGTACAGCAGGAAGACCTTCTCGAAAGCGGCGGAACCGCACAGGCTGCCGATGTTCAGAACCAACAGGGTGGAGATGGTGGGCAGGATGGCGGGGATGGTAACGTGCAGGCACTGCTGGAAGCGGTTTGCGCCGTCCAGCTCAGCAGCCTCGTACAGTTCGGTGTTGATGCCGGACATGGCAGCCAAGTAGAGGATGGTGCCCCAGCCGAGGCCCTGCCATACGCCCGTGGTAACAAAGATCGTCGTGAACCACTCGGGCAGGGAGATGAAGGTGATGGCCTCGCCGCCCAGCTTGGTGATGAGGTTGTTGATGGGACCGCTGGTGGACAGAATCTCGCGGACCATGCCCGCAACGATGACCATCGAGATGAAGTGGGGCAGGTAGGAGATCGTCTGCACAATCTTCTTGAAGTGAACATTCTTGACCTCGTTCAGCAACAGGGCGAAGATGAGCGTCAGCGGGAAGCTGATGATCAGATACTTGAAGTTCAACAGCAGTGTGTTCTTGAACGCACGCCAGAAGTTCTGATCCTTCATGAACTGGTTGAAGTACTTCAGGCCGCTCCATTCATCGCCGAAGATGCTGCTGCCAGCGCGGTAGCGGCGGAACGCAATGATGTTGCCAAACATCGGGATGTAGCGGAACACGATGTAGTACACAACGGGAATGAGCATCATTGCGTACCATTGCCAGTACTTTTTAATGTGCTTCATCGCAGCACCCTGCTTCTTGACAGTGGCCACAGAAGCGTCTTTTTGTGCGGTCTTGGGCATGGTTCTGTCTCTCCTTCCTAATATCAATCACAGGTCAAGGGCCTGCGTTGCGGACTGGGTGACAGTCAGCTTTGCGGGGGCCTGACCCATCAGCGCTACGCTGCGGGCATCAGGCTGGGAAGCACCGACATAAACGCTGTAGCTGCCTGCCTCAACGATCGGCGTGCCTTCCTCATTGCAGAGGGCGAAGGCGGCCAGCGGCAGGTGAATTTTGACCTGCTTCGTCTCACCGGGCTGCAGCTCGACCTTGGCAAGGCCTTTCAGCTGGGCGTTCGGGGTGTTCTCGCGCTCGGCCTTGACGTAAACCTCCACGCTCTCACGGCCCGCAACGGAACCCTCGTTCGTGACGTCCACCGTCACATCAAGGCCGTCGGAGCCCGCCTCATTCGCGCTGACAGCAGCGTTCTTGAAGCCGAACTTCGTGTAGGACAGGCCGTAGCCGAAGGGGTAAAGGGCTTCCTTCTCCATGTAGCGGTAGGTGCGGCCCTTCATGGCGTAGTCGGTAAACTCCGGCAGGTCGCGGTCGCTGTGGTAGAAGGTGACAGGCAGTTTGCCCTGCGGGTTCGTCTCACCGAACAGAGCGCGGGCCACAGCCTCGCCGCCACGGGCACCGGGATACCAGGCTTCGAGAATGGCGCTTGCGTGCTCATCTGCATAGTTGACAGCCAATGCACTGCCGCCCAGCAGAACCAGAACAACAGGCTTGCCGCTCTCAACACAGGCTTTCAGGACTTCCTCCTGATGGCCGGGGAGCTTCAGGTTCGGCTTGTCGCCGCTGGCGAACTGGTTGCCCTGGTCGCCCTCCTCACCCTCAAGGCCGGCATCCAGACCGAGGACTGCGATAACAACATCGCTCTCCTCGCAGACGCCCTTGACCTCGCTCATCAGCTCGTTGGACTCGGCCAAGCCGTGGATGTTATCGGCGTAGAGGTGGCAGCCCTGCGAGTAGCGGACTTTCACATCGTCGCCGAGGTAATCTTCAATGCCCTCCAGCACGGTGGTGTAGCGGGAGGCAGTGCCCTCATAGTTGCCCAGCAGCGCCTTGCGACTGTCGGCATTGGGGCCGATGACGCCGACGGTGTGCAGCTTGGACTTGTCCAGCGGCAGTGTGCCGTCGTTCTTCAGCAGCGTCATGATGCTGTCGGCGACTTTCAGGTTCAGGGCCTTCATCTCGGCGCTGTCGACAACGTCGTAGCCAACCTTATTATAAGGAACCTGATCCTCGGCATCAAACATACCCAGACGCATGCGGGTCACATACAGGCGGGTCAGGCTCTCGTCGATCTTCTCTTCGGAAAGCTTGCCCTCGGCGACGGCCTGCTCAAGGTAAACGTAAAGGTCGCCGCAGTTCAGGTCGCAGCCGTTGTTGACGGCCAGTGCGACGGACTCTACAGGGCCGTCCGTGACCATGTGGCCGGTATGGAAGTCCTTGATGGCCCAGCAGTCGGAGGTAACGTGGCCGTCAAAATGCCACTTGTCACGCAGGATATCCTTTAGCAGGGTCTTGCTGCCGCAGCAGGGCTCGCCATTTGTGCGGTTGTACGCCCCCATGACGGCCTCGACACCGGCTTCCTTGACCAGTGCGCGGAATGCGGGCAGGTAGGTCTCCCACAGGTCCTGCTTGGAGACGATGGCGTTAAAGTGGTGGCGGTCGCTTTCGGGGCCAGAGTGTACGGCGAAATGCTTGGCGCAGGCGGCGGCCTGCAGGTAATCGGGATCATCGCCCTGCATACCCTCAACAAAGCGGACGCCGAGGCGGCTCGTCAGGAACGGATCCTCGCCGTAAGTTTCGTGGCCACGGCCCCAGCGGGGATCGCGGAAGATGTTGATGTTGGGGGCCCAGACGGTCAGACCCTTGAAAATGTCGCGGTCGCCGTGGGCGCGGCACATATTGTACTTGCCGCGAGCCTCAACGCCGATGGCGTTGCCGACCTGCTCCATCATGTCCTCGTCAAAGGCGGCGGCCATGCCGATGGCCTGGGGGAAGACGGTGGCAGTGCCCGCGCGGCCGACACCGTGGATGCCCTCGCTCCACCAGTTGTAAGCGGGGATGCCCAGACGCTCGATCGCGGGAGCCCAGCTCAGCATCTGGCTGACCTTCTCGTGCAGGGTCATCTGCGCAACGAGGTCGGCCGCACGCTTGCGGTACTCAGCCTCTTTAGCGGGATTCTTGGTTCTCTTCATAGTGCTTTCTCCTGTTCTTCCGTGTCCTTTACAGAACGCCGAAACCTAAAATGGTGAATACTTTGTCCGTGCCCGGCTCCTGCATCTTAATTTCGATGTGGTGCCGCTGCGCGGTTTCTTCCTTTAAGATAATGGCCGCATGGCAGTGGGTCCAACCGGCCTGCCGCGGGTCGTAGGCCGCGACCTCTTTGCCGTCTACCGTGACGGCTGCCGCGCCGAACTCCTTGCTGCCCGAATCCTTAAAAACGAGCTGAATGCTGCGGCAGGTGATGTCCATCGTGAACGGGTTGTCGCCCGCGCCCTTCTTCCAGTTGTGGGGGAACTCGGGGGTGTTGACATCCTCGAAATCGAAGGGCACGCTCTGTAAATCGGTGTCCGTCTCGGTGAAGCAGCCGGGGTCGATGACCGCGTCAAAGGGGTTCACACTGCGGTCCAGCAGCTTCGTCTCGGCAAAGTCGAAACCGTAGTAGGGGGCGAGCTCTTTCGGGGCAGGCCCTTCCTGCTGCTTGTCCAGCCGGTCCAGCATATACATGAGGCAGTCCCGCATGATGCGGTGCCCGCTGTTGGAGGGATGGAACACATCGTAGAAGTACTGGCGGCGGGTGATGACGCTGCGCTCACCGACACCAACGCGGAACTGCGGGCTGACGGCGTCCAGCACATTGACCATCGGCAGCTCATGCCGCCAACCGATGGGAGCCAAGCGATCCTTCAGGTTCCAGTCGTTGGCAAAAACGCTGAACAGCATCACAACGGCGGGCTCATTGGGGGCTGACCAGATCTTTTGGATCAGGCTCTCGTGCATCAGGCCCTTCGTCTCGTCAGCCTCGTCGTTGACGGCGAACTCGACGATGATCAGATCGGGCTGCACCGCACCGTCGCGGGTGATGTCGCGGTCATAGCGGATGATGCCGAGCTGGCAGGGCGTGCCGCCGACGCCCGCTTTGATGTAGCGGACATGTGCGCCGTGGTCGGGTGTGTACCTTTCGCAGATGGCCTCATAGGTCTTGCGCGCGTAGCACATTTCCTGCGAGGGAACCGCACCCGCGCCCTGTGTGATGGAGCCGCCCAGGAAGGCGATCGTCGTGGGCTTGCCATCGCGGAGCTGCTGCAACACACGCTTGATACGGATGTTGTTGCCGGTGCTCAGGCAGCTGCGGGCGATCATCTCGCCGTAGGCGGGCGTATCGAAAGCCACGGGCGGGTCGGGGTCAACCTCGGGGACTGTGTAGCCGTCGTTCAAGTAGAGCTTGACGGTGGCCGTGGCGATGTCCTTCGGTTTGACGAGCTCGAACAGAAACTCCTGCGGCGTCTCGTCGCTGTCGGACCACTGCTGCTCATCCATGACCATGATGTGCTCGGTGCCATCGGTGGTAATCTTCATGCTGTTGCGGCTGCCGCTGCTGCCCAGTTCCCCGGAGAAGCCGAGGGTGAAGGTCACGACCTTGTCGGGCAGGTCGCCGACGATGCTGACGCCGACGCTGTGCACGAGCTTGCGGAAGCCCTTGGCCGTGCGGAGCATTTCCAGAATGTTCTCATCGTCAATGCCGCCGACCATCTTGGCGAAAGTTACAAGGCGGTCACCATTGATATAAACGGGGTGGTGGCCTACGCCGTCATTGCTCGGCAGGCCGCCGACCGGCTTGTCCAGCAGCACATAAAATCCCGGGCGTTTGGCCGTTGGGTCCTTGGGTGCGATCTTGTCCAACACCGTTTGCCTCACTCTTTTCTGAATTGTCTGTGTCTTATGTTTGGTGAGCTCATCACAGGCCAAACATATCATCTGCCGTTATTATACCGCATTCCGAAAATGCACGCTTCTCATTTTTTGCTATGTATCTTATCAATATCTGCTGTTTTTACAGGCTTGTTGATTGTTTTTTGTGCAATGTGCTAGAAAGAAAAACACAGTTTTTGTGCGATTCGAGAAACGAATTGTAACTTTCGTGTCATCATTATGGATAAATGGTGCATTCTGTGCCGCAAATTTTTCCTACCTGCTGCGCTTGTTCGGCATCGCCAAAATTTGCACAGCCTGAAAAATAGCACAAAATAAGCATTGCAAAAGCCGAAAGTCCCGAAAACGACGGGGCTTTTCTTGCAATAAGTGGAATGCAGGGGTGCTGTATTTATGTTGCCCTGTTGAAAATCGAGCCCGGTACCCCCTTGATTTTGCCGCTGCAACCTGCTATATTGAGCCAAAACCGAACAACGAAAGGGGCCGATTTATGGCAGCAGTTACCCTGCCCACACACTATCGCAACGTTTTTGCGGAGCTGGGCTATGCGCAGGCGGAGATCGACGCACGCCGCTATTACGACAACTGCCTGTACTTCTTTGCCCTGCTGGCCCTCAGCGGCCGATACCGCATTTGGCCGCTGTAAGGCGTTCTGATATAGTAAAAAAGGAGAATCCTATGATGATGCAATTTGCCTGCACGGCCCGGTCGGCGGACGATGAGGACTACCGCCCGCTGGCTGAAACGCCGCTGACGCTGGACTTTGCCTATGACCACGGCGTTTCGACTTTGGCCGATCCGGCGGTCTGGCAGGTGACGCTGACCAACAACGCCGATGCCCCATGGCGCGGCGTTGTTAAGCTGGAACACTGCGTTGCTTGCGATGCACCGCGCTTTTTCTTACCCGGATTCCTCTACGGCCGCAATCGCGGCGAAGCCCCGATCCGCGTTGACAACCGCTACCCAAGGCTGCGGGCAGGTACACCGGAGTTTCCTGCATCGCCTTGGTGGATGGTCCGCGCTGATCGCCTCAGCCACCCCGCAGCCTTCCTGCTGGACGGCGGACGGTGGTATGGGCTCTCGGCTGCGCCATATTTCGTGCGCCAAAACGGCGTGCTGCAACCCTGGCAGCCCGGCAGGGCGGGGACGTTCGCACAGTTTGCAGGCTTTACCTGCTCACTGAATACGGGCAGTGTCGGCTACACGCTGGGGTACGAAAACGCGCCCTGGCTGTTTGTGCAGTCCCACAACATCAAGCCCCGCGCTCCGATGGGTGAAAACTGCTTGACGCTGGCGGCGGGGGAGAGCGTTGCCTTCCCGCTGTACCTCTATGATTTTGTCGCAGTGGATGGCGAGCGCACGCTGTACGCGGCGCTGGAGGCCGTCTATGGGCTGTGGCACACGCCGCCGCGCCCCGGCACGACCCCCTCCCACGCGGCAGAGCTGCTGGCCGGGGCCGTTACCCGCGACGCTTGGCTGCCCGACGATAAAAACTATGTCGGCATCACCAAAGAGCGCTCGGACGGCAGCTATGAGCAGAACAAGATTTTCTCCATCAGCTGGACCAACGGCCTGTCCGCCGCCGTGCCCTGCCTGCAGGCGGCGCACCGCCTGGGGGATAAGACGATCCGCGCTGCGGCCCTTGCCTGCATCGACAATATTGTGCAGAACTCTTTGGACCCGCGCTGCGGCCTGCCCAACGAGACCTGGGACGCCGAAAACGGCTGGAGCTGTCGGGGCTGGTGGTTCGACGGCATGTACACGGGCGGGCATTCCGGCTATCTGGTCGGACAGACGCTTTATTATATCCTAAAGGCCTATCGGCTCGAAGCTGCCCGCGGCATCGACCACCCCGACTGGCTCGCCTTTGTGCAGGGCGTGGTGCCACGGCTGGCGGCAGCACGCAACGGCGACGGCGAGTACCCGTTTACCCTGTCGGAGCAAACGGGCGCAGGGTTGGAATACGATTCACTGGGCAGCGCCTGGTGCTTGGCCGCTGAGGCTGCGCTGATGCAGCTGACGGGCGACACCGCCGACCTGCCCGCCATGGAGCGCAGCGAGGTACACTACTACGACGCCTTTATCCGTCGTGCTGAGTGTTACGGCGGCCCGCCGGATACCAGCAAAGCCGTGGACAGCGAGGGTGTGCTGGCCTACATCCGCGTCGCGCGGCTGCTGCACGAGTTGACGGGCAAGGCCGTCTACCTCGACCACCTGCGGGACGCACTGTGCTATGAGTACAGCTTTAAATTCTGCTACAATGTGCCCGTACAGGTCCCGCCGCTGTCCCGTCTCGGCTGGTCGAGCTGCGGCGGCAGCATCACTTCGGTGGCCAACCCGCACATTCACCCCATGTCCTGCACAGTTGCCGACGAGATGTTCTACTATCTGCGCTGCCGCCCCGATGCCTATATTGAATCCCGTTTAAAGGATACGGTGGGCTGGTCGCTGCAGACCTTCAACACCTTTGACCGCGAGTACGACTACGGCCGCGCGGGCTGGATGTCCGAGCGGTTCTGCCACTGCGAGGGCCTGCTGGTGCAGACCTACCCCGACGGCAGTCTTGCCAGCACATGGTTTGCGCTGATGCCCTGGGCTTGCGGCAGCGTGCTGGAAGGCGTGTGCGGCACGTGGTGGAACTATAAAGGCAATACCGCATAATTCTAAGTGCCGATACGGCGAGCGAGGTGCGGCA
>ERZ780144.1286-NODE-1286-length-28280-cov-12.482834_pt1 | contig 28280 bp, 17 predicted proteins | sample MGYA00511380_ERZ780144 | MGnify/ENA primary metagenome ERZ780144 (study PRJEB29588, sample SAMEA1965858) | human gut metagenome | biome: human gut; feature: human-associated habitat; material: faeces | place: Denmark | collected 2008/2010 ... | reverse complement strand
GTTCTCTGGCCCGTACCGAGGCTACCGGCTACGGCCTGTGCTACTTCACCGCTGAAGCTCTGAAGTGCATGCGCAACGACAGCCTCCAGGGCAAGACCGTGGTCATCTCCGGTTCCGGCAACGTGGCGATCTACGCCTGCGAGAAAGCTACCCAGCTGGGTGCCAAGGTCGTTACCATGTCCGACTCCAACGGCTACGTCTACGATCCCAACGGCATTGATCTGGCCTACGTCAAGGATCTGAAGGAAGTCCGCCGCGGCCGTATCAAGGAGTACGCCGAGACCCACGAGGGTGTAACCTATGTTGCAGATTGCACCAAGGTCTGGACTGTCCCCTGCGACATTGCCCTGCCCTGCGCAACCCAGAACGAGATCAACAAGGAGTCCGCTGAGGCTCTGGTGAAGGGCGGCTGCACCGTCGTGTGCGAGGGTGCCAACATGCCCAGCACCCCGGAGGCCATCGAGGTCTACCTGTCCAACGGCATCCTGTACGGACCTGCAAAGGCTTCCAACGCAGGCGGCGTGGCCACCTCCGGTCTGGAGATGAGCCAGAACTCCGAGCGCCTGAGCTGGAGCTTTGAGGAAGTGGATGCAAAGCTGAAGGGCATTATGGAGGGCATCTTCCATGCTTCCTACGATGCATCTGTGGCTGCCGGTTCCGAGGGCAACCTGATGGTCGGTGCAAACTGCGCCGGCTTCCTGAAGGTTGCAACCGCCATGATGGCACAGGGCATCACCTACTAAGTCATACCGCGTCGTCTAAGAGCCGCGCCCGCAGGGGTGCGGCTCTTTTTGGGTATAACCCCGCCCCGCTCTGCCCACACTGGCAGTATCTTATGGCAGAAAGGGAGTTTTGTATGGACGAGCAGATGTTTTGTTTTCAGTGTGAGCAGGCGGCGGGCTGCACCGCCTGCACCGGCGCAGCGGGGGTGTGCGGCAAGTCGGCCGAGACAGCCGCCGCACAGGACCGGCTCACCGGGGCGCTCATCGCGTTTGCCGGGCAGCTCATCGCGGCGGGGCGCGGCCCGACCCCGGAACAGGCCCGGCTGCTGATGCAGGGGCTGTTCACCACCATTACCAACGTGAACTTTGACCCCGCCGCCGTGGACGCGCTGACCCGCCGGGTGCACGACGCCAGCCCCGGCACCGGCCCGGACTACGACATGCAGGCCCTCTGGCGGGAACCGGACGCCGACCGGCGCAGCCTGAAATGCTTTGTGCTGTTCAGCCTGCGGGGCATGGCCGCCTACAACTACCACGCCCGGGTGCTGGGCCGCATCGACCCGGAGCTGGACCGGTTCTTCTGTACCGCCCTGCAGGCCGTGGGCGACCCCGGCCAGACCACCGACGCCCTGTGGCAGCTGGTGCAGGCCACAGGAGAAGCCAGCTACCGCTGCATGGAGCTGCTGGACGCGGCCAACACCGGCGCGTTTGGCGATCCGGAACCGGTGCAGGTGCCCCTGACCATTGAAAAGGGGCCGTTCATCGTGATTTCCGGCCACGACCTCTACGACGCACAGCAGCTGCTGGAACAGACCGCAGGCCGGGGCGTCAACGTCTACACCCACTCGGAGATGCTGCCCGCCCACGGCTACCCGGAGCTGAAGCGCCGCTACCCCCACCTCAAGGGCAACTTTGGCACCGCATGGCAGAACCAGCAGCGGGAGTTCGAGGACATCCCCGCGCCCATCCTGTTCACCACCAACTGCATCATGCCCCTGCGCGCCAGCTACGCCGACCGGGTGTTCACCACCTCGGTGGTGGCTTACCCCGGCGTGCCCCACATCGACGAAGGGCGCGACTTTTCCCCGGTGATCGAAAAGGCGCTGGAGCTGGGCGGCTACGCGCAGGACACCCTGCTGCCCGGCCTGAACGGCGGCTCCACGGTGACCACCGGTTTTGCCCGCACCGCCGTGCTGCAGCACGCGGACGAGATCGTGCAGGCGGTGCGGGACGGTAAGCTGCGGCACTTCTTTCTGGTGGGCGGCTGCGACGGCACCCGGCCCAGCCGCCGCTACTACACCGAGTTTGCCCGCCTTACCCCGCCCGACACCATCCTGCTGACCCTGGCCTGCGGCAAGTTCCGCCTGAACGACCTGCCCCTTGGCACCGTGCCGGGCACCAGCCTGCCCCGCATCCTAGACGTGGGCCAGTGCAACGACGCCTACAGCGCCATCCGCATCGCATTGGCGCTGGCCGACGCCTTTGGCTGCGGCGTCAACGACCTGCCCCTCTCGCTGGTGCTGTGCTGGTTTGAACAGAAGGCCGTGTGCATCCTCATCGCGCTGCTGGCGCTGGGCATCCGGAACATCCGGCTGGGGCCTACCCTGCCCCCGTTCCTCTCGCCGGGGGTGGTGCGCACCCTGCAGGAACGGTACGGCCTCAAGCCCATTGCCACCCCGGAAGCCGACCTGCGGGCCATTCTGGGCGGGTGAGGGTTCGTTTGGTTATTTTGCAACAAACCCGCAACTCAAAATTAGCGATTCTGCCCAAGAATTTTTTCCAGTTTTTATTCACTCCACCAAAAAATGACGGTAGGGCTTGCATTCCATCCCCGTCATGCATATTATAATAGTATGAATTCTTATGAAAGGGGGACAAGGCTATGAAGTGCAGAACGTTTGCGCTCTCGCTGGCACTGGGTGCCCTGCTTTGTCTCGCCCCGTCGGCCGCCGCGCTGGAAAACCAGCCGGAGGTCCCCGCCCCGGACACTGCTGCCGCTCCCGCTGAGGAAGCCGCGCCGGACGCCGCTGAGCCCGCCGGGCAGGCCCTGACCGAAGAAGTGACCAAAGAAGTGACTGTGACCGTGGAGGTGCCCATCCTGCCGGAGAAGCCGCCCATCCAGATCAGCTACACCACCCCGGAAGAGATCGGGTTTGCCTGGGAGGAGGATGGCCTGGAGCTGGAAGTGGCCGAGGTTCTGCCGGTGGAAGAGATCTCTCTGGCACCGGACCCCGACGCAGACGCCTCCGCCCCGGAAACCCCGGCTGACTCTGACGACACCAACGGTACCGAAGCTGCCGCCGCATCCGACGCCCCGGCTCAGGCTCCCCACACGGAAGTGCCCGCCGCACAGCCCACTGCCCCGGCAGTGCCCACCCTGCCCCAGACCGGCACCACCGGCTTGGCTGCCTTTGGCACCGGCCTGCTGGCCGCCGGGCAGTGCCTGACGTGCAAAGCAAAGCGTTCCTGAGTTCTGAGTGTTCCGCATCACTCAGGGCAAATTCCTCCAAACCGCCGTACCCGCGTGCACAACGCCGGGTGCGGCGGTTTCTTGTTATCCTCCGCACAAAAGCAGAAGCGGGAGCCCGTTGTAAGGCTCCCGCTTCTGCTTGTTTAGGATAGGAAAGAGAATGGCTTGATCAGAGGTTGGTGTAGCCCATCAGGTAGCGGTCCACGGCGGCGGCGCAGTCGCGGCCCTCCCGCAGGCCCCACACCACAAGGCTCTGGCCCCGGCGCATGTCGCCGCAGACGAACACCTTGTCCACGTTGGTCTTGAAGTTCTGGTCGGCTACATTGCCGCGGGGGGTGCGGTCCACGCCAAAGGCGTCGGCCACATAGCTCTCGCAGCCGGTAAAGCCTGCGGCGATGAACGCCAGCTGGCAGTCGTAGGTGAATTCTTCGCCGGTGGGCACCATCCTGGTGCGGCCGGTCTCCGGGTCGCGCTCCGGCTTCAGATAACTGATGACCGCGCCGGTCAGGTTGCCGGCATCGTCTTTCAGGAACTCCTTCACGGTGGTCTGGTAGATGCGCGGGTCCTTGTTGAACTTGGCAAGGCACTCGGTCTGGCCGTAGTCCACCTTCAGCACACGGGGCCACTCCGGCCAGGGGTTCGTGGCCGCGCGCTCCTTGGGGGGCTGAGGCATCATTTCCAGGGCCACCAGGTCGGTGCAGCCCTGCCGCAGGGCGGTGCCCTGGCAGTCGTTGCCGGTGTCGCCGCCGCCGATGACCAGCACGTTCTTGCCCTTGGCGTCGATGGCCTTGCCGTCGGCAAATTTGCTGTCCAGCAGGCTCCTGGTCACGCTGGTGAGGTAGTCCACCGCAAAGTGGACGCCATTGGCGTCGCGGCCGGGCACGTTCAGGTCGCGGGCCTGCTTGGCACCGCAGCACAGCACCACGGCGTCGTAGCTGCTCAGCAGCTCTTCGGCGGCAAGGATGCCGCCCACATCCATGTTGGTGCGGAACTCCACGCCCTCGGCCTGCATGAGTTTGATGCGGCGCTCGATGACCGCTTTGTCCAGCTTCATGTTGGGGATGCCGTACATCAGCAGGCCGCCCACCCGGTCGGCGCGCTCGAATACGGTCACGGCGTGGCCGCGCTTGTTCAGGTACTCGGCCACCGACAGGCCGGACGGGCCGCTGCCCACCACGGCCACGCTCTTGCCGGTGCGGGACGGTGGCGGGGCGGCATGGAGCCAGCCCTTGGCGTAGCCCGTCTCGATGATGGCGTGCTCGTTCTCACGCACGGTCACGCTGCTGCCGGTCACGTCCCCGCAGGTGCAGGCGGCCTCGCACAGGGCGGGGCACACCCGGCTGGTGAACTCCGGGAAGCGGTTGGTGGCCAGCAGCCGATGCAGCGCCAGCTCCCACTTGCCGTGATACACCAGATCGTTCCACTCCGGGATCAGGTTGTTCAGCGGGCAGCCGGAGGCCATGCCGCCGATCATCATGCCCGCCTGGCAGAAGGGGACGCCGCAGTCCATGCAGCGTGCCGCCTGGGTCTGCTGCTCCTCGCGGGAGAGCCAGATGTGAAATTCGTCAAAGGTTTCCATGCGCTCCAGCGGCGGTACGTCCGTGCTGGTCTTGCGCGAATAATCCATAAATCCTGTGGTCTTGCCCATGATGTTCCCCTCCTTACTTGTTCTTCTGCACCGTGTAGAATGCTTCGATCTGCGCCTGCTCGCCGTCCAGACCGCGCTCTTCCACCGAGGCGATCACCCGCAGCATGCGGTCGTAGTCGTAAGGCAGAACTTTCTTGAACTTGGGCAAAAACTCGCTGAAGTTGTCCAGGATCTCCTTGCCGCGGGGGGAGCCGGTAAGCTCCACATGCTCGCGGATCAGCTCCTTCAGGGTGGCCACGTCGTACTTGTGCTCCACCGGTTCCAGGCTGACCGTCTCCTTGTTGACCCGCTGGTAGAAGTCCCAGTTCTCATCCAGCACATAGGCGATGCCGCCGGTCATACCGGCCGCAAAGTTCTTGCCGGTGGAACCCAGCACCACCACGGTGCCGCCGGTCATGTACTCACAGCCGTGGTCGCCCACGCCCTCCACGACGGCGGTGGCACCGCTGTTGCGCACGGCAAAGCGCTCACCGGCCACGCCGGAGATGAAGGCCTTGCCGCTGGTGGCACCGTACAGGGCCACGTTGCCGGTGATGATGTTCTCTTCCGGCTTGAAGGGGATGCCCTGCGGCGGGCGCACAACGATCTTGCCGCCGGACAGGCCCTTGCCCATGTAGTCGTTGCAGTCGCCCACCAGGTCCAGCGTCAGGCCATTGGGGATAAAGGCGCCGAAGCTCTGGCCGCCGGCACCCACACAGTGGGCGGTGAACACGTCATCCGGCAGGGTGCTGCCGTACTTGCGGGTGATCTCGCTGCCGAAGATGGCACCAAAGGCGCGGTCGGTGTTGGACACGTTCAGGGTCACGCTCTGGGGGGTCTTGCTGCCCAGCTTGAACTTCTTCATGAGCACCTTCATGTCGAGGGTGTTCTCCAGATGGAAGTCGTAGGTGTCAGCGGGCACAAAGTGCACGTTGCTGTTTGCGATGGCGGGGTTGTGCAGGATGCAGTCCAGATCCATCTTGGAAGCACGGCTGCCGGGGGCAGCGTCCTTCACGCGCAGCAGGTCGGTGCGGCCCACCAGCTCGTCCACGGTGCGCACGCCCAGCTTGGCCATGTACTCCCGCAGCTCCTGTGCCACGAAGGTGAGGTAGTGGATGATGTATTCCGGTTTGCCGTGGAAGTGCTTGCGCAGCTCCGGGTTCTGGGTGCAGATGCCCATGGGGCAGGTGTCCAGATTGCACACGCGCATCATCACGCAGCCCTCGGCCATCAGCAGGCTGGTGCCAAAGCCGAATTCCTCCGCGCCCAGCATGCAGCTGATGGCCACGTCACGGCCGGAGAGCAGCTTGGAGTCGCTCTCGATGCGCACCCGGGTGCGCAGGCCGTTGAGGATCAAGGTCTGGTGGGTCTCGGCGATACCCAGCTCCCAGGGCAGGCCCGCGTTCTGGATGGAGGTGCGGGGCGCGGCTCCGGTGCCGCCGTCGTAGCCGGACACCAGAATGACCTGGGCACCGCCCTTGGCCACACCGGCCGCAATGGTGCCCACACCGGCCTCACTGACCAGCTTGACGTTGATGTTGGCGCTGCGGTTGGCGTTCTTCAGGTCGTAGATCAGCTCGGCCAGGTCCTCGATGGAGTAGATGTCGTGGTGGGGCGGGGGCGAGATGAGGCCCACGCCGGTGGTGCTGTGGCGGGTCTTGGCGATCCACGGGTACACCTTGGCACCGGGCAGGTTGCCGCCCTCGCCGGGCTTTGCGCCCTGTGCCAGCTTGATCTGGATCTCCTCGGCGGACACCAGATACTTGCTGGTGACGCCGAAGCGGGCGGAAGCCACCTGCTTGATCTTGGAATTGCTCTCGCTGTGGTAGCGGTCCTCCGGCTCGCCGCCCTCGCCGGTGTTGCTGCGGCCGCCCAGACGGTTCAGGGCCAGTGCAATGGTCTCGTGGGCTTCGCTGCTCAGGGCACCGTAGCTCATGGCGGCCCCCTTGAAGCGCTTGACGATGGAGGACACCGGCTCCACCTCCTCCAGCGGGATGCCGCCGTCCGGGTCAAAGTTGAAGTCCAGCAGGCTGCGCAGGTGCACGCCGTCCTTGCCCATGTTGTCCACGGTGTGGGTGAACTGCTTGAAGGCACCGTAGTCGTTGGTCCAGCAGGCTTTCTGGAACAGGTGGATGGTCTGGGGGTTGAACAGGTGTTCTTCCTTGCCGCTGCGGAACTTGTGGGCACCGCCGTCGGCCAGCTCCATGTTGATGTCCAGACCCAGCGGGTCAAAGGCGGCGTTGTGGGTGGCCTCCACGTCGGCCTGGATGTCGGCCAGGGTGATGCCGCCCACCCGGCTCACGGTGCCGGTAAAGTATTTGTCGATGACCTCCTGGGAGATGCCCACGGCCTCAAAGATCTGGCTGCTCTGGTAGCTCTGGATGGTGGAGATGCCCATCTTGGAGGCGATCTTCACGATGCCGTTGAGGATGGCGTTGTTGTAGTCCTCCACGGCGGCATAGTAATCCTTGTCCAGCAGACCCTCGTCAATGAGCTGGCCGATGGTCTCGTGGGCCAGATAGGGGTTGACGGCGCAGGCACCGTAGCCCAGCAGGGTGGCAAAGTGATGCACCTCCCGGGGCTCGGCGCTCTCCAGAATGAGGGCCAGCGCGGTGCTCTTCTTGGTGCGGATGAGGTACTGGGACACCGCCGACACCGCCAGCAGGCTGGGGATGGTGACATGGTACTCGTCCACGTCGCGGTCGGACAGGATGATGATGTTGGCACCGTCCTTATAGGCGCGGTCCACTTCCAGGAACACCCGGTCGATGGCCTTTTCCAGGCTGGTGTTCTTGTAGTAGTTGATGGACACCGTGGCCACCTTGAAGCCCGGCACGTTCATGTACTTGATCTTGAGCAGATCGGTGCTGGTCAGGATGGGGTTGTGCACCTTGAGCACCTTGCAGTTCTCGGGCTTGTCCTCCAGCAGGTTGCCGTGGGCACCGATGTACACGCTGGTGGAGGTGACCACCTTTTCGCGGATGGCGTCGATGGGCGGGTTGGTGACCTGGGCGAACCGCTGCTTGAAGTAGCTGAACAGCGGCGGATGCTGGCTGCTGAGCACGGCCAGTGGGGTGTCGGTGCCCATGGCACCGGAGGGCTCGGCTCCGGTGCGGGCCATGGGCAGGATGAGGGTGTTCACGTCCTCGTACTTGTAGCCGAACACCTTCTGCAGGCGGGTGAGCTGGTCGCCGGTGTAGCCCTCCACCTTCACATTGGGGATGCGCAGCTTGGCCAGCTCCACCAGATTGCGGTCGATCCATTCGCCGTAGGGCTCGCGGCTGGCGTAGAACTCTTTCAGCTTCTCGTCATCCACCACTTCGCCCTTGACGGTGTCCACCAGCAGCATTTTGCCGGGGCGCAGGCGGTCCTTGACGAGGATGTTCTCCGGGGCGCATTCCAGCACGCCCACCTCGGAGGACAGGATCATGCGGCCGTCCTTGGTGATGTAGTAGCGGCTGGGGCGCAGGCCGTTGCGGTCCAGCACCGCGCCCATGACGTCGCCGTCCGAGAAGAGGATGGCGGCGGGGCCGTCCCACGGCTCCAGCATGGTGGCGTAATACTGGTAGAAGTCCCGCTTTTTGGGGCTGATGTTCTTGTTGTTCTCCCACGGCTCCGGGATGGTGATCATCACGGCCAGGGGCAGGTCCATGCCGTTCATCACCATAAATTCCAGCGCGTTGTCCAGCATGGCGGAGTCCGAGCCGGAGGTGTTGATGATGGGCAGGATCTTGTTCATGTCGTCCTGCAGGATGGGGCTGGAGATGCTCTCCTCCCGGGCCAGCATGGCGTCCGTGTTGCCCTTGATGGTGTTGATCTCGCCGTTGTGCAGGATGAACCGGTTGGGGTGTGCACGCATCCAGCTGGGGTTGGTGTTGGTGGAGAAGCGGCTGTGCACCATGCCGATGGCGGACTCGTAGTCGGGGTCCTGCAGGTCGGCGTAGAACCGGCGCAGGTCGTGCACCAGGAACATGCCCTTGTAGACGATGGTGCGGCTGGACAGGCTGGGCACATAGGTGCCGTTGCTGGCCTGCTCGAACACGCGGCGCACCACATACAGTTTGCGGTCAAAGTCGATGCCCTTGCTCACCTTGGCGGGCTTTTTGATGAAGCACTGCCAGATGGAGGGCATGCAGTCGCGGGCTTTCTGGCCCACGGCGTCCGGGTCCACGGGCACCTTGCGCCAGGCCAGGAACTCCAGCCCCTCCTTGCGGGTGACCACCTCGAACAGCTTCATGGCCTGGGCGCGCATGTGCTCGTTCTGGGGGAAGAAGAACATGCCCACGCCGTATTCCCGCTCGTTGCCAAGGCGGATGTTGCGTTCATCGGCCACCTTGGAGAAAAATTTATGGCTGATCTGCAGCAGAATGCCCACGCCGTCACCGGTCTTGCCCTCGGCGTCCTTCCCGGCGCGGTGCTCCAGCCGCTCCACGATGCGCAAAGCGTCGTCCACGGTCTGGTGGCTCTTGCGGCCCTTGATGTCCACCACAGCGCCGATGCCGCAGGCATCGTGCTCAAACTGTGGATCGTACAGGCCAAGGGTGTGCGTTTGCTCTGTAAAGTTTTGCATAGTCTTTCCCATCCTTTTGACACTCCAGATTGTGCTCTGCCGGGCGCGGCACCCTCCGCACCCCGGAAAACGAAAAAAGCGCCCCGCAAGGGCAGACGATGCCCCTGCGGAACGCCTTTGTTCCGATAGCTTTATTATACCCTGCACTGAAAAATGTTCAAGTGACAGCTGCGCCAAATATAACAGCCGCTTTGCACCGCTTCTTGTGCGAAACGCCGCGAACCCCCGCAGCTGTGCGCGGCACACAACCAAAACCGCCGCACCCGGCGGCCTTTTGCAAGGCACAGGATGCGGCGGTTCTTATGCGTCAGTGCGGAGATTCCTGCGGTTCCGGGGTGCTCAGTGCTTGGGGGAATACTGTTTGCGGGTGAAGAACCATCCGCAGGCCAGCAGCAGGGAGCCCAGGCTTGCCAGCACACCGGCCATCCAGCTGGTGGTGCCGGTCTGGGGCAGGGCGGCGGCGTCCGGGGCAGCGTCCTGCACGGCGGGGTTCTGGGGGTTCTCCGGGGTCACAGGGGTCTCACCGCTCGGGGTCTCGTCCTGCACAGGGGGCGTATCCGGTTTTTCGGGGTCCACGGGGATATCCGGATCAACGGGCGGCACGGGGTCCGGATCCGGAGTGGGTTCCGGAGTGGGATCGGGCACGGTGGCCGTGTTGACGAAGTTGAAGGACAGGGTCTTGCCGCCGAGGATGGAGCCGAGCCAGCTGTCTGCGGTCACCTTGCTGGTAGCGCCGGTAGCGGGGTTGGTCACCTCGGTGCCCTCCAGCTCCTTGTAGGACTCCTCATCGCAGATGACGTAGATCTCCGGGTCGGTGTCGTAGCCGTCGGGGGCGATGGCTTCCTGCAGGTAGTACACCACGTTTTCCAGCAGGGCGTAGTCGATGTTCAGCTTGCCGTTGGTGGTGGTGACGGTGTAGGTCAGCTTGTCCTTGGTGGGGTCGTACTTGACCCAGCAGTAGAAGCCGTCCTTCTCCAGCACCTGTTCGCCATCCTCATTGGTGGTGTAGGTGGGCTCCACATAGGTGCAGTACATGGGGTTCTTTTCACCGGTTTTCTTGTCGGTCTCGTACTTCCACAGGTAGAAGCTGGTCTGGCCCTCGCCCTCGTCATCGCCGATGATCTTGCCGGTGTCCTTGTCGGTCTTGGTCAGGTCCAGGGTGCCGTCTGCCTGATGCAGCACCATGGAGGCGTACCAGTTCCATGCGGTGTTCTGGTAGTCGTTGCCTGCGTTCTGGAAGTCGATGTTGGTGGCCATGGCGAATGCAGCCCAGGTGGCTTCGTCCTCGGTCAGGCCGCTGGCCAGCAGGGTGTTGAAGTAGGCGTTGGCTTTGTCCCATGCACCGGGGGTCTCGTTCAGTTTGTCGGCCATGTAATCGCCGATGGTTTCCTGAGTGCCGTCGGCAGCCCACTGGCCGTGGCTGTGGTTGTGGTCAACATTACCGCCAGCCTCAGAATCCACAGTATCCTGATCGCCGACCTTGAAGCTGAGAACGTTTTTGTAGAAGTTGTCGTAAAGGGTGGAGGGGTCCATCTTAACGGTGTTGTTTCCGGTATTGGGGTTGTCTGGCATACCCTTTCCGGAACGGCTCAGCTCCTTCAGAGCCTTGGGATCATTTTTCAGCAGTTCACTTACGCTGTCATACTTGGAGCCATCAGCTTTCCGGTAGTAGTCCAGAATGTAGTCGTCGTAAGTAGTGTAACCCTTTTCTTCCATGTACGGCTTCAGTGCCTTCTGGACATCCTGGTTCATCAGGGCACCGCTGGAGTGGGTAAAGGGACCATTGTAATAATCCTTTTCAACCTTCTTGCCGTTCTTGGTCTTTTTGTAGGCAAGGGTGGAAGTGTTTTTGTCTTTGTTCAGAACAGTCTTTCCATCTTCGGTGGTCTGAACATCGCTCTTGCTGAAGCCGCCATAGTAATGATCGCCGGATTTTACATAATATTTACCGTTGATCAGTTCCACCTCGGTACCAGCAGGCACATCCGTTCTGGTAGACTGAGTGGTCAGCTTTCCTTCCGAATCAAGGAACTGGTTCTGATCATGGTTGCCGCCGTACTCCTTCAGCGCAGCATCCACCAAGTCCTCCATGCAGCCGGACGCAGCGTTTTTATCGTACTTCAGCTCAAGGTTCGTATTGCCAGCATATTCCTTCGGCAGCTCCTGTCCGTCAAAGCCGGTGACGCCGGTTTTGTCGGTGTTGCTCACGTCAGGGGTAGCAACGGTAAAGCTGCTGTCCTTATACACATAAGTATGCTTGGAGCCGTTGGCAAGAGATACATCAAAGATGGTGGTGCAGCCAGGTTCATTGTACAGGCCCACCGTGTCAGTATCCAGATAGTAGACGTATTTGACACCGTTGTAGGTGTACGTCATGGTTTTGTCGCCATAAATCTGGGCAGTTGCCAGCTTCCGCTTGCCTTCGTCGGTTTCCAGATAGGTTGCGCCGTACTGCTGAACGACCTGCTGCACCTTGCTCAGCTCAATGGTCTGGTCGCCCTCGGCATCTTCCTTGATATTGAAGGTGACCTTGAAGTGACCGGTGTCCGGGTCATAGGCAACGGAGTAGTCCAAATCTTCCTCGGGCTTCTCTTCGGGCTTCTCTTCGGGCTTCTCTTCGGGCTTCTCCTCCGGGGTCTCCTCAGAGCCGGAACCTTCCTCGCCCTTTTCCTCCGTGTCAGTATCGCCGGTGCCGGGGGTCTCCTCGCCGGTCTCGCCCTTGTCCTCGGTGTCGTCCTTGTCCTCGCCCTTGATGTGGTCCTTGTTGTCCTCGGCGGTGCCGGGCAGGGTCTCGACGGTCTCGGACTGCTCCGGGCGCTCGATGGTGGGTTTATCGTCAGAAGAGGTGTCGTTGTCGCCTTCGCCCTCGCCGTCGGTGGGCTGGTCGGTGTTGTCACCGGTGGAAGCGACAGGCTGGTCCTTCTCGGCAGGGGTCTCCTCCTCCTGCGCCGGGGTCTTGCTCTCGGCGGTCGGGGCAGGGGTCTCGTTATTATTGTTAGCCAGCGGAACGATGGTCACCTGCAGGTTAGAGCCATCAGCATCCGGGGGGGGGTCGGTAGCTGCAGCGGCACCGCACATGCCAACCGAGCTGCTGAGCACCGAAAGGGCCAGCGTCATCGCAACGATCTGCTTCTTCTTGGACTTTTTTCTCATAATCGTCCTCCTCACTTCACTAGAGACTGCGTTCCTCGCACAACTTTTCAGAAACCTATAGCACAAAATAGACGCCCGCTGGGCAGTCCTTATAATCCTATATTATATACGTTTTCCAAAAAATTCAAGGGGGTAAATTGCACGAAAAAAAGCCTGCACGGAAATTTCGGCTGATTGACGGACAGACCGGCCCCAAAATGGCAAAATTGCACGAAAAAATGAACGATTTTCGCAGTTTTTGAATTGCACATTTGTTGCGGACGGGAACGTTTTTGTTGCACTTCAAGCACAAAAAAGCGGACAAATGACCCGCCGCAGTTTCCCACCCCGGAACTATGGGGAGCACTGGGGCCCCCGCCCGTTCTGCCCGCAGAAGCCGTTTTGCCTGCCGCAGCAACGGCGCTCCCCTCCGGCAAAAAACAAACCCGGCAAGGCCGCAGCCCTGCCGGATTTGCAGATTTAAAACGATCCTTCCGTGCTCACTTGGTCCCCTGCTCCGGGTCGGCGGCAGGGTCCCCGCCGTCTGCGGGGGTCTCCGGGTCAGCCGGGGTCGTGGTGGGTTCGGTGGCTGCCGGTTCCTCGGGCGGGGTGGTGATCTCCACGCTGGGGTCCGCCGCGATATACACGGTGATCACCGTGCCCACATCCACCTGTGCGCCCGCCGGTTCACTGGCCGACACCACGCATCCGGCGGCATAGGAGCCGTCGTTCACCACCATAAAGCAGCTGGCCAGCAGGCCGCGGCTCTGCAGCGTCTGCACGGCGGCGTCCTGGCTGAAACCGATGATGCTGGGCATCTCCACCTTCTGCGGGCCCTTGCTGACCACCAGACGAATGGTCTCCCCTGCCTTGAGCACCGTGTCCGCCGCCGGTTCCTGGGTCATGATCTGCCCGGCCGGGACGGTGTCGCTGTACTCCTCGGTGACGTAGAACAGGTACATGCCGGTGTACTCCCGGTTGTTCTGCACCTGGGCGTAATCCATGCCGATGAAGCTGGGCACCAGATTCTGGGGCTCCAGCACCTCGCTGCTGGCCGGTTCCGGCTCCACCGATCCCGACGACGCCGAGGGCAGGCTGTGGCTCACCATGGTCCACACCATGAGCACCAGCAGAATGGCCAGCAGGATCAGGATGCCCGCCAGCAGGCCCTTGATGCTGAGCAGATGGGCCTTTTCTTCCGGTTGGCCCACCGGGGTCTCGGGCTTCATGGTGCGGCCCAGCTCCTCGGTGTACTCTTTGGAAGAGAGCGCCTGCACCAGCTGCGGCACGGTCTGGATGCGCTCCATGGGCTTGAGCCGCAGGCCCATCTGCAGCACGTCCGACACATAGCCCGGCACGGCGCTGTTCACGGTGCGGGCGCGGGGGTTGGAGTCCGACACCATACGCTGGGCGGCCGGCACCGGGGCCTGCCCGCACACCATGCGGTAGAACACCGCTGCAAGGCCGTATTCGTCGGTGTAGCGGCCCTCAAACTCGGCGGTGGAATACTGCTCCGGGGCCGAATACCCCTCGTACAGCTGCTCGCGCAGGCCGCTTCCGGCGGTGCGCAGGCCCACCGTGGCGTAACCCGCCAGACGACACCGGCCGTCGGCCATCACCCGGAGGTTCTCCGGGCAGATGCCCCGGTGCACCAGCCCGATCTTGTGCATGGCGGCCACGCCCTCAAACACCGGCTGCAGCATGGCACAGGCGTCGTCCGGGCGCAGCGGCGCGCCCTGCGCTTCCAGCCACTGGTCCAGCGGGGTGCCGCCCAGGTTCTCCATCACCGCATACACGGTGTTGTTGGCCTCCACCACGTCCAGCACGGCTTCCAGCCCGGTGGCCGGGGTGATGCGCTCCAGCGCCCGGTACAGGTCGGCAAAGTCCATGCGGGTGGTCTTGAACAGCACCTCGCTGCCGGTCTTGGGCTGCAGGATGCAGTCCGCGCCCCGCTCGGCAGACAGGGTCACCGGCAGATATTCCTTAATGGTCACCCGGAAGCAGCCCAGGTTCTCCACGCCCCGGTACAGGATGCCCTCCCCGTCCAGGCTCCGCATCTCGCCCACGGTGTAGCGCCCGGCCAGCACCGTGCCCACGGGCAGGCAGCCGGCGGGGTTGCGCCCCGCAAACACCTTGCCGCAGTGCACACAGCTGTCGGCGGCGGGGGGCAGCTCCCCCATGCAGTACGGACACAGGCGTTTTTGCTCCATTCTTCTCTCCCCTTTGTGCTTTGATCATCTTTTATTGTATCATAGCCCACCGGGGTGTGCAAGACGTCCGTTTTTCGGTCCTGCACGCAAAAAGGCACCCCGCCTGCCGTTTCCGGTAAGCGGGGTGCCTGTGATTTACGGTTCAGCTCACGCTGTACGCCGCACCGGGGCGATTAGCCCTCGAGGTAGCCGTACTGCAGGTACCAGTAGCCGTAGGGGCTGTGCCAGGTGCCCTTCAGAGAAGCGCTCTGCAGCCAGAAGTCGTTGTAGTAAGCAACGGGGATGCAGCCCATATCCTCCATCAGGATGTCCTCAGCCTTATGCAGCTGAGCAAAGTGCTCGGCAGCATCAGCAACCTTGGAGCCCTCGATTGCAGCATCGAAGTCGGGGTTGGCGTACTTACCATCGTTGTTGCCGTTGTCGGTGCAGAACAGCTCGACCATGTTGGAAGGATCGTTGTAGTCCATGACCCAGCCGTTACGGGCAACATCGTACTCGCCTGCACGACGAGCGGGGGTGAAGGAGGACCACTCCATCTTGTTGATGGTCAGGGTGATGCCCAGATCGCCCCAAGCCTGCTGCAGGTACTCTGCCAGAGGCACATGGTAGCCGGCATCGTTGGTGCTGTACTCGATGGTGGGGTAGCCCTCGCCATTGGGGTAGCCAGCCTCTTCCAGCAGCTTCTTAGCCTCGGCCAGATTTGCCTCGTAGTCATCAGCAATGTAGGGAGAGCCGCCGTTTGCGTTGTCGTAGAAGTAACCGTTCTCGTCCACGATGCCAGGGCCGACAATGTTGGAAGCAGCAGAGTAGGTGCCCTGCATGATGGTGTTGGCAACGTAGTCGCGGTCGATGGACAGAGCCAGAGCCTTGCGGACCTTGGCATCCTGGAAGGCATCGCGCTGCAGGTTCATGCTGACGTAGTAGGTGCCCAGAATGGTGTCAACATAGAAGTCGCCGCCATCCTCTGCCTTGGTCAGGCTGGGGATCTCGTCGGTGGGCACGTCCTTGATCAGGACAGCCTCACCGCTGTTGTAAGCAGCGAAGGCAGCGGAAGAGTCCTCCAGCAGCAGCAGGGTGATGGTGTCAGAGACGATCTTGGAGTTGTCCCAGCCGCCAACGTAGTTGGGGTTCTTGGTCAGCACGATGCGCTCGGACGGGGTCCAGTCGGTGATCATGTAGGGGCCGTTGGAGACGAAGGTCTCAGCGGAGGTGCACCAGCTGTCGCCGTTTGCCTCAACCGTTGCCTGCTGCACAGGGCTCATAGCTGCGAATGCGGCCATCTTGTCGAAGTAGGAGCAGGGATAAGCCAGAACGATGGTCAGGGTCTTGCCGTCGTCGCTTGCCTTGACGTTCAGAGCATCGGTATCACCGGCCTGTGCTGCGTCAAAACCATCGATCATGCCCAGGCAGGTCGCTGCATAGGGAGCAGCGGTATCAGGGTTTGCCATACGCTTGAAGCTGTACTCGAAGTCCTTAGCATTCAGGTCGGTGCCGTCGCTCCACTTCAGACCGTCACGCATGGTAAAGGTCCAGGTCAGGCCGTCTTCGCTGGCTTCCCAGCTCTCAGCCTGGCCGCCAATAACTTCGTTGTTCTCGTTGATGATCAGCAGGGGCTCGAAGATGGTGATGATGGTGTTGGCGCCATCAACAGCGCTGTTCAAAGAGGGATCCAGAGTCTCGGGGTTGGGGCCGTACTGGACGGTGAAGCCAGCGGTGTTGACACTGCCGGTAGAAGAACCAGCAGCAGAAGAAGCAGAACCGGAGGTTGCGGTAGAACCGGACTTGCTGCCGCCGCAGGCTGCCAGACCCAGAGCAGCGGCACCCACGCCAGCAACCTTGAGGAAACTACGACGAGAAATGCGTTTCATAATAATTATCCTTCCCTTAAATCAAATTGAGTGTGCCAGGTTCCCCCAGCCGCCTCTATATTCGATCCGGAGCACGGTCTGCCAAAACAGCCTGTCCTCCGGAGGAACACGAATAGTATAATGCGTTCGCGCTTTGGTTACAAGTCCCAACGGGTGTCTGTAACCATTTCGTTACAATATTTCAGCCGGAAGATGAGATGTATTCACCTTTTAGGAGAATGAAGTGTTTTTACTTCACCTTGTCCAGATGGTGGCAGGCTGCCCAGTGGCCGCTGGTCACTTCCTTGAACTCCGGCACCTCGGCGGCGCACCGCTCGTCTGCGTAGGGGCAGCGGGTGCGGAAGCGGCAGCCGGACGGCGGGTTCAGGGGGCTGGGCACATCGCCCTGCAGCACGATACGCTTGGACTGACGTGCGGTGATGGGGTCTGCCACCGGGATGGCAGAGATCAGGCTGCGGGTGTAGGGGTGGATGCTGTGGGCGATCAGCTCAAAGCTGTCGGCCAGCTCCACCAGCTTGCCCAGGTACATGACGCCGATGCGGTTGGAGATGTGCTTGACCACGCTCAGGTCATGGGCGATGAACAGGTAGGTCAGGCCCATTTCCTGCTGCAGGTCCTCGAACATGTTCACGACCTGTGCCTGAATGGACACGTCCAGTGCGGAGACCGGCTCGTCACAGACGATGAACTCGGGGTTCACAGCCAGTGCACGGGCAATGCCCACGCGCTGACGCTGGCCGCCGGAGAACTCGTGGCAGTAGCGGTTTGCGTGCTCGCTGTTCAGGCCCACGCGCTCCAGCAGGGCGATGATCTTATCGTGGCGGTCCTTTTCGTTCTCAGCCAGGTGATGGATGTCGATGCCTTCACCCACGATGTCACCGATGGTCATGCGGGGGTCCAGGCTTGCGTAGGGGTCCTGGAACACGATCTGCATCCGGCGGCGGTAGGGCAGCATATCCACTGCGATCTTCTTTTCCTTATCAAACAGCAGGTTGCCGTCATAGTAGATCTTGCCGCCGGTGGGCTCGTACAGGCGCAGCAGGGTGCGGCCGGTGGTGGTCTTGCCGCAGCCGGACTCGCCCACCAGACCCAGGGTCTCGCCCTTGCGGATGGCAAAGCTCACGTCATCCACGGCCTGAACATACTTGCGGTTCTTGCCCACACCGCCGGCGGGGAAATACTGCTGCAGGTGCTGGACTTCAACCAGCGTTTTCTGTTCACTCATTCTGCCTTTTCCCCTTTCTCAAATGCAGCCTTCTGCTGCAGCCAGCAGTAGGTATAGTGGGTGTCGCTGAGCTCGGTGCGCGGCGGCATCTTGCTCAGACAGATCTTCATGCAGTTCTTGCAGCGGGGTGCAAAGGGGCAGCCGGCCGGCGGATTCAGCAGGTCCACAGGGGTACCCTCAATGGGCACCAGACGCTCACGCACCTCGGTGTTCAGCTTGGGGATGGAGTTGATCAGGCCCTTGGTGTACTCGTGGCCCGGCTGGTAGAAGATCTCGTCGGTGGTGCCGTACTCCACGATGTGGCCGGCGTACATGACGGCGATCTTCTCGCACATGGAAGCCACGACGCCCAGGTCGTGCGTGATCATGATGATGCTCATGCCCAGCTTCTTGCGCAGCTCCTGCATCAGTTCCAGGATCTGTGCCTGGATGGTCACGTCCAGCGCGGTGGTGGGCTCGTCTGCGATCAGCAGCTTGGGCTCACAGGCCAGGGCGATGGCGATCATCACACGCTGGCGCATACCGCCGGACAGCTCGTGGGGGTACTGCTTCAGGCGCTTTTCCGGCTCGTTGATGCCGACCAGCTCCAGCAGCTCCTCGGCGCGTGCCCAGGCTTCCTGCTTGCTCTTTTTGGTGTGCAGGCGGATGACCTCCACGATCTGGTTGCCGATGGTGTACACCGGGTTCAGGCTGGTCATGGGGTCCTGGAAGATGATGGAGACTTCGTTGCCGCGGATCTTGCGGAAGTCCTTCTCCTTCATCTTCTCGATCTCGTGGCCGTTGAACCACACGGTGCCGCCCACCAGCTTGCCGGGGTAGGCGGTCAGGCCCATGACCGAGTAAGCGGTAACGGACTTGCCGGAACCGGACTCGCCCACGATGCCCAGCACGTCGCCCTGGTTCATCGCAAAGGAAACGCCGTTCAGTGCCTTGACCTCACCGGCAGGGGTGAAGAAGGAAAGGCGCTCTTCCTTGATATCAAGAATTTTTTCGCTCATCTTCGTTCACCTCATCAATTCTTCAGCTTCGGGTCAAAGGCATCGCGCAGGCCGTCGCCGAACAGGTTGAACACCAGGATCATCACGCTGATCATCAGTGCGGGGGCGATCAGCAGGTGGGGGTAGGTGTTCATGCCCTTGACGGCATCGGTGGCCAGAGAACCCAGAGACGGCAGCGGGGCTGCAACACCCAGACCGATGAAGCTCAGGTAGCTCTCGGTGAAGATGGAAGCCGGGATCTGCAGGGTGGTGGTCACGATCAGGGTGCCGATGCAGTTGGTCAGCAGGTGCTTCTTGATGATACGGCCGCTGGAAGCGCCCAGTGCGCGGGCAGCGGTGACGTACTCGCTCTCCTTCAGGATCAGGATCTGGCTGCGCACGATACGCGCCATGCCCACCCAGTACAGCAGAGCGAAGATGATGAAGATGGAGATCATGTTGGGGCCCAGAGTCTGCATCCACTTGAAGCCGGGCTTGGTGGCCAGACTTTCCAGGGGCTCCTTCAGGGCCATGCCCAGCAGGATGATCAGCAGGATATCCGGGATGGTGTACAGGATATCCGTGATACGCATCATGATGTTGTCCACCCAGCCGCCGGCAAAGGCCGACACAGCACCGTAGGTGGCACCGATGATCAGCACCAGCACCGAGGCGATCAGGCCGACGGACAGGGACACGCGGGTGCCCATCATGATGCGCACCGCAAAGTCACGGCCCATACGGTCGGTACCCATAATGTGCGGGAATACCTTTTCGCCGGCGTCGATGCGGGCCTGCTCAGAGGCAGAGTACTCGAACGGTGCCAGATTGTTGCTGCCCTTCACCTGCTCCGAGTAGCTGTAGGGCCACACGGCGGGCAGCAGGTAGGCAAAGATGGCAATGGCGATGATGAACACAAAGCTGACCATGGCGATCTTGTTCTTCTTCAGGCGGCGCAGACCGTCCTTCCAGAAGTTGACGCTCTCGCGCATGATCACAAGGCTCTGCTTTTCCTCGTTGCTGGCAGGCAGAAAGTCGTCAGCGTTCAGCTGCAGGCTGAGAGGATTCTTTTTGATGTTTTCCATAACGCGTTCCTCCTTTTTTACTGCAGCTTGATGCGCGGGTCGATGATCTTGTACAGGATATCCACGATCACGTTGGCCACGATGACCATGCTGGACAGCAGGATGGTGGTGCCCATGATCAGGGTATAGTCACGGTTGGTGATGGCAGACACGAAGTCGCGGCCCAGGCCGGGCACGGAGAAGATCTTCTCCACCACGAAGGAGCCCGTCATCAGGCTGGCCAGCATGGGGCCGACGTAGGTGATGACCGGCAGGATGGCATTGCGCAGCGCATGCTTGAACAGGATCATGAACTGGGACACGCCCTTGGCACGGGCGGTGCGCATGTAGTCCTGACCCATGACGTCCAGCAGGCTGGAACGCATCAGGCGGGTGATGTATGCAGAGGGGTAGATCGCCAGTGCGGTGACCGGCATGATATACGCTGCAGCGCTGTTCAGGCCCACGGTGGGCAGCAGCTTGAGGTTCATACCGAACTCATACAGCAGCAGCACGCTGGAAATAAAGCTCGGGATCGCAATGCCGCAGGTTGCGAACACGATGATGATGTTGTCCAGCCACTTGCCGCGGTTGTAAGCCGAGATACAGCCCAGCGGGATGCCGATGCACAGGGCCACCAGCACCGCCACGCCTGCCAGGCGGCAGGACACCGGCAGCTTGCTGGCGATGATCGCGTTGACCGTGCGGCCACGCTGACGCAGGCTCAGGCCCAGGTCGCCGTGCAGCAGGCTCTTCATGTAATTGACGTACTGCGCACCCAGCGGCTTGTCCAGGCCGTATTTCTCGGCCAGCGCCTGCTGAGCAGCCGCACTGATGGACTTTTCTGCCACGAACGGGCCGCCGGGGACCAAGTTCATGACAAAAAAGGTAACCGTGGCCACAATGAAGATGCTGAAGATGCCCATTGCGACACGCTTGATGATGTACTTTGCCATCGTTTGATGCCACTCCATTCCTATCAATGAAATACTATTTTGGCGTTCCCGGTCTGAGCCAGGCACTTTCCCGCATCTGCGTCTCACAGTGCAGACGTCTGTCCTTGGCACACGGACAGAAAAAGCGAATAGAAAAACGATGGCATCTTGCGGCTGCATAAACACCATCGTCCATAACCGAGAAACACTTTTTTAATTATAGTAAGGAGGTTGAAATTTGTCAATTTAGATGAAAATCATTCACCCTGCTATAGCGAAGCGTGAGGGAAATAGAATACCTTTGTCGGATTTCTTCGTCCTTTGTCCGTGCAGGCCGGTCAGCTTTCCGGTTTCCGGGCGGCATCGGCCTGGCTGTAGTAGCGCTTCTTTTCCCTGTACATGTTCTCATCGGCCCGGCGCAGCAGGTCCTCCAGATTCTCGGTGCTGGCCTGCCATACCCCGCCGATGGACGCATCCACGCCGTTTTCCTGCATCTGGCGGCGCAGCTGCTCGGTCTTGCGGGCAAACTCCTCGCGGCTCACATCCAGCAGGATCACCACGAACTCGTCACCGCCCACCCGGTAGGCGTCCTCGGCAAAAATGCCCGCAATGGTGCCCGCCGCCCGCACGATCAGCTCGTCACCGGCGCGGTGGCCCTGCTCGTCATTCACCTTTTTCAGGCCGTTCAGGTCGATGTAGATGGCACCGATCTGCTGATCCTGCACCTGCTTGTAGGCTTCCAGCCGCTCGATGTATCGGTTGCGGTTGTACAGGCCGGTGAGCATGTCGCGGTAGCTGAGCTTTTCCAGATAGGCCTGCTGCTTTTTGCGGTCCAGACTGTTGGTCACAAAGAACTGGATGGACGCCAGCAGGGTCGCGTCATCGTAGTGCGCGCGGGGGTTGTCCACACCCAGAAAGCCCACCACGGCTCCGCCTTTCATCAACGGCACGGCCAGCAGGCGCCACACCTGCTGCGCCTTCAGCATCTCGTAGCTGGGCTGGCCCCGCTCCTGCTCCAGATCGGACATATAATAGGAACGGCCCTGCCGGAAGTTCTGCATCCAGACCTCGATGACCGAAACAGGCACCTCCTGCAGATTGTCCATCTGGGCACTTACCTCCTGCCCACAGATATACTCAAAGGTGTTGATGAGCACGTCCCGGTCCGGGTCGATCTCAAACACATAGGTGCGGTCGGCCTGAAAATAGTCGTTCACAGTGGCCAGCAGGTTGTTGATGCCCACGTCGATGTCGGTGTCGGAGTTCAGCTTGCCCACGCAGCTGTTCAGCATGGTGGCGATTTCCAGACGCTGGCGGATCTGCTCCTTGGTCCGCTCTGAGACGGCCAGCTCCCGGTTCTGGGCGCTGGTGACCACCACGAACAGCAGGATCATGGATGCCCCCACCGACAGGCTGATGAGGGAAATGTCGTCCTGGAACACCTGACACGCTGCCACCGACAGCGGCAGGACCACACAGCCGAACATGGCGATGCGGCGTCCCATCGTGAGTTTCTGGTAAAACTGGGCCATCATGGTGATCTCTGTGCCCATGCCGATGAGCAGCAGCACCATGGACAGCGGGAAGGTATCGCTGCGGTGGTAGATGTTCTGGGCGTCGATGTAGTAGAACAGTGGGCTGAACTGGGACACGAACACCAGCCCGATGCCCACGGCGCAGGTAATGTCCACCGTCCGGCTGCGTTTCGGAGCGCAAAGACGGCCGTCCTCCCGCAGGTAGCAGCCCACATAGTGGTTGAACAGGAACAGCACCAGATACAGCCCCGCATACACCACAAAGTTGGTGGCGACCATGATGAGGTGGCTTGCTTCCCCCGGCGTGCCCTGCACGAACCAGGCGGCCGCATCGCAGCACAGCAGCGCAGCCGCCGAAAGCTCCATCCAGATCATCCAGTTGCGTTTTTCCCGGTTGTAGTCATTTCCCATGGACAGGCAGAACGCCGCCGTCAGGCAGAAACAGCCGCCCCACAGCAGGGCAACGTTCATGATCCGCTCCTGTTCACTCATCCGCACTTCCTCCACGCTTGTCCTTTTTCTGGTTCCTCTTCCCTGAAGTATATCACAGGCCCCCGCAAAAGGATATGGTTTTCGCACAAATTCGACGCCTGAAAATGCGTCACGTCCGGTGTTTTTTCATGAAAGTTTCTGGAAACGCCGCTTTGCCGCCCCAGAACAAAGCACCATTCAATTCAATCACCGGCACTGCAAACAAAAAAGCTGCCCTTCCCGTGCAGTGCACGCAAAAAGCAGCTTTTTCCGTTCTTATTCCGAAGCGCTCCCGGTTATTCCGGCAGGTCCTCTTCGTTCTCCAGGCTGTGCCAGACGTTCTGCACGTCGTCGTTCTCTTCCAGAGCGTCCAGCAGCTTGCCCATGGCCTTCAGCTGGTCGGGGTCGGTCAGACGAGTGGTGGTCATGGGCACCATGGCCAGGTCGTCGGACAGGATCTCGTAGCCCTTCTCCTCCAGAGCCTTGACCACCGCGGAGTAGTTCTCGGGATCGGTGGTGATCTCGGCAGCGTCCTCGCTGGCGTCAAAGTCCTCGGCACCGGCGTCCAGAGCATCCATCATGGCCTCGTCGGCGTCCTTGTCCTCCAGAGAGATGTCGATGACACCCTTCTGGCTGAACAGGAAGGCCACACAGCCCATAGCGCCCAGGTTGCCGCCGTTCTTGTCGAAGTAGTGGCGCAGGTCGGCAGCGGTACGGTTGCGGTTGTCGGTCAGGGTCTCCACCATGACAGCAACGCCGCCGGGGCCGTAGCCTTCGTAGGTGATTGCCTCGTACTCGGTCTTATCGCCGCCCTCAGCCTTCTTGATGATGCGCTGGATGTTATCGTTGGGCACGCTCATGCGCTTTGCCTTGGCGATCAGGTCAGCCAGCTTGCTGTTGGAAGCAGGGTTCGGGCCGCCGGTACGCACGGCAACGCTGATCTCGCGGCCGATCTTGGTAAAGACCTTTGCCTTTGCGCCATCGGTCTTTTCCTTCTTGCGCTTAATATTGTTCCATTTGCTATGTCCAGACATGGGAAAGAGCCTCCTGTATATTCTCAAATCTCCGCCTGCGGGCAGACGGGCTGTGGTCGCCCGCATTGTGGCAGCACACAAAATCTAACTCTATTATTGTAGCACAACCGGGCAGAGCGTTCAAGCCTTATCCGCCCGGTTTTCAGCATTCTGCGCGGAAAAATGCGCTTTTTCTGCCCGTTCACAGCAGCCGCAGCGCCTTGGGATAATGGTTTTTCACCCGCCCGCCGGACACCTTGCCGCCGCCCAGCGGCCAGCCGTCCACCGTCACGCAGCACCAGCCGTCAGCAGCGATGCGGGCTTCCACCTCACGGCCGGAAAGATACTCCACGCAGCGCGGGTCATCAAGGGTGAGTTCTTCGCGGTTTACGCACTGTGCGCCAAATGCCGTGAACAGATGGTGCTCCGGCACAAAGCGGCCTTTCTGCACGCTGCCCACAAATACGCCCGCCCGCAGCACATGCAGGTTCGTCTTCGGGAACGGCACCGGCAGCAGCACACCGCCGCCGTGCACCACAGCCGGGCGGTCTGCCAGCGCCGGGAAATACTGCCTGGCAAACGCGTGCCATGCTGCAAGGCTCTGGGCAGGACTTGTCTCCCCTGCCTGTGCTTCGCGGCTGCGCTTTTCACCCTGCACCGCTTCCCGGCAGGCACGGGCATTCTCGCGGCGGGCACTGCGGGCATCCGGGGTCTTGGCAGGCTTGCCGCCCTTCCCCTTGGCCTTTTTGCCCGCAGCTTCCGCTGCTGCCAGCCAGAGCTGTTCTTCGGCAGTGTACTCGCCCTCTGCGGGCAGAACGCGCGGAGTGCCAGCTTTGACGAGCCGGGCCATAAAGTGGCCCTCGCCGCCCTGACAGGGCCAGATACGGCGCACCTTGCTCACATCCAGCGGCAGGCCGCCGGTGCGGTTGGCTTCGCCCTCACTGCCAAAGGTGTAGTCCACATTTCCCAAGGCATCCGCAAGGGTGAACTCCGGGTGGCGCTGCAGGAATGCCGCCACCTGTCCCTCGTCCTCCTCGGGTGCAAAGGTGCAGGTGGAATACACCAGCTGCCCACCCGGGGCCAGCACAGCGGCTGCACAGTCCAGAATTTCTGCACCCAGCTCAGCACACTGCTTCACCAGCGCTTCACAGTGCTGCTGACGGGCCACCGGCTCCTTGCGGAACATGCCCTCGCCGGAACAGGGCGCGTCCACCAGCACCCGGTCAAAAAACTCCGGCAGGGCATCCGCAATGCGGGCAGGTGTTTCGTTCAGCACCACTGCATTGGGCACGCCCATGCGTTCCAGATTGCTTTTCAGGATATCCGCACGAGCTGCAACGTATTCGTTGCTCACCAGCACACCCCGGCCCTGCAGCGCCGCCGCCAGCTGGCTGCTTTTGCCGCCGGGCGCGGCGCACATGTCCAGCACACGCATCCCGGGCTGCACACCCAGCAGCGGTGCCGCCGAGGACGCAGACGGCTCCTGCGAGTAGAACACGCCCGCATGGTGGTACGGATGCCGCCCGGGCCGGAATTTCAAATCATCCGGCTGATGCACCACGAATGCCGCCTTGCAAAAGGGCGATGCTTCCAGTGGGAAATCGGCTTTTGCGGCAAACTGCTCCGGTGAGCTGCGCAGGGCCGACACCGTTACACCGCGCTCCGCCGTTTCCTGCGGGGCTGCATACAGGACATCGAACCGGTCTCCCAGCAGAGCGCGCTCCCGCTGTTCAAAATATTCCATAGGCATTCTGCATTCCTCCTGTGGGATGTATAAAGCCGCCGTCTGCGGCCAAACTAGGTCTTGTGAGGGGCACACCGCCCCGCACGGAAAACCGAAAGGAGATCATTCACTATGGCAACCGAAAACCGCAGCAATAACTGCAAGAATCAGACCTCGAACCGCACGTCCAACCAGACCACCAACAGCGCCACCAACGAGCACAAGCACCCCAACCAGTACACCAAGGGTGCCGACGATGAGAGCTCCAAGAACTCCACGAGCAGCCGTTCCAGCAACGCCAAAAACAGCCGCTGACGCTGCCCTTCGCGCCTGATGGACCACGGGCGCGAACCTCTGATCTTTCTCAAATCGCAAAGCCCGCTGCCCTCCGGCACTGTTTTCCAGTGCGGAAAGCAGCGGGCTTTCGCGTTTTTATTTTTCGTTGGGGTCGAACTGCTGCCACAGTGTTTCAAACAGCTCGTGCACACGGCTCAGCTGACCGTTCAGATACAGCCAGCCCAGCAGGCACTCGAAGCCGGTGGAAGCACGGTATTCCTCCGGGGAAGCGTGTTTTGCCACGCTGGCCTTGCTGGCGTTGCGGCCCCGCTTGAACACGGCCAGTTCGTCCTCAGTGAACAGCGGCTCCAGCAGCTGTTCCTCCCGGAACTGTGCCCGGGCCGAGACGTATTTGACCTTTTCTGCGTTGAGCTTTCCGGCAGACAGGCGGTGGTGCTCCACCAGACGCTGTCGCACCAGCAGTTCCAGCACGCTGTCGCCCACAAAGGCCAGCGCCAAGGGGCTAAGCTCCCGCGGGTCGATCTTTTCAGGTTCGTTCATAAATATTCTCCAACCCTCTCAGACTCGCATCCGCTCGCCAGCTCCCCCGAAAGGGGGAGCTTTTATTGCACGTACTTTTTAGATGCGTGAAACCTCGCCCTTCGGGAGAGGTGGCAGCGCGGCAGCGTTGACGGAGAGGGTTCTTCTTTAGAAGATATAATCGAACTGGTAATCGCCAATGAGAATGGTGTCGTTCTCCTGCACACCCTTTGCCACCAGAGCGTCCAGAATGCCGCTCTCGCCCAGCTGACGCTGGAAGAACTGCAGGCTTTCGTAGTCGTCCACATTGCTGCCGGCCAGAATGTATTCCAGCCACGGGGCTTCCACGCTCCACACATGGGCTTCCATGCGCTTGATCTCAAACGCACGGTCGTTGGCCTTGGGTTCGGGCTTCTTGTACTCGGGAGCAAACACCGGCACCGGCGGGATATCCTTCAGGCGGTTATACACGAGGCCCGGCAGTTCCTTCACGCCCTGCATCGTAGCGGCAGAGATGGGCACAAAGGTCAAGCCCTTGCCCTCCACATACTTGCGGAAAGCTTCGATCTGCTCCTCGGTGGCCAGATCGCACTTGTTGCCAATGACGATCTGCGGGCGCTCAGCCAGCACAGGGCTGAACTTTGCCAGTTCCTCGTTGATCTTTTCAAAATCCTCAATGGGTTCACGGCACTCGCTGCCAGAAACATCCACCACATGCAGCAGCAGGCGGCAACGCTCCACATGGCGCAGGAAGTCATGTCCCAGACCGATGCCCTCGCTGGCACCCTCGATCAGGCCGGGGATGTCAGCGCAGACAAAGCTTGCGCCCTCCGCCACGGATACAACGCCCAGCGTGGGCACCAGCGTGGTGAAGTGGTAGTTTGCGATCTTAGGCTTGGCTGCGCTGATGGTGGAAATGAGGGTGGACTTACCCACATTGGGGAAGCCGATCAGACCCACATCGGCGATCAGCTTCAGCTCCAGCGTCACCTGAATGTCTTCGCCGGGCATACCGGGCTTTGCAAACTTGGGGATCTGTCGGGTGGGAGTGGCAAAATGCGCATTGCCGTAGCCGCCGCGGCCACCCTTTGCAATGGTGACCGGGGTGTGGTCGGACAGGTCCGCAATGACAAGGCCGCTCTCGGCGTCCTTGATGACGGTGCCCAGCGGCACCTTGATGACAAGGTTCTCCGCGTTTTTGCCGTGGCACAGGCTTGCACCGCCCTTGCCACCCTCCGGGGCCACATACTTGCGCTTATAGCGGAAATCCATCAGGGTGGTCAGGTGATCGTCCACCACAAAGATGATATCGCCGCCGCGGCCGCCGTCGCCGCCGTCCGGGCCGCCAGCGGCCACGAATTTTTCACGGTGAAAGCTCACCGCACCGTCGCCGCCCTTGCCCGCGTGGAGCCATATCGTGGCGATGTCGATAAAGTTGGTTTGTGCTGCCATACAGCCCCTCCTTAGTTTTATATGTTCGTTTATTCCCCTTCCCTTGCCGGGAACTCCTTCCGGCATCGCTGCACGATGTCACCTCCCTCAAGGAGGGAGGCTTTAAGGCCCCCTCCCCGAGGGGGCTGTCGCCACAGGCGACTGGGGGAGTTTCTGCCAGACAATCAAAAAGAGAATTCTTCATCAAAAAGAGCCGGGCCACGAGGGTCCGGCTCTCTACGTTTTGCAGTTATCCGAAAGAAGTTACTGCTTGACGCTGCACTTCTTGCCGTCTTTACCCACGCGCTCGAAACGGACGGTACCGTCCACCAGAGCAAACAGGGTGTCATCGCTGCCCTTGCCAACGTTCTCACCCGGCATGATGTGGGTGCCACGCTGACGAACCAGAATGTTGCCGGCCAGAACGAACTGACCGTCTGCACGCTTGGTGCCCAGACGCTGTGCTGCGGAATCGCGGCCGTTCTTGGTGC
>ERZ780144.1271-NODE-1271-length-28492-cov-9.492422_pt1 | contig 28492 bp, 28 predicted proteins | sample MGYA00511380_ERZ780144 | MGnify/ENA primary metagenome ERZ780144 (study PRJEB29588, sample SAMEA1965858) | human gut metagenome | biome: human gut; feature: human-associated habitat; material: faeces | place: Denmark | collected 2008/2010 ... | reverse complement strand
ATATCCGGGGACTTATTTGAAAAGTCTGTGGTGCCATTGCTGATTACACTCCCGCGGCAGACATCGCTGCCACTCATGATATTAGCATGACGTTCAAATAATTTACAGAAGTTCATGCCCTTGCGGGGTAAAGTTCTAGGAGAAGGAATACATTTACATTGTTCCTCACTCCATTCATACGTATCATCACTGCAGCTGCGAGAATAACCGGGAATAGTTGACAAACCGGTCTCATAATCACATCTCTCATCACAGGCTAAAGTCGATGGACAGTCACTTACACAATTACAACTGCTGTTTAAATGAGAGCCGGATGCACAACTTTTTGCGCTCCCTTCCAGGCGGCAGCTTGTCGAATTCCAACTTTGACCGCAAGGAATACTTGAAGGCACGTTAGTACATGACGGACAATCTGATTGACTCGAGGCTTTGCTGCCGTCCCAGCAAGTTACATATGAATTACATTCGGATTCATTATGAACTACACTGCCGTCCCAACAAGTTACTTTATTGGGACAATTAGAAGCACTGGTTGCGTAACTGCCGTCCCAACAACTTACTTTTGGGGGACAATCAGAAGTACTATCGGCGGTACTACCATCCCAACAACTTACTTTATCTTTTACACAACTGCAGGTTTTACTGTCAAGAGTATAACCGCCGCTGCATGTTCTTGTACAAACACAATTACAGTTACCGTCTAAACTATAGCCCGCACTGCAGGTTTTCACACTGCCTGTCAAACTGCAAGTACTTTCGTTCCAACTCTGTCCGCAGGGAATGCTGCTCGGTTTATTAGTACAGGGTAACTTCTCACAACTGCAGCTAGAACTGTTCAGCTTATAACCGCTCCCGCAACTGCGGCTACATTTACAGGTACAACTATTCTTATCTAACGTGTAACCGCTGCCGCAACTTTTATTACAACTGTTACCGCCGTCTTGCGGCGGACATTTAGACTTATCCGTTACATAGCTGCCGTCCCAGCAAGTATATTTTATCGGACATCCTGCAGGTCCTTTTACGGTAGAAGAACCATCCCAACATTTATATGCAGGGCAATCTGCTTCTCTTTCACTGTTTGCAAAGCTGCCATCCCAACAGGGGTATTTACAAAAGCAATCACATTTGTCTAATTGATGTTCTCCATACTGACAGGTCTTAGTACATTTCGGGGTACAACAGGTAAAACAACCATCACCTTGACGATGTTCATTTTCATTACACCAATGAAAGCCTGCATCTTCACAGAAGCTTGGTTGAAAAAAGGTACCTGCCTGCGTACAATAGTTATCAATATGACAGGTAACATCAGGATAAAACGCTGCATGAACGTTCTTTGAAAACATTGCAAATAAATTCTTTTTTACAAGAGCCTGCTTATACTCTGGATCTTGAGGTTTCCAGTCCGCAAGCATTTCGGTCGATATCTTTCGTAAAGTGGAATAAGCATTGTAATAGGTATAAGATACAATGTTATCTAACTTTGCCTTGGTTATACCGATTGTTACGGCAACAACAACTGCAATAATTAACATTACTATAATTATTTCAGCCAGAGTATAACCCAAAAACCTTGATGTCGGAGCTTTTAGGCTGCCCCCCCCCCGCAAAACATGCGGCTGATAATCTTTTTCATATAATTGCTCCTTTATTATAAAATCTCACTTATAATTATAACAAAGATTTTTAAACATTTCAACCGTAATTAATTTTAACTGTTTTTTGTGTTAATATAATGGCATAAAGTATAAGATTAAATGAGGTAAAAAAATATGTCAGGACACTCAAAATGGTCAACAATTAAACATAAAAAAGCTAAAGTTGATTCGCAGCGTGCAGTAGTTTTTCAAAAATATTCAAGAGAATTAATTGTATCAGCAAGGCTCGGCGGACCTGATCCTGCAGGGAATTTCCGTTTAAGAACAGCTATTGAAAAAGCTAAAGCGGCAGGTCTTCCGAATGATAATATTAAACGTGCTATAGAAAAAGGAGCAGGTGCAGGATCTGCAGATAATTACGAAGAGTTAATTTACGAAGGATACGCGGCAGGCGGTGTTGCAGTAGTTATTGAAGCAATGACCGATAACAGAAACAGAACCGCGGGTGATATAAGAAGTTTCTTTACAAAATATAACGGAAGTTTAGGTGCAACAGGCTGTGTAGGCTGGATGTTCGATCAGCGCGGCGTAATAACTTTTGATGAAAGTATTGATTTTGATAAATTGTTTGAAGCGGCTATAAGCCTTGATGCACTTGATGTAACGGAAGAAGAAGATCAATATAAAGTAATTACTTCACCCGAGAATTTCCAGACGGTTGCAGAAGGGCTTGAAGCAGAAGGATTTAAAAGCATATCCTCTGAACTTACAAGAATTCCTCAAAATACCGTTGAAGTCACTGACGAAAAAACAGCTGATCAAATTCTGAAATTATTGGACAAACTGGAAGAACATGATGATGTTCAAAATGTTTATGCCAACTTTGATATTTCCGATGATATTTTGCAGAAACTGGAAGCATAATGCAAAACTTTAAAGATATTGAAAATTTATCAATCAAACTTAATGACACGTGTAATGCAGCAGGTATTACACGTGTTCTTGAGGAAACTTTTTCTGCTGTAAATATATATATTTATGACTTCACATCAGAAACTTTAAGGGATTTTTCAAAAAGCTGGATTTCTATAGATGAGTTCGGCAACAAAGAGAAAGCTAAAAAATTATACAAAATATTTGACGAATTAAAAAATAATAATTATACTTCGCAGGATAACAAGTTATATTATGCACTCTATCAAGGACAAAAACTCATAGGAATTCTTGAATTTGCCGAAAATCTCAACAATCAGGCTCTTGAATTTTTAAAAGTAGCCTCATATTTGATTTCTCTGAAAATTCAAAATGTTATTCTTTCTGACAGAATGCAAAAAAATATTGATTTTCATGATGCAATGAAAAATATTGCGAAAATTATTGAAACTCAATATGAAACAAGCTACATTATACCGATTATCGGAGAAATGATTGATAAATTTGTATGCGAGCATTTGATTTACATTTTTATAAATAACAAACTCGTATGGCCTTGTGCATGCAAAGATGATAAAATTTTTGAACTTTTGAAATGTCTTAATAACAAATCGGAATATATATTAACACCTGATAAAAAAATAGGCTTATTCCCGCTTATAAGTGAAAACAGGCTTCTCGGATGCATTGTTACAAAGAGTACTGATAATATTCTTAGCGAAAAAGAAATAAGTTATCTGGAACAGCTTACAAATCAAGCGGCAACAACTATTAACAGAGCCAATGTTTATGCGGAAATTCTGAAACATGCAACACTCGACGCTCTGACAGGTTTTTATAACAGACGCCAGCTTGAAGAACGAATTAAACAGGAAGTCTCAAGTGCAAAACGACAAAAAAGAAATCTTTGCGCAATAATGACAGATATTGATTACTTTAAAAATGTTAATGATACATACGGTCATGCCGCAGGTGATCTGGTTTTAAAAACAGTATCGGGAGTTATCAAACATCAGCTGAGAGATTATGATATAGCCGGAAGATACGGCGGTGAAGAATTTGCGATTATATTACCTTACACAAAAATCGAAGAGGCGCAAATGGTTGCACAAAGGCTTCGTAAAGCTGTTGAAAAAACAAAAATAGATATTTCGAAAGTCAGCACTGATATAAATGAAAATCTTATTGGTGTTACAATTAGTTTAGGCATATCTGAATACAAAAATGGAGATAACGAAAAAATATTATTACAAAAAGCAGATAAAGCCTTATATAAGGCAAAAGAAAACGGAAGGAACAGGGCAGAAGTATATGAAGAAGTTTCAACAAATTTGTCATAACCTTGATGATACAAAAAAACTTGCATATAAATTTGCATCTCTAATAAAAGACGGGTGCTTCATTAACCTTTACGGAGAAATAGGGGCGGGAAAAACAGCTTTTGTTAAGCTTGTTGCAGATGCTCTGCAAGTAAAAGAAAAAGTAACAAGTCCCAGTTTTGTAATTCTTAACGAATATCATACAGGTTCAATTCCGATTTATCATTTTGACTTGTACAGGCTTGAAAACGAAGGAATTAAAACGATTTATGATGAGTTACGGGAATACTCTGAAGGTAAACAGGTAACTTTTGTTGAATGGGCTGAATTTAATCAAAACGAAGCCCCGTTTAACCATATAAAAATTAATGTGAAATACAATGACGATGATTCGAGAGTATATGAATTCGAATCTGTCGGAAAAGATGAAATAATTGAGGGTTTATCAAAATGATAACATTAGCATTTGATACTTGTCTTGACAAAATGTATGCCGTTTTAAAACGTGACGGAAATATTCTTGCATCACGAATTGTTGAAAATAAAGATAACAAATATCATTCGGCATTTTTAATGTCAACTTTACAGGAGATTTTGTCTGTAAATAACATTAAACCGCAAGACGTAAATCTTATTGCGGTAAACGTAGGCCCGGGGAGTTTTACTGGCATACGCGCCTGTGTAACCGTTGCCCGCGTAATGGCACAGCAGCTGAACTGCAAAGCCGTCGGAGTTTCTTCTCTGGAAATACTTGCGCAAATTGCTCCGAAAAATCCGCTTATAGCACTTGATGCCCGAAAAAATTGCGCATACCTTTATTGCGATGGAGAAATAAAAGGAGCAGTACAACTTGAAGACGTCCAAAAGATTATTAATTCAGGAGATTATACTGTTATAACCGATAATAAATTAAAACCTCTGCTGGGCGGCAAATCTTATCAGGAAGAAGCTTACCCTCTCGGGGAAATACTTGCCGATTTAGCGGAAAAGAAAGATGATGAAGGGAACTGGCGAAAACTTAAACCGTTATATATTCAGCCGCCGCCGGGGGTATAAATTTTACGCAAACGGGAATAATATTATTGAACATTAATCCTGATAGCTGCGTATGGAGAAAAAAATTGTAAAAAAAGAGAATATATCTTTTAAGTGTAAAATTCAAGAAATTCCTCTTACCAGAAAAGAATTAAAGAATTTACTTAATTATCGTATTCCATGCCTGTGCTGCGGTATGGAAATGCTTCACCCCGATATTTATTCAAAACTTCTTGATATGGAAGAATTATCCGAAAACGCTTTTTCTGCAATAAAAATACTGGAACCTTTTGAAAGGATTATGCACCCTGTAGAAAGACAGGTGTTTAATATGTTCAAAAGCATGTCGGCAAAGTATCCGGACAAAGACTTTAAAGAACTCTTACAGATGAAAAAGGATGTCCATGAACTTGCACTGGTAAAAATACAAAGCATAATTTTCAATAAAATAAGTTTTTACAGAAGAATTTTGCCTAAAAAAACTGCACGGCAGCTTAGAAAACTTATGATTAAGACAAATGATATTATCTTTGATCCAGAACCGCATAAACCGTTTTCAAGAAGAATTTTTATTCATAAACTTAAAAACATTTTAAAAAATATCGAAAACAAAAAACTTAAAGATGAAATACTAGAAATAGCACGCCGTCTGCCGCGTTCAAGCGATGAAGTATGTGCTTTTGTCGTAAAAAACGCAAGAAAACGCCCGTCTGTAATTGCTCTTAATTTGATACATCCATCTGTCGGAACTTTTGAGCATCTTTTGCCAAAATGCATGAAAGGAATGAACAATTCTCTAAACTTTGCTCTTGAATGCTCATATTGCAATAATTCCAGACACCATTACCCGTTATCGGTACAGATTGAAGAAAACCCATTTATGCCGCAAAATGCCCAAATTCAGGCAGATAAATTGATTTCTCTTTGCAAAAAGGGGTTATGTAAAAAGGATTATATAACTAATCTGAAAGATGTCCTTGAATGCCTTTCAGATAAAATAATATGCCTTGATTTAAGCAAACTTGATGAATAACGTAACACTTTGGTTACAAAATAGCAAAAATTTTTAATCAGGTGTATTTTTAAATTGTGAAGATTACACCTGTATTATTAAACAGTTTTCAGCAAGGAAGAAATTTTGAGAATAATCAGTATGATTATTCTCAATACAGGGTACCTGTATTGAGCGCAGACTGCGTTAATTTTACCGGAAACAAAAAAACGCCTAAACCGGAATATCCGTTTAAAATACATTACACAAGACCGTTTGATGATGCTAAAGCAGGTTTAATAACTCCGTCTGAACTTCCGAAAAGAGAAATCTTAGAATATTCAAAATATATGCTGCCCTGCCCATGCTGCGGAGATTTAATGATGCCGCCGCAACTGATGGATAAAATCAGAGCAAGTATATCTGGCAATGCTTCAGATACAATAACTCTTTTAAAGAATTTTAAGAATTATATGCATCCTGTTGAAAAGCAAATTTATACAATTCTTGAAAGCAGTAACAAAAAACATCCTAATTTAGATTTCCACGAAATTTTAAGAAAAAAATATCAACGAGCAGAAAGACAACTGGTATTACAGCAGACCGCAATACTTAGTGATATAGGCTTATACGGGCGGGACAGATTATGCGAAGAACATTTTAACGAATTATCAAAAATAATTGAAAAAACTTATCAAAACATACTTACAAAAAATAACAGTAAAACTTTCAGCAGAAAAACATTTATTGGAGAACTTGAAGCTTTCGCTGAAAAAATTATTTCACACAGCAGCGAACCTAAATATAAAACTAATCCGTATAAAAACTTTTTAAATAAAATTTTGGAAACGGCTTATACTTTGCCGACTTCCTACAATTCTGTCCATGCATTTATCGTGAAATATGCTAAAGACAAATATACCCACAGAAATATTGCTGAAAGAATATTAAGCGGTTCTGAAGCAACAATTGAACATGCACTCCCGCAATGTCTTGGCGGGAAAACTAAATTTTCAAATCTTATTAATGAATGCGCACGTGATAACCATGCCCGACGACACGACGACGTAATACAACAAATCCGTGAATATCCGCAAATGCCCCAAAATATGCAGAAACATTTTGATAAACTCATTAATTTATGCAAGCAGGGCAAAGTTGACAAAAGCTATATTACAGAAATAGCTATGACTTATTATAAGTTATCAAAAGGATTGATTGATATTGATGTCAGCGGCTTATGGAAACACGAGAAAAAAGTAAAAGAAAAAAATACAAAATATTTAAATGCTAACAATGGCACAACTCCGACAAAGGCAGAAAGACGGGAAGCAAGAAAATTAAAGATAAAAAGACAAAAAATAAAGAAACAAAAGTTCATTATCGACGCAAAGCATTATGCAAATAAAAAGGCAGTAAAAAATATATTAAGACGATAACGGTAAAAAAAAACGGGATAATATGAGAGTATCTGCAATTACATTAAATAATTTCACAAATATCAATCAGAATAAAAAGAAAATAAATCAAAATACATATTTTCTGCACTCATACATAAATTCATTAAGTTCGGTGTACTATGTACCGTTTACATCAATAGCGAATTCAGGGAAATTAAGAACATTATTTCATTACGGGCTTCCTTGTATGTACAGCGGGATTGAAATGATTGACCCCAAAATGGTTACCAAAATGCTAAAAAATAACACATTCCGGCAGCCTGCATCACGGGTTATAGAAGTCTTAACTCCTTATGAAAAAAGTATAACCGGCACAGAAGCGAAAGTGTTTGAGATAATTAAAGAAGCCGCGCAAAATTCACCTGACAAAAATCTTCATGAACTAATGCAGGAAATTGCTCCGAGATTTAAAAAGAGATTAAGAAAAAAACAAAATCCTATTTTTGAGGAACTCATAGAAGCTTCACACAAACTTCCCGATAAATACCGCTATAAATTTAAACAATTTATGGATAATACAAATAAAAAATTAAATGATGAACCTGTTATAGTACCTTTCAGTTCCTACGAATTCAAGTACAAACTTGAAAAAATAAAAGCAGATATTCAAAAAGGTGAGGATATTAAAGCAATAAAAGTTATGGACAAGCTGATAAAAGAAGCAAATAAGTTTACTAACAGCACCACCGCAAATACAATAGGCAGACAGAAAAATACTCTCTCGTTTTTATATAAAATTTTTAAACATTCAGTACTTAAAGAAAATACAGCTCTTAATAATCTGTTTAATACTTTTAAAAGCCGCTTAAACAAAGAAAGTACAGTTATTCCCTTCAACAGAAAATCATTCATTTATGATTTATCCAAACTTATACAAGATATTCCTGACCAACAACTTCAGGAAAAAATGATTTCTATCGCACAAAAGCTTCCGACTTCAAAAGAAAGTACTTCAGCATATATTTTGAAAGTCTTACCTGATTCATCAGAAAAAATAGGTTACAGGCTCCTCTGGCCTTCAATAGCTTCTGTCGAGCATATTTATCCCAAATCCTGCGGCGGACCTGATTTAATGTATAACTTCGGCGGAGCCTGCTGCAGAGAAAACACGGAGAGACAAAATATAGACTTTATGAAACAGTTAAAAAGATGTCCGCAAACAAAAGAAAATTGCCAGAAATATATTGATAAGCTGATTGAACTCGCAAACTCGGGAGTTTTTGCCAAACACAATATTAACGTCAAATATATTTTAGATTTTAAAAATACAATTTACAGACAGTCCCGTAAAACACTTAATTTAGATATATCAAAGTTAAAGCCTGAACTTTTAAATATTAACAATTGTAAAAAAAACGCATAAAAAACTAAACTTTTATATATCTCCTGCCGATTACTAAAATGTAGTTAATAAAAGGGATTATAAAATGGCAGATACAGGTGCTTCATTTAACAGACCATATAAACCTTTCGGAATGAATGTAAAAGTTCCGGAAATAGGAGAAAGAACTCTGAAACAAGCCGGAGATACTTTAAGCGGCATTGTTAAAAGTCCTGCGGAACCATTGTTTAAATTCTTGGAAGAAAATGAAGAAGTTTTCACAGGAGATATTAATTACAAAATAAACAAACTTTATGCTGAAAGTTTTACAATCGGATCCGCAATGAGAATGGAAGATGAAAAAATTAACGGAATGCCGTCATCTTTTGATATGCATTTTTAAAACTATTACTAACTCTTATTTGTCTATATATTGATAGAAAAGCCCCTAAAGGGCTTTTTTAATGTTAATAATGCTCTTCATCAAATATTTTAATATCTTTAGGCAATTTATCTTCTATGTTTTTAAAAAATTCGGTCATTGACCAGCCGAAACCTTCTGCTATTTTTTTCAAAGTTACCAGCTGTGGTTCGTTTTCTCCGCTCTCCACACGCCATAATGTTGATTTAGGAATATCATTTTCATACGCAAACAGACGGGCAGATTTGTGCGTATGCTCAATCCTTAATTTTTTTAAAGCCCTACCGAACTCTATACAGTACTTTTTTTCTAATTCATTCATAATTCTTAACAAAAGTGTCCCGTATTTGGAATTATAATGTATAATGATTAATATATTGTCCCGAATACGGGGCATAAGGAGGAAGAATATATGAGTTTCTTTAAAAAAGCATTTACACTCTCAGAGGTACTGATAACACTCGGTATAATCGGTATGGTTGCAGCTTTGACAATGCCTGCAGTTATTGCAAATTACCAAAAGCAGGAAACTGTCAGCAGATTACAAAAAGTTTATTCCGTGCTTAGTCAGGCTGTTAAACGGTCAGAGCTTAGTGAAGGAGAAATAAAGTATTGGAACTTTTCTTTATCGCCGGAGAATTTTTACAAGACATATATAAGACCGTATATTACCGTTTCACAAGAATTTATAAATTCAGACCCGCCATTTGACATAAGTTATAAATGTCTAAACGGAAGGATATGTAACACTTACGGTTCATATAGTAACAAATCAGTACCGAAAATAATTTTAAATGACGGTTCAATGATTATTTTTGACTTTCTGGGTAATAATTACGAAGTTATCTTGACTGATATAAACGGATACAAAAAGCCTAATACATGGGGAAAAGATATGTTTGCTTTTTCAATTCAGGCAGAAGGCGGGCTTCGTCCATACGGATTAGGCGCGGCAATCCCGGGCGGCTCGTTCGGAGATAAAATGGACAGAGAAACAATAATAAATTCATCCAATGCACGCGCCTGTAAAAAAGGAAAAGACGGAGTGTGGTGCGCTGCGCTTATAATGATGGACGGCTGGCAAATTAACAAAGACTATCCATGGTAAATTCGTCACATTACTTTATAGAAAATCTCATCTTTTTCTTGTTTGCGGTATAATAATAACGAACATTAGAAGTGTATAACAAAAGGTGCCCGAAGGCGGCACAGAAAGAAAAGGTAATTATGGTACCGGAAACTAAAAAATTTGAGATTGAAATCGGCGGTAAAACTGTTACAGTTGAAACAGGTAAATACGCTCAATCTACAAACGGTTCTGTTACGGTAAGATGCGGTGATACTATGTTATTTGTTCACTGTGTCGTTTCTAAAGAACCGAGAGTGGGAATAGACTTTTTCCCTTTATTAATTGATTATGAAGAAAGAATGTCTTCAATCGGTCGTATCCCCGGAGGTTATAACCGCTCCGAAGGGAAAGCTAGCGATAAAGCCATTTTAATATCAAGACTTATTGACAGACCGATTAGACCTCTTTTCCCAAAAGGATATAGAAATGATATTCAAATTGTAGCTCAATTATTCAGCTACGATCAGCAAAACCAGCCCGACACTCTTGCAATGTTCGGTGCTTCCTGTGCATTAATGCTTTCAGGCGCTCCGTTTGAAGGACCTATAGGTGCTGTCCGAGTTTCACGTGATGAAAACGGCAATATGATTGCAAACCCTACTCACCAGCAGGCTGACAAATCTGATCTTGATATCGTGGTTGCAGGTACACATGACTCTGTAATTATGGTTGAAGCAGGATGCAAATTCGTAACTGAGGATGATATTATGAACGCAGTTGAATTTGCTCAAGGCGAAATAAGAAAACAATGCGAAGCTCAAGAAGCATTTGTTAAAGAATGCGGAGTTGAAAAAGAAGTTTTTGTTAATCCTTACGATACAACAGAAATTAAGAAAATTATTGATGAAACAGCTCACGATATGATTTTTGATGCATATCATAACTTTGACAGAGCTTACAGACAGGAAAAACTTGAAGAAGCTAAAAAGCTTGTTAAAGAAAAAATCGATGCGCTTCCCGAAGATGATTACAGCAAGAAAATTATGGAAGAAACAGGCATTGACTTTGTTGCGGAAGAATTTAAAAACGCCGAAAAGAAAATTATGCGTACAATGATTTTGGATGAAGGCGTAAGAGCTGACGGAAGAAAACCTCATGATGTCCGCCCAATCTGGTGCGAAGTCGGCGTTATTCCGCGTGCTCACGGGTCTGCAGTATTTACAAGAGGACAAACTCAGGTATTATCTGTTGCAACATTAGCAGGTCCGGGAATGAAACAGGAACTCGACGGGGTTGATCCTGAAACAGAAAAAACATATATGCATAAATATATCTTCCCCGGTTTCTCTGTTGGAGAAGTAAAACCATTAAGAGGTCCGGGCAGACGTGAAGTCGGTCACGGTGCATTAGCTGAAAGAGCAAACGTTCCCGCACTTCCTTCTCAGGAAGAATTCGGATATACAATCCGCGTAACATCAGATGTACTGGAATCTAACGGTTCAACATCAATGGCATCAACCTGCGGTTCATCAATGGCTTTAATGAATGCAGGCGTACCCGTTAAATGTATGATAGGCGGCGTTGCTATGGGTATGATTACCGAAGAAGGCAAAGAACCGGTTGTTTTAACAGATATTCAAGGTATTGAAGACTTCCTGGGCGATATGGACTTTAAAGTCACCGGTAATGATACAGGAATTACAGCCCTTCAAATGGATATGAAAGCAAAAGGCATTGCAAATGAGACTTTACGCCGTGCACTTGCTCAAGCCAAAGAAGGCAGATTGCATATCTTAGGAAAAATGAGAGAAGTAATTTCCGCTCCTGCAGATCATTTGTCACCGTATGCACCGAGCATTACAACAATGACTATCCCGACAGAAGATATCGGAACAGTTATCGGACCGGGCGGAAAACAAATCAGAGCAATAATTGATGCATCAGGTGCCGAAATCGATATTCAGGACAGCGGTGTAGTAACAATTACTTCAAACGATCAGGAAGGTGCTGAAATTGCAAAAAGAATGATTAAAGAATTAACATTCAAAGCTGAACCCGGAATGGTAGTAAAAGGTAAAGTTGTAAGAATTATTCCTATCGGAGCATTTGTTGAACTTGCACCTGGTAAAGACGGTATGGTACATATTTCACAGGTTTGCAACGAAAGAATTGATGCAATTGAACCTCATTTACACATTGGTGACGAAGTTATCGTTAAAGTAATTAAAATTGACGATAAAGGCAGAGTTAACCTTACGATTAAAGGGGTTTCCGAAGAGGAAAAAGCTCAGCTTAACTAAGCTTTAACCAGAATAGAAAAAGCACCTGTTTTTACAGGTGCTTTTTTATGTTCAATTTTCACAAGTTAATACAAAATATTTTAACGCTGCTTTACCATATATTTTTCTTTTAAAAGATAATACAATTCAGGGTCAACAGGTTTTAAAATTGTATCAAGATTATACTTATTATCAGAAAGAAGATCAGTCATTTCTCTGGCATTAACAGACATTAAATCTCCAACCATCAATTCCAGTTTTGCCTTTTTCATGTCATCGCCAATATTATTATTTAACAAAATTTTTGCAGTACCGCCGTATTTTTCGACAAATTTGGAATACTTAATCAATCTTGATAAATCTTTCTTTAAAGCGGGATTAGTCTTAATATTTGCATGTAAAAGCTCTGTTAAACATGTTACTTGAGTATCTTTGTCATAAGAATACCTTTTATCATAATTATAAACAAAATCAACAAGCATTGAATTAATTTTATTTATTTCTTCTTTTGATGTTACAGGCTTCATATAATCCTGATAATGAGCATCCAATTCGGCTTTTTGCTCCGCGGTTAAGTCATGAAAATCAAATTCTGCCAGTTTAATCAACTGATCCGTATCCAATATCAGCATCTTAGGAGCTTCCGCAGGTCTTGCAGAGGCAATTAATTCTACCATAGCCTGGTTACAGGCTGCAATAACATACGGATATTTTAGCGTAAAATCTTTATTAACACCTAGAGATATTTTGTTCATCTCATCTTTTTTATATATTAAATCTTCATACCCCTCTGGAACAGTATCGTCAATCAGAACTGTTAACTTATATTTATCATTAACTGTCGAATGAGCTAGAAAATATTGTATATACCTCTTTGAAAAAGATGGAGGTAAAAGTTCCATTTGAGATTGAATAACTTTTTTAAACTCCTCTGTTAAATCACCGTTGAACCTGATTTCATGTTTTTTAGGCGAAACAGTATAAGATAATAAATTATTATCTTTGTCAATCGGTACTTCCTCTATTTCTTCCTGAGTAATATTTTCTTTTACAGCCTCTTCATCAAGTTTTGCAAACATTTCATCATACTCAGCCTGAATTTTATTGTGTTCTTCAAGCTGTTGTAATCTTGTCGGTTTAATTCCTCTTGCATAATCTATGAGCTCACGGAATTCATCATTATTTCCGTCAACACCGTATGCATCCATAAATAACTTTATTGTATCTTTCATTGCAGTTGAGCGTTGTTCTCTTATTTGAGGGTTGCTGTTCCAATATGCTTTGAAAATATTTCTCTGCGAACCGGATAAATTATCATAATTTTCATAAAATTCCCTCATCTCATCAGATGCATGAACTTTTTCCAGAACAACGGAATTTATTTCGCTCATATATTTTGCAACAAAACTTAAAGCTTCTTTATCCTGTACATTGTACTTTTTAAGCTGTCTGTCAGTTTCCTGTTTACTTCCTATACCTTTAATAAGTCCGTCAGCAAGTTTATCTATTTCCCAATCTTTAACATTTTCAAACTTTTTCTTTTCCATTTTAGGTTTAGGATTATCTATACGGTGTTCATCTGTAGAAACTCTTGGAGAAACAGCTTTTCTCGGTTTATATTCATAAGGGAAATCTTCACGGGTTGCGGTGAATGATTTCCAGAACGCATTGTCAGGAAATTTTATACCGTAAGCAGATAAAGTTTCATATTTTATCGGGCTTAGTCCTTTATAATGAACTGAAATATCCTTTTCAAAGTCCTTATTAATTTCTTTTAATGTTTTACCTTCGAGATAAATCTTTTTAAGAATATAAAGCCCCAAATTATCCTGACCGTTTTTGAATAAAGATTTATTCTCCTGCTTCATTAAATTAATTTCGGCAATCACTCCTGTTCTTGCTTTTATGTTAGGATTATCTTTCAAATTTTTGAATAACGGTTCATCAGGAAAAATACGCTTAACCTGTTCAAGAGATTTTGTTTCGCTGATATCGTCAAACACAAGCCTCATCATTTGTGCCGGCGGCATATTTTGTCTGTCATCATAGTCATCATAAAGATAACTTTTCATTGTTTCAGGCATTCCGTTACGGTTAAAATCCTGCTCAAAGAAATTGGCTGGAGTTCTGAAAAGACGTGCCGTAAAGTTAATGTTATAGTCTTTATAAGCAATAGGATTATAAGAATAATTAGTAAAATTATTCTGTGACAACAAGTTCTTGTTGTCAGAATTTTTTAAATTTTTATTTACGTAATTCAACGGGGTAATTTTTTCTATCTTCATATTATCTTCCAAAATGTATATTTACTCTTGTTATTTTAAAACAAAACAAGATATTTTTTGCCTCCGGTTAATATAAATTAACAAATAAAAATTTTTGTGCTAAGCTGAAATCAATCGGAGGAAGAAAAGATGTGCGATGTTATAACTATCGGAAGCGCTACAATGGATGTTTTCGTTGAAAGCGATGATGCAAATATTGTTTCTGTTTATACAAAAAACAAAAAGTCTGAATTTATGAGTTACCCTTACGGGGCAAAAGTAGAGATAACAGATTTTGCCTCAAAAGTAGGAGGAGGCGGGGTAAACACTGCATGTAATTTCGCAAATTTAGGTCTAAATACAAGTGCCATATTTAAAATCGGCAACGATATTTACTCGGAAGGCATTCTGGATTTTTTTAAAGAAAAAAATGTCGATTTATCAAATATTATTCAGGATCCTGCAATAAGTACGGGATTTTCAATAATTCTTGTAAGTTTTCAAGGTGACAGAACCGTGCTTGCACACCGCGGAGCAAACGCACAAATAAAAAAATCAGATATTAACTTTGAAGCTATAAAAAATGCGAAACTTATTTATATCGCACCACTAAACGGCGACAGTACAAAAGTTTTAGATGAGATTGTAAATTTTGCAAAAGACAATAATGTAAAAGTTTGTTTTAACGCCGGCACATCAAGCATTAGAAGAGGATTTAATTACATAAAAAAAATTCTTGAAAATGCACACATTGTTGTAATGAACAAGGAAGAAGCCTCAATGGCAACGCAAATACAAGTAAGACCCGACACAAGAGATGAAAAATTTTCGGAAGAACTTATTCATCCTGATATAAAAAAGATGTTCGAAAAATTAAAGGTCAGAGACTATCAAATTATCGTTATAACTGACGGCGGTAAAGGTGCTTATGCTTTTGACGGTCAAAAATATTACTACTGTCCCGTATTTGACGGACCCGTTGTGTCAACGCTGGGAGCAGGTGACGCATTTGCATCAACATTCTGTGCTGCTTTGGGCAGAACAAAAACCGATATTGGGAAAGCCTTAATGTATGCATCCGTAAATTCTGCAGGGGTTGTGTCTGAATTCGGTGCAACACAAGGGCTTTTAACTTTCGAGCAAATTGAAGAAAAATTAAAAGGAAATTCTGATTATAAATATCAAATAGCAAAATAAATTTTTCACGTATGTTATATTCGTTAAAAGGAGATTTCAGCCCCGATGAATATATCATTTAAAGGATTGTATACAATCAAAGGACCTTATAACGAATTAAAACAAATAGAAACAGCAATTGATAACAAATATAAATCAGATTACAAATTCCGCGGCGATAATTCTAAAGTTTATGATTACGCCGGAATTTTTACTCTGCCCAAAGAGAACACGCCGGCAACCGAACTTTTAGCGGCTACAAACACAGACGCAAAACCATTGGTGGGATTTATAGGCGAAAATTATAATCAATATAATTTTATATCATATCCTAAACATGACAAACCCTATAAAGAAGTACGTTTAATGATTGAAGCAGGATTTCGCGAAAATCCTGACGGCTTGCTTGATACTATGCTTGAAAATAAAAAAGGAATTGTGTATAACGCTTTAGAAGAAAGTAAAAGGTTTCTTGCACACTTTGCGTACTCTACTCCTGACAAACATGTAAGCGATATTAAAAAATTAAAAGCAGCTGAAGTACTTGAAGCAATTAAAAATAACTGTTTTGATTTTGTCAACGGTATTATAAAGTCTTTATAACTTTACATGGAATTCCGACAGCCAGAGAATTTGACGGAATATTTTTTGCAACAACACTTCCGGCTCCTATAACGCTGTTGTCACCAATAGTAACACCGGGTAAAACGGTTACATTTCCGCAAATCCACACGTTATTTCCAATGTTAACCGCTTTGGCACGCTTAATCCCCTTTCTTCTTAACCCAGAATTGAGAGGATGGACAGACGTAAAAAAAGAGCAATTCGGACCTACTAATACATCATTGCCAAAAGTAACCGATGCTTCATCAAGTATTAACAGATTATGATTAGAGTAAAAATTTTCACCGATTTTTATATTATATCCGTAATCGCACATAAATGGCTGTTCTATTAAAAATAACGACTTTGTTCTGCCTAAAATGTTCTTGATCAGGTCTTGCCTGATGCCCAGCATTTCCGGAGAAACAGCGTTATATTTATGGCACAAAGATTTACAGCGTATTCTCTCAAAAAACAGTTTCTTTTCATCTTGTGAGTTATACATAATTACATAGTAAAATGTAAAAAAAATTTTTCCCTTAGCTATATAACCAATAGATAAGCCTCTAATCAAAATCTTTAAAAAACGCACTGATGCTTATGCCAAAACCATGACAAATAGCCTCAATAGTAGACATTTTAATATCTCTCTGAGCTTTCTCTGCGTATGTAACACAACTCTTTGAAAGTTCGGAATACCATGCAAGTTTTTCTGCTGTCAAATTTTTCTCTTTTCTAAGTTCTTTAATGCGTTGTGCGACACGATGATTTATGTCCATTATATTAATACCTCTATATTAATACCTTGACATTAATATCAACATATAATAGAATAATTCACAAAAGAGGTATTAATATTGTTAACTAAATTATTCTTTTTATGCAATAAAGGTTTCACACTGGCAGAAATCTTGATTACACTGGGAATTATAGGAGTTATAGCAGCTTTAACTTTACCTGCTATAACCGAGGACATAAGAGGCAAAGTCTTACAATCTCAACTCAAAAAAGCATACTCCGTTATGTCACAGGCTCTGGAACAATTTCAGAACGATGAAGAACAGCTGCCTACACCTGAAAATTATCCCGCTTCATACGATGGGAAAAATAGTTTTCTTGATATATATTCAAAATACTTTAAGGGAAATGCACACTGCTTAAGATATGAATGTTCAAGTTTAAATATTAACGGATTTGAAGACTATGAGAAAGTAATTGCAGAATATCGTAACTACCCGAAAAATAATACAATAGGAGGAACAGGTTCATTTAAAAGCTGCTTAGATGATGGAATTATAACAGTTACAGATTCTATGCTTATAGTATTTGATCACGGAACATGTATTCCTGACAGATTTCTTCTTACTGTTGATATAAACGGTATTAATAAGCAGCCGAACGCTTTAGGACACGACTTCTTTGTGTTTGAAATTAATCCACAAAACGGGAGATTAATACCGGCAGGGGGAATAGGCTCATACTATGAAAATAGTAACAAAGCTTGTAGTGTCAATAACTCAAATGGTTCAAGCGGGGCAGCATGTACATATAAAGCCTTAAATGATGACAACTACTTCAAAAATCTCCCATAACATTCCTTAAAAAATTTCCCTTATTTTCACATTTTATAGTATAATATCTGTATATAAGAAGGAGAAAATTATGGGATATAAAATATTATCCAAAAAAGAGCTTTGTCCCAACCAATATGAAATAACAATAGATGCACCCTACGTTGTCAGAAATGCCAAAGCAGGCCAGTTTATTATATTCAGAGCAAAAGCCGACAGCGAAAGAGTGCCGCTGACTATTGCCGATGTAAATAAAGAAAAAGGTGAATTAACTCTTGTATTTATGGCAGTTGGTTATTCTACAAAACAACTTGCAGTTTTAAATATTGGAGATGAAATACATGATATTGTCGGTCCTCTCGGACAGCCCACACATATAAAAAAATACGGAACAGTAGTTTGTCTGGCAGGCGGATACGGCGCGGCTCCCTGCTACTTAATTGCAAAAGCGTTTAAAGAAGCCGGCAATAAAGTATATATGATTATGGGTGCCAGAAATAAAGATTTAATTTTCTGGCAAGATAAAATGAAAGATGCCTGTACAGAGTTATTTATAACAACAGATGACGGCTCTCTCGGAGAAAAAGGTTTCGTAACACAGGTACTTGAAAGAATTATAAGTCAAGAAGAAGTTAATTATGCAATAGCCGTCGGTCCTATGCCAATGATGAGAGCAGTGGCTGATTTAACACGCGATAAAGGGATTTATACTGAAGCAAGTATGAACCCTATAATGGTAGACGGAACAGGGATGTGCGGTGCATGCCGTGTTACCGTAGGCGGTGAAACTAAATTTGCGTGTGTTGACGGACCTGATTTTGATGCCCATAAAATAGATTTTGATGAAGTTATAAACAGGACACGCATCTACAAAGATCAGGAAAGAAAACGCGACGAAAATTGCAACTTGCTTAAACAAGCAACAGAAATATCTAATAAATAAGGAGAGAAATTAATGGCTAAAGATATTCCATATTGCCCGCTTATGAGTGCAGGCTCGGACATTGATAAAGTTTGTACACTGGAAAGCTGCGCCTGGTATGTTCCGAGTGTAAAAAAATGCGCAATGTATATGCTTGCATATAATGCCTTGTTGGAAACAAATGCAAGACAAAGAGCAGCACAACAGCACAGATAAGGTAATTTTTATATGAAAATTCTTGTTTGCATAAAACAGGTTCCTGATACAACAGATATCAAGTGGACCGAAAATAATACCATACAAAGGGAAGGTGTCGAAAGCGTCATCAACCCTTTTGATGTATATGCCATTGAAGAAGCTCTTAAATTAAAAAAGAGTATGGAAAATGTTGAAATAACAGTTCTGACAATGGGACCGCTACAGGCAGAAGAAATGTTGAAAAAAACTATAGCAATAGGATGTGACAAAGGTGTTTTAATATCTGACAAAAAATTTGCGGGTGCTGATACTTATGCCACAGGCAAAACCATTGCTTCAGCAATAAAATCAAAAATGCCTGATTATGATCTAATTATCTGCGGTCAGTTTGCAGTAGACGGTGACACAGCCCAGACAGGACCGAGTATAGCATGTCAGCTGGGTATCCCCCAAATAACCTACGTTAGAGAATTAAGCAAATGTGACGGGAAATGCATTTATGCAACAAGAGAAATTGAAGAAGGCTTTGAAACCCTTAAAGTTGAACTTCCTGCACTTGTCTGTGTTTTAAAAGGATTTGAAGAACCGACACGACCAACAATTAACGGTATTATAAAAGCACAAAATTCGGATATAACCGTTTATACATTGGAAGATATCGGATTAGCCCCCGAAGAAGCCGGTATAAAAGGCTCTCCGACTTACGTAAGTAAAGCGTTCAGACCGCCTAAAACAAGGGGGGAATGCGAATTTTGCCATGATTGTGAAACACTGGCATTAAAGATAAAAGAATTTGGAGGAATTGGCGATGAGTAATATTTTGTTATATGCAGAAGTTACAAAAGAAAATTATCTCCATACCGTACTTTTTGAACTTGCTTACAAAGCTCAGGAGCTTTCAAAAAAGCTTAATAATGCAGATGTTTCGGCTCTTTTGATTTGTAAAACAGGACTTGCCGAGAGTTTTAAAGAAGCTTTTATAAATTCAGGATTTGACACTGTTTATATTGCAGAAGATGATAGTTTTGCCGATTATTCAACAGAATTGTACGCAAAAGCTGCCGTGGATATTATAAAGGAGATAAATCCCGATATAATGCTGATTGGAGCAACCACACAGGGGCGTGATTTAGCGCCGAGGATTTCTGCTTCTCTGCATACGGGACTGACTGCAGACTGTATAGGATTGGATATTAACGAAAAAGGGCAGCTCGCCGCAACGCGTCCGACATTCGGCGGAAAATTAATGGCAACTATTCTTTGCAAAACTTTACCGCAAATGGCGACGGTCAGACCGAAAGTGTTTAAGCCTGCACCTGAAAATATTGTTAAAGATACAAAATTTGTTTATATTAAACCTGAAATTGATAATATCCCCAAAAAAGTTGAGTTTATTGAATTTGTAAAGGGATTAAATACTGCAATAAACGAGCTTGACAGTGCAGAAATAATTGTTGCGGGCGGCAAGGGCATGAAAAATGAGGCAGGTTTTGAATTATTAAAAAACTTTGCGGAAAGTATAGGAGCCTGTGTTGCAGCTAGCAGAGGAGCTGTTGATATGGGGCTTGCATCTGCGGATATTCAAATAGGTCAGACAGGAAAAACTGTTACGCCCAAACTTTATATAGCCTGCGGAATTTCAGGAGCTATTCAGCACATTGTTGGAATGCAGGACAGCGATAAAATTATTGCAATTAATACAGATGAAAAAGCGCCGATATTTGAACACAGTGACTGCGGAATTGTAGCTGATGCTTTTGAGATTCTGCCAAAACTTACCGATATGTTTAAAACCCTTTAAGTTCTTTGTATAAATATAAAACTGTCTTTTCATCCTCGAGTGCTGAAATTATTTCATTTTTCATTTGATTAAGCGGAATACGATTTTTAAACGTGAACAACTCATAGATTTCTACATCTAACGCATCTGCTATGGCTGTTAAAGTTTCGGCAGAAGGATAACTGTTACCGTTTTCAATACGGCTTACATTTTTCGGATCAATCCCTATTATTTCAGCAAGTCTTTCCTGAGTAATACTTTTAGCTTTTCTGATATTTTGTATTCTTTTACCTAATTCTTTCTTTAATAACATATTTAAACCTTTTTGTATAAATTACGATTAACAAAAAAGTTATTTAACCATATAAAACACCATAAAACATTAAAACTCTATATATTATATTGACAATAATCTATCTAACACATATAATTATTTTAAATATCAATATATCACATGGAGGATTATATGTATAACAAAAAAACTTATGGTTTTACTCTGGCTGAAGTGCTCATAACTTTAGGAATTATAGGAGTAGTTGCATCTTTAACAATGCCTGCACTAATTCAAAATTCTAAAAAAACAGAAACATCTGCAAGATTAAAAAAATTTTATTCACTAATGGAACAGGCTATAATAATGAGCGAACTCGCTAACGGGAATTCTTTAGACTGGGTAAAAGTTGAAACAGCATTTGATGAGGACGGGAATACTGATTTTAATGCTCAAGGAAAAATTACAAAAGAGTTTTTTATGCAATATCTTGCGCCTTATCTCAAATACACAAGCATAACTGAAGGAAAAAATTTAGATAGCGGAACAGGTACAAGAACAGAAGTATACTTAGCAGACGGTTCAAGTTTTTCGTTTAACAACGGCGTATGCATGGATTTTTATTTTGATGTAAACGGGAATAGCAAACCAAACGAATTTGGCAGAGATAAATTTGTATTTTTAATGTGTTTTACAAAATCAAACAGATTATATTATTACGGTTCAGAGAACAAATCATTTGGACCATACGGAGAAAATACAAAAACAAGAGAAGAGGCTTTAAATCGTTGTAAAAATAATGCATTTCAATGTACACCGCTTTTAATGTTTGATAATTGGGAATTTAAAGATGATTATCCTTACAGATTATAATTTGTTTGTGCTAAAATAAATAAGTAATTGACCTGTTTTTAAGAAAGGAATAAGGGATATATGAATAAGGTTGTTGTCGGAGCTCAATGGGGCGATGAAGGTAAAGCAAAAATTACTGATTTATTAGCACAGAATGCAGATTTAATCATAAGATATCAAGGAGGTTGCAATGCGGGTCATACAGTTGTTGCACACAACAAAACTTTTAAATTTCATTTAATTCCGTCAGGAATTTTATACAAAGGTAAAACTTGCTTTATCGGTGCAGGTACGGTAATACTTCCGGAATATTTTGAAGAAGAAATTCAGGGCCTGATAAAAGAAGGCATTGACGTAACAGGGCTTAAAATTAATCCTCTTGCATCAATTACAATGCCGTATCATACGGAAGTTGACGGCTACTCCGAAAGTACAGCAACAAAAGGTAAAATCGGAACTACTAAAAAAGGGATCGGACCGACTTATACCGACAAAATGGCAAGAATAGGTTTAAAAATTCAAGATTTGTATTCTCCTGAACTTTCCGAGAAACTCGATATCATTCTGCCATTGAAAAACAAGACTTTAAAAGAAGTTTACGGACTGAAAACTTATACAAAAGAAGAAGTTCTTGATTTATGCGAAAAATACGCTGAAATATTCAAACCTTATGTATGTTTTGATTGGCAGAAAGTTTTGGAAGATGCAAAACGCGATAAAAAAGCAGTGCTTTTTGAAGGAGCGCAGGGTGTAATGCTTGATATAGACTATGGAACTTACCCGTTTGTAACATCATCCAATCCGATAGGCGGCGGTGCTGCAACAGGTTCAGGCTACGGTCCTGCAATGATAGATGAAGTTATCGGAGTTGCAAAAGCCTATGTAACAAGAGTAGGTGAAGGACCTTTTGTGACCGAATTAACAGACAAAACAGGCGACAAAATTCGAGAAATCGGACATGAATATGGAGTTACAACAGGAAGACCACGACGCTGCGGCTGGTTTGATGCAGTTACAATGAAATATGCCGTTTTAGTCGGAGGTTTAACATCAGTTGCTTTAACAAAAATTGATGTATTTGATACTTTTGACGAAATAAAAGTTTGTACTGCTTACAAAGATACGCGTAACGGAGAAATTTACACAAGCTATCCGACAGACGTATTCATTCACAAGTATCTCGAGCCTGTGTACGAAACTCATAAAGGCTGGGGGCAAGACATTACGGGTATCAAAGAATACGAAAAACTTCCCGAAAATGCAAAAAAATACCTTGCAAGATTGGAAGAATTGCTTGAAGTGCCTATCTCCATAGTAAGTGTAGGACCAGACAGAGAACAAACTATTTTTAAATAAAAAAATATCTTAAAGCAATTTTTCATTTGTTCATGTTTTTATATAAGTGTGTTTAGAATAAATTCAATTAACAGTGTAAATAATTACCAAACAAATAATAAAACCGTATTCAAAGGGAACAAGCCCCAAGCAAATCCGCAAATTGAGCAATTACCAGAAGTTCAGCCGGATTATACGGTAAAAACTCCTATGGCTTATAAAAAAACAGGAGAAATGAATTTTCCGTACGACACAAAAGCTTATTGCTATAAGCTTGCAAACGGTCAAAAAGTTATTATTGTTCCCCAGGATGGCGAAACCGTACTGAGAACTTACGTAAATACAGGTTCTATGAACGAACCTGATAAACTCCGCGGAATAAGCCACTACATAGAACACAATTTGTTTAACGGCTCACAGGGGCTGGAAGAAGGTGATTTCTTTAAGCAGGTTGATAAAATGGGAGCTTCCACAAACGCATCTACAGGCTTTGCGGAAACAAATTATTATATAAGCTCAAATTTATTAAATTCCGACGATTTGGAAACAAAAATAAAAATTCATGCCTCGATGCTTGAAACTCCTATATTTGCAGCAGAAAAACTTGAAAAAGAAAAAGGCATTGTGAATTCCGAAATCAATATGATTACATCAGATCCTGAAAACCTTGCTGTAAATAGAATGATTAAAAATCTTTACGGAATTAAATCAACTTCAACGGATTTGATTGGCGGAACAACGGATAATATAACAAACTTAACACGAGAGGACGTTGTAAATTATTACAATAATAATTACTACCCTGCTAACATGGTTACAGTAATAACAGGTGATATAAAACCAGAAGATACAATGAAGCTTGTTTCAAAATACTTTACGTCAAAAAAACAACCTTCAGGACAAAGACATTTTGAAGCACTTATTCCGACACAAAAAACTGTAAGAGAAGATTTTATTTCTGACAAAGCAAATGCAGCGACAATTGTTGTCGGTTTTAACGGACCGGCATCAGATAATACAAAAGACAGAATTTATACCGAAGCACTAACAAGAATTCTCTCAATGTCAGCAACTTCAAGAATTGACAAAAAAATTAAACAATATAACACCGGTTCCTGGGCTGAAGAAGAAAAAATCAGCACAAATCCTAAAGATGGCAGAGTTTTAATGATAATGTCCGAATGCTCCGATGAAAATTCCGAAAAAGTCTTGAAAACTATATTTAACGAAATCGGAAATATCGCAAATAACCCGCCAACAGAAGACGAAATGCAAATCGTTAAGAAAAAAATGCTTAACGCATTTTCAAATATGTTTGAAAGATCATTTGATACTAATAATGCTATCGGAACATCAATTTTAGAAAATAATGAAGATTATTTGAACAATTTTGAGAATATTGTAAAATCAATGACGGCTCAAGATATTGTAAATACTGCTAAAAAATATACGGATATAAACAAAGCTTCAGTAACCTTAATCCACCCGTCATCCGCAACCGCCGAAAGTATCCGGCAAAATTATAAAAATGTTTCTTTTACAGGCGCAAAAAAAGAAGCAATAAATATGGCAAATGTTAAAGAATACAATATGCCAAATAATTATAGAATAGCAACAATAAATTCGAAAACAAATAATGCAAATATTCATTTCAGAATAGCGACTGACAGGACATTTAACGGTAAACCCTCTGCGCAGCTCATTCTCGATAAAATTCTTGGTGAAGGATCAATTTTCAGAAATCAGCAAGATTATCAAACCGACTTAGCCAAGAACGGGATTTCAAGTTCTATCGGAGCAGGCTATGATACAATTTCGGCAGCTGTAACCTGTGACAGCGACGATTTGCAAAAAGCATTGAAAACTTTACGGGAAGTTATAGAAAATCCGAGATTTACGCCCGAACAATTTGAACATGCAAAAGCTGATATTAAAGAAGCAATACTGACATCAGATAAATCAGCATTTGACAAGCTGGACAGCGAAATATTTAAAGGTCTGCCCGAAGGTTATTCAAAAGAAAAAATTCTAAAAGACCTTGAAACTATAACGCTTGAGGATGTTAAAGCTCAATACGAATATACCGTCAAAAACGGGAAAGGCGAACTTGCAATATCAGCACCTTTTGATAAAAAAACTGAATTAAATAATGTACTTTTCAAAGCTTTATCGGAATTTAAATCTGTTACGCCGCATGAGGTAAGAACATTACAGGAAGTTTATAAACCCGTTGAACAAACAAAAGTTTTAACAGACACTGATTTTAAAAATCAGGCAGAAATAGTCGAAGCTTACAAATTTAAAATAAATCAAAATATTAAAGACCGGGTAACTCTTGAACTGTTAAACACAATTCTCGGCGGTAATCCGTCATCAAGGCTGTTTACGGATTTAAGAGAAAAACAAAAACTTGCTTATCATGTGAGATCAAACTACGAAACAAACAATGATATAGGGCTGTTAACTTTAAAAATAGGAACAACAACCGATAATAAAGATACAGGTGAAACAAGTTTTGACAACGTCCGCAAATCTATCGAAGGTTTTAACAATCACATTCAAAAAATAAAAAAAGAAAAAGTAACCGAAGAAGAATTAAATAATGCCAAATTAAGCCTGAAAAACAGTGTTTTAAATGCCAACAATACTCCGTTCGGCAAAACCATAAGCCTTATGCAGGGTATGGAATCGCCTTACGGAATATCAAGAGAAAACCAAATTCTGGAAGAAATTGATAAAGTTACAGCAGATGACATTTATAATGCGGCAAATTATATCTTCTCAGGCAAACCGACCTACTCTGTAGTCGCAACCGAAGATACCCTGAAATATAATGAAGATTATTTTAAAACATTAGCCTCTGCTTAATACTTTTCAAATACGTCTTTATAAGATAAAATTGCGTATATGATTGCACTAATACCGACTAATGCATATACTATTCTTGAAAGAACAGTCATATCGCCGAAAATCATTGCAACCAGATCAATGTTGAATAATCCAACAAGTCCCCAGTTAATAGCACCGATAAGTACCAATATATAAGTTATAATTTTTAAAACCTGCATAATTTACCTCTCTTTCGATAATATTATTTGTTAGTTTGCGAGAAAATAAATCAGCCGAATATACAAAAAAAAGTCCGACAGATGTCGGACTTTTTTAAATTACAATTTCAGTTAATTATAATTTTTCAGCAACCATCAAAGTAGTTTCAGCTAAACGAGTTGAATAACCCATTTCGTTGTCATACCAAGAAATGATTTTAACCTGGTTTCCGCCCATTACACGGGTTAATAAAGCGTCAACTGTAGATGATTGAGATGTACCGATGTAATCAGAAGAAACTAACGGTTCTTCAGTGTAGCAAAGAACATGTCCGTCAGCACCTTCTTTTAATGCTGCGTTAACTTCTTCAACAGTAACATCTTTTGAAAGTTCAAATACAACGTCAACTAATGATACGTCAGGAGTAGGAACTCTCATAGCGAAACCGTCCAATTTACCTTTTAATTGAGGTAATACAAGAGCAACAGCTTTAGCAGCACCAGTTTTTGTAGGAACGATGTTTAAAGCACCAGCTCTAGCACGACGAGGATCTTTATGACCTGCATCCAAAATTCTCTGGTCACCTGTGTAAGAGTGAACAGTAGTCATTAAACCTTTAACGATACCGAATTTTTCATCAATAACTTTAGCTACAGGAGCCAAGCAGTTAGTTGTACAAGATGCCATTGAAATAACATTGTGTTTTTCAGGATCGTATTCTTTATCGTTAACGCCTAAAACGATAGTTTTGTCTTCGTTAGTAGCAGGAGCTGAAATGATAACTTTTTTAGCACCTGCAGCGATATGAGCTTTAGCTTTTTCAGCATCAGTGAAGAAACCGGTTGATTCAACAACAACTTCAACACCTAAATCTTTCCAAGGTAATTGAGCAGGATCTTTTTCTGCGAAGAATTTAATTTTTTTACCGTTGATGATAATACCTTCATCATAAGCTTCAACTTCGCCGTCGAATTTGCCCATTACAGAGTCATATTTGAAAATTCTTGCAGCATCAGCAGGTTTCAAACCCGGGTCATTGATAGCTACATAATCAATTTTGTCAAAAATACCTTCTCTAATAGCGGCTCTTAAAGTATTACGGCCGATTCTACCAAAACCATTGATAGCAACTTTTCTTTTTGTCATAAGTATTTACTCCCTTTCTTTTGTAAAACCTTTAACATGTATCTTATAACATTAACAAAAAAACTAATCAAGTGGGTATATGCGTTTAAAATATTAAGAAATAGTTAATTATTTACACTTTGTTTTGGCTTTCCAGTTTAAATCCTTACAGTGTACATAATCAATATTTTCATTTAAAATTACCCATGAAGAGCAGGTAAATTCATTTGTGTAACATTTTAATGTCCCTTCGGAACCATCATCGTAATAACCTATGCCGTTTTTGTTTAATGCAACCTGAAAAACATCTATTCCAAGAGTATTAGGACGCTTTAAACCGTTAACATCAATATATGCAAAGTCAGGAGTAATCCCAACGCTCATACCGTCGCTTAATACAAAAAATCGTCTTGAATTTCCTTGCATCTGCAAAAGTTTCCACGTCTTTTCATTAAAAGGAGAAGTAATAACTTCAGGGAAACATCCTGTATCACCTTTCCTGCCGCAATCCTTTATTATATTAAGATGTTTGCTGAGTATCTGAAATAAAACATCAGAATTATAATTTCCATTTTTATCATAAACAACGTTACCTTCTTCCGATGGCAAAGTATCGTATTCTGCAGGCTTATACCCGAAATCATTATCACCGCCATTTTCAAAAATAGCAAGCCTGTATGCATTATCCAAAATAGAAACTGCTTTCTTTAAAGCTGTAACATATTGCTTTTCCTTATATTTGGCAACTAAAGACGGTAAAGTCAAGGCTGCAACAACTCCAATTATACCGAGAGTAATTAATACTTCTGCCAAAGTGAAACCTTTTTTCATAAATTCTCCTTTTCTTTTTGATTACTGTTTTGTGTCTTTATTTTATCATCACCTATATATTAACGATGACTATTCCTTTTAAATGTC
>ERZ780144.1263-NODE-1263-length-28640-cov-6.546440_pt1 | contig 28640 bp, 25 predicted proteins | sample MGYA00511380_ERZ780144 | MGnify/ENA primary metagenome ERZ780144 (study PRJEB29588, sample SAMEA1965858) | human gut metagenome | biome: human gut; feature: human-associated habitat; material: faeces | place: Denmark | collected 2008/2010 ... | reverse complement strand
CGCAGGCGTAATTACCGCCCAGTCTATACAGCTTTTCTTTATTCTGGCTGCGTATGTAAACCTCACTCATAAATTTCCTCTCTTTCTTCTCTGCCACGAAAAGTATTACTTATTCCTGAATAGGTAATACTTTTGTACGTGTTAAGGTAATACTTTTGTTTTCAACCTTAAATATTCCTCTGCCATATTGCGCACCTTATCAGAAAAACTGCGCCCTTTTACGCTTTCTATAATCTCCTGCGTTTCCTTATCAATTTTTATGCTTTTCTGGATATTTGCGCCTATATGTTGGCTTTTTCCGTTTTTGAATGTATACACGCTTATACCTCGCTTTCTTCCGTTTCTCCCAGTAGTATTTTTCTAAACATACTCTCAAAAATCGGTACTGGTATGCTGTTGCCCGCTTGCTTATACAGTGGCATTTTGTAACGCCCTACTCTTTTATGCACTGCTGCTGCCGCCTCGTAGTCTGCATCTGTATAACCTTGCAAGCGCCAGCACTCCCGTTCTGTAAGGTATCTGTAGCGCCCACCGCCCATATCTATTACCTGCGCCGGTGTTCTGTCTTGCCTTGCGGTAATTGTAAAAGCGCAATCCTCTATTACCGTTGCCCGTCGTATTCCTTTCTTTCCGATTGCATCTAAAACGCTCGGCTGTGTCACGTCATACACTGGCGGCGCATCTGGTAGTAAAAAGTCGTTAATATCTTTCATGGGCGTTTTTATTAAATCATCAAAAGAAAATTTTTCTTTTCCCAATACAGATACTGTGAAAACTCTTTCTCTTGATTGTGGTAAACCAAACTCTCTTGCGTCCAGTATTTCAAAATTGCTACTATACCCCAGCCGTTCCATTTCTGATAAATACAAGTTGAAATTTACCCGCATATAGCGGCTTAACACATTTTTGACGTTTTCCCATATTACGTACTTTGGTTTCCATTCTCCCATTTGTTCGATAATATGAATTGTTTCCCACATAAGGCTTGAACGTGTGCCGCTACCTTTGTCCGCTCCCTTACCTCTATTTATCCGTCCCGCCTCTGCTGTCGCTTTTCCTTGGTGTCCTGCTATACTAAAATCTTGGCAAGGGCTGCCATGTATTAAAATGTCTGGTTTTAAATTCCAGCCTACGACGCTTTGCGTCTTATATGGCAGCTCGTCCGCAAACATTGCGTTATAGGAACGTACTGCCTTTTCGTCTATCTCTACATAGTCAATGGCTTTTACTGGTATGCCAATATTGCGCAGTGCGCAACGTGGGCTACCTATCCCGCCGAACAATTCTAAAATCTGTATCATGGTTCTTTTTCCTTTCTTTCGTAGTAAAATAGTAATCATTCATAAGCAGCATTTCTTTACTGAAAATGCACGTAAGCCCCAGCGGTACTGTAATAAATGCTATCGTTATGTCGCCCTCTGTCGCCCATACTGCCAGCACGGTAACTGCCAGCATTGCAAGCCCGTAGGCTTTCTGCTTAATGAAATACCAGCGGCGGGCTTTCTTCGCCTGCTCCCGCTGCCGCCTCTGCTCTTTTTTCTTTCGCATATCTGCCATGGCATCTGCATAGCCTCTCTGGTATGCGTCCTCTACTATCAATGCCTCTGCTGCCATTCTCTGCCTCTCTTCCTTTCGGCGGCGCTCTCTGTCTTTCCATGTGTGCCGCTCTCCTGTTCTGGCGTTTGGTTTTACCGTGCGGGCTGCTTTTCGCATTAAAAAGCAGCTGAAAACCTGTTGACTGTCCACATACTTTCTGGCTGGTATGACCGCCGCTATTTTTCCACGGTATACAGATTGCAGCTATTAGCCTGCTGCCATCTGCCGCAGGCTCGCCATGCCTGCTACACAATGCGCCGTGTGGGACTTGAACCCACGACTTGCCGCTTATGAGGCGGCTGCTCTAACCAACTGAACTAACGGCACTGGTGGCGACTGCTGCCGCCTACTCATTAAATAAAAAGCCTTTTTCTATTAAAAACCTTATCCAGTCGCAGCCCGTTACGTCGTCCCGCTCAATGAATTTGTAAAAGCTCTCTGCGTCCTCTATTCCGTATTTCTTCAAAATGTTTCTTGCGTTCTTTGCTGCTGGCGTAGTAAAAACATTCTCTGCGTAAAATGTAGCCTCTATAGTCCCGTAGCTGTTCTTTCCTGCTGGTGTTCTCATTTCCACTACGACTACATTCTTTTTGCTTTTTCTTCCTACGCCCTTTCTTATTACTACTGCCTCACTGAATAACCAGCCATTCCAGCCCCTACGCATAGGTGCAAACTGTGTGCGTGGCACTTCTACTAAATCGCCTGCCTGCAATTTGTTAAAATCTACTTTTTTCATGTGTCTTACCTCTCTTTTGTTATTCTTGTTTATAACGCCTGCTGCCCTGCTGCTGCCGTGTAGGTTTTCAGTGTGGCGTTGCAGCGTTTGAACTCTCTATAAATTGTGTCCCTATGCGTTCCCAGTGCCTCTGCAATATCACTTACACTGCTGCCCTGCTTACTCATAGCCTCTATGGTCTGCCTGTCCTCGTAATGCAGACGCTTGTACTTTCGTTTCGCCATGTTCTATGCTCCTTTCCGTCCTCATTTGCTTTTATGGTAAAAAAATAAGCGTGTCAGAGTTTTTACGCTCTGCACGCTCTTCTTTTCTGCTGTTTCCTATAAAAAAAGAAAATCGGCAGAGGCTTTATAACCTCTTGTCGATTTTCATTCTAAAACTTATCTTCACTTCACACGAAAAGCTGTACTGAAAAGCTAAAAGCCATCGCGCACAGTCCGTAATCTGAGATTCTGTGCCCTGATGGCTTTTATTTTATAACCTATTTTATTCCCTGTTTTCTTATAATGTCTTCCAGCTTCAGAGTCCCTTGCATCCAGATCTGTCCTTTAAAACGACGGCCCGGCTGTGGTTCACCTAAGAGGTCCTTACTGTTGATGCAGACCACAAACTCCAGATCGTGGCTCTCAATCTTCATACGATAAATTTCCTCTTTTGTGTAAATATTTCGGATTTTTTCAACTTCTTCAATTTCTCCGATGACAGAATACTGGTCACATTCCACTCCACAAGGCATGAAACAGGAGTCTATAATAGAGTAGAGATCCTCCTTCATGGCTCTTCTGGAAATCTGGGAGTAAAGATCGATATCCTCGATGGTCAAACTCTCCATGGCGTCCTCATCCCCATTTTTTGCGGCCTCAATCAGACTGTTGCGGTTTTTCGCAGCAACCTTTGCCTTTTGGATCTGTTTCTGGCTCTTCTTGATCGGAAGAAGAACCTTTCCACCGATGGACATCCCGGAAAAGCAGACGGAACTGATCTTGGAATGATGCTCTTTATCCAACATTCTTTCTCTGAATTCCATAAAATTCTGGATGTAGAAGATCAATGTGATACCGACCTTATTCTCATCCACCATGCCGGAGTAAGTCTCTTTCTCCGTATGTCTCTGAACGGAACACTCTTCCGTGGATCCGATTATATGGCTCTCCTGATACGGGAAGTAAAACTCCCGCTCGAAATTTCCCTCTTCGTTCAGTTCTCCGATGATTGAAATTCCAAGGCCCGGAGCAACTTCTGTACGCATTTCGCAGACATTGCTCTCCTCGTCGACCTGAACACATCGCGTCATTGACGGCTGCCGTTCCAGCAAATCCAGCAGTTTTTCAATATCTTTTTTCTTTGTATACATGCTGAAACCAGCTGCACGTAAAAATTTATGCATATGGATCAATAATCTCCTTTATTATCCTCACCGTCGGGATCATATGACAGAGCATCAAAATTCTCGATGGTATCTGTCTCAATCTCAACTTCTTCTACATCGTATGCGTCAGCATACTTTTTTACACGTTCTTCCTCATTCTCACGGCGCTCTGCCTGACGTTTTCTCAATTCCTTCATGCGCTCGCTCTTTTTGCGCTCACTGCTCGGAACCTCGATATCCTGCTCTCCTGAGCCGCTTTTTAACTCTTTCTTCTTGCTGTTTGCGGCCTTTTCCTTCATTGCGAGGCGCTCATCCATCGTCGGACGTTTTACATATCCCAGCGCCTGCTCCAGCGCTTCCTGCTCTTCACCGCCAAGGAGAACCTCTGTCGCACCTTCCTCTACCTCTTTTAAGTAGATATAACAGCCCTCACGGCTGTGTACAACGTCCAGTATGAAACCACTGTTGTTGTTGTCTAACATTGCGATAACAAAGCTTAGATTGCCGCCCATGCCCTTGAATGCATTGTACTTAACATATCCGAATTTCTGGAATGAGGACTTGATCTGCCTGGAAAGCTGTTTCATTGCATCCTTGCTGGAGCGATCTTTTTCCTGCAGCTCCTCCATCTCATCCATGATATCCATGATCGTATCTTCCAGTGTCTCTGCGTCTTTTCCTCGCATGAAGATATCATATCTTCGGTACAGTTTATTGAGCTTTACAATACAAATGATCACCACGATCAATAACACCAATGACAGGATTGAAAATCCGACGATCAGTACCATTGGATCGATGGGGATACTGTATAACATACTGTTTTCCATTTTCTGTTTTCTGTCCTTCCGTTTGTGTCTGTGCTTTTCGTTTGATTTATTACACTCTTAAAGACTCCATAAGTTCGATCAGACGTTCTAACTCTTCCTGGGAATAATACTCGATCTCGATCCTACCCTTATTTTTATCCTTCTGGTTGATAACGACCTTCGTACCCATGATAGACTTTAATTTGTCTTCCACCTGCCGGTAGATGAGATCGATATCCGGTCCCTTTTCCGGTTTCTTTTCTTTCGGCGGACGGTTCATCATCTTAACAAGTTTTTCCACGTCACGTACGCTTAATTTCTCCTCGATGATTTTTGCAGCTACCTGATACTGGCGTTCACCTTCTTCAAGTCCCAGGAGTGCTCTCGCGTGCCCGCTGGAAATCTTTCCCTCTGCCAGCATATCCTGCACACGAATATCAAGTTTCAGAAGGCGCATGCTGTTTGTGATCGTCGCACGATTCTTGGATACACGATTTGCAATCTCCTCCTGCGTGAGATGAAACTCCTGAATCAGTTGCTGGAATGCCTGTGCTTCTTCGATCGGATTTAAATCAGCACGCTGTACATTCTCAATCAACGCGATCTCCATAGTCTGCTGCTTATCATACTCACGGATCAATACAGGAACATCTGTGACTCCGGCAAGTTTTGCCGCGCGCCAACGACGCTCACCGGCTATGATCTCATAATGATTTCCCTTTTTTTGGACAATCAGTGGCTGCAAGATTCCATATTGTTTGATAGAATCCGCCAGCTCCTGAAGGCTTTCCTCATCAAAATTTTTTCTCGGCTGCTCGCTGTTCGGTTCAATCAGGTTGAGCTTCAATGTCTGCTCTATCGGCTTTTCCACGATCTTTTCGACCGGTTTTTCTACGATTTTCTCGACAATTTTCTCGACCGGCTTCTCGACGATCTTCTCAACAATTTTTTCCACCGGTTTCTCGACGATCTTTTCGACTACGATCGTTTCAGCATTCGTGCCCGTCTTTGCTGTTTTACTGCTGTCCGTCTTTTTCCCCGTTCCATCTTTTTCCGTATTTTTCGTGGTGCCCTGATTTACCATCAGGTGTTCTTTTCTCTCACTTCTGCTCACTTTTTCTGCAGCGTTCTCTTTCGTAGTTGTGACTTCTTCCCCGAAGAACGCGCCTAAACCTTTACCTAATCCACGCTTCGCCATTATATTTCTTCTCCTCTGCTGATGACTTCCGCTGCTAAAAGTCTGTAGCTCTCCGCTCCTGATGATCGGCTGTCATAAAGATTAATCGGCATGCCGTAGCTCGGTGCCTCAGCCAGTCTGACATTTCGCGGAATAATTGTCTTATAAATATTTTCATTCAAGTGTTCTTTTACGTTCTCTACAACTTCCAGAGACAGATTTGTTCTGGAATCATACATTGTAAAAACAACGCCCTCTACTTCCAAAGATGGATTCAGCTTTTTCTGAACAAGATTTACCGTTTTTAATACCTGACTTAATCCCTCCAGGGCATAGTATTCACACTGGATCGGGACAAGAACTGTATTGGCCGCAGTCAGTGCGTTAATCGTGAGAAGGTTCAGGGACGGAGGACAGTCAATGATAATAAAATCATACTTTCCGTCTAACAGTTCCATATTTTTCTTGAGAATGCTCTCCTTTTCTTCCATATCAAGAAGCTCAATCTCTGCTCCGGCAAGGTCCACATCCGACGGCATCACGTCCAGACGTTCCTGCACACTTGGATTGATACACTCATCCACGGTGCATTCTCCCATCAGCAGTTCGTATACAGTATTGTCAATATTTCCTTTTTCCAATCCAAGTCCACTTGTTGTATTTCCCTGTGGATCAAAGTCCACAGTCAACACCCTCTGTCCTGCTTCAGCCAGGCAGGCGGATAAATTGATTGCAGTCGTCGTCTTTCCGACACCACCCTTTTGATTTGTAATTGCAATAATACGTCCCATACCTCTATCCTTTCTGCAGGTCAGCTCTACTTTTATTATCCTGTAATTATTTCGCATATCAGTCTGGTTTAGCTCATTTTAACCATATTTACTGATTTTCTCTATCATTTGAATCTTGATAATCTTTCCCATCCGATCATTAGCGAAACTTAGTATAACACAATTTTTCTTATTTTCCTATTGATTTACCTTATAAAATTAAAAATGTTTCACGTGAAACATTTTTGCAAATCATACAAGCATCATTTTATGTTTCACGTGAAACATTTATCTTCAGAAACATTTCACATTTTCGCCTGTTGTATCTCATTACCAATTATATTATAATATAATAAGGAGTTGTCAAATAGGAATATAGTCATGAAACCACTATTCTCCTCTCTCAATCCCTTGAAACTGTATTTCTATAACATCATCATCTAAACCCGAGGTGAACTATGAAAGCAAAAAATAAAATCATCACTGCTATTCTCCTCTCAGCCGGTGCAGCAGTCGGAACAGCATTGATTAACAAATATATCAAGATGTCTGCCATTTCAAGAAATCTTCTTGCTCAGCCGGAACCGCGCTGCTATCGTTGGAGACTTGGCAATATCTACTATACAAAAACCGGCACTGGTAAACCACTTCTTCTCGTACATGACCTGACTCATGCGTCCAGCAGCTGTGAGTGGGATTCCCTGATTCCGTTTTTAAAAGAACACTATACTGTCTACACCATTGACCTTTTAGGTTGCGGACGTTCAGAAAAACCAAATCTAACTTACACAAATTTTCTCTATGTGCAGTTGTTAAACGATTTTGTAAAATCCGAGATTGGACGCCGCACAAACATTCTTGCTACCGGTGCGTCCGCTCCTATCGTGACAATGGCCTGCGGATACAATCCGGATCTTTTTGAGCAGATGATGTTTATCAATCCGGATTCTCTGCTCTCCTGCAGCCACATACCAGGAAAATCCGCAAGGTATTATAAGTTTATCCTTGATCTTCCGATCATTGGTACACTGCTCTACAACTTTGCGTCCGCAAGAAGTATTATCTCCAGAACCTTCTCTGAAAGCTACTTCTATAATCCTTATGATGTTAACCCGCATTACATCGACAAATATCACGAGTCCGCCCACCTTGGTGACTCCCCGAAATCCGTCTACGCCAGTGTCCAGTGTAATTATACAAAATGTAATATTACAAAGACTCTGGAAAAAATTGACAACAGTATCTACATCCTCGGCGGCGAAGCTGAGCAGGATATCGATCTGATCATAAAAGAATATACAAAATGTAACCCGGCCATTGAGTCCAGTACAATTCCAAACACCAAACATCTTCCTCAAATTGAGAACCCTGAAGAAGTCAGTTCCACGGTCCAGATGTTCTTCAACTAACACTTCAAATCAGATCTGTTAAAATGTTTCACGTGAAACATTTCTTCGGTGTTTGCAAAGATGCCACTACTTTCTAAACAGTAGCGGCATCTTTTTTGATTTTTTAGTACCTGTTCTGTAGATCTGCGCACTTGCCGCGCGGACCGTAAACTAAGAAAGTATAGACCTGAAAGCACAAGAATCCATCCACGGAGCTGCTCTGGAATGGAATTTGCGCTTAACTGTGAGGGGACTGAACAGTTACAAGTAACTTTTATCAAGAGTTAATTTTCAGAAATTCTTCTTAACTTCAAAAGATGTTGGCGTCTTCTCGACCGAGATATACCACATCGATCAATATTTTATCTTCAGGTCTATCATTTACGACGGCCGGTACATCAAGTACATTATGCGGTACTCCTGCTGTGCATGATAAATCTTTATTCATTACGATGATCCAGTGCATCAATTGCACATATCTCCCGAATAGCCATAAATCTTCCACCAGCTCTGATTTATTTACGTGTTACAGGACTCTTGTTAATTTTAGTTTAAAGTTTTCAATCACATTCTGTCTTGGATAAAAAATTTGTCGGAAGCCTGCTTATTATAAAGTGCTTTTTTCGTCCAAATCAGCATATAGTGAATCATCATGCTTCTTGTCTTTACAAATATGAAAACCAAAAGATGTCATGACTTAATTGTAACAATTTCGGGAATTCTTCAGTTCAGATGTTTCACGTGAAACATTCCCTGACTTTTCTGCTCACCCTTCGAATGTGTAAAAAAAGAACCTCACGATCCATACTCACAAGATCTTGAAGTTCTTTCCTTTTCTTACTATTCTGTTTTTCTTACTTTAACGGTTCCTTCCCCGGAAGTCCCGCTTTTCTCGGATATTTCTTCGCTGTGATCGCCATCTTCTTTACCGGAACAAAGGTGCGTTCCACGTCCGTCTCCGGAAGAACCTTTACGATAATATCCTTCATCTCTCCGCCAAGCTTCTTCACAGCAGATCTCGCCTGGGCAATCTCCTCGTCAGCTTTTCCGGATTTATACGGGATAAAATATCCGCCCTTTTTCACAAACGGGATACAGTACTCGGAAAGGGTGGACATATTTGCCACCGCCCGGGATACGCAGATGTCGTACTGTTCCCGGTATTTCGCATCGCGTCCGTAGTCCTCGGCACGTCCATGGACAGCCGTAATATCCGTAAGTCCCAGTGCCTCTATCACCTCATTTAAGAATCCCACTCTCTTATTTAAAGAATCAAGCAGTGTGACCTTCAGTCCCGGAAACGCAATCTTTAACGGAATTCCCGGAAATCCTGCACCCGTACCCACATCGATACAGCTGTATTCTGCGGATCCGTCAAGCTTTAACCCAAGCTCCGGCGCAGCCAGAACAAGCAGAAGGCTGTCCACAAAATGCTTCGTGATCACATCGGAAAGCTCTGTGATCGCCGTGAGGTTCATCACCTTATTCTTCTCGATCAGCATCTCATAATATTTAAAAAACTGCTCTTTCTGCTGATCCGAAAGCTCGATTCCAAGATCCGCGCAGCCCTGATCCAATAATTTTACAAATTCATCTGTCATCAAATTATTTCCTTCCCATCTGCTCTAAATGCACCATCAGGACAGAGATATCTGCCGGTGAAACGCCGGAAATTCTCGATGCCTGTCCGATATTCTCCGGCTTATAGAGATTCAGCTTCTGGACAGCCTCTCTTCTTAAACTTTTTACCGTTGTATAGTCGAGATCCGCCGGGATTTTTCTTCCCTCAAGCTTCTTAAACTGTGCCACCTGCTGCTTCTGTCTGCGGATATATCCGTCATATTTCAGATTTATGTCAACCTGTTCCCGCACATCCGCCGGAAGCTCCGGCCTTTTTTCATCTAACTCCGCCAGCATCCCATAATTTAATTCTGGTCTCTTAATGAGCTCCGCCAGTGTACTTCCGGACTTTAACGCCGTACTTCCATGAGCCTCCAGGAACGTCTGAACCTTCTCGTTCGCACCGATATTCGTCTTCTCGAGACGTGCGATCTCCGCCTCAATGGCCTTTTCTTTCCAAAGTACATACTCGTACTGTTCATCGGATACAAGACCGATCTCATGTCCGATCCCGCGAAGTCTGAGATCCGCATTGTCCTGACGCAGGAGCAGACGGTACTCCGCTCTCGATGTCATCATGCGGTACGGCTCATGATTTTCCTTTGTCACAAGATCATCGATAAGGACCCCGATATACGCCTGGGAACGATCAAGAACCACCGCGCTCTTCTCCTGAAGCTTTCTCGCCGCGTTCACACCGGCCATAAAGCCCTGAACAGCTGCCTCCTCATATCCGGAGCTTCCGTTAAACTGGCCGCCGGAGAACAGTCCGTCAATATTTTTAAACTCCAGGGACGCCTTTAACTGTCTCGGATTTATGCAATCATACTCAATTGCATATGCATTTCGAACAATTTTGACATTTTCCAGTCCCGGAACTGTCCGATACATTGCATACTGAACATCCTCTGGCAGGGAACTGGACATACCACCGAGGTACATCTCATTCGTGTAGAGTCCCTCCGGCTCCACAAATACCTGATGACGCTCCTTATCCGGGAATTTTACGACCTTATCCTCTATGGACGGGCAGTATCTCGGACCGGTTCCCTCGATGGCACCGGAGAATAATGGGGAACGTTCCAGGTTGTTCCGGATGATCTCATGGGTCTTCTCATTCGTATACGTCAGCCAGCAGGAGATCTGTTCCTTCTGTATTGACTCCGGATCCGTAGAAAATGAGAACGGAACAACCCGCTTATCTCCAAACTGCTCTTCCATTTTGGAGAAATCGATACTTCTCTTATCCGCTCTCGCCGGTGTTCCCGTCTTAAAACGGTACATTTCGATTCCGTTCGCCTTTAAGGAATCTGTCAGATGGTTCGCCGCCTGCAGACCATTCGGTCCCGTCGGGTTGCTCACATCGCCGTAAATACATCTTGCACGGAGATAAACACCTGTAGCAAGAACCACCGCACGGCACCTATAGACCGCGCCGGAGTAGGTTTTTACACCCACGATCCGCTTTTTCACCGGACAACTGCTCTCCTGCTGCCCCTCATGCTCCTTCTTAAAGGTTCCGCACTCGCCCGGGATTTCCTCCGTGAGGATCTCAGCAACTTCCGCCTGACGGATCGTGAGATGATCCGTATTCTCCAGTACACGACGCATAGATCTTGTATACTCCTGCTTATCCGCCTGTGCGCGCAGAGAATGGACCGCCGGTCCCTTGGATTCATTCAACATCTTTGACTGGATAAACGTTTTATCAATATTTTTTCCCATCTCACCACCGAGGGCATCCAGCTCACGGACAAGATGTCCCTTGGAACTTCCTCCGACGTTCGGGTTGCATGGCATCAGGGCAATACTGTCCACGCTGACCGTAAACATGATCGTCTCAAACCCAAGTCTCGCTGCCGCAAGCGCCGCCTCGCATCCCGCATGGCCCGCGCCGACAACTACAATATCATATGTCTCCTCTACTACCGGCATTTTATTTCCTCTTTTCTTGTCAATTCCCTACTGTCTCTTCTATACTCCCAGCGGAATCTCCCATAAAAAACGTTCCGATCCGCCAATTTCTTTCCACCATAATCTTACTTACCCATACAGAACTTGCTGAAGATCTCATTCACCAGGTCATCCTCCACAGACTCCCCGACAATAAGACCTAACTTCTCATAGGCATCCATCAGATCGATCGAATAAAAATCCTCCGGCATGCCGTTCTCTATACTGTTCTCCACCATGGACATGCTCTCGAAAGCGTCCTTCAAAGCCTTCACATGGCGCACATTCGTGATCATAACCTGGTCATTGAAGTCGATCTCACCTTCATAGAATAAAGACTTTATCTCCTCTTCCAGGAGGTCGATTCCCGTCTCCTCCTTCGCGGAGATTCCGATCACCTTATGCCCGGACCGCTTCTCCACCTCATCCGCGGATACTACCGGCTCCAGGTCGCTCTTATTTAAGAGTACCACTGACTTCCGTTCCTTAATAAAGTCCATGATCTGATAGTCGTTCTCATCCAGCTTCCTCGATCCATCTACAACGTAGATGATGAGATCCGCCTTCTTCGCCTCTTCCATGGCCCGGGAAACGCCGATCTTCTCCACCACGTCCTCTGTATCCCGGATTCCCGCAGTGTCCACAACATTCAGGCTGATTCCCTGAAGATAGATATGTTCCTCAAGGATATCTCTCGTCGTTCCCGCCACATCCGTAACAATGGCGCGATCCTCGCCAACTAAAACATTCATCAGGGACGATTTTCCGGCATTCGGCTTTCCTAAAATAACAGTCTTTACGCCCTCAGAAACCACCCGTCCATTGGAGGAAGAACGGATCAGCTTCTCAAGCTTCTTCTTCACAGAAAGAACAACTTTAAGCAATTTTTCCCCGTATCCGTCAAGGGAAATATGTTCCGGATCGTCAAGCGCCGACTCGATAAAGGCAATCTCATAGATAATCTGTTCCCGGATCTCATGGATCTCCTTCGATACACTTCCCCGAAGCTGGCTCACAGAGGACTGCAGCGCATATTCATTTTTCGCGTTGATCACGTCGATGACCGCCTCCGCCTGGGAGAGGTCGATCCTGCCGTTTAAGAACGCCCGTTTCGTAAATTCACCCGGCTCTGCCAGTCTCGCCCCGGCCTTTAAGACTGTCTCCAGGATCCGTCTCGTGACCAGCATTCCGCCGTGACAATCGATCTCCACGGTATCTTCCGCTGTGTAGCTCCGTGGTCCTCGCATAAGCATCAAAAGGACCTCATCCACAGCCTCATCCCCGTCATAAACGTATCCGTAATGGATCGTATGGCTCTCCGCCTCAGAAAGCTTTTTCTTTCCAGGTTCCCGAAAGACCTTTTCCGCGACTTCAACCGCGTTCTCACCGCTGATCCTCACGATTCCGATTCCTGAATTTCCCATTGCCGTGGCGATCGCTGCAATCGTATCTGTATATTCCATAATCTCCATCCTGTCACTCACGCCTGCTGCCTTAAAACATCAAGCTGAATGATCTTCTATTTTCTGGCTCCGCAAGTCCTGTAAACTCACGGAAATTCACACAATTAGTCACCCTATCATAGCACAAAGGGGCTGCCATAGGCAACCCCCTCTATCACGATATCTGCAACTATTCAGCACCTTCCTGGTTACCTTTGTTTCCAGACAAAATCAGCCATGCGTTCCCGCACAGTGCGGCGCATGGCTGATCTGTGAATTATTATTCCTGACTGCTGCTGCGATAGCTATTCTCAGAACCAGCGATTCTTTCGCGTCTCTCGTATCGCGGTCTTCTCTCTCTGCGCTCTTCCTTCTTTAACGCGATCACAACATGGCGGAACGGCTCCTCACCTTCGCTCTTTGTGAATACGTATTTATCGTTCTGGAGTGCGGAGTGGATGATCCGTCTCTCATACGGATTCATCGGCTCTAAGGAAACCGGACGTCTTGTCCGCTTTACCTTGTAAGCGATATTCTTTGCGAGAGTCTCCAGTGTTTCTTTTCTTCTCTCTCTGTAATTTTCGGTATCCAGCTTGACTCTTAAGTAGTCCTCAGATTCCTTATTTACAACAAGGCTTACAAGATACTGAAGGGAATCGAGTGTCTGTCCTCTCTTGCCGATGAGAAGTCCCATCTCCTCGCCGGTCAGGTTGACATCCATCTCCTTTTCCTCTTCATTCATTTTCACTTCCACATCAACAGCAAGGCCCATTGCATCGAAAACGGAATTCAGGAAATCTACGGCCTTATCGTCAACGGTCTCGATCTTCTTCGCGCGGATCACTGCCGGCTTGGAACCAAAAAGTCCGCCGAGAACTCCGGCACTTCCCTTTTCAACGACCTCATACTGAATCCGATCACTGCTCACACCGAGCTGCAGGGATGCCTGTGTGATTGCATCTTCCACAGTTTTCGCAGTCACTGTAATCATTTCCATAACAGAACCCCCTTATTATTTTCGCTTGTCATGTGCCTCATTGTACTTCTGGACCATCGCTGCCTTGGAAGCGAGACTTCCCGGTTTCGCGTTGGTGTTGTAGTACTTGCTGGACTCCTCGATCTGTTTCGCGATCTTTTCCTTCTTAACTTCCTCAGCAGCTTTTTCCTTCTCCTCCTCAGCCTTGATCGCCTTTAAGGATGCGGTAGCGTTCTGAGTTACCTTAGCCGGCGGAAGTCCCTGTTTTGCACGTTTCTTATTTACCTTTTCCAGGTTCTTTGCGATCATATCGTCGATATTTACCTTATCCATGTACGCGTTAACGATGAGCTGCTGGATAATTGTAACAACGCTGGTCGCGATCCAGTAGATGCCAAGACCTGCCGGCATCGTGATACAGATGAACGCGGAGAATAACGGCATTGTCGTTGTCATAGTCTTCATGGACTGGGCCATCGGATTCTCTGCATCTGCGGATGTGGACGGCTGATTTCCGCTCATGAGCTTTGTGCTGAACCACTGGGACACTGCCGCAAGAACCGGGATGATCCATGCGAAGGACGGTACCCAGCCCGGTGCCTCTGCCATATTTAAACCGAGGAACGTGTTCATTCTCTCGACAACAGCAGCATTCTGGCCGATCACATCAGAGATTGCCGGGAACAGTGCCTGAAGCTCTCCCCACTGGGCCGTGGAGAATTTATAGAGCATGTCTACAAGACGGTTTGCATTTGTGAAATCAAACTTGTCTAATTTTCCGCCGCAGGCGGTTGCGATATTTGTGATTTCCTGTAACTTCTGAGCATAGTCAGCCTGTCCCATCAACGGAGTGACAACGTTGTCGAAATAAACGCGGACAGACGGAACGTATGCCGGAATATTGTAGATGACACGGTACAGTGCAAGAAGGATCGGCATCTGTATCAGCAGTGGAAGGCATCCGCCTGTCATGCTTGTGCCGTACTTCTCGTAAACAGCCTGAATCTCCACGTTCTGACGCTGCATGGACTCCTGATCCGACTTTCCTTTATACTTCTTCTGGATCGCCTGGATCTCCGGATTCATGACAGACATGAGTTTTGTGGTTTTCTGCTGTTTGATCGTGAGCGGTATCATCAGTGTTTTCATTACGATCGTAAACAGAATGATGCACAGACCTACGTTGAACACGCCGAAGCTGCTCGTAAATCTGAAGAGGATGTCCATGACATAGCCAAGGACAGTCGCGATCGGTCCCAGAATGGAACCAGCCTTCGTCAAAACCATATCTTACCTCCTGGGTTTTTTACGGGACTGGATCATAACCGCCTTTTGCAAACGGGTGACATCTCAAAATCCGCCTGCACGCAAGATAAGTACCTTTTATAGCGCCGTATTTTCTGATTGCTTCCATGGCGTACTGGGAGCAGGTAGGCGTATAAATACAGTGAGGGCCGATACAGGGAGAGATAAACTTCCTGTAAATCTTAATCAGACCAATCAGAACCCATTTCATAAACCACTCACTTCGATTCTTTTAAAATGTTATGAAGCCCGCATAAGTGCAGAAAAGCACTCTCAATCTTGTCGAAATTTTTGTCTTTTGCCGCAGCACGTGCGACAACAATGATGTCTTTTCCTTCTTCTAATATGTCCTTATTTAACCGGAAGCTTTCGCGGACAAGTCTCGCGAACCGATGCCTTACAACGCTGTTTCCGACCTTTTTGCTGGCGGAAATTCCGATTCTCGTGTCCTCCCGTCCCGAATCCATCACGTACATGACCAGATATTTGTTTGCGTAGGACTTCCCTCTCCGGTAAACCGTCTGGAAATCCTGATTTTTCTTTAACGAATTGAACCTTTTCATTCAATACCTCTGCAAAACTAAGTCGATAAAGCCGTAAAAATCCCGCATAACAAAAAAGAGCATCCAAAAGTTTTCCTAAACTTCCGGATACTCTCTTGGTTCATTAAGCAGATAATCTAGCTCTACCTTTTGCTCTTCTGGCAGCTAAAACTTTTCTACCGCCTGCTGTTGCCATTCTCGCTCTGAAACCATGAACTCTTTTTCTCTGAGTGTTCTTCGGCTGAAATGTCATCTTCATAAACCCGGCACCTCCTCTTACACTAAATTCAAGTACCTTCTCATGTACATATAAACTAAGACATATTGAAGCATCGTATCGATTATATAAAAATTGCCGCCCTTCGTCAAGACTAAATTTCAAAAAAATCCTTAAAACATGGGGATTTCTCCCATATAATTTTTCCTTTTTTCCGCCTTATATCCACATTCTGCTTTTGCATGGAACGTTACTTTTCGGTCTTTCAGTAATAAAAAAGGGGAACAGCGTTTTGCTATCCCCCATAAAATGTATGTATTGATTTTATGTCACTATATTTAGTATCTCTTCATTATATTATGATGTTGGGGTCAAAAGCTTTTGACCCCTCTGATACCGAATTGCTCTGCACTGCGTGCTCCCGCAATTCTCAAAAACATTCGTAATTCGCTCATTTTTCTTTGAAAAATGGCTACTTACTCATGTTTTTGGCGGGTCCCAAGGTCAAAAATTCTCCTGCAAGCAAGCTTGCGTCGAACTTCTGACCTTTTGACCCTGGTATCATATTATAGAAGCTGCAGCGTTATTATTTTCCGCTGCTCTCATTTTTTATACCTGATCTTCTTCCGGAAGCTGCCACACCACGCTTCTGAAAGGTATTCCTATATAACCAGCTCTTTCCGATCAGCCGTTATCTTTCATGATTTTAAACAGAACCTTCGTGATGGCCGTCGTAAGGATACCTGCGACGATCGCCTCCGGGATACCGAATCCCAGGATGATTCCCAGGATCACATCGTAGATGTGCTCCACTGCCTTGTTGGACGCAGCCGCGTAGCTCTGTCCAAAGAAGATATAGATTCCGTTCATGACAAGCAGTGTGTTTGTCATAGCTCCTGCGATACCAGCCACCCAGAGGGCAACGGTCTGGCTGCCTTTGATTCCGTGAGCTGCTTTCATGATCAGCTTATAAACAAAATAAGCAACGATGCCGATGCATACACGCGGCACGATGGCGATCACGGCGCTCCACATGTTTCCGCTGTATCCGCCGATCGTAACGAACGGGCTGAATACGAAGGAGGTCACTCCCGGGGCAATGGTCGCTTTTACAAGGCTGGTCACACCAAATACCAGTCCTAAGTAAGCGCCGTACTTCGGTCCAAGGATGATCGCTCCGATGATGACCGGGACGTGGATGATCGTTGCGTTCATAAAGCCTAACGGAATGTAACCGAGAAACGGTACGACCGACATGGCGATGATGATCGCGGTGAAAATCCCGGCGAGGGACATGTCCAGAACTTTCTTTTCAATTTTCATTTTGCAATTCCTCCTGCTACTGTTCTCTTGCGAGATACAATGCAATATAGTCACGTCTTGCATTATACAGTGTTAACCTGATGCAGTCAAATTCTTTCTCTAAAATTTTCCATTTATTTTTACTTTTCAATTTTACTTCCTACAATATAATTCCTGTTGCCGCCTTCTTTCTCCCGATCTCACCCTTTTTTCTCTCCTGCTGCCTTAATTTTTTTTCGATTTTTCATTTTTCCCTCATATATGCCCTCTCCAACGTCCAGTCCTCTAAAATCGTTCTTTCTTTCCCTTCTGATTTCGGTGTCTTTCTCCCGCGGACACAATTTATTGTATTTTTTCTGTCCGCTCCTGGCGCACATCTTGTTATGCAGCTATTCACATGTTTTCCACTCATAATTATCAACTTATCCCCAAATCGTGGATAAGTTGTGGATAAGTCACTGGAAAAGTTGTGGATTTTCACATTTGACATTGAAAATTATTCCGTTTTACGCTAGAATAAATTCAGAGTGGGTTTATATGCTTTTGTGGACAGGTTTCCGCCTTTTCCACAACTATGCACATCGTTATACACATGTTTAGGAGTATGAATATGCTGGAAGAAATCAAAGAGAAATGGGACGAGATCCTCTTAAATATAAAGGAAGAACACGATATTTCAGAGGTGTCCTACCGCACATGGCTGTTGCCGCTGATCCCGGATTCTGTGGATAAAGATATCCTCACGATCCTGGTGCCTGATTCCGCGTTTATCAGCTATGTGAAAAAGAAATATGAATTCCTGTTGAAAATTACGATCGAAGAAATTACAGGATTTCAGTGCGAACTCGATTTCAAGTTAAAATCTGACGTGAAGGAACCGGAAAAAGAGAACCGTCTGATCAATGTAACCAACAATACGGTCAGTCAGCTTGCTCTCCAGAACGCGAACTTAAATCCGCGTTACACCTTCGATACCTTTGTCGTCGGAAAAAACAACAACCTTGCCCATGCCGCATCCCTTGCAGTTGCGGAATCCCCGGGCGAAATTTATAATCCGTTATTTATTTATGGAGGCGTGGGACTCGGAAAGACGCACTTAATGCATTCCGTCGCCCACTTCATCCTGAAAAATAACCCGAGCGCAAAGATTCTGTACGTGACATCCGAGAAATTTACAAACGAACTGATCGACGCGATCCGAAACAAAAACAACGTTTCCACCACGGAATTCCGTGAAAAATACAGAAACAATGATGTGCTTCTGATCGACGATATCCAGTTTATTATCGGAAAAGAAAGTACCCAGGAGGAATTTTTCCATACATTCAATGCCCTCTACGAGGCAAAAAAGCAGATCATTATTTCCTCCGACCGTCCTCCAAGAGAAATTGAAACTCTGGAAGACCGTCTCCGTTCCCGTTTCGAATGGGGACTCACCGTAGATATCCAGCCGCCGGATTATGAAACCCGGATGGCGATTCTCCGGAAAAAGGAAGAACTTGAAGGATACAACATCGATAACGAGATCATCAAATATATCGCTACCAATGTAAAATCCAACATCCGTGAACTGGAAGGCGCCCTCACAAAAATCGTTGCTTCCAGCAAATTAAATAATAAGGAAATCAATCTTGAACTTGCAGAGGAAGCATTAAAAGATCTGATCTCCCCGAACGCTGCCCGCGAAGTGACTCCGCAGCTTATTATTAATATAGTTTCTGAGCATTTCGGCATCACACCCCTTGATCTCATCGGCCAGAAACGAAGTAAAGAACTCGTATTCCCACGCCAGATCGTCATGTATCTTTGCGGCGATATGACGAGCGAGTCTCTCCAGAACATCGGAAAAGCTCTCGGCGGCCGCGATCATACAACGATCATTCACGGAACAAAAAAGATTGCCAGCGAATTAAAGACCGACGAGAATTTAAAGAACACGATCGATATTTTAAAGAAAAAAATCAACCCACAGTAAGCTTGTGGATTTTTTCGTGGAAATCCCGTTGAAAATTTGTGGATAAAATGAGGATGATTTTTCCCGATTTTTGCCTGTGGAAAACTCCCGGGTTGTCCTTTTGGATTTGCAGAGTTACCCACAATGGTTTTCACAGAGGTTTTTTCAGGGTTTCATTAGGGTTTTCCCCCTTATAAACAAATTCACACTCCCTACTACTGTTAAGACTAATATCTTTTATATATTTCTTTATTTGTGAACGTTTCTTAAGAAAGGAAGTTATCAACAACTATGAAACTGACATTCCAGAAAACCGCTCTCTTAAACGGTATCAATATTGTTCTCAAGGCAGTTCCGTCAAAAACAACAATGCCTATTTTAGAGTGCATTCTGATCGACGCTTCTACTGATGAGATCAAGCTGACTGCCAACGATATGGAACTCGGCATTGAGACAAAAGTTGAAGGTGATATCCTTGAAAAAGGTAAAATTGCACTGGATGCAAAGCTTTTTTCTGAAATCGCAAGAAAATTATCCGATTCAGATTCCCTTGTAACCATCGAATCTGATGAAAAATTCAATACTGTGATCACCTGTGAGAACTCTGTATTCAAAATTCAGGGCAAAGATGGAGAGGAATTCTCCTATCTTCCGTATATTGAGAGAAATAAAAACATCACACTCTCCCAGTTTTCCTTAAAAGAAGTGATCCGTCAGACGATCTTCTCCATCTCTGTCAACGACAGCAACAAGATGATGACAGGCGAACTTTTTGAGGTAAACGGCGATACACTCCGAGTCGTTTCTCTCGACGGACATCGTATGGCAATTCGTAAAATTGTATTAAAAGATGAATATGAAAGCACAAAAGTCATCGTTCCGGGAAAAACTCTGAACGAAATCAGTAAAATTCTCACCGGTGACAACGAAAAAGAGGTCCAGATCTTCTTCGGAGCGAACCATATTCTCTTCGAATTTGATGATACGATCGTAGTTTCCCGCCTGATCGAGGGCGAATATTTCAAAGTAGACCAGATGCTTTCCAGCGATTATGCCACAAAAGTGTCTCTGAATAAGAAAGATTTCCTGGACAGCATCGAGAGAGCTATCATTTTAATTCGCGAAAATGACAAAAAACCGATCATTCTGAACATTGAAGACTCAAAAATGAGCCTGAAATTAAATTCCAGCTTCGGTACCATGAACGCGGAGATCCTGATCCATAAAACAGGACAGGATCTGATGATCGGATTCAACCCGAAATTCTTAAGTGATGCGCTGCGGATCATTGATGATGAGGAAGTTACCCTCTATATGATGAATGCGAAATCTCCGTGTTTCATCAAAGATGAGGATGAGAGCTACATTTATCTGATCCTGCCGGTAAACTTTAACGCCGCTGCGATCTAAAATCAGATGAAATTTCCCCGAAGTTCCGGTAAAATCCGGGGTTTCGGGTCGATTTTTTCATATATCTGGAATAAAAAAGGAGAAAAATGGAAAGTATTCACTTAAAAGATGAGTTTATCAAGCTTGGACAGGCATTGAAACTTGCAGGTCTGGTCGGCTCCGGAGTGGACGCAAAGTTTGTAATTCAGGACGGGCTTGTAAAAGTAAATGGGGAAGTTGAGACCCAGCGAGGCAAAAAACTTTACCCGGGAGACACGGTTTCCTATGACGGAAAGACATTTAAGGTAGAAAATTAAAGGATTTTTTCATGTTTATAGAATCCATCGAGCTGTCAGATTACAGAAATTACAGTCATTTACATATTGATTTTCATAAAGGGACGAACGTTCTTTATGGAGATAATGCCCAGGGAAAGACAAATATCCTGGAGGCAGTCTATGTGTGTAGCACAACAAAATCGCATCGGGGCAGCAAAGATAAAGAAATTATCCGGTTCGGCGCGGACGAATCCCACATCAAAATGATGGTCCGGCGGGATGGAATTCCCTACCGGATCGATATGCATCTGAAGAAAAATAAGGCAAAAGGGGTCGCGGTGAACGGAGTTCCGATCAAAAAAGCCAGTGAACTTTTCGGAATCGTCAATGTGATCTTCTTTTCACCGGAAGATCTGAACATTATCAAGAACGGACCCGCCGAGCGGAGACGTTTCGTTGATCTGGAACTCTGCCAGCTAAACAGGCTGTATGTCTACAATCTGGCACAGTATAACAAAACGGTTATACAACGGAACAAACTATTAAAGGACATAGATTACAATACGTCTTTAAAAGAGACACTCCCCATGTGGAATGAGCAGCTCTTAAAGTACGGCACAGAACTTATAATTATGCGTTCTGAGTTTATAAAAGAGCTGAATCCCCTGATTGCGGAGATCCACGCGGGGCTCTCGGGCGGAAAGGAAACACTCTCTATCGCCTACGAGCCGAATGTGTCGCCGGAAAATTTCAGGGAGCAGCTTGCGAAGAACCAGTTTCAGGAGATCAGGCAGAGGCAGACCCTGACCGGTCCCCACCGCGATGACCTGAACTTCATCGTAAACGGAACGGATATCAGGCGGTTCGGGTCCCAGGGACAGCAGAGAACGGCAGCTCTTTCTTTAAAACTTGCGGAGATCGAGCTGGTGAAAAAGATCGTAAAGGATTATCCGGTGCTTCTTCTGGATGACGTCCTTTCTGAACTTGACAGCAAGAGACAGGAACATTTACTTTCAGAAATTACCCACATTCAGACCCTGATCACATGTACGGGACTGGATGAGTTTGTAAACAGCAAATTCCGGATGGACAAGATTTTTAAGATTGTTGAAGGAACGGTAGAGAGCGAAGACTAAAGGAGGAACTTCATGAGCGCAGAATATAATGCAGATCAAATCCAGATTCTGGAGGGACTTGAGGCTGTAAGAAAAAGACCGGGAATGTACATTGGAAGTACGTCTTCGAGGGGACTTCACCATCTGGTATATGAGATCGTAGACAACGCGGTGGACGAGGCTCTTGCAGGATACTGCGATACCATCGATGTACAGATCAATTCCGACAATTCCATCACCGTTGTCGATGACGGACGGGGAATTCCGGTCGATATCCAGAAAAAAGCGGGACTTCCTGCAGTCGAAGTGGTCTTTACGATCCTTCATGCCGGCGGTAAGTTCGGCGGTGGGGGATACAAGGTATCCGGCGGCCTGCACGGCGTAGGTGCGTCTGTTGTAAACGCCTTATCCGAGTGGCTGGAGGTCGAAGTCTGCCACGGAGGGAAGGTCTACAAGCAGCGCTATGAGCGCGGAAAGACCATGTACCCGTTAAAGATCGTGGGTGACTGCCCGTCAGATAAACATGGTACAAAAGTAACGTTCCTTCCGGACAAGACCATCTTTGAGGAGACCGTCTATGACTATGATACCTTAAAGATCCGTCTCCGTGAGACGGCGTTCCTTACAAAGAATTTAAAGATCATTCTCAGAGATGACCGCGAGGACAAGAAGGAAAAAGTCTTCCACTATGAAGGCGGTATCAAGGAGTTTGTCACCTACTTAAACCGCAGTAACGTGCCGCTTTACGACAATGTGATCTACTGCGAGGGCAAGAAGGACAACGTGCTGGTGGAGGTTGCCATGCAGCACAATGATTCTTATACCGAGAATATTTACAGCTTTGTAAATAATATCAATACACCGGAAGGCGGAACGCACCTCACCGGTTTCAGAAATGCCTTAACAAAGACATTCAACGATTACGGAAGAAAGAACAAGCTCCTTAAGGACAGCGAGCCGGCCCTCACCGGTGAAGACATCCGTGAGGGACTGACTGCTATCATCAGCGTCAAGATCGAGGAGCCACAGTTTGAGGGTCAGACAAAGCAGAAGCTCGGAAACAGCGAGGCGAGAGGTGCTGTTGACAGCGTGGTATCTGAGCAGCTCACCTATTTCCTCGAGCAGAATCCGTCCGTAGCAAAGACGATCATCGAGAAATCCGTTCTTGCCCAGCGTGCCCGCGCTGCTGCGAGAAAGGCAAGAGACTTAACAAGAAGAAAGACGGTCCTTGACGGCTTATCCTTACCTGGAAAGCTTGCGGACTGCTCCAGCAAGCACCCGGAGGAATGCGAGATCTACATCGTAGAGGGAGATTCCGCCGGCGGTTCCGCGAAGGACGCGAGAAATAAGATCACCCAGGCGATCCTGCCGCTTAGAGGAAAGATCTTAAACGTGGAGAAGGCGAGACTCGACCGTATTTACGGAAACGCGGAGATCAAATCCATGATCACGGCCTTCGGAACGGGAATCCACGAGGATTTCGATATCTCGAAGCTCCGCTATCACAAGATCATCATTATGACCGATGCCGATGTGGACGGTGCCCATATCAGTACACTGCTTCTGACATTCATCTACCGGTTTATGCCGGAACTTATCAAACAGGGCTATGTTTACCTGGCTCAGCCGCCGCTCTATAAGATCGAGAAGAACAAACGGGTATGGTATGCGTACAGTGATGAGGAGCTAAACAATATCTTAAAAGAGATCGGACGTGACCAGAACAACAAGATCCAGCGTTACAAAGGTCTTGGTGAGATGGATGCGGAACAGCTCTGGGAGACAACAATGGATCCGGAGCACAGAGTCCTTTTACGTGTGACCATGAATGAGGAGATGACGTCGGAGATCGACCTCACCTTTACGACACTCATGGGAGATCAGGTAGAGCCGCGCCGTGAATTCATCGAACAGAACGCGAAGTACGGAACTCTTGACATTTAATGCGGCAGCAGGGCTATCCGGGAATCGGTAAGTTTACTGGATGGTCATGCGGCGCAGTTTACGCAGGTTTAAGGCGCAGCGCAGGCTGCATTGGAGGAAAGAATGGAACCGAATATTTTTGACAAAATTCATGAGATAGACTTAAAGAAGACCATGGAGAAGTCGTACATCGACTACGCCATGAGCGTTATCGCATCCCGAGCGCTCCCGGATGTCCGTGACGGATTAAAGCCGGTACAGAGACGTGTCCTCTACTCCATGGCGGAATTGAACAACGGTCCGGATAAGCCCCACAGAAAGAGTGCCCGTATCGTCGGCGATACCATGGGTAAATATCATCCGCACGGAGATAGTTCCATCTACGGTGCTTTGGTAAATATGGCACAGAGATGGTCCATGCGTTACATGCTCGTGGACGGCCACGGAAACTTTGGATCCATCGACGGCGACGGTGCCGCTGCCATGCGATACACCGAGGCGAGACTCAGCAAGATCTCTGTGGAGATGTTAGCGGACATCTATAAAGATACCGTTGACTTTATCCCGAACTTCGATGAGACGGAGAAGGAACCAACGGTACTTCCGTCCAGATTTCCGAATCTTCTCGTAAATGGTGGGACCGGTATCGCGGTCGGCATGGCCACAAATATCCCGCCCCACAACCTCCGCGAGGTCATTGCGGCTGTCGTAAAGATCATCGACAACCAGGTGGAAGAAGGAAGACAGACCTCCATGGAGGAGATCTTACAGATCATCAAAGGACCGGATTTCCCGACTGGAGCTGAGATCCTGGGAACGAGAGGAATCGAAGAAGCGTACCGCACAGGCCGCGGGAAGATCAGAGTCCGCGCGGTGACAAACATCGAGACAGCTCCGAACGGAAAGAGCCATATCATCGTCACAGAGCTTCCGTACCTTGTCAACAAGGCGAGACTCATCGAGAAGATCGCGGAGCTCGTAAAGACGAAAAAGATTGACGGAATCACCGGAATCACCGATGAGTCCAACCGTGAGGGAATCCGCATCAACATCGAACTCAGGAGAGATGTGAACGCGAACGTCCTCTTAAACCAGCTCTTAAAGCATACACAGCTGCAGGATTCCTTCGGTGTGATCATGCTTGCACTGGTAAACAATGAGCCAAAGGTCCTCAATATCCTCCAGATGTTAGAGTACTATCTGGACCACCAGAAGGACGTTGTGACGAGAAGAACGAAGTACGACTTAAATAAGGCCGAGGAACGCGCCCACATCTTAGAGGGCTTATTAAAGGCCTTAGATCATATCGATGAGGTGATAAGGATCATTCGCGGCTCCGCAAATGTCGCGGAGGCGAAACGCGTCCTCATGGAGCGCTTTGAACTCACAGACCCGCAGGCACAGGCGATCGTGGACATGCGTCTGCGCGCTCTCACAGGTCTGGAACGCGAGAAGCTCGAGAACGAGTACAAAGAACTGGAGGCAAAAATCGCGGAATTGCGTGCAATCCTTGCAGATGAAAATAAATTATTAGGTGTGATCAAGAAAGAGATCCTTGTGATCTCCGAGAAATACGGTGACGACAGACGGACAAAGATCGGCTTTGACGATGATATGTCCGTGGAAGACCTGATCTCCGACGATGACACTGTAATTGCCATGACCAATCTCGGATACATCAAGAGAATGTCCGTGGACAATTTCAAGAGCCAGAACCGCGGCGGAAAGGGAATCAAGGGAATGCAGACCATCGATGAGGACTTCATCGAGGATCTTCTCATGACAACAAACCACCACTACATTATGTTCTTCACGAACACAGGACGCTGCTACCGGATCAAGGCTTATGAGATCCCGGAGGCAGGCAGAACAGCCCGCGGAACGGCTATTGTGAACCTTTTACAGCTTCAGTCTGGTGAAAAGGTTACAGCGGCGATCCCGATGCGTGAGATCGATGATGACAAGTATCTCTTCATGGCTACAAAGGGCGGAATGGTGAAGAAGACCAGAATGTGTGAATACAGCAACATGAGAAAGACAGGTCTTCAGGCAATCCTGCTCCGCGAGGGAGATGAACTGATCGAGGTAAAGGTGACAGACAATACCGAGGATATCTTCCTCGCGACGAAATTCGGTATGTCCATCCGCTTCAAGGAGACGGATGCGAGAATTACCGGCCGTGTTTCCTATGGCGTGATCGGCATGAAGCTCGATGAGGGTGACGAGGTCATCGGCATGCAGATGGCAAGCCAGGGCGAGTACATGCTCGTGGCATCCGAAAAGGGATACGGAAAGAGAACGAGAATCTCTGAATTTAAGCTGCAGCTTCGCGGCGGTAAGGGACTTCTCTGCTATAATGTAACAGAAAAGACAGGAAATCTTGTCGGAATGAAGCTGCTTGACGACGGAAGAGATATCATGCTGATCACCAATGAGGGCATTCTGATCCGCATGGGTGTTGACGATATCTCTGTCATCGGCAGAAATACATCCGGCGTAAAACTGATGAGCATTGATGCTGATTCTGATGTCCGCGTTGCCTCCATCGCGAAAGTGCGGGAAAGCAGCCGCCAGGACGAGGAGGAAAATGTGGAAGATCCGGAGAATCCGGAAAATGAGTATGAGGAGACCACGGAGGAGTAATGTTCATGAATGTGAAGAGCGGTCATAAGACCGCCATTCATCCATAAAACAGGATTTCTGACTCTGGAGTGATTGGATACAGGAATCCGGGGATACCGGATTCCTGTATTTTTCATAATAATAGGCCATCATGAATATTCGGAAGGAATCCGTCCGATGGCGATCAATCAAAAAATAATCGGGAGGAAAATCGTCTATGAGAACCGTTCAGGCGAGTGAGATCACAAAAAACATCCGGGAAATGTGCATCGAGGCAAACCATTTCCTTTCGGATGACATGAAAAAAGTATTTAATGAGAGCGTGGAGAAGGAAGAATCTCCTCTTGGAAAACAGATCTTAAATCAGCTTCAGGAGAATCTTGAGATCGCCGGAAGAGATATGATCCCGATCTGCCAGGATACGGGCATGGCCGTCGTTTTCATTAAAGTCGGGCAGGAAGTACATATCGAGGGAGGTAATCTGACGGATGCCATCAATGAAGGCGTCCGACAGGGATACGTGGACGGATACTTAAGAAAGTCTGTTGTCCGTGATCCCATCGACCGCATGAATACAAAAGACAACACCCCGGCGATTATCCATTACGAGATCGTAGACGGGGACCAGGTGGACATCACTGTTGCGCCGAAGGGATTCGGAAGCGAGAACATGAGCCGCGTGTTCATGTTGAAGCCGGCTGATGGCATTGAGGGTGTGAAAGAGAAGATATTAGAGGCTGTCCGTGACGCTGGTCCGAATGCCTGTCCCCCGATGGTGGTCGGCGTCGGCATCGGCGGAACCTTTGAAAAGTGCGCCCTGATGGCAAAGCATGCCCTGACGAGAAATCTGGAAGAGGAATCTCCGGTCCCATATGTCAGAGACCTGGAGAAAGAGATGCTTGAAAAGATCAACGGTCTCGGAATCGGACCGGGGGGACTTGGTGGTAGTGTGACTGCCATGGCCGTCAATATCGAGACATATCCAACGCATATCGCGGGACTTCCGATGGCAGTGAATATCTGCTGTCACGTAAACCGTCATGCGCATCGCGTTATTTAATAAGAGAAGCGGGAGGAAACCATGGACAGACAGATCAGTGTACCAATTAAGAAAGAAGATGCAGTGTCACTCCGGGCAGGGGACTACGTGACTCTTACGGGAACCATCTACACGGCGAGAGATGCGGCACACAAGAGAATGCAGGAAGCGTTAGACGCGGGTGAAGCTCTGCCCATCGAGATGCAGGGGAATGTGATCTATTATATGGGACCGTCCCCGGCAAGAGAGGGACGCCCCATCGGATCAGCGGGACCGACAACGGCGAGCCGTATGGATAAGTATGCGCCGAAGCTTTTAGACCTTGGTCTGGGTGCCATGATCGGAAAAGGAAAAAGAAGTCAGGCGGTGATCGATGCTATTGTGAGAAATGGTTCCGTCTACTTCGCTGCAATCGGCGGCGCGGGGGCACTATTATCCCAGCGCATTAAAAAGTCTGAGGTTGTTGCTTACGACGATCTTGGAACAGAGGCGATCCGGAAACTGGAAGTAGAAGATTTCCCGGTGGTCGTCGTGATCGATTCCCAGGGAAATAACCTGTATGAGACGGCAATCAAGGAATATCAGAAATAATATCAGATGAGAAAGCGGAGAACCGACAGCCGGAGAAGGAGTTGATTCCCCGCTTTTCTGGTATAAAAGTATAGAGAAAAATCATACTGCAAAAAGATGGTAAAAAAAGATGAAAAAAGTTGTTGACAAAAAGAACTATAGCTTGTATAATTAATCCTGCGTCTGGCGAGTTCGCCCGACAAACTTAATAAATGATAATTAGCTACGGTAATAAGGAGAAATACTCAAGAGGCCGAAGAGGCGCCCCTGCTAAGGGTGTAGGTCGGGAAACCGGCGCGAGGGTTCAAATCCCTCTTTCTCCGCTCTTTTTTCCAGATGAAACTACTGTGAAAAACAGTAAAAAATAAATTTAAAAAAGTTGTTGACAAACGGTTGCGACTGTGATATCATAAATGAGTTGCTGCTGAGACAGACAACAACAAAGAACCTTGATAATTGAAGATTAAACAGTATGTAAAACCCTGAAAATTCTAAAATAAAAGGTCTGGTTTAGACCTTTGGATTTTTGAGAAAATTCAGAACAAAAA
>ERZ780144.1205-NODE-1205-length-29514-cov-20.157032_pt1 | contig 29514 bp, 19 predicted proteins | sample MGYA00511380_ERZ780144 | MGnify/ENA primary metagenome ERZ780144 (study PRJEB29588, sample SAMEA1965858) | human gut metagenome | biome: human gut; feature: human-associated habitat; material: faeces | place: Denmark | collected 2008/2010 ... | reverse complement strand
CTGGGAATGAACTGTGTTTATAAGGGATGGGGGCGAAATCACAACCGATTTCGCCCCCATTTGGGCATAAAGCAGGGCTGCCGCCCAGCAAAAAATATTTGCTAGTGCGACAGCCCCTTTTTTCTGTCTGGACAGGAAGCCTTTTGATAAGGTGGAGTTGTCGGAAAGACAAACCAAAACATAAAAGGCGGGAAAATATGAAAAAGAACGGGAAATAAAGTTTACCGATTGGATGGTGCTGGTGGTAGCAGACAGTGTTCTTAATCAGGAAAATAAACTATTGTGTTGTATTACGGCGAATCAATATAGGTGTAATTTGTTTGTGGATGGGTTCGCCCAATGGTTTGGGAGCACGCTTTTTCTGCTCATCCATCTGCCGGACCAGAAGATCCATGGCGGTTTTGGCAATGACATCAATCTGCTGACCAACGGTTGTGATTGGAAGGATTGCTTCGCTGGCAATCGGGGAATCGTCAAATCCAACAATCTCATAAGTGGAAGGAAATGTTCCGTATTTTTGGAAAATTAAATTCAAAAACATATTGGCATAGGTATCATTCGCAAGAAAGATACCTTTTTTTTGATCAGGATATTTGGATTCTATCTTATCGAAAATTACCCGAATCACATTTAAAATCTCCTGATAAGTATTACCTTCTACACTCAGATCGATATGATATGGAACATGATGTTCTTCACAAGTTTCCTTAAAAGCCCGGATACGGTCATAAGCCGGGACAGATTTTTTCACATTGACATTTATATGAATCAGTATGTCACATTTATCCCGGATCAACAAGGAAGTAGCCTGAAGTGCTCCCATATAGTTATCCGTATTGACGCTGCTGATATGTTCTGCTTCACGTTCAATTGCGATGACAGGAATCTGATAGGAAGCGAGCTTTTCGGATGGAAGCGTGTGACTTAAAACAATCAGTCCCTCAATCTGATAAGATAGAAGCTCTTCAATGTATTGTTGCTCCTCTTCAGCCCCATGTTCGCTGGCGAAAACAAGAAATTTATAATGATAATCTCTGTAGCTGGAAAGAAATTGTGCCAGCATCTCAGAATAATAGTGCAGATAGAGGTTTGGAACGATGATTCCGATAAATTCACTTTTTCCATTCGCCAGGACCTTTGCCAGCTTATTCTTTTTATATCCAAGTATGTCAAGAGCCTGTGAAATCTTTTCCTGGTTTTCTAAGGTAAGAGAATCAGGATGATTGAAGTATCTTGATATTGTAGTCTTTGAAAAATTTGTGTATTCTGCAATATCTGCAAAAGTTACCTGTTTTTTACTCATAAAAGCGGAATCTCCTTCAATATGACGACTAACAGTTTATAATAGTCTTTAGTATAGCAATTCTCATGGAAAAACACAATGGGAAAATAACCGATTACGTAACCGGTTATTTTAACACGCAAAAGTGTTGACAGAATGAGAGGAATAGAGTATTATCAAACTAGAAAGTAACCGGTTACTTAACCGGTTTTGTGCGAAGCGTTAAAGGAATGGAGGGAGTAATGCATGAAAAGAATGCGAAACCAAGCAAAGTCCGCAAGCAAGCGAACCTGGAGAGAAAAGGGGACTTATGTGAAGAAAAACTGGCAGCTATATTTATTCTTCCTGATGCCGGGACTTTTGCTGACAATTATTTTTAAGTATCTTCCGATGGGTGGTCTTCTGATTGCTTTTGAAGACTACAATGTAATCAAAGGAGTTCTTGGGAGTCCCTGGGTCGGACTGGAGTATTTCAGACGATTTTTATCTTCACCTGATTTCATGAGCTATCTGATGAATACATTAAAATTGAGTATCTACGGATTGCTGTGGGGATTCCCGGTTCCAATTATTCTTGCATTGCTTCTGAATCGTATTCAAAAGACAGGAATCAAGAAGAAGGTTCAGCTTTTGATCTATATGCCGAACTTTATTTCCGTCATCGTACTTTGTGGTATGGTCCGTATGTTTTTATCGCCTGTAGGACCGCTGAATAAAGTACTCGGAATCAGCACAAACTGGATGACAATGCCTTCTGCATTCCGGACAATCTATATTGCAAGCGGAATCTGGCAGGCGGCAGGATGGGCATCTATTATGTACACAGCAGCATTGTCGAATGCCAGCAAAGAGCTGGAAGAAGCAGCTCTCATGGATGGAGCAAATCTTCTGCAGCAAATCTGGTATGTAGAGTTGCCTGCAATTAAAAATATTATTGTAATTCAGTTTATTTTACAGGCCGGAAATATTATGAGTATAGGTTTTGAAAAAGCTTATGCGTTACAGACAGATATGAACTTGCCGGCATCGGAAATCCTGTCTACATATGTATATCGTATCGGACTTTTAAATGGCGATTATGGATATTCTACAGCAGTGGGTCTTTTCAATTCTGTTGTAAATGTTATCTTGCTGGTTTTTGTAAACTGGGTTGTTCAGAAACTGAATGATGGAGAAGGATTATAGGAAAGAGGGAGAAAAGATGGAGAAAATAAAGAATAAAAAATATTCAAGGACAGACAGCGTAATCCTTGGAATCGGATTTACCATTCTTGGTTTATTCGTCCTTTCTATAGCAATACCGATTGTTTATGTGGTACTCGCATCCTTTATGGATCCGAATGTTTTGAATAACCAGGGATTGAGTTTTAAAATCAAGGACTGGACATTAGATGCCTATCGAAGAGTATTAGAGAATGCAATGATCTGGCGTGGATTTTTAAATTCTTTCCTGTATTCACTTGCATTTACAGTTATTTCCGTTTTTGTGACATTGCTGGCAGCATATCCGTTGTCTAAAAAAGAATTTGTAGGAAGAGAATTATTCAATATTATTTTCCTGATCACAATGTTCTTTGGGGGTGGAATGATTCCTACCTTCATTTTGATCAATCAGCTGCACTTGGTTAATACGGTGTGGGCAATCCTGATTCCGGGGGCATTTAATGTATGGAATATGATTCTCGCAAGAACTTATTATCAATCAATTCCGACAGAATTAAGAGAAGCATCTGCGATCGACGGGGCAAATGAGATCCAGCATTTCTTTAACATCATGATTCAGGTATGTAAGCCGATCATTGCAGTTCTGGCACTCTGGTCCTTCGTTGGAATGTGGAACAGTTATTTCGATGCAATGATTTATTTGAATGATGCAAATCTGCAGCCATTGCAGTTAGTGCTCCGTTCTATTCTGGTACAGAATACACCACAGCCGGGAATGATCGCCGATATCCAGAGTACGGCAGAAATGGCAAAAATAGCAGAACAGCTTAAATATGCAACCATTGTAGTATCAAGTTTACCACTGTTAGTAATGTACCCATTCTTCCAGAAATATTTTGATAAAGGAATTATGGTCGGATCGGTAAAAGGCTAATAAGAAAGGAACGATACAGATATGAAGAAAAGTAAATGCATTACTTGCAATTGGACTATTCTTGACGATGATGGTGGGAATTGCAGGATGTGGAAAAGAGCAGCAGCTTGCAGCTGAAATTGATCCGGATACACCTGTATCGGAAGTGCAGTTTCCATTGAAGGAAACCGCAGAACTTTCCTTTATTACAAGTGCACCGGCTACATCAACACAGGAGCCAAATGAACGAGTGATCTTTCAGCGCATGGAAGAGCAGACAAATGTTCATATTGACTGGACTTGTTTTGTATCAGACCAGTTTTCTGATAAGAAAAACCTGGCACTTGCCCAGTTTGGAAATCTGCCGGACGGATTATTCAATGCCGGAATGAGTGAGTATGACCTGCTGCGTTATGCAAAGCAGGGAATCATCATTCCATTGGAAAACCTGATAGATAAATATATGCCGAATTTACAGGCAGTATTTGAAAAATATCCGGAATACAGGGCGATGTGTACAGCACCGGATGGACATATTTATTCCTTTCCATGGATTGAGCAGCTTGGAGCAGGGAAAGAAGCCATTCAGGCAATCGGAGATATCCCGTATATTAACAAAAAATGGCTGGATTATCTTGGACTTGAGATTCCGACAACAACAGATGAACTGGAACAGGTATTAATTCAATTCCGTGATCATGCAGATGAACTTGAAAAAGAATTTTCCATTGAAGGTGATGTAATCCCGATGTCATTTATTATCAATAATGGAGATCAGGATCCTGCAATTTTGATCAATGGATTTGGAGAAGGTTATGGAGATACAGGGGATCATTTCGCTGTAACGGATGAAGGAAAAGTTATTTACACAACGGTTCAGGAAGGTTATAAAGAAGGTATCCAATGGTTACATAAGCTTGTAACAGAGGATCTGGTCGACCCGGAAGCATTTACACAAGAGTGGTCCACCTATGTGGCAAAAGGAAAGAATCATCGATATGGTCTCTGCTTTACATGGGATATTGCAAATATCGATAACAATGAAGATTATGTGATGCTGCCAGCGTTGACAGGACCGGATGGAATGAGAAATATCACAAGACAGAACAACAGCGAAACAAGCGGATTCGATCGTGGAAGATGTGTCCTTACCTCCAGCTGTCGTGACACAGCACTTGCCGCCGCATGGATTGATCAGATGTATGCCCCTCTTCAGTCACCGCAGAATAACTGGGGAACTTATGGAGAAAAGGATTCTTTTAACATTTTTGAACTGTCCAAGAATAAAGATGGCGGAGAAATGCTGAAGCATATGGATCTTGGAACTCAGTCTCCGGTAGAAGTACGTGAGGCACAATCTGTAAATGGTCCGCTTGCAGTACTGAATGAATATTATGATGTATATGTAACACAGCCAGAAGATGCAAAATGGCGTTTAGACAATATGCATGAAACTTATCTGCAGGATATGAACAGCAAGTATGTTTATCCAAACGTCTTTATGAGCATTGAGGATACCAATAAAGTGTCTCAGTACGATACAGATATTAGAAAATATGCAGAGCAGAAGAAAGCAGACTGGATCCTGAATGGTGGAATTGAAAAAGAGTGGGATTCCTATCTGAAGAAAATGGAACAGTATGGACTTTCTGATTATCTTTCAATTAAACAGAAATACTTAGATCAGTATCAGAAGTCATTGAGCGAAGAAAAATAACGCTACGAACAATAGGAGAATTTACATGAGTGAGATGTTAGAAAAGGCTAGAAAATATGAAGATGAACAGGGAAAGCAGATAAAAGCAGAAGACAGACCGGCTTTTCATGTGAGTCCATATGTCGGATGGATGAATGATCCGAATGGTTTTTCATACTATCAGGGAGAGTACCATCTTTTTTATCAGTATTATCCATACGATACACACTGGAACAGTATGCATTGGGGTCATGTGGTTAGTAAAGATCTGCTTCACTGGAAACATCTTCCGGCAGCTTTGGCACCGGATGAAGATTATGATAAAATTGGATGCTTTTCAGGAAGCGCAATAGAGTTAGAGGACGGAAAACAACTGCTCCTCTATACTGCGGTAGGTCAGGAAACAATGGAAGATGGAACTGTAAGGGATATTCAGACACAGGCAGTGGCTGTTGGAGATGGAAAAGATTATAAGAAATATGAGAAGAATCCTGTTCTGACAGCCAAAGATCTTCCGGAAGGTGCAAGTAAAGTGGATTTCCGTGATCCAAAGATCTGGAAAGGAAAAGATGGGAACTTCTATTGTGTTATCGGAAGCAGACCGGCAGATGGAAGTGGACAGATTCTTCTTTATAGAAGCGAAAACGGATTTGACTGGAAATTTGTCAGCATCCTGGCAAAAAATAAGAAACGTTTTGGAAAGATGTGGGAATGTCCGGATTTCTTTGAACTGGATGGGAAACACGTTCTTTTGACCAGTCCACAGGATATGCTGCCGGAAGGCTTGGAATATCATAACGGAAATGGTACTTTATGTATCATAGGAGAAATGGACCAGGATAAATATACCTTAAAAGAGCAGTTTGCGCAGTCTGTGGATTATGGAATTGATTTTTATGCAATGCAGACGTTGGGAACCCCGGATGGCCGGAGAATTATGATTGGCTGGATGCAGAACTGGGACACGATTGCTCATCGTTGCAATGACTCAAAATGGTTTGCACAAATGAGTCTGCCGAGAGAATTATCTGTGAAAAACGGAAGACTTTATCAAACGCCGATCAAAGAACTCGATGCGATGCGAAAAGACAGAGTTGAGTACAATAATGTAGTAATAAATAATGATACGATCTCATTGGATAAAATCGAAGGACGAACGATAGATATGGAGCTTGTGATACGTCCGGAAGATAAGGAAAATGTCTATAAGAAATTCGCATTACGTTTTGCACAGAATGAGAGGTTTCATACAGAATTGTGCTTCCGCCCGGATGAGTCTGTCCTGAAAATTGACAGAAAATTTTCGGGAAGCGAACGAGCATTGGTTCATCAGAGAAGATGTCTGGTAAATGGAGATGCCAATGAATTAAAGCTTCGTGTGATTTTGGATAGATTTAGCGCAGAAGTATTTATTAATGATGGCGAGCAGGTTATGTCGGCTGTCATATTTACAGAGCAGGAGGCAAAAGGAATTTCATTCTTTGCGGAAGGTGCAGCTAAAATCGATGTGGTGAAATACGATCTGGTTTAGAAAACACATGATAAAACTTACATGGAGTTGGAAAACGCATGGATAATGATAGGGGGATTCCTAAAACGGGAATCCCCTTTGCAGTACAGATGGTGCGTGAAAAAATAGGAATCCTATGAAAAAGCAATATCATTTTTGGAGACAGGGATTTTTCATTTTATCGTAATCCGGTGCGATTGTTTCTTTCGATCCGAATTTACACCCACTACTTTGGAAGTCTTTGGATGAGGCGAAGGAACAAGTATTATATGGCCTTAAGCATTGTCATATCCTGAAAATCTCAGATAACGAAATTCAGTGGCTGACAGGAGCATGACTTGTAGAGTTCACACATTCACACAATCTTCACAAAATAATTAGCACTCACATCTTGACGTGGCTAATAGCTGGTGTTATAGTAGGATTCAGATGAAGTGTTATAGCTTCACTAGAACAAGCAACAGCGGCCGGAAGGTTCCAATAGAGGAGCCAAATGGCGAAACCATGATAGATTGAGTAAGGAGGGAGCTGTGTATGAACATTTCCAAATTTACCCAGAAATCCGTAGAAGCAGTGCAGAACTGTGAAAAGCTTGCCTATGAATACGGCAATCAGGAGATCGAAGAAGAACATCTTTTATACAGCCTTCTGACCATCGAAGACAGCCTGATCTTAAAGCTGATCGAGAAGATGGAAATCCAGAAGGAGCATTTTGTGGATCGCAGCAAACAGGCGCTGGCAAAGCGTGTAAAGGTGCAGGGCGGTCAGGTTTATATCGGCAAGGACTTAAATCAGGTGCTGATCCATGCCGAGGATGAAGCAAAACAGATGGGAGATGAATATGTTTCTGTAGAGCATCTGTTTTTGTCCATGCTGCAGTATCCGAATAAGGAGATCAAGCAGATCTTTACCGAGTACGGCATCACGCGGGAGCGTTTTTTACAGGCATTGTCCACGGTGCGCGGCAATCAGAGAGTCGTTTCGGACAATCCGGAGGCTACTTATGATACATTGGAGAAGTACGGACAGGATCTGGTAGAAAAGGCGAGAGCCCAGAAGCTCGATCCGGTCATCGGCAGGGATAATGAAATCCGTAACGTGGTTCGGATTCTTTCCAGAAAAACCAAGAACAACCCGGTTCTGATCGGTGAACCCGGCGTCGGCAAGACCGCCGTTGTCGAAGGACTGGCACAGAGAATCGTGCGGGGCGACGTACCCCAGGGGCTGAAGGATAAAAAGATCTTCGCACTGGATATGGGTGCACTGGTAGCAGGTGCCAAGTATCGGGGCGAATTTGAAGAGCGTCTGAAGGCAGTGCTGGAGGATGTGAAGAAGAGCGAAGGACAGATCATTCTGTTTATTGATGAGCTGCATACCATCGTCGGTGCGGGCAAAACAGACGGTGCACTGGATGCCGGCAACATGTTGAAGCCTATGTTGGCGAGAGGCGAGCTGCATTGTATCGGTGCAACGACACTGGATGAATACCGCAAATATATTGAAAAGGATGCTGCTCTGGAACGTCGTTTCCAGCCGGTGCAGGTGGATGAGCCTACCGTTGAGGATACCATTTCCATTCTGCGTGGATTAAAGGATCGTTATGAGGTGTATCACGGCGTAAAGATTCTGGATAATGCATTGGTAAGTGCCGCCGTTTTGTCCAACCGTTATATTTCTGACCGGTTTTTGCCGGATAAAGCCATCGACCTGGTGGATGAAGCGTGCGCACTGATCAAGACCGAGATGGACTCCATGCCTGCGGAGCTGGACGAGCTGCGCCGTAAGGTCATGCAGATGGAAATTGAGGAGGCTGCGCTGAAAAAAGAAGACGACACCCTGAGCAAGGAGCGTCTGGAAGCACTTCAGAAGGAGCTTGCGGAGTTAAAGTCCGAGTACAACAACCGCAAAGCGCAGTGGGATAACGAGAAGAAGAGCGTAGAGAACCTTTCCAAGTTAAGAGAAGAGATCGAAGCGGTCAACAATGAAATTCAGATTGCACAGCGCGAAGGCGACCTGGAGAAAGCTGCAGAGCTTTCCTATGGCAAACTGCCGGATCTGAAAAAACAGCTGGAGCAGGAAGAAGAAAAAGTAAAGAAGGAAGACCTTTCCCTGGTTCACGAAGCGGTAACCGATGAAGAAATCGCCCGGATTATTTCCCGGTGGACAGGTATTCCGGTTGCAAAGCTGACAGAAAGTGAGCGGAATAAGACGCTGCATCTGGATGACGAATTGCATAAGAGAGTCATCGGTCAGGATGAAGCGGTAACGAAGGTGACGGATGCCATTATCCGTTCCAAAGCGGGTATCAAGGATCCGACTAAGCCCATCGGTTCGTTCCTGTTCCTTGGACCTACCGGTGTCGGTAAGACGGAGCTTGCAAAAGCGCTTGCGGCGTCCCTGTTTGATGACGAGAACAACATGGTCCGGATCGATATGAGTGAGTACATGGAGAAATACTCTGTGTCCCGTCTGATCGGAGCGCCTCCCGGATACGTTGGCTATGAAGAAGGCGGTCAGCTGACAGAAGCAGTCCGCAGAAAGCCCTACTCAGTTGTCCTGTTCGATGAAATTGAAAAGGCACATCCGGATGTCTTCAATGTTTTGCTGCAGGTGCTGGATGACGGCCGGATTACGGATTCCCAGGGCAGAACCGTGGACTTTAAGAACACGATTCTGATCATGACCTCTAATATCGGCGCGAACTATCTGCTGGATGGCATCGATGCGGACGGCACGATTAAGCCGGAAGCAGAAGAGCTGGTAACGAAGGATCTGCGCGGTCACTTCCGTCCGGAGTTTCTGAACCGTCTGGATGAGATCATCCTGTTCAAGCCTCTGACGAAGGATAACATCAGTGGTATTATCAATCTGATTGTCGCAGACTTGAATCATCGTCTGGAAGATAAGCAGCTTTCGATCGAACTCAGCCCGGATGCGGAGCAGTTCATTGTAGACAACGCATATGATCCGATTTATGGCGCGCGTCCGTTGAAGCGTTATATCCAGAAATATGTGGAAACGCTGTCTGCAAAGCTGATCCTGGCAGATCAGGTACAGATGGGTGACACGATCCTGATCGCAGTGGAAAACGGCGAGCTGGTCGCAAAGAAAAAGCAGCATAGCGTTTAAAGCTGCAGACTGTAGAAGCACTCGGCAGGAGGAGGTTTCTCCTGCCGGGTGCTTTTTCTCTTTACAAAATCAACTCCTGCGAGTATTGTGGTAGATACGGGTCGAAAAACGGCCTGAAAAAGCGCATATTGATGCAGATTCTGTGGATAGAAAGGCTTTTACAGGGGAATGGAGAGAGAAAAGAAAACAAAAGCAATAGAAATGACAACAGGTTCGATCTGGAAGAACCTGTTTTTCCTGAGCTGCCCGCTGGTATTTTCCCAGGTGCTGGAAGTGCTGTTTAATATGAGTGACGTAGCGGTGGTAGGGCGATTTTCGGATTACCGGGCGCTGGGGGCAGTTGGTTCGACAACGCTTCTGGTCACGCTGTTTACCGGCTTTCTGATCGGAATGGGCTGCGGTGTTAATGTGCGGATGGCGCATGAGCTGGGTGCAAGGCGCAGGGAATCCGTGATCAAAACCGTGCATTCCGCCTTTGTAATCTGTCTGATCGTCGGTCTGCTTGTGGGTGCAGCCTGTTTTTTCTTTGCAGAGGGACTGCTTGGAATTCTGCATACCAAAGAAGAGCTGATGGACAGTGCTGTTTTGTATCTGAAAATTTATGCACTGGGCATGCCGGGTATGGCACTGTATAACTGCGGCAACGGTATTCTGAGCGCCACCGGAGATACGAAGCGTCCGCTGCTATATCTGTCCATTGCAGGAATTGTAAACGTTATTTTAAATCTGTTTTTTGTTATCGTGTGCCATATGGCAGCAGAGGGCGTGGCCATCGCCAGTGTGATCGGACAGTATTTATCTGCACTTCTGATCGTGATTCATCTGCTGCGACGGACGGACGACTGTGGGCTGCACCCTTCGAAGCTCAGACTGGATCCGGCCTGCGGAAAAGCGATCCTGGTGCTTGGCATACCCACCGGGATCCAGAATGCCATCTTTGCTATCGCAAACCTTTTTGTGCAGTCCGGCGTCAATTCCTTTGATGCGGTGATGGTGTCCGGAAATGCAGCTGCAGCAAATGCGGACACGCTGATTTTTAATATTATGGCAGCGTTTTATACCGGCTGTTCCAGCTTTATCGGACAGAACTGGGGCGCTGGCAACCGGGAACGGATGAAAAAAAGCTATCTCGTCGGGCTGACCTATTCCTTTGCGGCAGGTGCGATCTTTGGCGGACTCCTGCTGATTTTCGGACGACAGTTTCTGTCGCTGTTTGCGACGGAGCCTGCTGTAATCGATGCCGGAATGCAGCGTGTGAAGATCATGGGATTTTCTTATATGATCAGTGCGTTTATGGACTGCAGCATCGCAGCCTCCCGAGGAATCGGAAAGAGCATTGTGCCGATGGTCATCGTTATTTTAGGCTCCTGTGTGTTCCGGGTGATCTGGGTGTATACCATTTTTGTATGGATTCATACGATTCCGGCGCTGTACTCTCTCTACTTTTTCTCCTGGGCGATTACATCTGTGGCGGAGGTGCTCTATTTCAGGCACAGCTTTCGGCAGCTGGAATTTCAGAGCTGAGTCCGGGGACGAGAACCGTCAAAATCCGGTAGTTCTTCTGCAGACAGATAAGGTTTTGGCGTTGCTGCGCCGTCCTTTCCGAATGCTAGAGGGCTTCTGCTGCATAGATTAAAAAGAAGGAACCGGAAAAGGCGGTTTTCCATGGAACATCTGGAACATAAAAAAGAGAAACGAAATGAAAGGGCAGCAATTCAACTGGGACTTTTTCTGGTTGGATTGCTGCTTTTTGGAACTGCTGCGGGAGGGCAGCTGACAGGGGAGGAAAAAAACGGGAAGGAAAAGGCAGCAATACAGACTTCTGGCGGCGTATCCGATGCAGTAGAGCCCAAAAAGATCGCCCTTACCTTTGATGACGGTCCCCATCCGGTCTATACGAAAATACTTTTGGACGGCCTGGCAGAGCGGGGCGCAAAAGCCAGTTTTTTTGTTACAGGAGAGAATGCAGAAAAATATCCGGAGCTGATTTTGCGTATGCAGAAGGAGGGACATCTGATCGGCAACCACACCTATAGTCATATTCAGCTGACAAGCAATAACCGGGAAGCCTTTCGACAGGAGCTGATTTCCACGAATGAGGTATTGAAGGAGATAACAGGAGCGGAAACCATTTTTGTCCGTCCGCCCTATGGGAGCTGGGACAAAGGCTTCGAACAGGAGCTGAATATGTTCCCGGTGCTTTGGACGATTGATCCCCTGGACTGGTGCAGTCAAAGCAGCACCAATGTTGAAAAACGAATCTTGTCCAAAGCGCGGGAAAATGCGATTATCCTGCTGCATGATGAATATGCTTCCAGTATTGAGGCGGCACTTTTTATTGTGGATGAGCTGCAAAGCCAAGGCTATGTCTTTGTGACAGTCGAAGAAATAATGCTGGTATCTTGAAATCCGCAGTTGGATAAAATCCGCAGTTGGATAAAATCCGCAGTTGGATGAAATCCGCAGTTGGATAAAATCCAACAGTTGGATGAAATCCAACATGTACAGCAGGGAAAATAGTTGTTATAATCAAAAGTGGAAGCTTTTGCACCGAACAGTTACACAGATTGAAAAATGAAATTTTTCAACCGTGAGATTTGTGTCTGCGCGCACTTGGCACAAACTCGACATGCGCAAAAAGCGTGCGCAGAAATGAGTGGAAAGAATGCAATATACCTACACAGAACTGGCAGCGTATCTGCTGCTGTACAGCTTTATCGGATGGGCACTGGAGGTTGCCTTTTTTGCAGTAAAAGAAAGAAGATTTTGCAACCGCGGATTTTTCAGTCTGCCCCTTTGTCCGGAATACGGCATAATGATGGATATTCTGATCCTTTTGCTGCCGGAGCAGGGGACAAAATGGCTGCTGCAGTTTCTGACCACTTGGATGGTCGTGTCCGTTGTGGAATATTTTTCCGGAGGGATCGCAGCCAAAATCTGGAAAAAGCATTTGTGGAATTACGAGGATGTGATACTGTTTGGCGGGAAGAAAAAGAGTGTGCTCCTTTCGCTGATCAAGGCAGCAGTTGTGATGACGGCGGTGCTGCTTTTGCATCCTCCGGTCTTTATCCTGTTTTCGATGATTCCGACAATTGTGCTGCGGATCATAGACATAGTCGGCTTTGGGCTGATGGCTGCCGACCTGGTGTCGATTCTGATTGCAGTCAGGAAAAGCAGGAGCCTGACAGAGCTGAAGAAAACCCAGGGGAGACTTCTGCAGGAACAAAAGGAAGTCAAGCAAAAGCTTGGAGGCAAGATCTATCATGCAGTCTGGAAGCGGTTAAATCGTGCATACCCGGAGATGGAAGCTCTGGAGGAGGCAGATCGGGCAGAACGATATGTCTTTGCAAGAGGCGTCTGTGTGGATAAGCTGATCTGGGTATTTATGATCTGTGCATTTCTCGGAGATCTGATCGAAACGCTGTTCTGCAGGGTGACGGGAGGCGTATGGATGAGCCGGTTCAGCGTAATTTACGGCACCTTCAGTATTGTCTGGGGCTTCGGTGCGGTCATTCTGACAGTTGTATTGCAGCGGCTTGCCGGAAAAGAGGATCGTTATATTTTCCTGGCGGGCAGTGTGCTGGGCGGCGTATATGAATATCTGTGCAGCGTATTTACAGAGATTTTTCTCGGGACTACCTTCTGGGATTACAGTGACATGCCCTTTAATATCGGCGGGAGAACCAACCTGCTGTATTGCATTTTCTGGGGACTGTTATCCGTTGTCTGGGTAAAGATCTGTTATCCGACCATCAGCGGATGGATTGAAAAGCTGCCGCCCCTTGGAGCAAAAATTGCGACCTGGGCAGTTGTCGTGCTGATGAGCTGCGATGCGGTGATTTCAGCAGGCGCCATGGTACGCTATGTGGAACGGCAGGACAGCGCGGCGGTGCAGGAGAGCAGTGCGGACACAGGGAATGCCGCGGGCACGGAAAACACCACAGGAACCGTGCGGGCGGAAAAGAAGAGCGTGATCGACACATTCTTTGACATCAATTACCCTGACGAGCGGATTGAGAAGGTGTGGCCGAACATGAAAGTGGAGGTTATCAACACAACAGTTAAATATAAATTATAAAATCATATAAGTAGATGTTAAGTTTTGCAAGATATTAGAGCGGAATATTATTGAAAGGAATTGATACTTTGAGTAAATATTATTCTATACATGAATTTTCAAAAATGATAGGCGTATCTGCTCAGACATTACGAAATTAGGATGCCAATGGAAAACTTCATCCGCATCATACTATAATAGTAAGTGGCTATAGATATTATTCTGATGAGCAACTCAACTAGGTAATAAATGTAAAGCCTAAAAACCGCATTACAATTGGATATTGTTGCAACTGATCCGAAAATTGATACAGGAGGAAACAGATGGTAAAAGCCATAAAAGTAATGTTGATACCAAACAACGTACAGAAAACTAAGCTGTTTCAGTACGCAGGTGCTTCAAGATTTGCTTATAACTGGGCTTTGGCCAGGGAAAAAGAAAATTATGAAAAAGGCGGCAAATTCATTTCAGATTCAGAACTCAGAAAAGAATTTACAAGGCTTAGACATTCTGATGAATACGCATGGTTATTGAATATTTCGAATAATGTAACCAAGCAGGCAATTAAAGATGCCTGTACTGCGTATCAGAACTTTTTCAAGGGTTTGCAAAAATTCCCAAGATTCAAGTCCAGAAAGAGATCCATGCCGAAGTTCTATCAGGACAACGTTAAGATACAATTCAGTAATACCCACGTTAAATTTGAAGGCTTTTCTTCCAGCAGAAAAGCAAATAAGCAAAAAAGGAATTGGGTAAGACTTGCAGAACATGGACGTATTCCGACAGATGTTAAATATAGGAATCCGAGAATATCCTTTGACGGGTTGAACTGGTGGATCAGTGTATGTGTGGAATTTCCTGATAGCAAGGAAACGTTGAATGAGGATGGAGTCGGCATAGACTTAGGGATCAAAGACTTAGCTGTCTGCTCTGATGCTGTTAAGTATAAGAACATCAATAAGAGTCAGAAAGTAAAGAAATTAGAAAAACAAAAACGCAGATTACAGCGTAGTATCTCTCGTTCTTACGAGAAAAATAGGAAAGGGGAAAGTTACTGTAAAACAAATAATGTAATCAAAAAGGAAAAACTTTTATTAAAACGAAATCACAGATTAACAAACATTCGTAAAAACTATTTGAATCAGACCATATCGGAGATCGTAAATCGAAAGCCAAGATTTATATGTATTGAAGATCTGAATGTCAGAGGAATGATGAAAAATAGACATTTATCCAAAGCAGTTCAGGAACAGGGATTTTTTTTGTTTAGAAAACAGCTTGAATATAAATGCAGTGATAAAGGGGTCCAGCTTATTGTGGCGGATCGGTTTTATCCATCCTCAAAGCTTTGCAGCTGTTGTGGAAACATCAAAAAAGATTTGAAATTATCTGACAGAGTTTATAGATGTGAGTGTGGGAATATGATTGACAGAGATTTCCAGGCATCTATAAATCTCAAGACTTATGGAGAACAATTTGCAGGCTGACACTGAAACGTTAATGCAAATATGTACGGATACGTTAGTCCGGAATTTACGCCTATGGAGAGTACAAGAACTTGTGAGTAGATAGATATTTATATCATCAAAAGCATACTCGTTGAAGTAGGAATGAAACATAGAAGTTTATAACTTTTTATAAGTTTTCAGTAACGGTACAATAAGGGGACATGGATCTTTTCGATTATATGAGACAGACCAATCAGGAAAAGGAAGCGCCGCTGGCGGCAAGGCTGCGGCCCCGGACGCTGGATGAGGTAGTCGGACAGCAGCACATTATCGGAAAGGACAAGCTTTTGTACCGTGCGATTCAGGCGGACAAGCTTTCCTCCATCATTTTTTACGGACCGCCCGGAACGGGCAAAACGACCCTTGCGAGGGTGATCGCGAATACGACCAGTGCGGAGTTTATGCAGATCAATGCGACTGTGGCAGGCAAAAAGGATATGGAAGAGGTTGTGGCTAAGGCAAAGGACAACCGTGGAATGTTTGGCAAAAAAACGATACTGTTTATTGATGAGATCCATCGGTTTAACAAGAGTCAGCAGGACTATCTGCTTCCCTTTGTGGAGGATGGAACCCTGATCCTGATCGGTGCGACGACGGAAAATCCGTATTTTGAGGTAAACGGAGCGCTGCTGTCCCGTTCGGTTATTTTTGAGCTCAAGCCGCTTTCAAAGGAGGATATCGAAGAACTGATCCGACGGGCAGTCTATGATCAGAGAGGAATGGGTGCCTATCAGGCACAGATAGAGCCGGATGCGCTGGAGTTTCTGGCGGATATTGCAGGCGGAGATGCACGTGCGGCATTGAATGCAGTAGAGCTTGGCGTAATGACGACACAGCGCTCAGAGGATGGAAAAATCCATCTGACCCTGGAGGTTGCCCAGGAATGTATTCAAAAACGTGCAGTAAAATACGACAAAACAGGCGATAATCATTACGATACGATTTCGGCATTTATCAAGAGTATGCGGGGCTCCGATCCAGATGCGGCGGTTTATTATCTGGCGCGGATGCTGTATGCCGGGGAAAGCGTGACATTTATCGCCCGCAGGATGATGATCTGTGCGTCGGAGGATGTTGGCAATGCAGATCCGACAGCGCTGCAGGTAGCGGTTTCTGCATCCCTGGCAGCAGAGCGGGTGGGCATGCCGGAGGCGCAGATTATTCTGGCACAGGCGGCGGCCTACATTGCATGCGCGCCGAAAAGCAACGCAGCGGTCAACGCCATTGCGTCTGCAATGAAGACGGTGGAAGAAACCGGAAATCTGGCGATTCCGGTGCATTTGCAGGATGCCCATTATAAAGGAGCAGCAAAATTGGGACACGGAAAAGATTATAAATATGCACACGATTATCCAAACCACTATGTCAGACAGCAGTATTTACCTTATGAGCTGTCCGGAAGAGAGTTTTATCAGCCCGGTGGGATGGGATATGAAGTAAAAATCAAAGAGCACATGCAGCGGATACGCAGGGAAGCGGCTAAGACAGAGCAAAAGCCGCAGGATGGAGCAGAGCAATGAAACAGATACCAAAGCGGGTCATGATCGTGTCCTTTGATGCGGTCGGAGCAAAGGATTTGGAATATTTACAGACCCTGCCGAATTTTCGGCGTTTTTTTGAACAGGCAGCGCTGTGCAGCCATGTAAACAGTGTGTGTCCGTCCCTGACCTATCCGGCCCATACATCCATTGTGACAGGGCGGATGCCGAAAAATCACGGGATTGTGAACAACACAAAAATCCAGCCCAACCGGAAGGATCCGGACTGGCTTTATCATCGCAAATGGATCCGCAGCACGACGCTTTATGACGAAGCGAAGAAAAAGGGAATGACGACGGCCGGGCTTTTGTGGCCTGTTGCGGCAGGCAGCAGGATGGACTACTATGTGCCGGAGATTATGGTGACACGCAAATGGCAAAATCAGATCCTGATGAATGCGACGAACGGTCCGTTGTTTTATCAGCTGGATCTGAACAAACGCTTCGGACATTTACGAAACGGAATCGCACAGCCCCAACTGGACAATTTTATTCAGGCATGCGCGCTGGATACGATCTACAAATACAATCCGCAGCTGTTTTTGCTGCATCTGACGGATGTGGATACGAACAGACATCTCTATGGCGTGGAGAGTAAGGAGGCAAAAGAAGCTCTTAAGCGCCACGATAAGCGTCTGGGCGAGATTGTAAGGGCACTGGAGGAAACCGGAGAGATGGAAAGCACGACGGTCGTGCTTCTGGGGGATCATTATCAGAAGGATGTGGACAAGGTTGCCTTTGTCAATCATGCACTGTGGAAAGCCGGCTTGCTGACGGTCCGCAACGGCAAGATCAAAAGCTGGAAGGCCTATGCAAAAAACTGCGACGGAAGCTGCTATATCTATCTGCATCCGTCTGTAGAAAACAATGCAGAAGTGCAAAAGCGTACAAGAAAAGTGCTGGAGACGCTGAAAGGACGGGAGGATTTTGGAATCGAAAGGATTCTGACCCGGGAAGAGGCAGCAAACATGGGCGCAGACGAAAACTGCTTTCTGATGCTGGAAGCAAAGGAAGGATGGTTTTTTCTGGACGAATGGGAACAGCTGACGGCAGCAGAAAAAGACTGCGCACATGGCATGAAGGGAACCCACGGGTATCTGCCGGGTGAGGCAGACTATCAGACCTTTTTTGCAATGGCGGGATGCAGTGTAAGAGCTGGTGCCCGGATAGAAAAAAATATCGCGCTCTGGGATGAGGGCGCGACATTGGCAGCACTTTTGGAGTTAGACCTCGGAAAAACAGATGGCAGTGTGATCCGGGAGATGCTGCAATAACATACTTTAAAACAGGGCGGTTGTCAGATACTGATAAATCTCCCTGTTATTTTTTTGCCAGTTTTCGCAAATGGAAATTGCGAGCTCTTCTGTAGGAACCGTAAGACGGATGGTCACCAGGTTGACGTCCTTGTCCACTGCAGTCAGCTCTGTTTCGAATTCCCCGTTGACAGCCTTATAGTAGTTGCTCTGGATCGAAGATTCGTTGCGCATTTCCAGTTCATTTTTTTTCAGATATTCGCCGATGTCTGCCTTGATCGCGTCACTGATGCGGTTCTCAAAATAGGAAAGGGTATTGCGGCCCTCCTCTGTGATCTGCAGATGGGTGCGGTTGACCAGTGTTTTGGCAGTGATCAGCCCGGCCTGTGCCAGCTCATTGATAACCTGCTGCAGTGTCAGATAATTGGTGTATTCTTTTTCCAGAATGAGATCGCTGACCTGCGCCATTGTAAGTGGAAAGGATACCTTGTTGAGCAGATAAAGAACGATCAGTTTATAGAGTGTAAGAGGTTCCTGGTTCATAATTATCCTCATTTCTGCGCACGTTTTTTGCGCATGTCGAGTTTGTGTCAAGTGTGTGCAGACACAAATCTCGAGATTGAAAAATTTTATTTTTCAATCTTATCCCCTTGTCTGAGATTTCGTTGTTTCATAAGGGCATGCAGCCTATTTAAGACGTTTCGTTTCGAAAGACTCCACTGGGGCGCGATTAGAAGCTTGCGAGGACCGTCTCCGGTGATTCGGTGGAGGCAGATATCCGGAGAAAGTGCAGCGATACAGCTTATCAGCAGATCGAGATATTCTTCCTGTGTCAGTACAGGAAGCTTTCCGGATTCATAAAGAAGGGCAAGATCTGTTCCCTTTAAAATATGGAGAAGCTGCAGCTTGACCCCAAAGGGATGCACCTGATTGACGGCACGGATGCTTTCCAGCAGGTCAAGCCGGGTTTCCCCGGGGAGTCCGAGGATCAGATGGACGATAAAGGGAAGCCTTCTGGCATGGAGCTTTGCTGCAGCATCATAAAATACGGAGGTCGGATACCCCCGGCGGATCCTTGCTGCAGTGTGGTCATGAATGGACTGCAGACCAAGCTCGATCCAGATAAACCGGTCAGGATACAGTAACCGGAGGCGGTCAAGTCCCTCCAGAATGATATCGGAAAGGCAATCCGGGCGTGTCGCAATGGAAATTCCTGCGACCTCCGGAGAGGAAAGTGCTTCTTCATAACAGGAAAGCAGTCTGTCCGGGTCGCCATAAGTGTTGGTATATGCCTGAAAATAGGCAATCAGAGACGGCTTGCCGGGTTCCGGTGTCCATTTGGAGGACAGAAGTGCCTTGGCCTGATTTAACTGATCTGTTACAGAAAGCTGCCGGGAAGCAGCAAAATCGCCGCTTCCGCCTGCAGAGCAGAAAATGCAGCCTCTTGTATCGAGGGTGCCATCCCGGTTGGGACAGGTACAGCCGATATCCAGTGCAGCCTTGTAAAGCTTCCGTCCGTATGTATTTTTACACCAGGCGTCCAGCGAATAGTAGGGCTTCTGGTGCCAGAGATCAGCGGATGTTTTTCTTGACTGCATCTGCAACAACGTCCGCAACTCTGGGATCGAATGCCTCTGGCATGATATTGTTTTCGTTTAAGTCTTCGTCAGAAACGAGGGCTGCGATGGCATTAGCGGCAGCCAGTTTCATTTTATCGGTGATCTGTTTTGCATGTCCTTCCAGAGCACCGCGGAAGATGCCGGGGAATGCGACAACGTTGTTTACCTGGTTCGGGAAATCGCTGCGTCCGGTGCCGACAACGCGTGCCCCTGCTTTTTTTGCGAGATCAGGCATGATCTCAGGAACGGGGTTAGCCATTGCAAACAGAATAGCATCGGAATTCATGGAAGCCACCATCTCTTCCGTCACAATGCCCGGAGCGGAAACACCGACGAAAATATCAGCACCCTTTAAAGCATCTGCAAGGGAACCGGTTTCGTGAGCCAGATTGGTGCGTTTTACCATCTTTTCCTGCATCCAGTTTAAGCCCTCTGCGCCATCGCAGAGGATGCCGGATTTATCGCACATAATGATATTGGAAAAGCCGTAGGTCAGCAGCAGGCGGGTGATGGCAACTCCTGCGCTTCCTGCGCCGTTTACAACAACGCGGCAGTCTTCCTTTTTCTTACCGACTACCTTTAAGGCATTGATGATGCCGGCGAGTACAACAATAGCAGTTCCGTGCTGGTCATCGTGGAAAACAGGAATATCCAGAGTCTCTTTCAAGCGCTCTTCGATTTCGAAGCAGCGGGGTGCACTGATATCCTCCAGGTTGATGCCGCCAAAAGCGGGAGCAAGCCAGGTAACGGCTTTGATAATCTCTTCCGTGTCCTGAGTATCCAGGCAGATGGGAACTGCGTTGACACCGCCGAATTCTTTAAATAAGACAGCCTTGCCTTCCATAACGGGCATAGCAGCTTTCGGACCGATATTGCCGAGTCCCAGTACGGCGGAACCATCGGAAACAACAGCTACAGTGTTTGCTTTCATCGTATAGGTGTAAGCGGCAGCCGGGTCTTTTGCAATGACCTTACAAGGCTCCGCAACGCCGGGAGTATAGATAAGTGCAAGGTCTTCACGGGTGCGGACGGGTGTTTTGGAAACGGTTTCAAGCTTTCCCTGCAGCTTCTCATGCAGTTCCAGCGCTTTCTCCTGATTTGTCATTTGATTTGCCTGCTTTCTTTTTTTATATGGAATGATGATGTCGGGGCATACGCGTCATTCGTAGCTCTCTGTATATCATCATATCTGATTTATTTGAGTGAATCAAGGAAAAAATCTTCCTATTCTGTTTTGAGTGTGGTACAATGAGCGAAACAGAAGGAGACCTTTGACTTGTGTCTCCGATGTGTAATAAAATTCACTAAAATGACAGGCACTTTTGATTTCTGACAAAAGACCGCTGTTTCCCGGATCGGGATGTTCTGGCGCATTTCAAAAAGATCGTTTCATGTAGAATTCCGTATGAAAATAGGGACGAATCACGATGGCAGTAAAAGGAGTAAAGATTGAAAAATAAAATTTTTCAATCGCGAGATTTGTGTCTGCGCGCACTTGACACAAACTCGACATGCGCAAAAAGCGTGCGCAGAAATGAGAGGAAAAAATGATGAGAGAAAAATATGAATCTCTGGCAGTGCATGATCTGAAGGAGATTGCAAAAGCAAGGGGGATAAAAGGACTTTCTACAATGAAAAAGGCGGAAGTCATTGATGCGATGCTGAGGTTGGATGCCCAGGAGACCGCAGAAATCAAAACAGAACGCAGCGTCCCGGAGAACCGCCCGGCAGAGCGCAAGGATGCCCCGGAGAGGGACGCGGCAGAGCGCAAGGATGCTCCGAAGAGGGACGCGGCAGAGCGCAAGGATGCCCCGGAGAAGGGCGCGGCAGAGCGGGAGGATGCTCCAAAGAGGGATGCGGCAGAGCGCAAGGATATCCCGGAGAAGGGCGCAGTGGAAAAGCAGGATACTCATGACAGTGGGACGGAACCGGAGAGCAGAGCAGGGGATCGGGAGGAAAGGCGGCAGCAGAGAACAGGAAAGCGCTTCATCAGCAATGGTTCTTATCATAATGGACGGACAGGAAGCCGTGACAACAATGGTGTGCGGGAAAATACTGCAGCTGCAGCGCCCCGTACTGCTGCGCCTGTGGCAGAAGAGGCACAGAACCGTGTGAGCGCGCCTGCACCTCGTTATAATGAGCGCTACAACAGTCCGTATAATCGTGGAACTGCACCGATCCAGAGTCCAGAGGACGACAAGTTCCCGACAGAGCTGGACAGCGGCATCACGGTAAGGGGTATCCTGGAGGTCATGGCTGAGGGCTATGGCTTTATCCGCTCAGATAATTATATGCCGGGAGAAAATGATATTTACGTGGCACCCAGCCAGATTCGTCGGTTCAATTTGCGGACAGGCGATATTTTAGAGGGAAATACCAGAGTGCGGACACAGAATGAAAAATTCTCCGCCCTGCTTTATGTCAAGACCATCAATGGCTATACCACAGAGGAAGCATCCAGACGAAGCAACTTTGAAGATATGACACCGATCTTTCCGAACAGCAGACTGAAAATGGAACGGTACGGCTGCCCGGTGGCGATGCGGGTCATGGATTTGTTAAGCCCCATTGGGAAAGGACAGAGAGGCATGATCGTGTCCCCGCCGAAGGCTGGTAAGACAACCTTATTAAAAGAAGTGGCCATGTCGGTAAAGAAAAATTATCCGAACTTGCATCTGATCATTCTCCTGATCGATGAACGTCCGGAGGAGGTAACGGACATGAAGGAGACGGTGGCAGGGCCGAACGTTGAAGTGATCTATTCCACGTTTGACGAATTACCGGAACATCATAAACGAGTTTCCGAAATGGTTATTGAGCGTGCAAAGCGCCTGGTCGAGCATAAGCAAGACGTTATGATCCTGTTAGACAGTATTACCCGCCTGACCCGTGCCTACAACCTGGTGGTTCCGCCCAGCGGACGTACCCTGTCCGGTGGTATTGACCCGGCGGCATTACACATGCCGAAGCGCTTTTTTGGTGCAGCCCGCAATATGCGCGAGGGCGGAAGCCTGACGATTCTGGCCACTGCACTGGTGGACACCGGATCCAGGATGGACGATGTCATTTACGAGGAATTTAAAGGAACCGGTAATATGGAAGTTGTGCTGGATCGAAAGCTGTCTGAACGCAGAATTTTCCCTGCCATCGACATCCCCAAAACCAGCACGAGAAGAGAAGATCTGCTGCTGAGTGCAGAAGAGATGGAAGCGATCAACGTGGTGCGCCGCGCGCTGAATGGTATGAAATCCGATGAAGCTGTGGATAAGGTGCTGGATCTGTTTGCAAAGACGAAAACCAATATAGAGTTTGTGCAGACGGTGAGAAAGATGAGATACCTGTAAAAATACGGCCCATGCAATAAAATACGAAAGAAGGAGCGATCGGGAACTGCCGGCCGCTCCTTTTTGATTTCATAAGGAAATGCGTCCTATGAAATCAAAACGCTCTACGAGGATGCGCACCGGAGGTTCTTCCTTTTCCGGGAAATCAAAAAAATACTTGCATAGGGCAAAAGTTTATGCTATATATAGTTGCATAAAATATACAACGAAAGGAAAGCGAACGATGAAGCTGCAGGAAACCCTGGAACATCTGAATTTTTCAAGGCTGGAAGCACAGATTTATATGGCATTGATCGGTTCTGAGCCCATGTCTGCCTATCAGCTGGCCAAAAAAATCGCAATTGCGCGCCCTTCTATTTACAATGCGCTGGAGCACATGCTGGATAAGGGGATGGTGGAGCTGGTTCCGGATCAGACAGCACTGTATACCGCCCAGGAGCCGGAGGTGCTTTTGGGGCGGATGCAGGCGGAAATGACAGCAAACCTTTCTCTCGCCAGGAAACAGCTGGAAGAATATGAGACGGCGAAGCAGCCGGAGGTGCATTTCGTATTCCGGGGCTTTGAAACGGCGATAGCAAGGGCAGGGAAGCTTCTGGAGGATGCCCGGGAGGAGGTTTATCTGAATGCGGATTTTGATCTTTCCTGTTTTGCAGAGACCTTCCATCGGCTAAAGAAAAAAGGCGTGCGGATCGTTGCGTTTTCCTTTGATGATCTTGGACTGAACCGGGAGGATGTGGAGTTTTATACCCACGGAGGAATGCTGACAGCACATCAGCCCTCCCGTCTGATGCTTGTGACAGACAGGCAGATGACGCTGACAGCGGACTGCGGTGCATTTGCCAACTGGAGCGGTACGGTCAGCAACAATGGGCTGATGGTGAAAATTTTGTTGGAGCATATTCAACACGATATCACTTTACTGCAGCTGCAGGAAAAGTATGGACTGGAAATGCATTGAAATGAGATCGGCTGCAGTTTAAAAGGATGCAGCCTGGAAAAAGGAGGTCTGAACATGATTCATTTAGAAGCGGTTTATCATAGAGCGTCACAGCAGTTTTGCTATGCATTGAATGAGGAAATTTTGATGGTAGGGCTGCAGACCGGAGAAGAAGTGGAACAGGTTTGGATTCATTATGGCGACCCGTTTTCTACCGGTATTCTGGGCGGAAACGAGGCTTGGGAAGGCAGTCGGGAGGAGATCGTGACAAAAATGCGTCTGCCCCAGCACCTCTGGTGGGAAATTCCCGTGCAGCCTCCCTATAAACGGTGCCGGTATTTCTTTGAGCTGCAGGCAGGAGCAGAACGGGTCTTTTGTTTTGAGGATGGCTTTCATTCGCCGGAGGATGTGAAAAACGGACAGCTGGGACAGTGCTTTACGTTTCCGTGGATGAATCCGGTGGATATCAACGTGACGCCAAAGTGGGTGCGGGAGACGGTCTGGTATCAGATTTTTCCGGAGCGCTTTTGCAACGGCAACAAAGAAAATGATCCGGACTGGGTAAAGCCCTGGGGATACCATACCGTAAGTAATCTCGATTTTTACGGCGGCGATCTGGATGGAATTCGTCAGAAGCTTCCTTATTTACAGGAGCTTGGTATTACCGGACTGTATCTGACGCCGGTGTTTGAATCTCCCTCAAGTCATAAATATGATACGACAGATTACCGGAAGATCGATCCGGGCTTCGGAGATGAAAAGACTATGAAGCTGCTCGTTAAGGAGGCCCATGACAGAGGCATCCGCGTGATGTTGGACGGTGTATTCAACCATTGCGGCAGTAACTTTTTACCGTGGCGGGATGTGATGGAAAAGGGGCCCAAGTCCCCCTATTATGACTGGTTTATGATCAATCGCTGGCCCTGTCGGGAGCAGGAGGGCAGCACCCGGGATGGACGCTATTATTCCTTTGCCTTTGCGGAGCGGATGCCAAAGCTCAATACGAGTGAAAAAAAGGTGCGGGACTATTTTTTGGATACCGTTCGTTATTGGATTGAGACATTTGACATTGATGGACTTCGGTTAGATGTTGCAAACGAAATTTCCCATCTGTTCTGCCGTGAGCTGCGGCAGATGACAAAGCAGTTAAAACCGGATTTTTATCTGCTGGGGGAAATCTGGCATGACGCAATGCCGTGGCTTGGCGGGGACGAATTCGACGCCGTTATGAACTATCCCTTTGCTGCAGCCATCCGGGAGTTTTGGTATCAGCCGGAAAAGACGAAATCGGATTTGGAAGAGGCGATTCATGAAAATCTGGTGCGTTATATGCGTCAGACGACAGAGGTTTTGTTTAACCTTCTGGATTCCCATGATACAGATCGGCTGATCCATCAGACAGGCGGAAATCAGGATCTGTTTTTCCAGCAGCTTGCAATGCTCTTTACAATGCCCGGAAGTCCCTGTATCTATTATGGAACAGAAATCGCGATAGAGGGCGGTGCTGATCCGGATTGCAGACGCTGTATGCCCTGGGATCAGATTGCACAGGGAAATTATGCAGAGGTCACAGAGCAGGTAAAGCAGCTGATTGCCCTTCGAAAAGAGCCTGCGGCCCGCAGCATGGAAATCACATTTGAAAATAATAACAGCGCTGACCGGGTGGTGGAATATGTCAAAACCGGGGCAGAGGGCAGCAGGCTCCGGGTTGTATTAAACGCATCCGGAAAAGAGACCGATGTGGAGACAGAGGGCAGCGTGCTGTTTGCAAGAGGTTATGAGAATGGGGTGCTGCGCGCAGGCGGCGCATTGGTGGAACGGCTGTAAAACAAGGATTTCTGGTCAAACCGCAGCGAAAGAGGACAAAAATTTCACCAAAACTTTACCGGCATGTATATTGACAGAAGACTTTGCATATGATAACCTTACTGCTAAACAAAATTCCCTGTGAGGGAGTAGCGAGCGCAGCAAGTGCAGCTGCCGGGATGGAACAGAGCCGGCGGATCGCCTTTGCATCAGCGTAACAAGTCAACAACCCCGATCCTATGCCGATCTGGCTTGTTTTAAATTGCGAGACTCAGATACTGTTTTCTTTTTGAAAAGCAGTATTTGGGTCTTTTGTGATTCAAAAACACCATCGGGAGGAAAAAGAATGAAGTATTATTGTGAAGACTCACAACAGGTACTGCAGGAGCTTAACAGCCAAAAAAGCGGCCTGACAGAAAAAGAAGCGGCAGAGCGGCTTTTGCAGAACGGGGCGAACGAGTTAAAGGCGGCGAAGGGAAAATCCCTGCTGCGCCGGTTTGCAGAACAGGTGGCAGATCCGATGATTGTGATCCTGCTGGCGGCAGCGGCCATCAGCGGTGTACTTGCAGTTCTGGAAAATGACAGCTTTGCGGATGTCATTATTATTCTGGCAGTGGTGCTGATCAATGCCGTGCTGGGTGTGTATCAGGAAAGCAAGGCGGAAAAGGCCATCGAAGCGTTGCAGGACATGGCAGCAGCCACCTCGAAGGTTGTGCGGGACGGGAAAATGTCCTCGATTTTGAGCAAAGACCTTGTGGTGGGAGATATCATCTGTCTGGAAGCAGGGGATGCGGTTCCTGCGGATGCAAGAATTCTGGAAAGCGCAAGCCTGAAGGCAGAGGAAGCTGCATTGACGGGAGAATCCGTTCCGGTCACGAAGCTGATCGATCAGCTTTTTTTAGCAGACGGGGAACAGGATGTGCCCCTGGGCGACCGTAAAAATATGGTTTATATGGGAAGCACGATCGTATATGGACGTGCTGTGGCAGTCGTGACGGCCACCGGTATGGATACGGAAATGGGAAAAATTGCGGATGCTCTGTCTCAGGCACAGGAAGGACAGACACCGCTGCAGAGAAAACTGACACAGCTTTCGAAGGTGTTGACAAAGCTGGTGATCGGAATCTGTGTACTGGTTTTTGCAATTCAGATGATCCGGGCAGGCAGCCTGAATTTTGAGGTTGCGCTGAACTCCTTTATGATTGCGGTTTCCCTTGCAGTGGCGGCGATCCCGGAAGGACTTGCGGCAGTTGTGACAGTGGTACTTTCCATCGGTGTAACGAACATGTCAAAACGAAACGCGATCATCCGCCGGCTGACTGCAGTGGAAACTCTTGGCTGTGCTCAGGTGATCTGCTCGGATAAGACCGGAACGCTGACGCAGAATCAGATGACAGTTGTAGATTCCTTCGGAGTAAAGGAGCAGGAGCTTTCGGCAGCAATGGCACTGTGCAGTGACGCAGAGCTGGATGCAGACGGCAGTGTGACAGGTGAACCGACGGAGGCTGCCCTGGTTGCCTGGGCGAGCCGGATCGGGCAGGATAAGAATCTTTTAAAACAGAGTATGCCTCGTGTGCTGGAGGCTCCCTTTGATTCCGGACGAAAAATGATGTCCACGGTTCATAAACGCAAGGACGATTATATTCAGTTTACAAAAGGAGCGCCGGATGTGGTTCTCACCCGTTGTGGGTTTTATCTGGAGGATGGACAGCTTCTGCCCATGACAGAAGAATATCGGAAAAAGGTTTTGCAGGCAAATAAGTCCATGGCAGATCGGGCACTGCGTGTGCTGGCATGCGGACAGAGAGTCTGGACGAAAAAACCGGAAAGCGAGGATGCGGATCTGCTGGAGCAGGAGCTTTGCTTTTTGGGACTGTGCGGTATGATCGATCCGGTGCGTCCGGAGGTAAAGGCAGCAATTGACGAATGTCGGGAAGCGGGTATTCGACCGGTTATGATCACGGGCGATCATGTGGATACGGCAGCAGCGATTGCAAAAGAGCTTGGTATTTTACAGGATGGCAGCCTGGCAGTGACCGGAGCAGAGCTGGAAAAAATGGACGATGCAGAATTTGCAGAAAAGTTCCGGAACATCAGCGTTTATGCCCGCGTACAGCCAGAGCACAAGACCCGTATCGTAAACGCCTGGAGAAATGCCGGTTATGTGACGGCAATGACCGGTGACGGCGTTAACGACGCGCCCTCCATCAAGGCTGCGGACATCGGCATCGGAATGGGCATCACAGGAACGGACGTTACCAAAAATGTGGCAGATATGGTGCTGGCGGACGATAATTTTGCAACGATTGTCGGCGCGGTGGAAGAGGGCCGCAGAATCTATGACAACATCCGGAAGGCAATCCAGTTTCTGTTAGGCTCCAATATGAGTGAAGTGCTGAGTATTTTCTTTGCGACACTTCTGGGCTTTACGATTCTGCAGCCGGTGCATCTTTTGTGGATCAATCTTGTAACGGACTGCTTCCCGGCGCTTGCGCTGGGTACGGAAAAGGCAGAGCCGAACATTATGAAGCGCAAACCCAGAGATGCGAAGGCCGGGATTTTTGCAGATGGAATGGGCTTTGATATTGCTTATCAGGGATTTTTGGTAACAGCACTTGTCATGGTTTCCTATTTTATCGGACATTTCATGGAAACCGGAGAATGGACCATCACAAACAGCGCCCATGGTACTACGATGGCGTTTGTCACAATGTCAATGGCGGAAATTTTCCACAGCATGAATATGCGTTCCCAGAGAGGAAGTATTTTCAAGCTTGGCTCGAGAAACTGGCTTCTGCTTGGAGCAGCAGTGGTTTCCCTGCTTGCAACCACTGCAGTGTGTGAGATCCCGCTGCTTGCCGGAGCATTCGGCTTTACGAGCGTGGAACCGGCAGAATACCTTGTCGCGCTGTTATTGAGCGTGCTGGTAATTCCCATCGTGGAGCTTGTAAAGTGGATCCAGCGGCGCAGTACGAGATAACTGTAACGTAAACTTCAGAGTCAACAGATGCGAATCTACGCAACTGTTGACTCTGTGCTTTTTACGGGATATAATTGGAAAGAGCTGCAGCTGTTGAAATCAACAGACTGCAGGTTTATCAGGATGCGGCAGGCTTCAGACAGTGCTGCGGTATCCTAAGAGAAGCAAGAGGGTGATTGAACAGCTGAATAAGACTTATAAAAGTATATAAATTATTATTGAGTTTTATAAGTTATTAGTATGGAATAATATTGAAAAGAGGTGATACTTTGAGTAAATATTATTCTATACATGAATTTTCAAAAATTATAGGTGTATCAGCACAGACATTACGAAATTGGGATTCTAATGGAAAACTTCATCCGCATCATACTACAACAAGTGGTTATAGGTATTATTCCGATGAACAGCTCAACCAGGTAATGAATGTAAAGCCTAAAAACCGCATTATCATTGGCTATTGTCGTGTTTCAAGCCACAAACAAAAAGATGATTTAGAACGACAGATTGATAATGTAAAAACATATCTTACAGCAAAAGGACAACCATTTGAGATAATAAGTGATATTGGTTCAGGTATAAACTATAAGAAAAAAGGGCTCCAAGAACTAATAAAGCGTATATCTCAGAACCAAGTCGAAAAGGTTGTTATTTTGTATAAAGACAGACTTTTACGTTTTGGTTTTGAACTGGTGGAATATATAGCTTCATTATACAACTGTGAGATTGAGATTATTGACAATACTGAAGAATCTGAGCAACAAGAACTCGTTGAAGA
>ERZ780144.1195-NODE-1195-length-29654-cov-3.428460_pt1 | contig 29654 bp, 29 predicted proteins | sample MGYA00511380_ERZ780144 | MGnify/ENA primary metagenome ERZ780144 (study PRJEB29588, sample SAMEA1965858) | human gut metagenome | biome: human gut; feature: human-associated habitat; material: faeces | place: Denmark | collected 2008/2010 ... | reverse complement strand
CAGACGCAGACAAGAAAAACGAGTTTGACATTGAACGATTTTTGAACCGCAGACCGGCGGTTGTAAAGGAAAATGAACAATTCGACCTTTACAATGTAGATGTGCCGGACGAAGAAAAAAAGACAGATTAAAATTTAGGAGGATTTTATTTATGCAATTTCAGTTCAGGGACATGGGTCATATAGTGTTGACGACAGCTACGAATCAAAAATCAAAGTTACAGGTTTAGATGACGAAAGCTTAACAAAGGAATATGAATATTATGCCGACCAGACCAGGGAAATGGATAAGTTTATAGGAAGTCTTGTTAAGGCTTTAAAGAAACGTAAAGAGGAAACCATACTTGTTATGTACGGAGACCATTTACCGTCTCTTGGTATAACTGCCGAAAATCTAAAGAATAAGAACGTATATCAGACTCAGTATGTTATTTGGAGTAATTTTGACAATGATTATTACAAAAACAAAAAGGTTAAGGCTTATCAGTTAGAGTCAAGAATTTTAAAGCCGCTTAAGATGACAGCCGGAGTTATTAATAACTATACACAGTTCCATAGAAAGGACAGTGATTATAAGGAGAACCTTAAAAATTTGGCATATGATATGCTTTATGGTGATAATTATGCCAGTGGCGAGGAAAATCCTTATGTTGCAACAGATTTGCAACTAGGAATACATCCGGCAAGGTTAACAAACATACAGCAGGTATATGAAGATGATGTTATAGACGGATTTTTCTATGGTGAAAATTTTAATACTTACAGTAAGGTTTACATTAACGATGAAGAAATGGAAACAGACTTTATTGATAACAATACGTTAATGGTAAGAGACTGTAACATTAAATATGGCGACAAAGTAGTTGTATGTCAGCAGGACGCAGATGGAGTAATTTTAACTCAAACAGATGAGTTTACTTATAGTGAAGATGAAATTAAACCACCTAATTATACGCCACCTGAAACAAAAAAGGCGAAAGCAACTAAAAAGTCAAAGAAATCTAAAAAGTCAAAGAAGAATAAGGAAGCAGAAACAACTTCTAAATAAAAGAATTTTAAACTTAAAAAATATGAATATATATGTTTTTTCTCCATTACAATATAATAAATGTAGTGGAGTTTTTTTGTTATGAAAAAAATGATAGCAATAGTAATGGTAATTGTAATAATATCGCAGGTTCCTGTTTTTGGCGAAGAAAGTCATGAACTTAATATTGATTCAAAATCATGCGTATTAATGGAAAGCAGTACAGGAATGGTTTTGTATGAAAACAATCAGAATGAAAAACTTAGTCCTGCAAGCATAACCAAAATAATGACTTTGGTACTTATTTTTGATGCAATGCATAGTGGAAAAATAAAGCTTACGGATGTGGCAACAACAAGTGCTTATGCCAAAAGTATGGGAGGCTCTCAGGTTTTTCTGGAAGAGGGAGAAACCCAGACTGTGGAAACACTTATAAAGTGTATTATTATTGCTTCCGGAAATGATGCTTCTGTTGTAATGGCAGAAATGATTGCAGGTTCGGAAGAAGCATTTGTTAAGAAAATGAATGAAAGGGCAAAAAGTCTTGGAATGAACAACACTCATTTTATTGACTGCTGCGGGCTTACGGATTCTGATGACCATTATACAACTGCATATGATCTGTACCTTATTTTTAATGAGGCTTTAAAATATCCGGAATTCCGTACTGTAACAGGTTCCACTGCTTATACTGCCAATTATACCAATGGAGCAGGACAAAGCGTTTCAAAGACCTGGAGAGGCGGAAACTGGTATCTTACAGGAGAGCAGGAGACGCCAGATGGCCTTACTGTATTTTCCGGAAAGACCGGTACTACCAAAGCAGCCGGATATTGTCTGATCATGGCTGAAAAAGACGATTCTGACAGAGAATTTATATCTGTTGTACTAAAATCTGACAGCCGACCCCATTTATATGACAATATGACAAATATAATTTCTAAAATTGTCAAATAGTGATTGCGTTTTGCATGAATTTATACTATAATCAAGATAATCTCAATTGATTTTTTATACAACATATATAACTCAAGGAGGAGATCGCTATGGTTCAGATTATTGCAGGAAAAAAGGGTAAAGGCAAAACAAAACATCTGTTAGATATGGCTAATGCAGCTATTAAAGGGGCTAACGGAACAGTCGTATATCTTGATAAGAGTGCTCAGCACATGTATGAGCTGAACAACCGTATCCGTCTTATCAATGTAAATGAATTTCCAGTTGCATCCGCTGAAGGATTTTTAGGATTTATCTGTGGAATTATTTCCCAGGATCATGACCTTGAAACCATGTACCTGGACAGCTTCTTAAAACTGTCCGCACTGGAGGGTGCAGATATCACCGAAACCTATGAGACTTTGAAAAAAATCAGTGATAAATATCATGTAACCTTTGTTCTGAGCATCTCTATGGATGCAGATGAGCTTCCAGAGTGCGCGAAAGGTGATGTAATTATTTCATTGTAATGATACATATTCTGTGATAGAATAACAGACAGGAGCAGAAAGGCTGCCTGCCGCACAAGGGTCAACCGTATGCCTTGTGCGGAAGGTAGTCTTTTTTTGAATGATACCAGGGTCAAAAGGTCGCAAATCCGATGCAAGCTTGTTTGCAGGAGGATTTTTGAACTTGGTATCATAGGGGGCAAAATACCTTTTGACCCCAACATCATAGTTTTAAAGGAGAGTCTTGGTTCCATGTCAAAAAAGAAGAACAGGAAGATAATCCCTTACAGAAGACCTCATAATCTAAATGTGGGCGTGATCATTTTCGGGATCATTTTCCTATATATGCTTTTTAATATTTTCGCCTATTTCAGACGGGATAAAGTACAGTTCTATGAAGTAGTAGAAGGCGGTATCGTAAACAACAAACAGTATACCGGCCTGATCCTGCGGGATGAACAGGTGCGAAATGCCCAGAACAGTGGTTATATCAATTATTACCTCAGAGAGGGAAAGCGGGCCTCTGTGGGAACCCGGATCTATTCTTTAGATGAGACCGGGCGTTTGGATTCCCTGTTAAAAGAAAATGGTATAGAAAACCAGGCACTTCCTGATGAAAACCTTGCAGACCTGAAAAAGCAGTTATCTTCCTATGTGCTTTCCATGTCTGATGAAAAATTTGACTCTATTTATGACGCCAGATATTCCTTAGAGGCTTCTGTTATGGAATATTCCAGTTTCAGTGCCTTAGACCAGTTAGATAAGATCTCCCAGGATTCCAGTCTTGTGTTTGAGCAGGTCCGTTCAGATACAGCTGGTGTTGTTTCCTATGGGATCGACTCCTATGAGTCCTTACAGCCTTCTGATATAGAAGCAGAAAGTTTTAACAAAGCCAATTATACAAAAAATATCCACAAATCCGGGGATCTGATCGAAAGCGGAACACCTGCCTATAAGATCGCTTCCTCTGAAAACTGGTCCATTGTCTTTCCACTTTCCAATGATGACGCTTCTTTATATGCAGATAAGACATCCCTTTCTGTGGATTTTAAGGATTATGACCTGAAAACCACGGCAGATTATTCTACTTTTACTGGAAAAGACGGGGCTGTTTATGGTAAGCTGGATATGAACCGCTATATGGCCCAGTTCATTATGGACCGCTTTATTGATTTTGAGATCGAACAGCCTCAGGCAAAGGGCTTAAAGATCCCTGTAAGTGCGGTTACAGAAAAGAACTTTTACATGCTGCCAAAATCCTATGCAGCCCAGGGCGGTGACTCCATGGACATTGGATTTAACAAGGAGATTTATGATGCCAACGGTACATCCATTCTTTTTGTGCCTGCCAATATTGGCTTTGAAGATGATGAATTCTACTATATTGCAGTGGATGAAGAAGGTGATTTTAAGGCAGGAGATTATATTGTCCGTCCGGAGTCTTCTGACCGGTACCAGATCGGCCGTACATCTTCCCTGAAGGGTGTATACAATATTAATAAAGGATATACCGTCTTCACCCAGGTAGAGATATTGGACTCCAACAGTGAGTATTATACCATTAAAAACAATGTAACTTATGGGCTTTCTGTTTATGATCATATCGTATTAGACGCGTCCTCTGTAGGAGAGGGACAGCTTCTTTATCAGTAATTTTTCTATTATAAAAAGGAGGAACAGACCATGATTAAAGAACAGTTAGAAGAAGTAAGAAAGAATATAGAAGCAGCCTGCAAACGGGCTGGACGTGATCCAAAAGAGGTCACTCTGATCGCAGTGAGCAAGACCAAACCGGTACCTATGCTGGAAGAAGCATATGAGGCAGGTGCCAGGGATTTTGGCGAAAATAAAGTACAGGAGATCGTTCAGAAAAAGCCGGAGCTTCCAGAAGATATACGCTGGCATATGATCGGTCACTTACAGCGCAACAAAGTACATCAGGTTATGGGAAAAGCAGTCCTGATCCATTCTGTAGACTCTTTACGCCTGGCTGAACAGATCGAAACAGAAGCAGCAAAAAAAGATATGGTTGCTGACATTTTACTGGAAGTCAATGTAGCAAGAGAAGAGAGCAAATATGGCTTTTTCCTGGAAGATACAGAAGCAGCGATCCGGGAGATCGCAAAATTCCCCCATGTACGTATTAAGGGGCTTATGACAATTGCGCCTTTTGTAGAGAATCCAGAGGAAAATCGAGAAGTTTTTAAAAAATTATATGAATTTGCTGTTGACATAGGTAAGAAAAACATTGATAATGTTACTATGGATGTGCTTTCAATGGGTATGACCGGAGATTATCAGGTTGCTATTGAAGAAGGCGCTACCATGGTAAGAGTCGGAACCGGCATTTTCGGTGCCCGGCTATATGGTGCTGCCCAGTAAGCAGCATGAAAAGAGGATTGGAGAGAGTAAAATGAGTCTGTTAGGTAAGTTAATGGATACCATGCGGTTAAGTTCTGAAGATGACGAGGACGATTACTACCTGGATGATGACTTTGAAGATGAAGCTCCTAAGAAAGGACTTTTCTCAAAGAGAAATAATACAGAACCGGAAGATGAGCCAGAGGGACAGGAAAAGCCAAAATTTTTAGGCCGTTCAAATCCAAAAGTAGTTCCTATGAGAAGAAGTATGGAAGTGACAATGATCAAACCTACTTCTATGGACGACTCCAGAGATATCTGTGATTATCTTCTCTCTGGAAAAGCAGTTGTACTTAATATGGAAGGAATTCATATGGAAACCGCGCAGCGGATCATTGATTTCACTTCCGGAGCAACTTATTCCATGAACGGAAATCTCCAGAAGATTTCCAATTACATCTTCATTGCAACACCTGATTCCGTGGAACTGTCCGGTGATTTTCAGGACATCCTGTCAGCAGGTGTCAGCTCAGGAGTGGACATGTCCAGCCTGAACATCCATTTATAATACCAAAGCATGCGGCAGACCCCTGATGAGTCTGCCGATTTTCTATGTAAAAATACGAAAAACAGGACTAAGGAGAATGATATGTCAAAACGCCTGAATGTATATAAAGACCAGAAACCGATCTACGATATTGTAATGGAACCATCTTTTGAAAAGCTGACAGAAGAGGTAAATAAATTCCATCTGTCTGAGCGCAAGATCTGTATTGTTACAGATACCAATGTGGCTCCTTTATATCTGGAAGAAGTAAAAGAACGTTTAAGCAAATGCTGTAAGAAGATCTCTTATTTTGTTATCCCGGCTGGAGAAGAGAATAAAAATCTGGATACAGTAAAAAAGATCTATGAACATCTCATTTTAGAGCATTTTGACCGTAAGGATATGTTAGCTGCTTTAGGCGGTGGTGTGATCGGCGATATGTGTGGCTTTACGGCTGCTACCTATTTAAGGGGCATTGATTTTATCCAGATCCCTACGACCCTGCTTTCCCAGGTAGATTCCAGTATCGGTGGAAAAACAGGCGTTGATTTTGATGCCTACAAAAACATGGTAGGTGCTTTTCATATGCCAAGACTGGTCTATACCAATCTGAATACCCTTTTAACCCTGCCAAAAGAGCAGTTCTCCTCTGGAATGGGCGAAGTGATCAAGCATGGACTGATCAAGGACGCATCTTATTATCAGTGGTTAAAAGACAACAGGGAGTCTATTTTAAAGAGAGACCTGTCTATTTGTGAAGATATGGTATATCGCAGCAATGAGATCAAAAAGCAGGTAGTAGAAAATGATCCTACGGAGCAGGGAGAGCGCGCCCTGTTAAACTTTGGTCATACCCTGGGACATGCAGTGGAAAAATTAATGAATTTCAAAGAGTTTCACGGTCACTGTGTGGGTCTTGGATGTATTGCAGCTTCTAAGATCAGCGCTCTGCGGGGAATGATCAGCGAAGAGCAGGTACAGGACATTAAAAATACCTTTGAAGCTTTTGAAATGCCTGTTACTGTAAGCGGTCTTGACTGGAAAGACGTTTACGCAACAACAAAAAGTGATAAAAAAATGGATTCCGGCGTAGTAAAATTCATTCTTTTAAAAACAGTGGGAAATGCCTATGTAGACCGTACTGTTACAGAAGAAGAGATGAAAACAGGTTTTGACCTGATCTGCGGCGGTAATGAAGGAGACAGAAAATGACAAAAGAAAAACGTTCCCTCTTTGTACGTTTTCTCATAGGGTTTGTGATCCTGGTGGGATTAGATCAGTGGACAAAGGGGCTTGCCAGCGCATATTTAAAGGGAAACTCCCCTCTGGTACTCATCCGGGGTGTATTTGAACTTTATTATTCAGAAAACAGAGGAGCTGCTTTTGGTATGCTCCAGGAGAAGCAGCTGTTCTTTTTCCTGATCGCTGTTTTAGTTCTTGCAGGAGTTCTTTACATGTTATGGCGTATGCCTGATGGAAAACATTACCGTCCTCTTGCTGTATGCCTGATGCTTATTGCTTCCGGCGCTGTTGGAAATATGATCGACCGCATTACCCAGAGCTACGTAGTGGATTTCCTGTATTTTTCCCTGATCAACTTCCCGATCTTTAATGTAGCAGACTGTTATGTAACATGCTCCGCTGTTGGACTGGTACTTCTGATCATGTTCTATTATAAAGACGAGGATATGGCTGTATTCAGCTTTAAAAAGAAAGGCGGAGATCAGTGAAACAGGAACTTTTCCCGGAAATAGCAGACAGCGGTCTGCGGATCGACAAATACCTTTCTACTGTAAATGAACAGTTAAGCCGTTCTTATATCCAGAAACTGTTAAAAAGCGGCCTGGTCTTGGTAGATGGCAAACCTGTAAAAGCCAGTTATCAGGTGGAAGAAGGCGAGGTGATCTCCTTAGATATCCCGGAAGCGGTAGAACCGGAGATCGAACCGGAAGATATGGATCTGGATATCTTATATGAAGATATGGATGTGATCCTGATCAATAAGCCTAAAGGTATGGTAGTCCATCCGGCTGCCGGTCATTATTCACACACACTGGTAAACGGGCTGATGTATCACTGCAAGGACCAGCTTTCCGGTATTAACGGTGTAATGCGTCCTGGCATCGTCCACCGCATTGACATGGATACCACAGGTGTTATTATTGCCTGTAAAAATGATATGGCCCACAATTCCATTGCGGCTCAGTTAAAGGAACATTCTATTACCAGACGGTATCAGGCCATTGTCCACGGTGTGTTAAAAGATGATACAGGTACCATTGATGCTCCTATTGGACGTCATCCTACAGACCGTAAAAAAATGAGCATTAACTATAATCATGGAAAAAATGCAGTGACCCATTATAAGGTTCTGAAACGTTTCCGCCAGTATACGCATGTGGAATGCCGGCTGGAAACAGGACGTACCCATCAGATTCGTGTGCATATGGCAAGTATCGGACATCCTCTTTTGGGAGATGTGGTTTACGGACCTGGAAAATGTCCTATTGCCGGACTGGAAGGGCAGACTCTTCACGCTGGAATTTTAGGATTTATCCATCCACGTACAGGAGAGTATATGGAATTTACAGCCCCGCTTCCCGAATATTTTGAAAAGCTTTTGAATACATTACCTGAATAGCCTATTTGTCCGACATTTGTCGGACATTTTTATATTTCTATATACTTTTCTGAATTTTTGAGTTATAATACAGGTATAAAAGATAAATGCTAGAAAAAATATAACGAACGGCGAGATGAACAGACATCAGACGCTAAGCGGAAAGGGGTAGGTTTTATGTCAGGAAATCTTATTATCACCATCGGAAGACAGAGCGGAAGCGGCGGCAAGAAGATAGGAGAGATGCTTGCTGAAAAATTGGGAGTTAAATGCTATGATAAGGAGCTCCTTGCCCAGGCTGCAAAGCACAGCGGACTTTGTGAAGAATTATTTGAAAAACATGACGAGCGCCCAACCAGCAGTTTTCTTTATTCTCTGGTAATGGATTCTTATTCTATGGGTTATACAGCTACCGGTTATTCGGATATGCCGATCAATCATAAGATCTTCCTTGCACAGTTTGATACCATAAAGAAAATGGCTGATGAAGGTCCTTGTGTTATTATCGGACGTTGTGCTGATTACGCCCTGGAAGATTATCCAAATGTAGTCAGCGTATTTATCACCGGAGATGAAGCAGACAAGATCAAACGTGTCAGTGAGCTTTACAATGTAGATGAAGCAAAAGCGAAAGATCTGATGATCAAAACTGACAAGAGAAGATCCAGCTACTACAATTACTATTCCAATAAAAAATGGGGCGATCCAAAGAGCTATGATATGTGTATCAACAGCAGCGCTGTAGGACAGGAAGGTGCCGTTGATATTATCATGGAACTGGCAAAGAAGAAACAGGAATGGAAAAAGCAGAAATAAAACTGCTACATAAAACATATAGAATATTGTAAACGGAATACTGGGGATTTTTCCCCAGTATTCTTATTTTATTCTACAGTAACGGATTTTGCCAGGTTTCTTGGCTGGTCCACATCCAGGTTCTTTCCTACAGATGCATAATATGCGATCAGCTGTAAGATAGCAGCGATCGGGAACACAGTAAAGCTGTCTGCAATATCCGGGATACGGATCTGAACATCGGCGATATCATCTTCGATCACAGCAGAGTCTTTTACAAGGAGGATCACAAAAGCGCCTCTTGCCTTTACTTCCCGTACATTGGAGATGGTTTTTGCAAAAATATGCTCCTGGGTAGCAATGGCGATCACAGGTACCTGCTCGGAGATCAGTGCAATGGTACCATGTTTTAACTCGCCGGCTGCGTATGCCTCTGCGTGGATATAAGAGATTTCCTTTAATTTTAAGGCTCCCTCTAAGGAGAAGGCGTAGTCAAGACCTCTTCCTATAAAGAAGGCGTCATTTTTGGAAATAATATGAGTAACAATATTTTTGATCTCATCTCTGCGGTTGATCATAGCTTCCATAGCAGGGATGGCATCTAAGAGTTCTTTCATAAAATCTTCAGCCTGTTTTGGACTGTATACGCCTCGAACAAGAGCCATACGGCAGTAGATCAGGTATAATGCAGCCAGCTGTACAGAATATGCTTTTGTGCTGGCTACCGCGATCTCAGGACCTGCGTGTGTGTAAAGAACATAGTCACTTTCTCTTGCAATGGTGGAGCCCTTTACATTGACAATAGCCAGGACCGGTGCATGATAAGACTGGGCAAGACGCATAGCTGCCAGGGTATCAATGGTCTCACCGGACTGGGAGATCACGATCACCAGGGTCTTTTCGTCAATAAGAGGTGTCTCATAACGGAATTCGGATGCAATAGACACTGTGACCGGAATACGGATACCAGGTTCGATCAGAGCTCTTGCCACCATTCCTGCGTGCATGGCGGTTCCGCAGGCGATCACATGGATGCGGCTGCAGTCTTTTAAGATAAAATCCGGAATACCGTCATCTGTCAGATCCGGAAGTCCCTTGGAAAGACGGGGAAGAATGGTATTCTTTAATGCATCCGGCTGTTCGTGAATCTCTTTTAACATAAAGTGTGGGAAACCATTTTTCATAGCTGCATCCACATTCCAGTTTACTTCCATCATATCCGGCTCGACACGGTTTAATTCCATATCATAAACACGTACCTTGTAAGGAGTCAGACGAACGATATTTCCCTCAGGAACTACAAAATATTCTTTTGTATAAGCGATCAGAGCAGTAAGGTCAGAGGCGATCATTGCTCCTGAGTGGGTATAAGCCGCTACAAGGGGACTTACATTGCGTACTGCATAAATCTCACCTGGACGGTCTTCAAACATGATACAGAAGCCGTAGGAACCCTGAAGCTCTTTTACAAAATGACGGATGGACAAAAGCGGATCATGATCCATACGCTCATAAAGGGCATTTAACACACCGGCAGCTACTTCACTGTCTGTCTGTGAAAGCAGATGATCCGCCAGATCATATTCTTCTGTAAGCTGATGATAATTTTCAATAATGCCGTTGTGGATGAGAGTTACCAGTCCCTGACGGTGTGGATGCGCATTTTCTGTTGTAACACCGCCGTGGGTTGCCCAACGGGTGTGTCCGATACCACAGTGGGAAGAGCAGTCGCTTTCCTGTTTTACCAGTTCTTTTAATGCCGCTACTTTACCGACTGTTTTGATCAGATGGATCTTGGAGTCATTTCCAAAATAAGCGATACCGGCGCTGTCGTAACCTCTGTACTCCAGACCAGCCAGTCCATTTAAAAGTATGTTATCTGCCTCAAGAGGCCCTGTATATCCAATAATTCCGCACATAATACAATTCCTTTCCCAGAGCAGCCGTAAATATCCGACTATTGCGTACGCAAAGAAAAGGGATATGATCCCCCTGATATATGACTGTCTGCTTCCATTTTAACCTTGTTTTAATTTCGTTTTGACGTTTTGCTTTTCGTATCTGTTCTGTCCGGTTATACCAGCTTTGTTTTGCAGTTACCTGCATATTTTTCCGGTATAAAACACGCCCGGACTGCATGGGAGAGCACCCGCCGAATATGTTCGATTCTCTCTCCACCTCGTTAACCTGTGTCAGCAGTAAGTTATTATTCATTCATCCGTTACTGTTCACGACCCGACCCAGGTGCATGGCGCTATAGCTTTACTATTATCTTTGTTTCCTCCAAAAACAAATCCCGTATATTATATCTCATATTTACAATATGCGTCAACTCTTAATTTTGCCGCTATTATGCTGCCTTTTTCCCAGCCCGCCTTAAAGTTTCTGTAAGAGTTTCACACTGTATTTTGCTAAAAGGGTATGTTATAATGTGATGGGCGCAGCGAAAAGTAAGCGACACCGCAGCTGGCATTTATTTTTCGCAAGCTCATCAACGAACGAACCGTCTGCGTCAGCAGACAGTGGAGCGCGTCAGCGCGGGGTTCATGAGTTTACGCTAGAAAATAGAACAGCGGAGGAAAAAACAATGAACGAAGAAATGAACAAACAGCAGGAAGCAGAAGTAAAAGCAGAAGCACCAGTAGAGACCATGGAAGACTATGCTGCAGAACTGGAAGCATCTTATAAAGCATTTGACGAGAGACATTTTGAACTTCCGGAAACGGATGATGCAGAAGGCGAAAAGTGGGCTGAGTTTGCACAGATGATGGCAGACCGCACTGTATTAAATGTAAAGATCGCTGAAGCAGTAAAAGGCGGCGTAGTTGCTTTTGTAAATGAAGTAAGAGCATTTATCCCGGCTTCCCAGCTGTCTACAGAATATGTTGAAAAACTGGAAGACTGGCAGGGAAAACATGTGGATGCAGTGATCATCACGGTTGATCCGGAAAAGAAGAGATTAGTTCTTTCCGGCCGTGAAGTAGAAAAAGAAAAGAAGGCAGCACAGCGTAAAGAGCGTCTGGCTCAGTTTAAGGCCGGTGATGTAGTAGAAGGAACTGTAGATAATATTAAGGACTACGGCGCATTTGTAAAGCTGGCAGACGGTATTGACGGACTGTTACACATTTCCCAGATCAGCACCCAGCGCATTAAACATCCAGGTGCAGTCTTAAAAGAAGGACAGACTGTAAAAGTTAAGATCCTTTCTATTGCAGACGGAAAGATCAGCCTGAGCATGAAGGCACTAATCGAACAGGAAACTGAGGAAGAAGAACACGAAACATTTGATTATAAAGAAACAGCAGCTGCAACAACAGGACTGGGAGATCTGTTAAAAGGACTGAAGCTGTAGAAAGGGGCCGGGATGTCAGTAATCCCCAAAACAAAAGATCAGGTAGATCAGTGGCGGTCCGTGATGTTTCTGTATGACTCGGCTTTAAAGAAGCTGAATACAAAGATCGAGATACTGAACAACGAATTTGTCAACCGCTATGACCACAACCCGATCGAACATATTAAATCCAGGCTGAAAACAGCAGACAGTATTGTAAAGAAGCTGAAAAAAGACGGTTATGAAGTGACCATTGAAAATATGATGGATCATTTAAGCGATATTGCAGGGATCCGTATCATCTGCTCCTTTACATCTGATATTTACCAGATCGCAGATATGATCGCAGCCCAGGGAGATATTACCGTACTCCATGTAAAAGACTATATACAAAATCCAAAGCCCAACGGATACAAAAGTTACCATATGGTAGTTACAGTTCCTGTATATCTTGCTGACGGACCTGTACAGACCAAGGTGGAGATCCAGATCCGTTCCGTAGCAATGGATTTCTGGGCCAGCTTGGAGCATAAGATCGCCTATAAGTTTGAGGGCAATGCGCCGGAAGGACTGCTGCGGGAATTAAAAGAATGTGCAGATGTGGTAGATATGCTGGATAAAAAGATGTTTTCTTTAAATGAGGCAATTACAGCCTATGCAAAAGAACATCCGGAAACAGACCCAAATCGGGAATAAATATGAAATTATTTTTAAAATTAACAGATAATGTGATCAAACAGAACCTGCGCCAGCTGGTATTATTTACTTTCTTATACCGGCTGGTTGCAGGTATATTCTATGTTAAGACGGTAAATGGTATTTTAAGGTTCTCACTGCATATGGCAGGGTACAGTTACCTTACCATAGGCAATCTGGGGGCCTTTCTGCTGCATCCATTTACTATTCCTTTTGTAATCTTTATCCTTCTTCTTGGAATGATCTTTCTTCTTATTGAAACAGGGGCAATGGTAACAGCGTATCATTCTTCTATTTATTTAAGAAAGATCAGTGCAGTATCCATTTTCCTGGGAGGACTTTCCAAGGCAAAGAATGAACTTTGCAGAAAAAACGGGAAACTTCTGTTAGCGGCTCTGGGAAATTATATCCTGATGAACTGTTATTTTCTGGTACGGATCCTGACCCGTATGAAGCCGGTAAACTTTGTTTTATATGAGATCTTACACGCAGCAGGGACCAGAATGGCTCTGGTAGTGGGATGCGTTCTTCTGACTGTATTTTCTGTCCCGGCTATGATGGTGTTTTTCGCCTGTATGCTGGAACAGAAAAATTTCAGGGACGGAGTCAGAGAAAGCCGGGAGATCTTAAAGGGAAAATGGCCCAGGGCGGTCTTACTGCTGGTAGTATTAAACCTGTTTCTGATCCTGGGGCTGGTCCTTCTTTATGGGGCAGTTATGGTGATCGCCGCCATACTGGTAACTCTTTTTGCAAAGGCTTACACAGCTACCGCAGTTATGGCAACGGTCAGTTACCGGATCGAATGGATGATCTTGTTTTTAGGCTCTGTGATGGCAGTTGTGACGGATTTTGGAGCCATGACAGTTTTGTATCATCAGTTTGGTTTCACAGTGCCAGTTCCTGCAAAGGAATATGATTTTCCAAAAAACAGGGAAGGCTATTCCAGAAAGCGCTGGTTTTTGACGTTAACAGCTGTATTTTCAGGAATTGCCGCTTTCATGGTTTTTGATATGGTGTATAATGGAAATTCGCCGGATCAGGCGATCTTGTCCCAGGTGGAGATCACAGCCCACAGGGGAAGCTCCAAACACGCACCGGAAAATACCATGGCAGCCATTGAAGAAGCAATCGGTGAAATGGCAGATTACAGCGAGATCGATGTGCAGCTGTCTAAAGACGGCGTGCCGGTGGTCTGTCATGATCTGAACCTGTCCCGTGTGGCAGGTGTAGATGTGTCTCTTAAAAACCTTACCTTTGATGAGTTAGAGCAGTTAGATGTGGGAAGCCATTTCAGTTCCCGGTTTGAAGGAGAGAAGATCCCTTCTTTAGAGGAAGTCTTAGAAGTCTGCAAAGGTCGTATCCGCTTAAATATCGAATTAAAAAGCATAGGCACCAAAAGCCCGCTTCCTGAGGTAGTAACAGAAATGATAAAAGAAATGGGAATGGAAGATCAGTGTGTGATCACCTCTGTTTCCCTGGATTATCTGAAACGGGTGAAGGAAGCAGATCCGGAGTTAAAAACAGGTTATATCCTGGCAGCAGCTTATGGTTCTTATTATAAAAATGAATTTGTGGATTTTATCAGCATCCGGTCCAGCCTTGTGACAAAGAAGCAGATCCAGGCGGCTCATGAATATGGTAAAGCGATCCACGTATGGACGGTAAACAGCCGCTCTGAAATTGAACAGATGGCCCTGATGGGCGTAGACAATATTATCACCGATTATCCTACAAGGGCAAAAGAAGTGCTGTACCAGCCGGATGTAGCGAAAAATTTACTGACATATATCAGGCAGGTGATGAAATAGGAGGAAGATACAGTGAGAGCAGTACTGCAGAGAGTGACCAGAGCAAGTGTCACAGTAGATGGAGAAGTTTTGGGAAAAATTGGAAAAGGATTTATGATCCTTTTAGGAGTAGAAAATTCAGATACAGAAGAGATCACCGACAAAATGGCAGACAAGATCTGTAAGCTGCGTATTTTTGAAGATGAAAATGGAAAGACCAATTTAAGTCTGGCAGACGTAGGAGGAGAACTGTTGGTCATCAGCCAGTTTACCTTATATGCGGACTGCAAAAAGGGCAACCGCCCAAGTTTCGTAAAAGCCGGCGCTCCGGATATGGCAGAGCACTTATATGAACATTTTATGGAGCGGTGCAGAAATTACGTGGATGTAGTGGAAAAAGGACAGTTTGGCGCAGATATGAAAGTAGAACTGTTAAATGACGGCCCGTTTACACTGATGTTGGAAAGTGAGCAGCTTTTTAAATAGAAAAAGCGGACAGCAGAAAGGACAGCCATGGAACTGGTATTGTATTACAGTACGGGAGATGCCCGTATGAAGAAACAGGAAATGATGATGAAAAGCGTTCTGGTGCGCATGGGGGTGAAGATCCGTAATGTAGCCCCGGATCAGGTACTGGAAAGTGTGGGATATCTGGCAGGTGTGCCCGGATTTGAAAAGCGGGAAGTATCAGAAACGCTGGAAACAGAAGAAAAACTGCCTGAGATCACAGAACCGATGCTGGTGATGCGTGACTTTACAGGCCGCAGGATCGACACCCTTCTTTTAAACCTGAGAAAGGCAAAGGTGCCGAAGATCAATTTAAAAGCCATTGTTACAGAGCAGAATGCAGGCTGGAGCTTTTATCATCTCTATGAGGAAATTGGGGAAGAGCACAGGCTGATGAATGGAGGCGCACAGTAATGGAAAATCCCACCAGGCAGAGGCAATTAGAAGAACTGGACCAGGTGGAGTTATGTACCCGCATTTTATATCAGGCCAGAAATGAGCTGTATGTAAATATGCATTTCCTGGATGTGTCTTTAAGCAGTCTTGGATTTGAAGCAGACTGGAACAGAAATGGAATGGCCTGCGACGGTGCGGTGATCTATTATGGTCCCGGATTTCTTTTAGGTCTTTACAAAAAGGGCAGGGCAGTGGTAAACCGTTATTATCTGCACACTTTGTTTCATTGTCTGTTCTGTCATCTGTATACAAGAAAGGGCAGAGAGAAAAAAATGTGGGATCTGGCCTGTGATATTGCCATGGAGTCTGTGTTGGACGGTATGTATGAAAAATGCATCCATGTTCTCCAGAGTCCTTTGCGCAGAGAAATGTATCTTCGTCTGCGCCGCTTTCTTACGGGAAATAAGAATACCGGCGCTTCCAATGAGGAAGAGCGGAAGGTAGTTCTTACAGCAGAGCGGGTATATCATGCATTAATGGAGATGGAACTTCCCAAACGGCGTATGGAGCAGTTGGAAGCAGAGTTTCATGTAGATGACCATGATCTCTGGGAGCAGGAACCGGATCCGTCAGCAGCTATGACCCGGCAGAACCAGTGGAACGATAACAGGGAGCGGATGCAGACCCAGATGGAGACTATGGGGGCTGAGGAAGAGTCAGAAAATGAACAGAGCTTATTAGACTCCATTCAGGTGGAAAATGAAGAACGGTATGATTACCGGCAGTTTTTAAAGAAATTTGCTGTTTTAAGGGAAGAAATGCAGACAGATCCAGACTCCTTTGACCAGGCATTTTACACCTACGGTCTTTCGCTGTATGGAAATATGCCCCTGATCGAGCCTTTGGAGACCAGGGAAGTGCAGAGGATCCAGCAGTTTGTCATTGTCATTGACACCAGTATGTCCTGTTCCGGGGAACTGGTACAGCGGTTTTTAGAGGAAACCTATGATGTACTTTCCCAGTCAGAAACCTATTTCCGGAAGGTACAGATCCATGTGATCCAGTGTGATGATAAGGTGCAGTCAGATGTGATCCTTACCTGTGCTGATGATCTGAAAGCCTATATGGAGCATTTTCAGATCAAAGGATACGGGGGAACGGATTTCAGACCGGCTTTTGAGTATGTCAATACTCTGAAGGTTACAGGACAGTTAAATGGATTAAAGGGGCTTATTTATTTTACAGACGGAAAAGGCATTTATCCGGTGGCAGCGCCCACTTATGATGTGGCCTTTGTGTTTATTAAGGAGAGGTTTTCAGAAGAAGATTTTCCCGCCTGGGCCATGCGGGTGGTGTTGGATGAAGAAACATTTAATGAGCGCAGGCAGTAGAGTGCGTCAGCACGGGGTTCGTGAGTATAAAGAAAGGAACAGATCCAGTGAATATCAAACGAGCAAAAGAAGAAATAAAAGATACCATTGCGGCCTATCTTTTAAAAGATGAATTTGGAGAATATAAGATCCCGGCGATCCGCCAGAGACCGGTACTGCTCATCGGCCCTCCAGGAGTAGGAAAGACCCAGATCATGGAGCAGATCGCCAGGGAGTGTGAGATCGGACTGGTGGCTTATACCATTACCCATCATACACGGCAAAGTGCAGTAGGTCTTCCCTTTATCGAGCATAAAATATATGGTGGAAAAGAGTATTCTGTTACAGAATATACCATGAGCGAGATCATTGCTTCTGTGTATGACCGCATCCGGGAGACCGGCTTAAAAGAAGGAATTCTTTTTATTGATGAGATCAACTGTGTGTCGGAGACACTGGCGCCTACCATGCTCCAGTTTTTACAGTGTAAGACCTTTGGAAGCCATAAGGTTCCTGAAGGCTGGATCATTGTAGCAGCGGGAAACCCGCCGGAATACAACAAATCCGTCCGGGAATTTGATGTGGTCACATTGGACCGTATTAAAAAGATCATTATTGAGCCGGACTTAAATGTGTGGAAAGAATACGCCTATGCACAGAATATCCACCCGGCTATCATGTCCTATCTGAACATCCGTCCCCAGTATTTCTGTACTGTAGAGACTACGGTAGACGGCAAGCGTTTTGCCACTCCAAGAGGCTGGGAAGATCTATCCCAGCTGATCCAGGTATATGAGACACTGGGAAAGAAGACAGACCGGGATGTAGTAGGGCAGTATTTACAGCATCCCAAGATTGCAAAGGATTTTGCAAATTATCTGGAACTTTATTATAAATATCAGGATCAGTACCAGGTGGAAGAGATCCTTTCAGGCACTATCCGGGAAGAAGTCTGCGACAAGCTGCAGAAGGCACCTTTTGATGAACGTATGGCAGTAACAGGTCTTCTTCTTGCAAAGCTGACAGACGGCTTTAAGGAGTTAAAGCGGATGAATGAGACTATGACTCTTTTAATGGCCCAGTTAAAGCAGTTTAAGAAGGAACTGGATGGTGCTGATGTTCATGCCCTGGCGCCTGCTATGATCCTGGAAAGCATTGGCGCTGAGTTAGAAAGCATCCGCATCCACAAGAAAGAAAGTGGGCTTTCATACCGCAGGCAGGATCACATTTACCGGAAAGTAAAAGAACTCTTAGAACAGTATGTACAGCAGATGAAGGCCCGGTCCTTACAGGAAAAGGAGGACAGCTGGAACTGGCTGCGGCAGCAGTTTATGGAGAAAAGCGATGCCTATGAGGATAAAAAGACGGTCTGCGGGGAACGGCTGGAACATGCCTTTGATTTTATGGAGGCAGCCTTTGCAAATGGCCAGGAACTGGTGATCTTTGTAACCGGTTTAAATACAGGGGAAGCCAGTGTGGAATTTTTAAAGGAATACAACTGTGAACGCTACTATCGTTACAACAAAGAACTCCTGTTTGATAACCAGGAAAATGAAATGAAAGAAGTGCTGGGAAAATGATGATGCAAAAAGAGAAAACAGTGGGGAAAGCAAAAACTGTGGGGACTCTTTTTTCCGGAAATGATCTGAAAAAGCTGATCTTTCCGTTGATCATTGAACAGATACTGGCGGTTTCCGTTGGTATGGTAGACACTATGATGGTATCCAGTGCAGGAGAAGCTGCTACCTCCGGTGTTTCTTTAGTAGACATTATCAATGTGCTTATTATCAATATTTTTGCTGCTGTTGCAACTGGCGGTGCGGTAGTTACATCCCAGTATATAGGACAGAAACGAAAAGACAGAGCCTGCCAGTCAGCAGATCCGCTGATCCTTGTAACAGGTGTGGTTGCTCTGGTGATCATGACTTTAAGCATCCTGTTTCGCTGGCAGATCTTAAACCTTATTTATAAGGGCGTTACAGAAGAGGTAATGAAAAATGCAGTGATCTATCTGACCATCTCTGCCATTTCCTATCCCTTCCTGGCTGTGTATAACTCCTGTGCGGCGCTGTTTCGGTCTATGGGAAACTCTAAGATATCCATGCAGGCATCCATTATCATGAATGTGATCAATGTGATCGGAGATGCTCTGTTTATCTTTGGCTTTCACTGGAGCGTGGCAGGTGCGGCAGGTGCATCCCTGATCTCCCGTATGACAGCATGTTTTATCCTAATGTGGAGACTGCGGGATCCTAAGCTGGATATCCGTATTGGAACCACCAAAGGCGTGAATATGCGCATGGTAAAGCAGATCTTACATATCGGTATCCCAAATGGAATTGAAAACAGTATCTTCCAGCTGGGCCGTGTGCTTACAGTCAGCATTATCGCCATGTTTGGAACTACACAGATCGCTGCAAATGCCATTGCAAATAACCTGGACAGTATGGGCGTTCTTCCGGGAACGGCTATGTCTCTGGCGATCATTACAGTAATTGGACGCTGTGTCGGTGCCGGGGATTTTGAACAGGCAGAATATTATGCGAAGAAAATGATGAAGCTGACTTATGTCATTAACGGAATCTGCTGTCTGGTGGTGATCCTTACCATGCCTGTTACTTTGCGGTTGTATGGAGTTTCAGGGGAAACAAGACATTTAGGAGCTGTTCTGGCCCTGATCCATAATGGCTGTGCTATCTTTTTATGGCCGGCAGGTTTCTGCCTTCCAAATGTAATGCGTGCGGCTAATGATGTAAAATTTCCGATGTGTGTATCCATTGCATCTATGTTTATTTTCCGTATTGGTTTAAGCTATGTAACAGGTGTGGCTATGGGTCTGGGAGCGATCGGTGTGTGGATCGCCATGATCATAGACTGGATCGTTCGCATCAGCTTTTTTGTTACACGGTTTTTCAGTGGAAAGTGGAAAACATTTTATCATGGGGAATAAAAGGGGGATAAAAGAAAAAATATGAATTCCAAGACAAAAGGTATTTTATGTATTGTGACAGCGGCATTTTGTTTTGCTTTTATGTCGCTGTGCGTCCGGCTGGCGGGAGATCTGCCATCTATGCAGAAGATATTGTTCCGTAATTTGCTTGCATTTTTTATTGTAGGCGCAGGTTTGGTCCGCAAGCCGGAAAAGCTGGAAATACACAAGGGGGATCTTAAGTTTTTGTTCCTGCGTTCTATCTGTGGAACGGTTGGTATTGTATGCAATTTTTATGCCATTGACCATCTGGTGCTTTCCGATGCCAATATGTTAAATAAGCTGTCTCCTTTCTTCACTATTATTTTTTCTTATTTTCTTTTGAAAGAAAGACTGACCCTGTTTCAGGGAATTGCAGTTGTAGTAGCATTTATGGGAGCATTATTTATCATCAAACCCACAGGAAATATGACAGACCCGGCAGCGCTTATTGGAATGCTGGGAGGTGCGGGAGCCGGTGCAGCCTATAGCTTTGTGCGTGTGCTGGGAAAAAGAGGGGTGAATGGAAAGCTGATAGTCATGTTTTTCTCAGCCTTTACCTGTGTGTTTGCACTGCCATTTCTTATTGGGCATTTTGCTCCTATGAAATGGTGGCAGGTTGCAGCTATGATCGCAGCCGGATTTGGCGGTGCAGGCGGTCAGATCTTTGTGACGAAAGCATATTTTTATGCTCCGGCAAAAGAAATTTCTGTTTTTGACTATTCGCAGATCATGTTTTCAGCTCTTATGGGATTTCTGGTCCTGGGACAGAAGCCGGATATGCTTAGTCTTTGCGGATATGTGATCATCTGTACTACAGCAGTTTGCATGTATTTTTATAATAAGAATCGGAGAACATTGTGATGTCTTCTCAGAGAGAACATTGTGATGTCTGGAGGGAAGAACATGAAAGTTACTTATATCCACCACAGCAGTTTCCTTGTAGAGACTGATGAAAATTACTTTTTATTTGACTATTTTGAAGGAGAACTCCCGGAATTTAAGGAAGACAAGCCTCTTTTGGTTTTTGCCAGCCACCGGCATGGAGATCATTTTTCACCGGTGATCTTTGAACTGGCAGGAAAGCATAAAAAGACTGGTTTTGTACTTTCTGATGATATCTGGAAGCGGAGAGTGCCGGAAGAATTCCTTGGAAAAACCTATTTTACCGGTCCAGGAGAAGAACTGGAACTGACAGCACCTTTTACAGGAGGATCCGGTGTGAAGATCCGGGCTTTTAAATCCACAGATGAAGGTGTTGCGTTTTTGATCGAAACAGAAGGAAAGCGGATCTATCATGCAGGAGATCTGAACAACTGGGTATGGGCAGGAGAACCAGAAGCAGATAATAAGCGGATGAGTGAAAATTTCCATAAAGAGCTGGAGAAGATGAAGGGCATTCATATAGATGTGGCTTTTATGCTCCTTGATCCGAGACAGGAAAAGGATTTCTATCTGGGAATGGACGACTTTATGAAAATGGTGGGAGCCGATGTGGTGTTCCCTATGCATTTCTGGGGTGATTTTGAAGTAACAGACCGGTTTAAGGCACTGGAGTGTGCAAAAGACTATAAGAACCGGATCGTAAAGATCCATAAAAAGGGAGAAAGTTTCCTGATATAGAAAACCGGCTGCAAAAGCAGGTGCAGGAAAGACTTTGAGAATACATTTTAAGGAAGAGAGGACAAGAACATGCTGCTGATCAAAAACGGACGGGTGATCGACCCGGCAAGAAAGAAGGAAAGAAATGCTGATATTGTTGTAAAAGATGGAAAAATTGAAAAAATATATGCAGAAGGAACATTACCTGCAGAGGCAGAAGCAGCTGCCAATCAGGTGCTTGATGCAAAAGGTCTTGTGGTAGCACCGGGACTGGTAGATGTCCATGTCCATTTCCGTGATCCGGGACTGACCTACAAAGAGGATATCCACACAGGAGCAGCAGCTGCTGCAAAAGGCGGTTTTACTACCGTTGTGTGTATGGCAAATACAAAGCCAATCGTAGATAACGAAGAAACTCTGCGCTATGTTCTGGAAGAAGGAAAGAAAACAGGGATCCATGTTCTCAGCTGCGCAGCGATCTCCAAAGGATTTGAAGGAAAAGAAAGAACGGACATGGAAGGCCTGTTAAAGGCAGGAGCCGCAGGATTTACAGATGACGGTATCCCGTTAATGGACGGACCTTTTGTAAAAGAGGCAATGGAAGAGGCAGCGAGACTGGATACTGTTTTAAGCTTCCATGAGGAAGATAAGACTTTTATCAAGCAGAACGGCATCAACCATGGTAAGGTGTCTGACCAGCTGGGAATTTACGGTTCTCCGGCGCTGGCAGAGGACTCCCTGGTAGCAAGAGACTGTATGATCGCACTGGCTACCGGCGCAAAGATCGATATCCAGCATATCAGTTCCGGTCATTCTGTGGAAATGGTCCGTCTGGCAAAGAAGATGGGGGCTCATGTATGGGCTGAGGTAACCCCTCATCACTTTACATTGACAGAAGATGCAGTGTTAGAACATGGCACTCTGGCTAAGATGAACCCGCCTCTGCGTACAGAGTGGGACCGTCAGATGCTCATTGAAGGCTTAAAAGACGGTACCATTGATATGATCGCTACTGACCATGCTCCTCACAGCAAAGAGGAAAAAGAAAAGCCCATTACCGAAGCACCAAGTGGTATTACCGGTCTGGAAACATCTCTGGCACTTGGCATTACCAGCCTGGTAAAACCAGGACATCTGACTTTGATGGAGTTAATGGAAAAGATGAGCTTAAATCCTGCAAAGCTTTACAAATTAGACTGCGGCCGTTTAGAAGAAGGGGCACCAGCTGATCTTGTGATCTTTGATGAAAATGAAAAGTGGATAGTAGGCGGATTTGCTTCTAAGGCCACCAACAGCCCATTTCTGGGAGCAGAGCTGACTGGCAGAGTGAAGTATACCATTTGCGATGGGAAGGTTGTGTATAGGCAGTAATTGTAGTGTCTGCACTGCTGCCAATACCAGCGTTTCCTGTATTATGCATCATTTGTACCAGATTCTCATATACTTGCGAAAAAGGTCCACCGCTTTGCCGGCTGGACCTTTTTCAAATTTCCTCTTTACAAAAACACTTTAGTATGCTACCATGATAGCGTGTCAAAACGATAGCAGATTAACTCGACTGCCACCTGTGTCAGCAGGAAGCGGAGCACGTAAGTGTGGGGGCGTGAGTTACGAATGTTCTCTCAGAAAACCGGGCACAAAGACAGGTTTATGGAAGATTCCGGGAGAGCATACGATATAAGAGGAGGAAACTTATTATGAAGAAAAGAGTATTATGTGCAGCGATCGCATCTATGATGGTATTATCCATGGCAGCCTGCTCATCAGGCAGTACCGCTGCTACAACAGCTGAAACAAAGGCTTCTGAGGCAGAAACAACTACAGTGGCAGCTTCTTCTGAAAAAGCTGAAGAGACTACAGCTGCAGGTACAGAGGGTGGAACACTGATCGTAGGTTTTGACCAGGACTTCCCGCCAATGGGATTTTTAGGAGACAATAATGAATACACAGGTTTCGACCTGGAACTGGCACAGGAAGTTGCAAAGCGTCTGGGTCTGGAATATCAGGCGCAGCCAATTGCATGGGATGCAAAAGATATGGAACTGGAGTCTGGAAACATTGACTGTATCTGGAATGGATTTACTATGACAGGCCGTGAAGATGATTATACCTGGACCGAGCCATATATGGAAAACACCCAGGTATTTGTAGTAAGAAATGACTCCGGTATTGAAGGAAAAGATGGTCTTGCAGGAAAAGTAGTAGAGTGCCAGGCAGACTCTTCCGCAGAAGCAGCATTAAAAGAAGACCCGGATCTGACAGCTACCTTTGGACAGCTTTTAACTACTGCTGATTACAACACTGCATTTATGGATCTGCAGCAGGGTTCTGTAGATGCCATTGCCATGGACGTGATCGTAGCAGGTTATCAGATCCAGCAGAGAAAGGCAGACTTTAAGATCTTAGACGACTCCCTTTCCGCAGAAGAGTATGGTGTAGGCTTTAAGAAAGGCAATACCGAATTAAGAGATAAAGTTCAGGCAGCTCTGGAAGATATGGCAAAAGACGGAACTTTAAAAGAGATCTCTGAAAAGTGGTTCGGAGAAGACGTTACTACCATTGGTAAGTAATAAGTTTTAGGTCTGAAACAGATATAATGAATTTTTAGGGGAGTGCAGTTGACAACTGCGCCCCCTTGTTCTATGATAAAGACTCTACCATACGTCCGCACTATGCGGACATAAAAGAAACACGTAAGAAACATTTTGAAAGCAGGTACAGATATGGGTAAAATGACGATCCAGCAGATCCTTATGCAGCTGGCAGGAGGTATGGGAACCAGTATACAGATTTTTGCAGTGACCCTTATTTTTTCACTGCCCTTAGGCCTTTTTGTAGCCCTGGGCCGTATGTCAAAAAATAAACTCCTTCAGGCTGTGATCAAGGTATATATTTCCATCATGCGAGGTACTCCGCTGATGCTGCAGCTGCTGGTAGTTTATTTTGGACCTTACTATATTTTCGGTATGCGTGTAGGCAACAGCTATCGCCTCTGGGCTGTATTTATCGGATTTGTGATCAACTACGCAGCTTATTTTGCAGAGATCTACCGCAGTGGTATCCAGTCTATGCCTGTAGGTCAGTATGAGGCAGCAAAGCTGTTAGGATACAGCAAGTCCCAGACATTTATCAAGATCATCCTTCCTCAGGTGATCAAAAGGATCCTTCCTTCTGTAACCAATGAGGTGATCACACTGGTAAAGGATACTTCCCTGGCATTTACTTTAAGTGTTATGGAAATGTTCACAACAGCAAAAGCACTGGCTTCTTCCCAGGTAAGCATGATGCCTTTTGTTGCAGCCGGTATTTTCTATTATGTATTTAACCTGGTAGTAGCCATGTTCCTTGAGTGGCTGGAGAAAAAACTGGATTATTACCGTTAGTGTGTACTAAAAACTGGAGGATTGTGGATAATGAAATTATTAGAGATCAATCATGTGGAAAAGTCCTTTGATGACCTGAATGTTCTTAAGGATATATCATTAAGTGTGGAAGATGGAGAGATCGTTTCCATCATCGGCCCTTCCGGTTCCGGAAAATCCACTCTGCTGCGTTGCGCTACCATGTTGGAGACTATGGATAGCGGAGAGATCGTTTATCTGGGTAAAAAAGCGGTATGGAGCGATGAAAACGGAAAGTTAAACTATGCAGACAAGAAAGATTTAAAAGAGATCCAGAGCCAGTATGGCCTGGTATTCCAGAACTTTAACCTGTTTCCCCATTTTTCTGTATTAAAGAACATTACAGATGCCCCGATCCATGTACAGAAAAGGGACAAAGAGGAAGTTTACAAAGAAGCAAGGGAACTTCTGAAAAAAATGGGTCTGGAAGATAAAGAAAATGCCTATCCCTGCCAGTTATCCGGCGGACAGTGCCAGCGAGTAGCCATTGCAAGAGCTCTGGCGTTAAAACCAAAGATCCTGTTCTTTGATGAGCCCACATCTGCTCTGGATCCGGAGCTGACGGGAGAAGTATTAAAGGTTATCAAGTCCCTGGCAGATCTGCACATAGCCATGGTCATCGTAACCCATGAAATGGCCTTTGCAAGAGATATTTCCCACCGCGTCATCTTTATGGCAGGTGGTGTGATCGTAGAAGAAGGAGCACCGGAAAAGGTATTTGCTTCTGACAATGAAAGAACCAGAAGTTTTCTGGGAAGATATGGAAATCTGCTGTAGGAAATGAGATCTTAACTTTAATATTGCATTATAACTTAAAATAAGTTAAAGTACGAAAAAAGAGTTATAAAAGAGACAATTATATAGATTATTTTAATAAGCTGCCGGTGACTGTAAAGCAATAGTCATCTGGCAGCTAAAATTATTTTATATAAAGATTTTTGATTTTATCACTTCCCCTTCCGGATCTCCAACGGGAAGTTTGCATTATCAGAAGTAACATAAGTAACGATCACAGAGTCTCCGCTGTCACTGGTAAGCGCGTTTTCATCGGAAGGACAGTTATCTTTAATAAATCCGATCTCTTTGCCATCACTTGTCTGGATCATGAAGGTGCTCATGGCGTTGCTGGTGGTGATGCCTTCGTCAGTGGAAATGGTCCATTCTTCCTGTTCCGGGAAAGCGACGATATAAGCTGCTTTTTCAGGATCGCCGGAGGCGTCTTTCATACAGGCAATGGCAATCTGGATATTCTTTTCAATCTCTGTTTCCACATCGCGGATATCAGAAAGAGCGATGGTATATTCATTTCCGTCATCGGCCAGTAAGGTAAAGGCAGAGCCGTCTTTTTCTGCTTTGGTGATGGTTCCCTGAAGCATGAAAAATTTGGAACTTTCTGTATCTTCTGGAACCTGGGTTTCAGATGGAGTTTCAGCAGTTGTTTCTTCTGTGGAAGGTTCGGCAGTGCTTTCAGTCTGTGCCGGTGCAGTTGTATCAGCAGGAGCAGCTGGCTTCTTTCCGCAGGCAGACATCATAATAGTACCGGCTGCAAGCAGGATCGCAAGGTTATATACATGTCTTTTTTTCATAGGACAATTCCTCTTTTCTATCATAAATTCTATTACAATAAATCAGTAAAGATCCATCATGTTTGGATACTTTCATGGTAACATTCCCGCCCCTAAAATTCAATTAAAATTCCTTTAAGTTTTGCTGTCATCACAAAAACAGCAAAGCTTTCTAAAAAAAGAGCAAAGAAGAAAAAACAGCAAGGGTGTTATAGTAAATACAACAAAGAAACACAGAAACCAAAGTGATAACACAGAAATCAGAAATACGAGAATAATTTAGAAACAAAACAGGAGGGAATGGCATGGGGGCTATTCAGTTGAAAAATGTAACAAAGAAGTTTGGTGACCAGATGGTCATTGATGATTTGAACTTAAGCATAGAAGACGGCAGCTTTACTGTTCTGGTAGGACCGTCCGGCTGTGGAAAATCCACAACACTGCGTATGATCACAGGACTTGATGAACCGACTTCCGGAGATATTTACATTGACGGAAAGAAGATCAACGACTTAACACCAGGAAAAAGAGACATTGCCATGGTTTTCCAGAACTATGCTCTGTATCCGACCATGACAGTCCGTGAAAATATCGAATTTGGTCTGGAAAACAAGAAAGTGCCAAAAGAAGAGAGAAAGAAAAGAGTCCAGGAGATCTGCGAGGTAGTAGGCCTGACTCAGTACCTGGACCGTAAACCGGCTACACTTTCCGGCCAGAGACAGAGAGTTGCACTTGCAAGAGCCATGGTAAAGCAGCCAAAAGTATTCTTAATGGACGAGCCGCTGTCAAACCTGGATGCAAAGCTGCGTGGACAGATGCGTGTGGAGCTGATCGGTTTACATAAAAAACTGGGAACCACTTTCGTATATGTAACCCATGATCAGGTAGAAGCAATGTCTATGGCAGATGATATTGTACTGATGAAAGATGGCTACATTGTACAGCAGTCCAGCCCAAGAGAACTGTATAACAATCCAAACTGCGTATATGCAGCACAGTTTATAGGCACTCCTCAGATGAACATTGTAAAAGACATTCTGCCGGAAGGAATGCAGGTTGGTTTCCGTCCGGAGAAAGTATACTTAAAAGAAGTAGAAGAAGAGCATGTAGAGATAAGTGCTAAGATCGCTACCAAGGAAATGCTTGGTTCTGAGATCATCTACTCCTTAGACAGTCCGGCAGGAAAGCTGATGGCAAAATCTGATTATGAAGCAGAAGACGAAAGCACCTTAAAACTGTCTATTCCTGTAAAGAACATGTATCTGTTTGATAAGGATGGAAAGCGGATCACCTTAGATGACGAACGCAGACTGATGATCCATGCTGGATTTGCAAAACTTGCAGGCCGGGAGGTGTAAGCAGTGGATAAGAAAAAACGAAGCGTCAGCGAAAAGCGGGACCGCATGCTGGGATTTATTACCGCTATGCCGGCAATGATCTTACTGTTTGTCTTCACTGTATATCCGGTATTTTACCTGATCTATTATTCCATGTTTTCCGGAAGCCTGATCTCCGCGAAGAAAACCTTCGTGGGACTGGACAACTACAAAGAACTGTTTGGTTCAGAAACATTCCGGATGGTACTTGTAAATACCGTTGTTTATACAGTACTGTTCGTCAGTCTGACCATGGTGCTGGCAGTGATCATTGCAGTATGGTTAAACGGTTCAAAACATAAGAAATTAAACAACATGGTAGAGGGCTTTATCTTTACCCCTCATGTTATTTCCATGGTTTCCGTATCCATCGTATTCTTATGGCTGATGGACCCGGATACCGGATTTTTAAACATGGTCATCACAAAGCTGGGATTTGCAAAATTCCCATTTCTTTCCAGCCCATCCACTTCCATGTTTTCACTGGTTCTGGTAATGGTATGGAAAAGCGTTGGTTACTATGTACTGCTGATCATGGCAGCCCTTCAGACGGTTCCTTCTAATATTTACGAGGCAGCAGAACTGGATTCCACTCCAAAGTGGAGAGTGTTTTTCAAGATCACTCTTCCAATGATCTCACCGACCATCCTGTTTACCTCTGTTGTGGCATCCATTGCATCTTTCAAGATCTTTGACTCCGTTAACGTTATGACACAGGGTGGACCGGTAGACTCTACCAATACACTGGTTTACTACATTTATTCCTTTGCTTTCCGCTACGGAAAACCGGGTATGGCCTGTGCGGCAGGTGTGATCTTACTGATCCTGGTATGCATCATGACCTACGTTCAGTTCGGTGTAGGAAAGAAACGTGTACATTATCAGTAAAATTTCCACAGTTTACGATATAATTAAGGAGGAAAAATCATGGAAGAAAGCAGGGGCGCACTTCTTTTTCAGAAGGTATGCCATATCCTGAACATTATTTTAAAAGTGGCTGTTATGGTCATCATAGCATTCCCGTTTTACTGGATGGTGAGCACGTCATTAAAGGACTATACCGAGGCGCTGCAGTTCCCGCCTACCCTATTCCCATCCAGTCTTCACTGGGAAAACTACGTTCATGTATTTGAGATCGTTCCCATTGGATTATATTTTAGAAACTCTGTTGTAGTCAGCCTTTGTGTGCTGGTTCTCCAGTATCTGATCATTGTACCGGCTGCTTACAGCTTTGCAAGACATGAATATTTCGGAAAAAATATCTTTTTTGGAATTGTACTGTTAGGATTAATGATCCCACAGCAGATCACCTTCCTTCCGGTTTACCTGATGTTCAGCCGGATGAAGATGTTAAAAACATTTATACCGTTAATATTACCATTTATTTCCAATCCATTTGGTATTTTCATGCTCCGCCAGTATTTTATGCAGATCCCTCAGGAAGTCATTGAGGCTGCAAGACTGGACGATGCAGATAACCGTAAGATCATGTTCAAGGTAATGATGCCTATGGCAAAACCGGCTCTGATCACCATCGGCCTTCTGTCCTTCATCTCTACCTGGAACAACTACTTCTGGCCGTTGATCATGACCTCCAGTGAGACACTTCGTACACTGCCTGTAGGTATCGCAGCCCTTAAATCTTCTGAGACTTTACAGATGTGGCACATTATCATGGCAGGAAACGTAGTTTTAGTACTGCCGATCCTGATCGTATACATGCTGGCAAGCCAGAAGATCCGTAATTCCTTTGTATATTCCGGTATTAAGTAAATTATAAATAAAAAGTATATTAAACAAACACAGGAGGAAAGAAAATGAAAAGAAAAGTAGCAGGAGTATTGGCAGCAGCTATGGCAGC
>ERZ780144.1139-NODE-1139-length-31086-cov-28.501660_pt1 | contig 31086 bp, 27 predicted proteins | sample MGYA00511380_ERZ780144 | MGnify/ENA primary metagenome ERZ780144 (study PRJEB29588, sample SAMEA1965858) | human gut metagenome | biome: human gut; feature: human-associated habitat; material: faeces | place: Denmark | collected 2008/2010 ... | reverse complement strand
AGATCTGGTATCTGGATCTGTTTGCCGGAAAAAATGACCATGAAGCGGTGCAGCGCGCGGGAGAATCCGGACATAAGGAAATCAACCGGACAAATCTTTCCACTGATCAGATCACGGAAGGGTTGAAAAAAGATGTGGTTCAAAAACAGCTTGCGTTAATCCGCATGCGAAATACCCATAAGGCATTTTCGGAAGGCGCAGAGGTAGCAATCTCCGGAGGGGAGAGGTCTCTGGAAATCCGCTGGGAATATAATAGTGCATTTGCAACATTATATGTAAATTTTGAATCAGGAACATATACAATAGTAGAAAGCAGATAGTTAAGTTGGGCTGTCGATTGTACATGAAACCTAAACTTTATAATGGAAGCTTTCATGAGAGAGTAATTCTGATAATAACCGTGGATTATATTTTTCATCAGTCAGTATTTGAACTGCATCATCATTGAGATGCAGATTGGATACTGACTGATTTGTATGTTCACGTAGTTCGGTTCGGCAAAGAAGATAATCGGTGCTTACTTGATAAAAGTCTGCAAGCGTCAGTAGATTGCCAAGTGACATATCTACATTTTCATCTTTCTCATAGTTACCGAGTGTGGAACTTGGGATGCCGGTAGCATCAGACAATTCCTGCAATGACATTCTTTTTTCTGCGACTCTCAAATCTTTCAGCCGTTCCGGTATGGTAAGCCTTGTGTGCATAGTACAAAGGAAGTGTGGGAAGCAGGTAATCGGAAGAAAGCAATAAGGACTTGTCAAAAAAATTTTAAAAAAAATAAAACCTGCCATAATATTATTCCGTCATATAAGTGAAAACAATAATAAAAACCGGTGGAACATCGGAGAAAAGAGGAAAATATTATGGCAAAAGAAAAAAGAAATCTTTATGAAGAAGTAGAATTTGGTAACGATTATGGTTATGCAATGCAGGTAAAACGGGAAGTGGAGACACAGTTATATGAGATTCAGAAAATCTGGGGACTGGCAATTGCCGGAACGGTCTGTGGAGGTATCGGAATGGTGCTGGCATTCCATCCGATTTTTATTATGATAGGATTTGTTATGGGCTGTGTTTGTTACAGCAAAGTGGGTGGTTTTGGAATAGCGGCAAAATGGGCATGGAACATTGCAAAATTTGGCTGGTTTGTAGTCCCGTATTTTCCGATTGATTTATTAGTCGGTGCCATCGCATTGTGTTTAGGTTTCCTTTCCTTATTTTTCCTGCCTTTTTTCGTGGTTAATCATATCAGAAAACAGGCACAGCAGAACCAGCAGCTGGCAGAGGCATTCCTGCATACATGCCAACAGAATGATGGTGCAGCTGCATAGTTGTTCGTCAAAATACATATAAAAATTACAGATTATCAAAATATTTTGCTATTTCATCCAAAAAAATTCTATTCTTTACAGATTGGTTTGTGATTATAATGAATTTAGTCGATGAGACAGGTTCGGAGAAACCAAAATCAACAAATTGCAAACCAGGAGGAAAAAAGAATGAGAAGGAAAAAATTATTAACTGTATTGGTAGCAGCAACGCTTGCATTATCCATGGTTGGATGTGGCTCTTCCGGAGGAAGCGGCTCTGGTGACGCAGGAAGCACCAGCAGCGTAGCAAACAAGGATAAACCACTTTGCTGGTTTAACCGTCAGCCATCCAACAGCTCCACAGGAGAACTTGACATGGATGCATTAAATTACAACAAAGATACCTATTATGTAGGCTTTGATGCAAATCAGGGTGCTGAACTGCAGGGACAGATGGTTCTTGACTATATCAAAGAAAATGCAGCGACTATTGACCGTAACGGAGACGGAGTAATTGGTTATGTACTTGCAATCGGAGACATCGGACATAACGACTCTATTGCACGTACCCGTGGTGTCCGTTCTGCACTTGGAACCGGAGTAGATGCAAATGGAGCAATTGATTCAACACCGGCTGGTACAAACGTAGACGGTTCTGCAAAAGTTGTTCAGGATGCAACACTGGATGTAGATGGAAAGACTTATACAATTCGTGAACTTGCTTCACAGGAGATGAAGAACTCTGCTGGTGCAACATGGGATGCAGCTACAGCAGGAAATGCAATCGGAACATGGACCGCATCTTTTGGTGACCAGATTGACGTAGTTGTTTCTAATAATGATGGTATGGGAATGTCAATGTTTAATGCATGGGCAAAAGATAACAAAGTACCAACCTTCGGATACGATGCAAATAGTGATGCTGTTGCAGCTATCGCAGAAGGATATGGCGGAACAATTTCACAGCATGCAGATGTTCAGGCTTACCTGACATTAAGAGTGCTTCGTAATGCTTTAGATGGAGTAGACATTGATACCGGTATCGGTACTCCGGATGATGCAGGAAACTGCTTAACAGAAGGAGAAGATTACAGATATAGTGAAGAAGAAAGATCTTACTATGCATTAAATATAGCTGTTACAGCTGATAATTATCAGGATTTCACAGACTCAACCAAGGTTTATAGCAAAGTATCCAACCAGCTGGACGCAGGCAAGAGTCCAAGCAAGAAGGTATGGCTTGATATTTACAATGCTTCCGATAACTTCCTTAGCTCAACTTATCAGCCACTTCTTCAGAACTATGACAAACTTTTGAACCTTGAAGTAGATTATATCGGTGGTGATGGACAGACAGAGTCTAACATTACAAACCGTCTCGGCAACCCGGGTGAGTATGATGCATTTGCAATCAACATGGTTAAAACAGACAATGCATCATCTTATACATCACTTCTTTCAAAATAAGGTTATTGCCCGGAAGAAAACAGCATAGATACAGAAGGGCATCAGATAAAAATGGTGTCCTTCTTTTCAAAGAAAAGGAAGTAGAATTATGGCAGAGGATAAGAATAAATATGTCTTATCGATTAACGGCATGAGCAAATCGTTCGGAAGAAATAAGGTTCTGAATCATATCAATCTGAATGTCAGACCTGGAACAATCATGGGACTTATGGGTGAAAATGGTGCCGGTAAATCGACAATGATGAAATGTCTCTTCGGAACTTATCAAAAGGACGAAGGAACAATAATATTAGATGGAAAAGAAGTTAATTTTTCTGGCCCAAAGGATGCACTTGAAAATGGTGTCGCAATGGTTCATCAGGAATTAAACCAGTGTCTGGAGCGCAGTGTCATTGACAATATGTTCTTAGGACGCTATCCGAAGAATTCATTGGGAATGATTGACGAAGGAAGAATGAGAAAAGAAACTTCCGATTTATTCCGTAAACTTGGTATTACTGTTAATCTGACACAGCCAATGAAAAAAATGTCTGTATCACAGCGCCAGATGTGTGAAATTGCAAAAGCAATTTCTTATCATTCCAAAGTAATCGTATTAGACGAGCCGACTTCATCACTGACAGCACCGGAGGTTGCAAAACTTTTCAAGATGATGCGGCAGTTAAAAGAACAGGGAATTTCATTGATTTATATTTCACATAAAATGGATGAAATTTTTGAGATTTGTGATGAAATATCAGTTCTTCGGGATGGCAGCCTTGTTATGACAAAGGCAAGTAAAGATACCAATATGAATGAACTGATTTCTGCAATGGTTGGCCGTTCTTTGGATAACCGTTTTCCACCGGTAGATAACCAGCCTGGTGAAACGGTTCTTTCTATACAGAATCTTTCAACTAAGTATGCACCAAAATTACAGAATATTTCTTTTGATATTAAAGAAGGAGAAATTTTTGGACTGTATGGTCTGGTTGGAGCCGGTCGTACGGAACTATTGGAAACTATTTTTGGTATGCGTACCAGAGCGGCAGGAAATGTAATTTATAATGGAAAAGTAATGAATTTTACATCCCCGAAAGATGCAATGGATCATGGATTTGCTTTAATTACAGAAGAACGAAAAGCAAATGGACTTTTCCTGAAAGCAGATATTACATTTAATACTACAATCGCCAATATGAATCATTATAAAAATGGATTCGCACTTTCCAATGATGATATGATTCGTGCGACGGCAGAAGAAATTAAAGTCATGCATACAAAATGTATGGGACCAGATGATATGATTTCCAGTTTGTCCGGAGGAAATCAGCAGAAGGCAATATTTGGTAAATGGCTGGAGCGCTCACCAAATATATTTATGATGGACGATCCTACAAGAGGAATTGATGTAGGTGCCAAATACGAAATATATGAATTAATTATCAATATGGCAAAACAGGGAAAAACAATCATTGTTGTATCCTCTGAGATGCCGGAAATCCTTGGAATCACAAACCGGATTGGTGTTATGTCAAATGGACATCTTGCCGGAATTGTTAATACTAAGGAAACAAATCAGGAAGAGTTATTAAGACTCAGTGCGAAATATTTATAATCAGGAAGGAGCATTGGATATGGCAGACAGTAGTATTATTCTTTCATCCGCTGCAGAGGCAGAGCTTTTGAAGCCGATTGATGAATATGTAGGAAAAATACAGGCACAGATTGATGAACTTCGTAAGGATGGTTCAGATAAGGTGCGCAGCTTAAAAAATCACATTGCAATCGTAAAGGAAAATAAGAATTTAACAAAAGAAGAAAAGAGCAGAATGATTGCAAAGGACAAGGAAGCCTTAGAAAAGGCAAAAGCGGTGGAGTCTTCGAATAAAGACAAAGTATCAAAGCTTATCGCAGATGCAGAAGGTTATCTTGCAAAACATTATAAAAATGATTACTATCAGAAAGTTGCTGATAGCTGCAAAGCTGAGAAAGAAGCTGAAAATGCAGAATACAAAAATATATGTGCTTCCATCAAAGCAGAGCATGAGCAGAATATGAGCAGACTCAGCGATGCAGATGAGAAAAAAGACGAGAAGTATGTTTATAAGAATAAATTATTTGATGCCCAGATGGCACATGAGTCCAGACTTCAGGAGATTAAGGACAGAAGGCATGATGCATATGCACATAAGTATCATCTGATTGACTTACTCCGTATGTCAAGATATACATTTGCACAGAAGAGAGCACAGAAATTTGAAAATTACAAATATACCTTTAATACCACACAGTTCCTTTATAAAAATGGATTGTATATTGTCATTATTTTAATCTTCATTGCTTTATGTATTATTACACCGGTTGTAAAGAATACACAGTTACTGACAACGACAAACATCTTAAATATTCTGCAGCAGGCTTCACCAAGAATGTTCTTGGCATTAGGTGTTGCAGGACTGATTCTTTTAACAGGTACTGACCTTTCTGTTGGACGTATGGTTGGTATGGGTATGGTAACAGCAACCATCATCATGCATAATGGAATTAATACAGGTGGTGTATTTGGCCATATCTTTGACTTTACCGGTATCCCGGTTGCTGCAAGAGCAATTCTTGCATTGGCAGTCTGTATTGTACTTACAACAGCATTTTCTATGCTGGCAGGCTTCTTTATGGCGAAGTTCAAGATGCATCCGTTTATTTCAACCATGGCAAACATGCTGATTATTTTCGGACTTGTAACATATGCAACAAAAGGTGTTTCCTTCGGAGCTATTGATTCTGCAATCCCGGCTATGTTTATTCCGCAGATTGGAAAATTCCCGACAATTATCCTCTGGGCTGTTGTTGCAATTATCGTAGTATGGTTCATCTGGAATAAAACAACATTTGGTAAGAATCTGTATGCGGTTGGTGGAAATCCTGAAGCAGCAGCAGTTTCCGGTATATCTGTATTTAAAGTAACATTAGGAGCATTTATTCTGGCAGGTATCCTGTATGGATTTGGTTCCTGGCTGGAATGTAACAGAATGGTTGGTTCCGGTAGTGCAGCATATGGACAAGGATGGGATATGGATGCTATTGCAGCCTGCGTAGTTGGTGGTGTATCCTTTACCGGTGGTATTGGTAAGATTTCCGGAGTTGTAACTGGTGTACTTATCTTTACATCCCTTACATATTCCCTTACCATTCTGGGTATTGATACAAATCTTCAGTTTATTTTCGAAGGAATCATCATTTTGGCAGCAGTAACACTTGACTGTCTGAAATATGTACAGAAAAAATAAGTAATTCGTAATCAGAATCATTCACATATAATCACCATAGGCCGCCCGCTCATCGTCAGAGATGAATGGACGGCCTAAACAATATCAGGTATTCAGAAAAAGACATTTGTCTGATATAATAAGAGCAGGAGAAGAAAGAGCTGAAAGAGGAACGTCATATGGAAAAGTATAAAGTGATTTTAGTTGATGATGAAATAGAAGCAATCCAGGCAATGGAACATAAGATGGACTGGGATGGACTGGGCTTTGAGGTGTCAGGCAGTGCAACCAATGGAGTGAAAGCCCTGGAACTGGTAGAAAATATACAGCCGGATGTTGTGATAACCGATATAAAAATGCCTTATATGAATGGCCTGGAACTGGCGCAGAAGTTAAATAATGATTATCCAAATATACATATTATTATTTTTACAGGATTTGATGAATTTGAATATGCCAAAGAGGCAGTACATCTGGAAATTGAAGAATATATGTTAAAGCCGGTAAATGCAGTTGAATTATCTGACTGCATGGAAAGATTGAAAGAGACTTTAAACCGGGAAAGAGAAGAAAAATTAAATGTTAAAAAACTGCAAAATTATTTCCAGGATGCACTTCCGGTGCTAAGGACGAATTTTTTTGTTTCGTTAATTGAAGGCAGGGTAAATGAGACAGAATATGAGAAATTTTTATCTGCCTATCAGATTCCACTGGAGGGACCCTATTATTGCAGCGTGGTATTTCATACTTCAGAGCACCATGTGCCGGAAGGAATGAATCCATTGTTGTTATCCATGTCTGTCGAGCATGAAATAAAGGAAAGGATTGCATCAGAACTCAACTGTCAGGAATTTATGTATCTTGGGAATACAGTTTTGATAGTATCGCTTGATTCAGAAGATAAGGCAACAGAACTGACAGATTTTTGCGATAGATTCTGTAGATGGGCGAACCGTGTGATTGGTGCAGTTGTAACGGCTGGTGTTGGAAGATATTGCGATAGTCTTTTGAATATAAGTAATTCTTATGAAGGTGCAAGAAAAGCAGTATCCTACCGGGTTCTTTATGGAACTGCAAGGGCTATAAATATTGCGGAAGTAGTTCCACGGGAGCAGACGGTAGCCGTACAGTCAGAAGATACGAAAATGCATGAGTTGTTTAAAACGATTTATCTTGGAAATGTAAAAGACATTGAGTCAGCAGTAGAGAGGGAAGTGGAAAAACTTCATAAAAGTGCTGCCACAGTAAATCAGTATCATTTATCAGTTATGGAGATGGTAGGTGCTTTTTACCGGTTCTGTGCCAATAATTTTATGGACTTTAATGATTTCTTTGAAGAAAAAGAAAATCTCTATGAAAAGGTGCCGGAACTGGATAAAGCAACTCTGATGAAGTGGATGAAAAAAGCAGCAGTGGCAATTAGTGAAAAGTTGAAAAGTGCAAGAAATAATACTTCAAGGCGGCTGATTACAGATGCAAAGAATGTTGTGGCAGAGCGTTATATGGAACCTGATTTTTCTCTGGATACGGTATGCTCAGTGCTTGGTGTATCCAATTCGTATTTTTCAACGATATTTAAAAAAGAAACCGGGAAATCCTTTATTACATATCTGACGGATTACCGGATGGATGTCGCAGTCAGGCTTATTGTAGAAACCAATGATAAAAGTTATGAAATTGGAGAAAAAGTAGGATATCTGGACGCAAATTACTTCAGTTATGTGTTTAAAAAGAAATTTGGAGTATCTCCGTCAAAATACAGAAAATCACCAGAATAGGAATATGGAGAGCTATGAATCAGAAAAAAAACAGAAAGAAAAAGCACGAAAAAAGGAATATAATTCAAAATATGATGCAGAATATTTCAGCCTGGATGGATATACAGTCACTGCTTATGACAGTTCTTTCTGCCATGACCATTGTTACAACAATAGTTATGGGATTACTGATTTATAGCCGTTTTAAAATGTCAGTAAAAGAAACAGCAATTTCCAATGCAGAAAGCCGGATAGAGAGTACAGTGGATCAGGTAAATAATGAATTGCGGAATATGAGACAGATTTGTAATGCTGTTAATTATAATATCGTACAGGAATATGATATTTCTGACCAGGAATTCAGCAGGCAGTTCAGTCTGTTGTATGAAGTAAATAATGATAAGCTGCAGAGTATGGCCCTTTATGACAGTGATGGGAAAATTATTGCAGCAGAACCAGTGGCTACCAGAGAAAAGAATCAGAAAGTAACAGAGCAGGACTGGTATAAAAGTGCTACAGATGAGATAGAAAATATACATATATCAACACCCCATATTCAGGATTTGTTTGGGAATGAGACATATCAATATAACTGGGTGGTGTCTTTAAGCAGCCTGGTGGATATGAATCATGGTGACACTCCGGACAGTGGAGTATTGCTGGTTGATATGAAGTATTCCATGATAGAAGAGGTTTTAGATAACCTGAATGAAGCAGCGGGAGAGACGTATTATTATTTATGTACAGATGATGGAGAAATTCTTTATCACCCAAGAAAAGCAGAAATAGACAGGGGATTTTTTACAGAAGATAGCAGTACAGCTGCTGGTTACGCAGATGGTACATATGAGATTTCTGTGAATGGGGAAAAAAGTAATATAGTAGTGAACAGTCTATCTTATACCGGATGGAAACTGGTAGGAGTTGTACCGGAGGGGGTGCAGACGGCAAGCATTAATAAGTTCCGGTATTATATAATTGCCACGGCAATTATTCTTCTGATGATGCTTTTTGTTGTGAATAAAATTATGGCAAAAAAGATTTCAAAACCGATTTTGAAATTGGATGAATCCGTAAAGTCTTATGAAACAGGAGAAAAGACTGAAATATATATAGGGGGTACTTCGGAGATAAGGCATCTGGCATATTCTGTCCAGAATTCATATAAGCAGATAGAACAATTGATGGAAGAAATTATCCGGCAGCAGAATAAGCGGAGAAAAAGTGAAATGGATGCACTGCAAAGCCAGATTAATCCACATTTTCTTTATAATACACTGGAATCCATCACCTGGATGGTAGAGGCAAATAAGAATGAAGAAGCTGTTTTTATGATTTCGGAACTGGCAAAACTGCTTCGCATCAGTCTTTCAAAAGGAAAAACAGTGATAAGGATTTCGGAAGAATTACAACATAGCAAAAGTTATATGAATATACAGCAGATTCGTTATAAAGACCGTTTTCAGGTGGAATTTCTGATTGATAAAAACGTAGAGGAATGCTGTACTGTAAAACTGGTAGTACAGCCATTGCTTGAAAATGCAATTTATTATGGAGTAGGAAATATGGATGAAGATGAGGACGGCAAAATTATTGTCCGCGGTGAGCAGAAAGGGAATGATATTTTCCTGTCAGTAGAGGACAATGGAATGGGCATGAGCCAGGAAGTGGTTGATAATCTTCTGACAAATAGTGAAAAAGTTCCAAAGCATGGTTCGGGAGTTGGACTTATCAATGTGCATACCAGAATACAACTGATGTTTGGCAAAGAATATGGATTAAAAATTTACAGTGAGCCGGATGAAGGAACAAAGGCTGTAATACATATTCCGGCAATTCCTTATTCAGAGGAAAAACGTGGAGAACTTGAAAATCAGAACAGAAAAAGAGAGAGGGTAGAAGATGAAAAAAAATAAGATTACCTTTATCCTCACAGAACTGATGCTTATTGTACTGGCTGCATTTTTTATAATCAGGATTTTTTCAGATAATGAGTCTATGAAAAGAGTTGCGGTTATTGTGGAAGATTCCGGAGATAAGAGATGGGATGCATTGCTGAATGGATTAAAACAGTCTGCGGAAAATAATAATCTGCATCTGATCATTTGTAATACAGATTTAATTGAAAGCATGGAGGATGAAGAAGAACTGATTAATGAACAACTGCAGAATAATGTAGATGCATTTGTAATCTGTCCGGCTCCGGGAAAAGAAACAAAGACTATGCTAAACCGGCTGCAGGGAGAGAGACCGTTTATACTGATTAATGAGGATACCTACGCAGAAGAGCCATCTGGTTATGCAACGGTAAAACCGGATAATTATAAGATTGGTCAGATGCTTGCGGAGCGGTTAATACAGGATGATGAAGAACAACTGGAGAATAAAAAAATCGGTGTCATTCTTGGAAAGGCAGAGACAGAGGAAAGTGTGGACAGAATTGCAGGGTTAAAAGATGGACTGGAGGGAAGTGGTTGTGAAATTTTATGGGAGTACAATTATGCCAGGGGAAACCAGAACACCAGTGAGATTATTGCATCTAAGAAACAGGTGGATTATCTGGTAATTCTGGACAATTGGGCATTAGAAGAAGTGGGTGAGGCTGCAGAAGAAAATAAGTATCACGGTGCAAAGATTTATGGAGTTGGAAGCAGTGAAAAAGCAATTGTGTTATTAGATAATCAGAATATAGAATGTCTTGTCGTACCGGATGATTATGAGACGGGGTATATGAGTATGAATGAGATTGCAAAAAAGCTAAGGCATTCCTTTTACAAAATGAACAGTTGTGAAACAGAAGTCAGAATAATCAATAAAGAAGATTTGTATTCAAAAGATCTGGAAAGGTTTTTGTATTCATATGAGTAGAACAAGAAGAAGGACAATGGCGGTTACGGTAACACTGATAATACTGATACTGGTGCTGCCCGGATGCAATCAGAAGACAAAGCGGATAGAAAATACACTGAGGGTAAGTGTAGTTACCTATACGCATGATGACCCGTTTATCAATGCCATGGTGGATGACCTAAAGGAAGAGTTAAAGAAGCGGGAAACAGAAGAACGGAAGATTATAACATCTGTCAGAAGTGCAGATAATGATCAGAAAGCGCAGAATGAAATTGTAGAAGAAATGATAGATGCCGGGTGTGATATTTTATGTGTAAATCTGGTTGACCGAACGGATCCGACAACCGTTATCAGACTGGCAAGACAGCATGATATCCCTGTCATTTTCTTTAACAGAGAACCGGTTCCGGAGGATTTGTCGCAGTGGAATCAACTATACTATGTGGGATGTGAGGCAAAACAGTCCGGCGAGATGCAGGGAGAAATTGCAGCAGATTATATAAAGAATCATCCTGAGGTTGACAGGAATCAGGATGGGAGAATTCAGTATATTTTACTGGAGGGAGAGGCTGGACATCAGGATGCCATCAGTCGTACAGACAGTTCGGTAAAGACACTGATAGAACAGGGAATCAATCTGGAAAAACTGAGCTACCTGTTTGCAGACTGGAACAGGGGACAGGCGGAAAATAGAATGAATCAGATTATCAGTCAGTATGGGACCGAAGTGGAGATGGTTATTTCCAACAATGATGAAATGGCATTAGGGGCAATTGAAGCTTATAAAGATGCCGGTTATAATCGGCAGGAGTGGCCGATTATATTTGGCATTGACGGATTGGAAGATGCATTAGAGGCAATACAGAATGGAACCATGCAGGGAACCGTATATAATGACAAGGAAGACCAGGCTGAAGAAATGGCAAGGCTTGCAGTGGACATTTACGATGGAAAAAATCAGGAAGTACAAAGCCTGCAGGAAGAAAAATATTATGTATCCCAGTATCGTAAAGTTGACATCAGTAATGTTGAAGATTTTATAAAATAGTGACGAAGAGGAAATATTATGCAGGAAGATTCAAAGTGGCTGAATGATTTTTATCAGGAAGTTAATGCTGGAAAAAGAATGGAACTATGGCAGAAGCATGGGTGCACGGAACAGACAGAAGGAGACACTTTCCGGGAGCAGCTTTTATATGCACGATATGGAAAGAAGAAAAAGAAAGAGGATACCTTTATTGGTTATCTGATGCAGATGAAATATCTTTCGGAAAGTACCGGAGTAGATTTTTCGGGACAGCGGAAGAAACAGGCAGTTGAAATCATAAATGGGTTATATCTTCTGGATGTAGAGAATCGAAGCCGGGTGGAACAGGAGATACTTCAGGCAGAATTAAAGAATACGTTTCTTACATTTATGGATGTGAGTAAAAAGGGGAGAGGGTTCACCTCTTTAGTATTTGGAATGGGACAGCTGTCGGAGGAAGGAATTGCTAAAAAAATTGCAGAGCAGATAAGTGCAATTGCATTTACAATGCCACATAAATTTCAGATGGACAGGGAATTTGCAGTTTTGCAGAAAGCTGCGTTGGAAGCATTCCGGCAGCAATACCCTGAGCGGGAGCATTTCCTGATGAAATAGCTGCGGACTTCTATCGGACAATAGCTGCAAAGAGTGTAAAGAGCACGTTGGAACAATTATAAAAATGGTTTACAGAATCGCAGATGAGAAATCATCCGGTTGCATTCTAGCTTTCATTGGAGTATGATTGCGTTGGTATGGAACAGGTCAGTTCCTACGAATATAGATGCACAGGAGGAGAAAGACATCATGAAAATGAAAACCAGACAAATTACAGTTACTGCAATTATGCTTGCAATCTGTATTGTAAGTCAGTTCTTTAAAAATTTAAGTGTATACATAACAGGACCAGTTATCAATGCAGCATTAATCTTAACTGTATTGTATGCGGGACTGGCATGCGGAATTATTTTAAGTATTATTACACCGGTTACGGCATTCTTTATTACCGGAAGCCCGGTAATGGCAGCCATTCCGGCAATGTTTCCATGCATTATGGCAGGAAATGCCATTCTGGTGCTTTGTGTAGCATTGCTGAAAGGTAAGTTTGGTACCAAAGCAGGATTCCCGGTTTCTATTGTAATCGGCTCTATCTTAAAAGGATTATTTATGGGAGTTGTAATTTCCCTGATTATTTTACCAAAAATGCTTCCGGAGAAAATGGCACCAATGTTAAAGGTATTGCAGTTTCAGTTCTCACTGACTCAGGTAGTTACCGCACTGATTGGTGGAGTGTATGCATTTATTATTGCGGCAGCATTAAGAAAGACTTCATTAGGCAAGCAGGATTAGTAGAGTACGAACAGAATAAAAATAAAAATAAAAATGGAATCCCCCGGAGCAGGCGGTTAATAATAACCCAAATCTGTTTCAGGGGATTTTTGGTTACGCGATAATTGGAAAAACTTGCAAAGCGTGTTTCTCGTAGTTGCCAGGTACCCGTAAAAAGCTGCCGGCAGCTATTGGTGCGGATTTTGTAGATTGAAATTCTGCCCCAAAAAGCTGGGTGAGATAAATTTCTCATATTTTGAAACGGATGTAGACTGCACAGAATCTATCGTTTTCCTTATAGTGTTTTTATAATACGAAGAAAGGAAGGATAGATTTATGAAAATGAAACGTGCTTTAAAATGTATTGGTGCAGTGGCACTGGCAGCATCCCTGATGATGGTTCCGTCCATGATTCCGGTGCAGGCATCAAATGGACCATGCATGGAAGGAGAGTTTGCATTTGCCAATATTCAATTGAATGATACGGTTGTATTTTCCACCAATGAGAAAAATACAGTGGACGGAGCGTCTTATGACCAGGCAAGCAATACGCTGACCTTAACCAATTATGACCATCCGGATGTTGCACTTTATACCAACATGATGGGAGACGATTTTAAATTGAATCTGGTAGGCAGTAATAAGCTGCAGAATCTTGGAATCTGGCATGGCGGCTGGGGCGGCTCCCTGACAATCTGCGGTTCCGGAAGCCTTACTGTCAATGAAAACAGAAAGAACCCGGATGGTATTGAATTATTTGCAGAAGGCGGCAAGTCGCTGCTGACGGTTTCCGGGGACAGTACAGTAACGGTATATCGTGGAACTGACGGATGTCCGTTTGGTTCATCCTGGAATTATACGTCATCACCGATTGTGGTAAAGGGACAGGTTAATGACATGAAGATTCAGGCAGAGCATCCTTTTGAAATGATTCAGGTATATGGTGGTTATTTTGGAACTGATATCAGTCCGGTCCAGAGTGATGTGTATACAAAAACCGGAGAAGAAGGCCGGTTTGTTATAACAGAAGTAACCGATATGTCCGGAAATAAGACCTACCGGATTGAAAAATTGCTGGAATGCACTACGCTGGATGCAGAGGTAGCAATAACTGTAGAAGATAAGCTTACGGATATTTCGGCATATACAGCAAATGGAGAGATAGCAGCTTATTATTCCACTACGATGGCAAGTGGAGGAAGTGATGCCTGTCTGGTAAAGAAACAGGATACGGGAGACACCTTTATTTATAGAAGAACCTATTATGAGGCTGGTAATTCTTACCGGATTCTTTGTCCGATTCTTATGAGTTATACGGATTATAATACACAGGAAACCAGATATCTTATGGACGCAGCACATCCGGTTATGAAAGAACTTGTAGAAAACATGGCGCTTGCGGAAGATACCTTACCGGCTGGTTATGAATTTGAAGGAAAAGAAGTAGAGAATGTTTACAATGTATATTCCGGGGCGGATGTGATTTCCTTTACACCGAAGCAGGTTGTAGTGAATGGCGTAGTGGATGTAACAGATGGAGATACCGCTATTTCCGACAATGGATTCCGGCAGATATTGGCAGAGAATCAGACAAAGGACATTGTTATCAAATCCAATGATGAGCTTTCCTTTACCTTTGGAAAAGGAACCATGTCAGCCGTTGATAATGTTTCTAGCTATGATTTTGGAGTAAAGATTGTAAAAGATTACAGTGAGCTGGGCACACTTCCAAGTGCAGTAAATAAGAATATTTTCATTGAACAGATTAAGTATAATTATTCCGGTCAGCTTCCGGCAGAAGCACAGATTCGTATTTTTGTGGGAACCCGGTATGCCGGAAAGACATTATATTACAGCCGGTTATTTGACAATGGAACGATTTTAAATATTGATGCGGGAGTAGTAGATTCAGAAGGATATCTGACCGTAAAACAGAATCATTGCTCTACTTATCTTATTACCACAGAAAAGCTGGCAGATACGGCTGCCACAGGAAAGGGTGGTACGACATCCGGAAATGGCGGTACAACTTCCGGAAGTGACAGTACAGCTTCCGGTGGTGCGGCTGGAACAGCAGCAAATGCATCAACAACAGCAAATAGCCAGCCAACCGTAAAGACATCCGGTAAACCAAAGACAGGTGATAATTCTGCAATTGCAGTTTGTATGACATTGATTGCAGCAGGTTGTGGAGGAATGTTTGTTTTCAGAAGAAAGAAAGCAACTGAAAATGAATAATCAGAATGGAATAAACAGAACAGAATAATTAGAACAGAAAGGACAGGCATTGTATCAGAGCCTGTCCTTTTATAATGCCGGGAATTTATAGCTCACCCGCAGAAAGCCGGCTGTCAAAAGAATTGTACAATCATCTTGTTTGCCGTATAATAAAAAATAATATAGTAGAAAGAAGCGATAATATGCGCATACAACTTGCAGCTACCATTCGTAAATATGATAAGAAAAATTTTCCAAAGGATATTCTGGCCGGTATTATTATTATGGCAGTTTCCATTCCGATAGCTATGGGCTATGCACAGATTGCAGGACTTCCGGCAGTCTATGGTCTGTATGGTTCCATTTTCCCAATTCTGATATTTGCACTGTGTTCGACTTCACCACAGTTTATTTTTGGCGTAGATGCGGCACCGGCAGCCTTAATCGGTTCGGCACTGGTGGGACTTGGTATTGAGAGTGGAAGCAGTGAAGCAATTGCAGCAGTTCCGGTACTTACTTTCTTTGTGGCAGTCTGGTTATTGGCGTTTTATTTTATGAAAGCAGGAAAACTGGTGAACTATATTTCGGCACCGGTTATGGGTGGATTTATTACCGGAATCTGCACCACGATTATTCTGATGCAGGTACCAAAGTTAATGGGAGGTACCGCCGGTGTTGGAGAACTCATTGAACTGGTGGAGCATATCGGGCAGACGAAGGTGAATCTGCCATCACTGATTTTAGGCGGCATTTCCCTTCTGATACTTCTTGTATCAAAGAAAGTAATGCCGAAATTTCCAATGGCAGTGCTTTTAATGGCAGCAGGAGCAGTAATGACAAAATTTTTTCCGGTGAGGGAATGGGGAATCCAGACGCTGTCTGCAGTAGAACCGGGACTTCCACAGTTTGTGATTCCGGATATCCGCATACTTCCGATGAAAGAGGTAGTAACTATCAGCCTTTCGGTGGCAGTGGTCATTATGGCAGAAACGCTTCTGGCAGAAAATAATTTCGCACAGAAGAATGGATATCGAATGAATGATAATCAGGAAATTTTTGCATTCTCTATGGGAAATTTCCTGGCAGCATTTACAGGCTGCTGTCCTATTAATGGCTCTGTTTCAAGAACTGCAATGGGAGAACAGTATCAGAGTAAGACACAGCTGACCGGAATCATAGCCGGTTTATCCATGCTGGTATTGCTGCTTTGCGGAACCGGATTTATCGGCTATCTTCCGATTCCGATGCTGACGGCAATTGTAATTTCTGCATTACTTGGGGCAACGGAATTTGAGCTTGCAGCAAGATTGTTGAAGGTCAGCCGTACAGAATTCTTCATTTTCTTAGGAGCATTCTTTGGCGTGCTGATGCTTGGAACCATCAATGGTGTTTTGATTGGCATTATACTTTCCTTTACTGAGATGATTATCCGTACTGCCAAGCCATCAAGATGTTTTCTTGGAATCCAGCCGGGACATCGCCATTTCCGGGATTTAAAAGAAAGTCATCAGATACATGCGATAGAAGGCGTTCTGATATACCGGTTCAGCAGTAATCTCTTTTTTGCTAATGTGCAGATGTTAAAGCGGGACATTGAAGACAATATAAAAGAGGATACGAAGGCAGTCATTTTAGATGCCAGTGCTATCGGCTCCATGGACATTACAGCGGCGGATCAGTTGGAAATGCTGTATCAGGGTCTTAAGAAACGTGGTATCTGTTTTTATATTACAGAACATATTGCAGATTTGAATGAACAGATGCAAAAGCTTGGTCTGGGACACATCATAGAAGAGGGCAGCGCAAGAAGAACAATACATATTGCTTTAAAGGATATGGGTTATGAACGTCCTTATCCGCTGGAGGGCGGTGTAGACAATAGACAGCGCAGTGCCTCAAGAAAGCGGGCGGATAACCGGGTGCAGGAATTTGTCTGGGCATTTGGTTCGGAAACTGAAGATGCTATAGAGCGGCAGATTGTGGCACAGATAGAACAGCTGAAAAAGACAGGAGATGTGGAAAAGCTGTTACATGGAAGCTGGTCCCATATGGAAGAACTGGACGAAGATGAGTGGCTGGAGCATTTAGAGGAACATTTGAAAGAGATTGTTAATATTTCCGGTAAAGATGAAAGAACGCTGGCTATGCGGTTAGAGGAACATCGACGGGAAGTACATGAGCGTATTGCAAAGGAACATCCGGAACTGGCAGAGCGCTTTAAAGAACGCCGGCATGCGTTAGACGAACATCTGAAGGAACGGAGACCGGAGGTTTATGCGCTGGTAGAGGACTTAAGGGAAAAACGGACTTCAGGAAAGATTTAATTAGGCAGAGACATCTTGTTTTTTCGACAAAATTTGCAGGAACCAGTCTGATAAGCTGAAACAGATTGGAAGGTATTATGCGGGATGAAAAAGGAAAAGCAGGAAAAAAAGGTTTTTACGGTATTAATTGTATGTATTGTGGTTATGGCTTTGATATTTGGATGGATGTCAAAAGACCTTGGGGGTTCAAACCAATACATTGATAAGAATAGCAAACAGAGTTTATCTGAACTGATGGAACAGATGGAGCGTGCTTACCGGAACCGTTTGGAGATTACTTATGAACAGATAGATTCTATTGAAAAATATATGTTCGGGGATGGGGAAAGGGAAGCAGAACTGAAAGATTACCAGAACTATTTTGACTCTATGGAAAGTAATATGGTGCGGGCTATTGTCTTTGTCAATGATGAAGGTGAATATCTGTGCATGCGTGGACTGAATGGCAGGATACAGATGCAGGATGGATTGTCGGAATTATTTGGTGAGAATAAAGGAATTGCCCAGTACTGCACCTGGAAGGATGGAGAGGAAATCTTTATAATTGCAAAATCAGTAGATTCTTTTTTGGTCAATGGGGAAGAATATGAAGCAATTGCATTTCTCTTCCGACCACAGATTATTAACGATCTTTTTGTAACGTCTGCTTATAACGGACAGGCTAATATCTATGTCATGGATGAAAACGGAGAAGTGGCATACGCAAGCATTAATAATGAGCCGGGTGAAGTAACCATAAATTATAATCTGTTTGATAGTTACCATGAACAAAAGATTATGAATAAGAAAGATTATGAAAAAGTGAAGTCGGACTATGCAGAACGCAGCTCCGGGTGTATAACCCTGGAACGTGAAAATGAGTCCGACTATTTTTCGTATCGTGCATTAAAAGGAACACAGTATATGATAGCCTGTGAAGTGGACAGTACGATTGTGCAGAATGTACTGGCAGATTATCAGATTATGATGCTGCATATCTGGCTGACAGTGACCTGCATTATCATTGCAATGTTAGCAGCACTGGGTATCAGTATTCTATGGATTTATAATGAAAAGAATAAGGTAGCTTACGCGAGACGAAATGCAATGCAGCAGGCAGAAGCAGCAGAGAAGCTGGAAGAAGTCAATACTGCATTGGAAGAGACGGTGCAGTTTGCAAATACGGCAAAAGCAGAGGCAGAGCGTGCCAATGAAGCGAAAAGTGTATTTTTATCCAATATGAGCCATGATATGCGGACTCCTTTAAATGCGGTTATGGGACTGGCTACACTGATTTCAAGAGATGCTGAAAATTCGGATTGTGTCCGGGAATATGCAAGAAAACTGACTTATTCAGGGGAACATCTGCTTGGACTCATTAATGATGTCCTTGATATGTCGAAGATTGAGGCCGGTAAAACGGTCCTTAATATTACGAACACGAATATTGCTGAACTGGTGGAAGAACTGGATATGATCATCCGTTCACAGACCAGAGAGAAGAGGCAGGAATTCATGATTCATGTACATCGGATAGAAACAGAAGAAGTGGAAGCAGATAAATTACGTCTGAAGCAGATACTGCTGAACATTTTATCCAATGCAGTAAAATATACCCCAAAGGGCGGTAAGATAGTATTTGATATTACAGAAGTACCAAAGAAAAAGGGAAACTTTGCACAGTATCAGTTCCGGATCAGTGATAATGGACAGGGGATGGGTGAAGAGTATCTTAAGAATCTTTTTGACCCATTCAGCCGGGAAGTGCAAAGCACTGTTAATCCGGTTTCCGGAACGGGTCTTGGAATGCCAATTGCCAAGAGTCTGGTGGAGTTAATGGGTGGAAGCATTCATGTGGAGAGTAAGCTTGGAAAAGGAACTACTTTTGAGGTGATTTTGAATTTCCGGAAAATAAAGTACCAGGAGAAGGTTAACTGGTGGAAACTGCAGAAGATAAGCCAGGTACTGGTGGTTGATGATGAGAGTGAATCAGGAAGATATATTATGGATACGCTGCATCCGTTTGGGATTGATGTGCAGACAGCAGATTCCGGCGAAATGGCGGTTCATATGGCAGAACAGATGGTAGAAACTGGAAAAACAAAGAGTTGGGATGTTGTAATTATAGACTGGAAGATGCCGGGAATGGATGGTGTTACTACAGCAGAAAAATTGCATCGGATTCTGGGAGAGAAAACAGTATTACTGCTTTTTGCCTATGATTGTAAGGAGATAGAAGAAGCAGCGGGTTATGCTGGAATTCAAAGTATTTTAAGCAAGCCGTTTTTTGTGACAAATTTTAAACGGTGCATCGAACAGGCAAGAAAAGAGCAGCAATTGCAGGGAAAAGGACAAGCAACAGAAAAAGAGAAAATGACATTAAAAGGAATGCGTTTTCTGATAGCAGATGATAATGATTTAAATGCAGAAATATTGGAAGAACTGTTAAAAATGGAAGGTGCAGACTGTGACCGGGCAGTAAATGGTAAGGAAGCCGTAGAAATGTTTGCAAGAGCGGAGGAAGGACGATATAATATTATTTTAATGGATATTAAGATGCCTGTTATGAATGGCTATGATGCAACGAAAGAAATCCGGAGACTTAAGAAGAAGGAAGCAGCGAAAATACCGATTTTTGCCATGACTGCCAATGCCTTTGCGGAAGATATCCGGACCTGTATGGAAGCAGGGATGGATGCACACATTGCCAAACCGGTGGATCTGGATTTATTAGAAGAAAACATCCGGATTTATATGCAGGCAAAAGCATAACAAAAGAAGAAGGGAACAGAAGAATGGGTATTTTTAAGAAACGTCTGACTGTAAATGAAGCAATCAATGCAGCGCATACTTCGGAAAATGCAATTATAATTGACTGCCGGGCAAAGGAAGATTACCAGAAAGGACATGTGGCAGGAACAAAGAATATTCCGCTGGACAAGATAACGGAAGACCGTATTTTGCGGAGATTTCCGGATAAGGAAAAATCTTTTTATATTATAGGAAGTTACAGCTACCGGTCCGAAAAGGCGGTAAAAGCATTTAAGAAATTAGGCTATAAGAATGCCATTTTCGGCGGTTATATGGAGGAACACCACGGAATTCTGGTGAAGTAAGCTTAATGATTAAAATTGTATAAAGTCTATAAAGAATAAGAAAAATGCAGAAAATGTTTGTGAAAAAACAGGAAATTTCTGCATTTTTTTAATACCAAAATATACAAATTGACGCAAGTGTACAAATTGCATAAAAAAACAACCAAAAAACTGGCAAAAATTGCAGAAGAATATGGAATATTTACACGAAAAAACAGCAAATGGTCAGACCTATTTTCACAGGAAGAAAACGGTTGCGTTTGCATTTTTTTCTTGTTAGAATTTTAACGATTTAAAAATGCCTTAGAGCAGCAGAAGGAAGTGAGACAGATGGATGCTCTGGTAAATAGCCTGATGGAAGAATTGAACTGTGAAACGGTATTTACAATTCCGATATTCGGAGGCATTCCCATTTATGAATCCGTAGTAGTAACCTGGATTATCATGGCAGTAGTTATTGTGCTGTGCATACTACTGACCAGGAACTTAAGTGTGGAACATCCGGGACGCAGACAGATTATTCTGGAAACGGCTGTAAACGGGTTGAATAACTTCTTCCGGGATACCATAGGCGAAAATGGAAAGCAGTATATTCCTTATCTTATGACGGTGGCAATCTATATTGGAATTGCCAACTTAATCGGTCTGCTGGGATTTAAACCACCGACCAAGGATATGAATGTTACTGCAGCATTGTCCCTGATGAGTATCATATTGATTGAAATGGCGGGTATCCGCAGGAAAGGAACGAAGGGCTGGCTTAAGAGTTTTGCAGAGCCGATGCCGGTAGTACTTCCAATCAATATTCTGGAGGTCTTTATCAAACCATTGTCGCTGTGTATGCGACTTTTTGGAAATGTATTAGGTTCATTTGTCATTATGGAATTGCTGAAAATGGTAGTACCGGCAATTCTGCCAGCAGTATTTAGCTGTTATTTTGACATTTTTGACGGATTGATTCAGGCATATGTATTCGTATTTCTGACCGCATTGTTCGTCAAAGAAGCAACCGAATAGGGAAGAAAAAACAAAAAGAGAAACAAAAAAGTAGAAAAGAAAAGGAGTGCATATTATGTCATCAACATTATTAGTAGCAATCGGAGCAGGTATCGCAGTATTAACAGGTATTGGAGCAGGACTTGGAATTGGAAAAGCAACATCATCCGCAGTAGATGCAATTGCAAGACAGCCGGAAGCAGAGAGCAAAATCAGCAAATCACTTCTTCTTGGATGTGCATTGGCAGAGGCAACTGCTATTTACGGATTCGTTATCGCATTGTTAATCATCCTCTTCTTAAAATAATAAAGAAAGATTATAGAAAGGCAGGTACGGGAAATGCTTAGCATTAATTTTTGGAATATTTTATGGACCGTTGTAAATCTGCTGGTATTATATGTAGTCTTTCGTAAATTTCTTTATCAGAGAGTCATGAATGTGATTGAGGCAAGAGAAGAAATGGTAAAGAAGCAGTTCGACGATGCAAAGAAAAGCGAAGAAGATGCCAGAAAATTAAAGGCAGATTATGAAGAACGCTTATCGGATGCAAGAACGGAGGCAGACCAGATTATTATTGATGCCAGAGCAAGAGCAGAAGAAGAGCATGCACGCTCGGTAGAGAAGACCCGGGAAGAGACTGAGCATATGTTAGAAAAAGCCAAGGAAGATATTGCAAACGAGCAGGAAAAGGCACAGCAGGCAGCTCAGGCTGAGATTGCCAAACTGGCAGTCATCGCTGCACGGAAAATTATGAAAACAGGTGATGCTCATGACACAGGAAGCAGTAAATAACGCAAAGGTATTGTATCGGCTGGGTGCCACAAGACAGGAGGCAGATGAACTCCGGGAGCTTTATGAGCTTACACCGGAACTGCTTAAGGTTCTCACAAGTCCGGTGATTTCCATACATAAGAAGGATGCCGTGATAGAGAAAATTTATCAGGATGCCGGATTATCCAAGGTGCTTGTGAACTATACCAAGATGATGTGCAGACTGGGTTATATCGGAGAAATAGAGGATATCCTGGATGCATTTTATCTCTATTGGGACAGACAGAATCATATCCTGCGTGCAGAACTGACCTGTGCAGGCACACCACAGCCGGAAGAAGAAGCAGAGGCAAGAAAGATTCTTGCAGAGAAATATCCCGACTGTGAGATTGTTCTGACAGAAAAGGAAGATGAGAATCTCTTAGGCGGATACATCATTAAGGTTCATCATAAAGAATATGACAGAAGCTATGAAGGCCGCTTACGTCAGTTGGAAAGAAAATTAACAGGGAGGTGAAGCCTGTGGGCGCAATTAGTGCTGCAGACATAATCTCGATTATCCAGAGCGAGATAGAAGAATTTGACTGGGATGAATCCAGTCGTGAGACCGGTTCCGTAATCTGGGTTGGTGATGGAATTGCAACCATTTACGGAATTGACCATGCAATGTATGGTGAAATTGTTGTATTTGATAACGGTGTCAAAGGAATGGTACAGGATATCAGACAGAATGAAATCGGTGTTATTTTATTCGGCCGTGATACCGGAATCAAAGAAGGAACCAAAGTGGTTCGTACCAGGAAAAAAGCCGGAATCCCGGTAGGGGAAGGCTTTGTTGGAAGAATTATCAATGCATTAGGTGAGCCGATTGATGGAAAGGGCGAGATTAAGGAAGATGATTATCGTCCAATCGAAGAGGAAGCACCGGGCATTGTAGAACGTAAATCAGTAAATACACCAATGGAAACAGGAATCTTGTCCATTGACTCCATGTTCCCAATTGGTAGAGGACAGCGAGAGTTAATTATCGGAGACCGTCAGACCGGAAAGACCTCCATTGCAACAGATACCATCATTAACCAGAAAGGCAAAGGAGTAATCTGTATCTATGTTGCCATTGGACAGAAGGCGTCCAGTGTAGCAAAAATCGTATCTACACTGACCAAGCATGATGCAATGGATTATTCCATTGTGGTTTCCTCAACTGCAAGTGATCCTGCATCCATGCAGTACATCGCACCATATGCAGGAACTGCAATGGCAGAGTACTTTATGCATCAGGGAAAAGATGTGTTAATCGTATATGATGATTTATCCAAACATGCGGTAGCATATCGTGCAATCTCTCTGCTGTTAGAGCGTTCTCCGGGACGTGAAGCTTATCCTGGTGACGTATTCTACTTACATTCCAGATTGTTAGAGCGTTCCAGCCGTTTAAGTGATGAATTGGGCGGAGGTTCCATTACCGCACTGCCAATCATTGAGACACAGGCAGGAGACGTATCCGCATATATTCCGACCAACGTCATTTCCATTACAGACGGACAGATTTTCTTAGAGAGTAACCTTTTCTTCTCAGGTATGCGTCCGGCAGTCAACGTTGGTTTGTCCGTATCCCGTGTCGGTGGTGCTGCACAGACCAAGGCAATGAAGAAGGCATCCGGAAGTATCCGTATCGACCTGGCACAGTATCGTGAGATGGAAGTATTTACCCAGTTTGCATCGGAACTTGATGATATGACCAAGGCACAGTTACAGCATGGAAAAGCATTGATGGAGCTTTTAAAACAGCCACTCTGCCATCCGCTTTCCCTGCATGAGCAGGTAGAGACACTGTGTATGGCAAACCATGGTGTATTTGATAAAGTAGAAACAAAGAATGTAAAACAGTATCAGAATGAGATTCTTGAATATATGGATTTGAAGCATCCGGAAATCGGCAGGGAAATCGAAGAAACCAAAGTGCTTTCCGATGAACTGACCGATAAGATTGTTGCGGCTGCAAAAGAATTCGAAGACAGTAGAAATCAATAGGAATGAGCAGGTGTTGTTATGGCAAATGCAAAGGAAATTCAGGATCGGATGAAGAGTATCAATGATACATTGAAGATTACCAATGCAATGTATATGATTTCTTCTTCGAAGCTGAAGAAATCAAAGAAAATGCTTTCTGACACAGAACCTTATTTCTTTACCCTGCAGTCGGAAATGAGCAGAATCTTAAGACATCTTCCGGATATTGAGGATATTTATTTTAAGACCAACGAAGAGAAAAAGCCGGAAGAACGGATGGTAGGTTATATTGTTATTACGGCAGATAAGGGTCTGGCAGGCTCCTATAACCATAATGTATTAAAGCTTGCAGAGGAGCATTTGAAAGCACATAAAAATAACAAACTGTTTGTATTAGGTGAGTTAGGCCGTCACTATTTTGAACAGCGTGGAATTGAGATTGATAAGCAGTTCCACTATACCGTACAGAATCCGACACTGAACCGTGCAAGAAATATTGCAGAGGAACTTCTGGAACTGTACCGGAAAGAAGAGTTAGATGAAGTCTATATCATCTATACCAGCATGGTCAATGCGATTCAGGAGGAGACACAGATCAGACAGCTGCTCCCACTGAAGAAAGCAAGTTTTAACGTGAAACTGCCTGCAGATATTCCGATGGAGGAACTGGCATTGAAACCATCTCCGGAGGCGGTGATGGATCGAATTGTACCGGATTATGTAGTTGGTTTCATCTATGGAGCGTTAGTTGAGTCTTATTCCTGCGAGCAGAACGCAAGAATGATGGCAATGGAGGCAGCAACCAAAAGTGCCAAAGACATGCTCCATGAGCTGGATATCTTATATAATCGTGCAAGACAGGCAGCAATTACCCAGGAAATAACCGAGGTCATTGCAGGAGCGAAAGCTCAGAAACGGAAAAAGAGGCAGTGATAAGGAGGCTTTTTCATGAAGACAGGAAAAATCATACAGGTGTTAGGCCCGGTAGTGGATGTCTCATTTGAAGACGAAGAATTGCCGGCAATCAAAGACGCCCTTGAAGTGAAAAACGGCGATAAGAAGTGCATCATGGAAGTGGCACAGCATATCGGAAATCATACGGTACGTTGTATTATGTTAGCTTCCAGTGAGGGACTTTGCCGTGATATGGAAGTAACCGCTACAGGAAGCGGAATAAAAACTCCGGTCGGAGAGCAGACATTGGGAAGACTGTTCAATGTATTAGGAGAAGCAATCGATGGTGGCGAACCATTGAAGGATGCACCGGAATGGGTCATTCATCGTGAACCACCGGCATTTGAAGACCAGAATCCGGCAGAAGAAATCTTAGAGACCGGAATTAAAGTTATCGACCTTTTGGCACCATATGCAAAAGGTGGTAAGATTGGATTGTTTGGTGGAGCCGGAGTAGGTAAAACCGTATTGATCCAGGAGTTAATCAGCAATATTGCAACAGAGCATGGTGGATATTCTATTTTCACCGGTGTTGGAGAGCGTTCCCGTGAGGGTAATGACCTCTGGACAGAAATGAAGGAATCCGGTGTATTAGAGAAGACGGCCTTAGTGTTCGGTCAGATGAACGAGCCGCCTGGAGCACGTATGCGTGTGGCTGAGACCGGACTTACCATGGCAGAATATTTCCGTGATGAGAAACACCAGAATGTGCTTCTTTTCATTGACAATATTTTCCGTTTCACACAGGCAGGTTCTGAGGTATCTGCATTGTTAGGACGTATGCCTTCTGCAGTAGGATATCAGCCGACACTGGCAACTGAAATGGGTGAATTGCAGGAGCGTATTGCATCTACAAAGAACGGTTCTGTTACATCCGTTCAGGCAGTCTATGTACCGGCAGACGATTTAACTGACCCGGCACCGGCTACTACTTTCGCACATCTGGATGCGACCACCGTACTTTCCAGAAAGATTGTAGAGCAGGGTATTTATCCGGCAGTAGACCCGCTGGAATCTACATCCCGTATCTTAGAGGCAGACATCGTTGGAGAAGAACATTATCAGGTAGCCCGGAAAGTACAGGAGATTCTGCAGAAATACAAAGAGTTACAGGATATCATCGCAATTCTTGGTATGGAAGAGCTGGCAGATGAGGACAAGTTACTGGTATATCGTGCAAGAAAGATTCAGAAGTTCTTATCACAGCCGTTCCATGTAGCAGAGAACTTTACCGGCGTAAAGGGTGTTTACGTTCCGTTATCTGAAACCATTCGTGGATTCAAGGCAATCATCGATGGTGATATGGATCAGTATCCGGAAAATGCATTCTTCAACGTAGGAACAGTAGAAGATGTCATTCGTAAAGCAGAAGAGATGGAACACCAGAATGCATAGAAGCTATCATCTTTAGAATAGAGGTACAGGTATGGCAGGAAATACATTTTATTTAAAAATAATTGCAGCAAACCGGGTATTCTATGCCGGCAGATGCCGTTCTCTGATTGTTCCGGAATATGACGGACAGAAAGAGATTTTAGCACACCATGAAGATATGGTCATTGCCATTGATGAGGGTGAAATGCGTTTTCAGCCGGAAGGTACTGCAAATTGGGAATATGCAGTAGTTGGCATGGGTTTTGTGGAAATCGTCAACAACCGTGTGACGCTTCTGGTAGAAACTGCAGAGCATCCGGAAGAGATTGACATTGCCCGTGCCAGAGAAGCAAAAGAACGTGCCGAGGAGCAGATGCGGCAGAAGCAGAGCATCCAGGAATACTATCATTCCAGAGCATCCTTATCCCGTGCCCTGACCCGACTGAAGGCAACCAGCAAGTACCAGTAAGCAATAGGAAACCCGCAGATTATCTGTTTGAAAATAGGTGGTCTGCGGGTTTCTTGAGCTGCCGGTGGCAGGGTCTATATAGGTTTGACGAGTGCCAGTAGTGTTGCCGGATGTCTGTAGTGTTGCTGGATGTCTGTAGGTTTGCCGGCGTCTGTAAATCTGCCGGTATTATAAGGATTTATAGGCATCCGCATTAAGTAGCAACTGGTATAGTGCCTCCTGTTCTTTGTAGGTTTTCTTACAGAGAAAATGATAGCATTCTAATGGAATATCAGTGGCGGCATCAGAGGATTTTCCAATCTGTTCCACTAATTTTGAAATAGGAACATTTAAAGCTCCTGCAATCTTTTCGATACTTTCTAAAGTGGCATTTTTTTCGCCACGTTCCAACTGACCAATGTAGGTAGGATGACAACCTGATAATTCTGCAAGCTTTTCCTGGCTTAAATGAAGAGAAAGTCTGTAATTTCGAATTCTTTGTCCAACTGATTTTGCAATTTCGCTCATAGTAATCATCCATCCTTTTTAATCTATACTATAAGCAATAAGTGACGTATTCCACAGACTATTGACACAATACAATAGAAAACATATACTATAAGTATTAAAACGAAAGTGAAATATATTTATAGTATCTCACAAAAGAATAAGGGAGGAATTTAGAATGGAATATCCAAAGAGAAAATGTATAAAATCAGTCATCATAACAGGCTTGGTCTTGGCAGTAAGTTTTGCTTTAGGCGGATGTGGAGAAAAGAGCGCGGTGGATGCCGAAACGGAAACTGCAGCTATAGCCGCAACTGAAACAGAATACACGATGTCAACGGAAAAAGAAGCGGTAGTAGCTGAAACAGAAGTGGAAACAGAGATCGAGGAAGAAACAGAGACCGAGGAGCCGGTGCTGTTTCGGATTCGGATTTCTTATGGGGATGGCGATGGAATAAATTTAGCTGCTCTGCCAAGTGCAAAAGAATGTGGAAAATTACTATGGGTGGATAATGGAACAGAATTTGACGTTTATGGGGTGCGAGTAAATGAGGATGAAAATAAGACTTTCTATGTTGTGAAATTAGAAGATGGAACTAAAATGTATGCATGGGATAAGGTAGTACAAGTGATAGAATAAAAGAAATAAATATTGCTGATTTAGATACAAATACCGCCAGATAACAGATGTATAGTTATCTGGCGATTTCAGTTATCAAGTATCAGTAAGAAACTGCCAGTGGCAGGGTTTATAGGTATCAAATATTTATGTAATATAAAAGTTATTTCATGAGTGCAGTAACGTCCTCTAAAGGAAGATTACAAAGTTCTGCTATTTCCTTCGCATCAAACTTTCCTGTTTTTAATAGACGAAGGGCGGTATCGGTAGAAGCCTGCTTTAATCCTTGTTCAATCCCCTGTTCAACACCGGCGTCAAATTCGGCTTTTCTTAGTTTTTTCTCTTCTTCAACTTTATCATATTCAAAAATACTCATAGCAATTACCTCCGCCTGATTCTTCCTAAGAAAATCTGCCAGAATATTTTCCTTAATGCATTCGGTGATAGCCTTTTGCACGGCATCATCCAAAGGCATTTGTTCTGTAAAGGAACGAACCTTTGCGACATAAATGGAATATCTGGCAATAGGATGTTAGTGAAAAATTGAAACAAAGTTATTTCATGAGTGCAGTAACATCCTCCAAAGGAAGATTACAAAGTTCAGCTATTTCTTTCGTATCAAATTTTCCTGTTTTTAAAAGGCGAAGGGCAGTATCGGTAGAAGCCTGTTTCTGTCCCTGCTTAATACCTTGTTTAACACCTTGTTTTAATCCCTGCTCAATCCCTTGTTCAACACCGGCGTCAAATTCGGCTTTTCTCAGTTTTTTCTCTTCTTCAACTTTATCATATTCAAAAATACTCATAGCAATTACCTCCGCCTGATTCTTCCTAAGAAAATCTGCCAGAATATTTTCCTGAATGCATTCGGTGACAGCCTTTTGCACGGCATCATCCAAAGGCATCTGTTCTGCAAGGGAACGAACCTTTGCAACATAAATGGAATATTCCTTTAATATCTGGCAATGGGACATTAACTCGGTGTTGTGTCCTGCGTTTACATTGAATGTAGTAACAATAAGTTCTAACGATGGATTGTCAGTTACATGATAAAAAGCATCTGACAAACGGCTGGTATAGCAGTCATCTATCGGTGTGCTTCCATTATAAAATACAATAAAATGGGGATTTGGAATTTTTTGTAGTGCAGAAGAATACAGGGATTTCTTATCCACAAGCTTCTGGTATTCCGCTGCGATGTAGAATAAATCCCGAAGCGGAATATTTGGATTCATTGTGGACTGATGCTCGTATAGATAGAGATTCATGTCCAGAATAAAAGCCAGATCGTTCTTCATTCCCATGTAAATGGCATTTTCCAGGGTTACAATTTCGAGGGCACCGGAATCCGTGTAATGACTGTTATTAATTGCATTGTAAAGGGATAATAGTGCTTCCTTATCCGAAAACAGCATCCGGAAAACAGTGTCCTTAAATTTGCGGTTCGCCACCGGTGTGCGTTTCGTTGTTTCATTTGCTTCATGTGCTTTTCCTGTCATAGGCAAGTCCTCCTTGTGTGTGGCAGGAGGATAAGCAGCAATAGAAAATAAATATCATATCCAGTGGCAAAAGATTATCTGCTATCGAATAATGGCAGTTATTTCCATACTGTATCGCTCCTGCTTTTTAGTTAAATAGTGAATCAAAAGCATAGATAGATACAGAAATGCGGGGTTCTATGCAGAACCGGATTTGAACTATAGAAAGTGCCATATAGATTGTATAATATATGCTTTTTCACATTTTAACATAGGAAGAAGGCAGGAGCAAGACGGAAAAATATGAAAAAAGTATTAGAAGTATAAAATCCGGTACAAGCGCAATGATGAAAAAACCAGAAAATAAAGGGACTTACAGACTTTTTGATAAAAAAAACGTGTCGTTGAAACTATTATGGTACTTTGGTAAAATAATGTTAAACAGTTAGTACTAAATGTAATTTAAGCGAAAGGCGAAAAAGAAAATGGAACAAAAAATGGTATATCAGTCAATTGCAGATTTAAAGGAAATGAGAAAGATTTTGGGTTTAACAAAAGAAGTTGTAGCAGACAATATTGGATATAGTGTAAGAACTTTGGAACGAATAGAAGAAGAAAATATAGTTTCGACAGAAAGTATTGCAAAGAAGTTATGCCAGTTATATCAATTAAATTTTGAAGAGCATTTTTATAGGACTGATAAAAAAAATGACGATAAAGTAAAAGAACTTGAGATGCAGTTAGGAAAAAGACCTGAAAATCTTATTTACAAGGAGAATGAGTATTATTATTTATATGTCAGGAAAGTAGGCTTGCTTGGAGAGTGTATCGTAGGGAGAGTAACATATATAGCAAATTATAATCGTAATAAAGAAAGAAGAAAATTAGAAAAAGTTAGTCCGGAAAGAGTATTATATAAGGAACCACATATTAATATTATAAATACTGGCGATGAGTGGAAATATTGGCGCTTTAGTTTGAAAATTGGAAAAACATATAAGGTATTAGTTTCTAAAAAGTGTATGAAAGAGTGTTTGAATTGGTGTTTAAAGGAATATATTGTCAGACGAGATGAACTTATGATTGTGGATGGAATATCGGATTTGATATTTTTAACTTAATAGAAAAAATAATGAGGTGAAACAGATGAGCATAATGGAGGTATTAACATTATTGTTAGTTGTTTTTGAAGTGCTATCATATATAGATGGACATTACTATAAGAAATAACGATTTATCATTAGCAAAAAGGAAGGGCATCTGAAAAATTCAGGGGAGTATCCCAAAGTTTGTGTAAACCTCCAAACTGATGTAAGATAAAATTACTC
>ERZ780144.1124-NODE-1124-length-31407-cov-6.136770_pt1 | contig 31407 bp, 31 predicted proteins | sample MGYA00511380_ERZ780144 | MGnify/ENA primary metagenome ERZ780144 (study PRJEB29588, sample SAMEA1965858) | human gut metagenome | biome: human gut; feature: human-associated habitat; material: faeces | place: Denmark | collected 2008/2010 ... | reverse complement strand
TTAATATTGTTATATGCCGCAGTGGCGGAACTGGCAGACGCCCAGGACTTAAAATCCTGTGGGTAGTGATACCCGTACCGGTTCGATTCCGGTCTGCGGCATTTTTATTAGAAACTGTAAGTCTTATAGGATGAGATTTACAGTTTTTTTGTGGATTATTATAGTGAATGTTCAGAAATGTATCAGTCAAGCAGACTGATACATTTTTGAACCGATTCTATAGTCATTTCTTTTTGGTTTAAAAGACCGAGTGTAACGTATTTTAATGTTCTCATAGTATATTCACCTTTTCTAATTTGTACAATTGGTTGTTAAAGAAAAAATATTATGTCAAGCAGGCCTGCAAATTCAAGCAAGGCTAACGGAAGGGTTAACAAAAAAGATATTATAAATATAATCCAGTATTTAAAAGTTTTGTTTTCCTTTTTTTCATAGAACGATATAATCTGCTGTTTTGTTAATGAAATATATGAATAAACGAAGTTGTTGGTCAAATCTTTTGTTCTAATAGTAGGAGCGTTTCTAATATTTTTATTTTTGGGATATAATTCAAAGTTTGCAATCATGTATTCATAGTTTTGCTGGCATTTAATAATGTTGTTGACAGTTTTATTAGTGTTAATAATTTTATTATTATTGTTGGTAGTTTTATTTTGGCTAATAACTTTGTTTTCAGTTTCCATTTTGAACCTCCGTTTTTATAAGTATTATTATGATTTTGGGAACATAATTGCACATATAATTAACATTATGAGTAATATCAAAGAGATTTTAATTATATATCTCAGTCCCGGAATGATGCTGCAAAGATATTTGTAACGTGGGATACGATCGCCGATATAAAATAAATTACATCCAAAAAGGTATATTACAGCTACAAATATAGCAGAGAAAATATAAGTTTTTGTTCCGGAATGATCGAATATAAGCGATATGGGAACAAATGCATATAAATGGAAAGCAATCATGTTTTTGGGCGGATAATTTGTTTGAAACCCCGGAAATTTTCTTATAATATTGAAAAATAATTTATCAGGATAAGACAGTTCTTTTTCAATATCTTTTACAAGCTGATGTATATTATGATATCTTATTTCGTAGCTTGCAGTACATGTATTAAAAATGTGGTTTGCCGTATAACTGCATATTTTAGAAAGTGGAGGAGCATTTCTGTCTTTGGGAGAACATCCTGTAAGCATAAAATATAACAAACAGCCGAGGGAGTATATATCAATGCGGTCAGTAGCGTTTGTGAAATTCAAAATATCGGGTGCAGCATAATTGAGAGTACCAACAGCATGTGTAACAGTGTGGTTAGCGTACTGGATATTGCGTGATATGTCAAAATCAATAAGTTTGACAGACACCTGATTGTGTATGCCATTAAATATTTTAAATTCATTGTCCCAGTTAAATTTATCCGTGAGCAGGACATTTTTTGGCGAAATATCACCATGAATCATATGATTTTTATGAAGTACAGCCAATGCGTCACAGAGTTGGTGAATTAAAATAAGTGATTCCTTTTCTGAAAGACAGCCAAAACTGTTTATGTATTGTTCAAGAGTAAGAAATCTGGTAGTAATCTTTTTGTCTTTTGGAAGCGAAGCATAATCAAGAAAAGACGGTTTGTCTATAAACTCGCTGATTGAAAGAGCATAATTGGGATTGTCGTTATCAGAAATAATTCCAAAAACAGTTTCAAGGTGTGGATTCCAATTTTCGGATATTGTTTTATAAACAGGTAACTGTTCTTTGGAAAGCTCCTTAATAATGACACTTGACTTGTCCGGTTCCAGATTTGAGTGCTCATTTTTGATTTCTGCGAGGTAAGTGTGATAAAATTTTGCTGAGTTGGTATTGTTGAGACAGTCGAGAAAATCAAAATCAAAATAAAGTGAAAGTTCATCTTTGAAATGTTTAATTGTTTTTCCTAACATAATGTATCTAAATTTTCCTTTCCCAAATTTTCATTTATTAAATCTAAATCAGAATGATTTTTAATACCTTTCATTATGATAAAATCACGCATATCTCTGGGATACAATTCGCTTATTCCGAAATGCATAAGCGATTTTTGAATTTTATCGATATCATATCCGAGGGTAATAAAAATTGAAAGCAGCTTATCACGATTGAGCTTCTTTTTGTTGCTTAGAAAATCGGAAAGATGGGATTGGGAAATGGAACATTCAGAAGCAAGTTTATTCATACTATATCCGGCAACAGCTATATCATTTGCAAGTTCGTGACGTAAGTCCTCCTGAGAGACAAACTCAATATCATCTTCATTTATTTCGTCATCTGATTTAATTTTTTGTAGAATTTCATCTGTATCTAAAGTTTTCTTTTTCATAAGTGTTTAAATTCCTTCCTAGAGATATTTACATAAATTATTTTATAAAATAATAACATTGTAATTTGAAAATAGCAACAGTCATGATATTATACTTGTCAGTAATATTAACAGAAAAACTATGTTTACTGTTTGAAATTGCTATGTTTAGAGTGATAAATTATCACTGTCAGTGAATGAAATTTATTGCCAAAGAGAATATAATTGCAAAGAAAGGAAAAGAAAAAATGGGAAAAAAGAAGAAAATAATTATTGTACTTGGAGTTATTACAGCCATTATTACAATTGCCGGTATGGGAGGCGTATTATTAACAAAAATAAAGCAAAAAAACGAGAATTCGCAAAAGATTGAAAAATTGCTTGAACGAGAGAAGAATGGAAAGTTAAAAAACGGGAATATGTATGAGGCTACAGACGCAATGGAAGCACTTGATGCGATGATTCAAGCAGGAATGTATTCGGATGCAGAGCGCATAGCAAAGAAATATTTGAAAATTTATCCACAGGGCTATGCTATGAATACCTATTTAGAGGATGCATTGAAAGGAGAAAAAAAGTGGGATGAGTCAGCTAAAGTAAGTATTAGTTTCGCAAGAAACAATTGGAAAATGGTCAATATAACAACGACACAATATATGTTTTATACCAGAATGAATGAGATTATTGACAAATTAAGCCCTGACATGAAAAAAGAAGCAGAGAAGTTTATGAAAGAAATTGAAGATAATGAAAAGCTTTACAAAAAACTTGAGAAAGATAGGAAAAATAAAAAACTTAAAAAGGACAAATCAGAGATAGAAAAGCTTCTGAAGAAAGGAGCATCAAATGAAGACTTTTTTGTTATTTATATGGAATATCTGATTGAAACAAAACAAAAGGACAAAGCAAAAAAATATCTTGATGCTTATAAGAATAGGGATGGGTCGATATCGTATATCGTGGGTAAGGATGATATTAAAAGGTTTGAAAAGGAATTAGGGGAGTAGATTTATAAATTACTTAGGAGGCGAAAGAAAATGAAAAAAAAAGAGAGTATAGTGATGTATAATTCAAATCCATTGCCGGATGAGTATTCTTCAAAGGCTAAAAAATTGTACATATTTTGCGCAGTATGTTGTTTTGGAGGAATAGTGGCACCAACTTTATTTGGTCTTGGGATTATTACTTTGATTGTTGGTGTGTGCCTTTTGTGTGAGTACTTAGAACGAAAAAGAAAAAAATTAAGAGAAGTGAAATTTAAATTTACTGAAGGCGTGGATTATGATCAGATTTTTGAGGCTATTCAGCCGGTTTTGATGCGCAAATACGGTATGGAGCTTGAAAGAGGCAAGGATAATATAGTTTATTGTATTGTACAATAAAATGATATATGACATACATATAAACGAAGATAATACATTTACAATTTGGTGGAGAGTCAGTGCAGGAAGAGCATTTTTTATGCCTGACCGTGTAAAAAAAGAGTATTTTCAAATTCGCCAGGTTATGGGAATAATTGCATTTGAAATTCAGAGTGCATTTGGAATTAATTCGCAGGCAGCAGTGACGCTTGAGAAGGGAGAAAAGGCATGAGCATTATAAACACTATAATTGTTTTTATAATTTTTATTTTATCTGTTATTATAGCGCATATGATATGCAGCAGATATATTTATATAGGCACATTTAGCGGAATTCTTACAGAAAAGCTTACGGTATGGATTATAACATTCATGATATTAGCAATTGCAGCAATGAAACTTAATATCCTCAAATTTGATGATGTTTCTGAGGATAAAGAAAATAAAAAAGTATCTGAAAGAGATATTAACGAATATAAAAAGCAGATTAAAGACATGGAAAATGATGTGACATCAGAGGAAAGTTTAGAAGATTTAGATAACTATGATGACAGTGATTTATCTGAGGATGATTATGATAGTGATTTGGATGAGGATTCAGATAATTACTCAGATAGTAGTGAGGAAAATGAATATGTGCTGCCGGATAGTGCTAATAGAAAGTTGAAAAAATCCGATTTAAAAGGTTTATCAAAAGAAGAATTGCGAATAGCAAGAAACGAAATTTATGCCAGACATGGAAGAATGTTTGATGATAAGAATCTTCAGAAATATTTTGACAGTCAGTCATGGTATGAAGGAACAGTGCCTGCAAGTGAATTTCCAGAAGATGTTCTTAGTTCAGTTGAAAAGAAGAATGTTGCATTTATAAGGCAGTTTGAGTAGAGATGAGGGCAGGGTGCGTGAGGAGGGAAAAACGGAACATGTAAAAATACTATATGGAATTTAAGGTTTATGTGGATGGGGATAAGGTTTCTTTTGATTGGTTCTTCCAATCAAATAGTCTACACTTGTATTATGATAATCAGCAAGTTTAGATAAAACTTCAATTGGAATTGCTCTTTCATCATTTTCATACCTTGAATAAGTTCGTTGTGAAATACTTAAAAGATTGGCAATATCTGTTTGGGTTAAGTCTAAGTCTTCTCGTAAATTTCTTATGCGTTCGTATTTCATGGAAACCACCTCATATATAGTATATGTGGTAATATATAAAAACTTGCAAAATAGACCAAATTGGTCTATAATGTGTTTGGTTTATAGATTACAATTTTGAAAATTTAATAAGTATGTATTGTAACGTAATAAACGGTAGAACTCTTTGAAGTAACTATATGAAAGAAATATATATGGTGATATGGATAAGGGTAATTATGTATGAACAATGAGAATGGAATAGAGGCTCGGAGTATTAGATTATAATACTCTGGGCTTTGTTGAAATTGAATATTAAACTTATGATATAAATTTTACAAATTAAAGGAGGAGCATAAAAATGGCTAATTATGATTTAGAATTAAAGGAATATGAGCAAAAATTAAGGGTACAGATAAAAGGAATTAACAAGATTTTAGGGTTGAATACAAATGGGCTTTTAGACAATGCTATTGAAGGAAAACTAGATGAATTAAGAGAAAAAGCTACAAAATTATTAAATAAATTAGAAAAAAACGAATTTGAAATTTCTATAGTTGGACTTGAAAAAACAGGTAAGAGTTCATTTGTAAATGCGATGATAGGAAATGATATTCTTCCATCTAAACCAGGAAGATGTACATATACCTCAACCAGCATTAGATATGGAAATGATACTGCTATCGTTAAGTTTTTTAATAAAGAGGAATTTGAAAGTAAATTTCAAAGTGCACTTAAACAGCTTGGAATAAAAAATTATGAGATGTATACATATGAGGCATTAACATTAGAAAATTATAAAAAATTGTTTGATGAAGTAAATATGTCTGAGAGTGAAAAATTGGAGAGTGGTACAACAGGAAATAAAGACATAGAAGAAATTTTGAATAATAAAGAAAATATAAAAAAATTTATTGGTTCTGCTCCGAAAGAATTTAGAGGGACAAATGAATTAGAAGATGATTATTTTAAAAGTTTTATTACAGAACCGGCATATGCATTGGCTGTAAAAGAAATAATAATATATTCAGATAAATTGGATAAAATGCAAAATGTGATAATATATGATGTTCCGGGGTTTGATTCACCAACACAAATTCATAAAGAACAGACAAGTAAAAAAATGAGAGATGCAGATGCTATTATATACATTGCTAGAGCAAATCAGCCGAGTTTAAATCAGCCGGAATTAAAAATGTTTGCAAAAGAATCTGATGAAGATGGTGTAAGAATTGGAGATAAAATATTTGTATTTGCAAATAAGGCAGATTACACAAAATCTAAAGAAGAATTACAAGCAAACATTAATGAAATTAAGACAGAATTATTGGATAAAGCTATCATAAATGAAAAATTAGTAGACAGTAGAGTCGTTGCCGGGTCAGCATTAGCAAAATTAGAAGCAGACGGTAAAGTAGATGGTACTGAAACTATTGATAAGCTAAAGGGGTATGGAATTGATGATGGAATTGATTGTATTAAAAGAAAGTTAGAGGAATACAATAAGACAGAAAGGTTTGAGGTATTAAAAAGCAAAATAAACAGACTTCAAAATGATATACGGAAAGTTTTTGATGGAGAATTTGAAGAAGACATTTATTCAGGATTTGATAGTTCATTAGGGATTTCTGATTTAGTTACAAAGAAGTTAGATGATTCAAGAGATAAGATTATAAAGGCAATTGAAGAGTATCATAACAATTTTAAAAGAGAATATTCACCTGAAAAACAAGTATTGACATCTAAAATGAAAAAAGATGTTATTGAAAAATTGACTGTTGAGGAGTATGGAATTAAGGATGATGAATTTAGAATAGCATGTAATCATAATGATTCAATTTATTATGTGCCTGCTGCAAAAGATGTAGACATGTATCTTAGAAAAGCAAAATATCCTTTGATTTACAATGCTTTTTCAAGTGGAATTGTACAATTGGCAATTCAGGAACATGAGAATTGCGATGAAAACATAGAAAAAATATTTGAGGAAGCTTTAGGTATAACTGAGAATAATCCATATTATAGTGAATTGAAATCTATAATAAATGAATTTATACATTGTCAAAAAGGGATTGATAGCAATTCAGGATATTATAAGAGTTTGATTGAGCGTTTTTCTGTAGATTTATTTGAAATATTAATACAGTATTCATTCGGGGACATGAGCAGATGGGATAGATTTGAAGCTGCAAGAGCTAACTTTTACAGTCTTGCAATGTATTCCGATAATTTTGATGATCAATTGCCTCCGGGAAAACAGGGAGTGCTTTATACAATATTGTTTCATTCTAAAAAGCAAAAGGCAAATTCAAAAAATACAAAGAAGGCTATTGAAATTATCGAAAATGTGGCAGGAATTGCAGTAAGCCCTGAGATGGCAGCATTAATAAGAGTTATTTCATCTGTTGAAGGTGAGAAAGTTATAGAGATTGTGCAAAAAATAGTAGAAAGAATTGATTTAAATAATGACAAGGAAACAAAAGGGGGAATATTGTCGGGAAATTTTGAGGAAATAGTTAATAAGTATATGGATGCCGGTAAGAATATATCAGAAATAGAATTAACAAAAGAATCATATGAGCAGTATTTTAATGGAAAAAGGGACAGGTCTATTGATGATGTAAAAGAAGAAATTGATGAGGATATTAGAATTTTACAGGAACTGCTTGATGAGACAGTTGTCAATGCAATATGTATAGAAACTCCGTTTTTAGCATTGGAAACCCAAACTGTGAACAACATAAAAGTTAAAGTAAGCGGCGAAGACTACAGAAAATTAGTAGCAAATAATATTCATAAAATTTGTGTGGATGAGTATTCAAATCTAAAGGACGGAGATAAAAAGCAGATGGCTTATAAAGCCATGATGGAGGAAATAAAAAATATACTTGACAGCATAAAGGATGTAGATATTAATATGTAGATGTTTTAGGAGAAAATTAAGATGAAAATAATAGAGTTAAAAGGCACAGATTTAGAAAACGATAAATATTTGATTATTAGTAATATAAAAGAACAGGATATATATTTTGCATATACCGGTCAGAGGATGTTATATGAATATATTGATGATTTAAAGTTGAGTAATCCGGCTCTGTGCAAATTGAAAATATTTAGAGAATTGGCACCTATTTGTGTAAGTCTTTTTAATAATGAAAAAATGAAAGATTACGAAAAATTGAGTGATTTGTTGGCTGAAATTGATATAGATAAGAGCTGTGAAGTAATTGTTAGGGGGGATTTATCAGGAAAAGATGAAGACAGAAAAAAAACGAGAACGCAATTAAGCGATATAATGCAACAATTTGTTTATTTGAATATTCAATTAGACAGAATACATATAATGACAGAAAAGGAATATGAGGACAGTAAAAAGGTTAAAGAATTTTCAAAAAATATAAAATTACATGAAAAGAATTTGCAAGCTTCTGTAGAATTAATTTCTAAAGAGAAATTTAATTCAAATTCAAATATTGTTGAAAAAGTAAAAAGTAATCTTGAAGAAATAAAAGATTATTTAAAAGAGGCTCAGGAAAATGAATTAAAAATTGCAGTGGCAGCGTCTAAGAAAAGTGGAAAAAGCATGGTAGTCAACAGTATGTTAAAATGTGAACTTGCCCCAACAAGTTTGGAACTCGCTACTCCGAATAATTGTATATATAAAAAATCATATGAGGGGTATACACTTGAATATAGTAATGAAAAGAAGAGTTTTGAAAACGTAAAAGCATTACGACAACACATTAAAGAAATTTTTAAAGATGCATCAATGGATAAGGAATCAGGATATGCAGTTCCGGATATGATGATAGGATATAAGGAAATTGATAACGGATTATCAACATATACTATATATGACACTCCGGGACCGGATTTAGCTGGTGCTTCCGGTCATAAAAAAGCGGCAGCTTCGGCAATTAAAGATGCGGATGTAGTGATTTTTTCAATAGATTACACAAAACATTTTACTGATACAGAAGTAAATTATTTGAATTCTATAAAAGAAAAATTTGAGAAAAATCATAAGTATTATTCGTTGATAATTAATGTTAACAAGCTTGATGCGCGCTATGGCAATGAAGGAGATAAGAGTGTAGCAAGAATTTTAGATTATCTGCGTAATAAATTAATTAGTATAGCACCGGAATTTAGGGATTCAATAGTAATTGGAACATCCGCTCTTACATATTTTGATTGTATTGAAATTGAAAAGTTAAAAGAATTTAATAATTTAGAGGAAGATGGAAATTTAAGAGATAATATTGACGCCTTAATTGAAGAATGGAAGTATGAAGAAAGTAAATCTGAAGAGGTAACCAGATTGCAATTTATTTCTACAATGTTAGGAAACATGAAAACTTTTGAAGGAATTAAAGCCAGCGCAGTTGAACAGGTTAAAAGAGTTAGTGGAATGCCTAATTTGTTAAGTTATGTTGAGTATATTGCAAATGAAAAGGCAAGAATAGAAAAAGTGAATAGTTTGATCTATAAGATTGATAATCTTTATACGGATATTCAGAACCTTTTTGTTTTTCAAAGACTAGAAGAAGAACTAACAAATAATCAAAAAAAAATTGAAGAAGTTAAAGCCATATTATATGAATTTTCGGAAGATATTGAAAAAAATTTTAATAAAGAATATTCAGAAGTTAGTGAAATATGGGAAAAAGATAAGAATACATTTAAAAGCCAATCATTTAAGGATGAATATGTTTCAAATAGAAAAGTGTTTAAATGGGATTACTTAATAGATTATTGCAGGGAAAAATTTATAGAATATTATCTGAATAAAAATAAGATAATTGTTGAAATTGTTGACGAAACAGTTAGAGGCAGGGTTAATGATATAATAGATAATTTATTTAAAGAAAGTAAAGTAACAAGAAAGATTGACAAAAAAGATAAAACAGTGGTTTTAGAAAAAAAAATACTGGAAGAATTTTTGAAAATTCCGGATATTGTTTCGGAGGATATAGGAAAAAAAGTAACAAACAAGCTTAGTGAAAGTAAAGAACAATTAAGAAAAGAAATTAGTGAAATAAAAGAAGATTTGGCAGGAATTGCAAATAAACGAATCAAAAAATTTGATTGTGCAGTAAAAGATTGTTCAGAAAAGTTGGAGAAAAAGGGCGTAAATGATTTCAATATTTTGACAACTAATTTTGCATTTGACTTTATAACCAGTGAAAGTAATATAAATAAAAATATTTTAGATGAAAGTTTAAAAAATAATTTGAAGAGTAATATAGGAAGAATTGTAGATTTAAATATCAAAAAAAATGTTATCAAGAATGATAAATTTCACAATATATTTGATAATATTTTGGGGATTTTCAAAAAAGACATGTATAATGAAATTACATATAATAAACAGGCGTTAAGAGATTTGTATGAACAAGAAATAAGTGAAGACTTAAAAAAAGAACTTGGAGCAGAGGGAAGCAATATAGAACAAATATGTCAGGAATTACAGGACAATATCACTAAAGACTTAAGCAATGAAATTGATTATTTTAAAAATGAAATGGAAAATCAAATAAATAATGCGATAAGTAAGAAAAATGAAATTGAACGAATACTTGATAATACACAGGAAATGGAAGAAAGGAGACAGGAAATCGAAGAGAAGAAATTAACATTACAGAAAATATCCAATGATGTTGCAAGCTTTTGTGATGGCTGGTGCTGTTTAAGACAAGAACAAATGGAGGTATAGATGATAGAAATAATAGATCGATTGACGTATTTATCTATAAAAGATAACAGACCTGAGTTGCTTCAGAAATTAAACAAGCTGGTAAGTGAAAAGGGGCAGGTGTCGTTTTTAGAGTGTAATGACGAAGTTGCGAATAAAATCATTCTGGAGAAAATCGAAAAGTGCATGAAACAGGGGACGATTGTTGGTGACTTCAGAAAATTTGCTGAGATTTTTTCAGATGGTAAAGTTGAAATTGAATTTTCAGATACAATAAGAATTATGGTAGCAAAAATTATGGAGCAAAGAGATACAATTAAAAGGAATATCGAAAGCATGTAGGATAAGTGGTGGTATTAATGGACTTGAACAGGCGTATTGTGTTGATTATTGATGCGATAGAAAAGATTATTGACATAATAGAAAAGATATTTGGTCAAAATAAAATTATTGAAAAATTAAGGAAGCGTTTAAAAAAAATAAAGAAGAAAAATAAAAAAGAATATTATTGCAAGGTGGTGACAGTAATAGTGTATATTTTATTGAAAATAATTATCGTTGCGGTTATAATTATCTTGACAGCTGGAATGTGCATGTTGTTTTTGAAAAAGAATAATAACAATGTTTCAGAATTAAATAACAGTAAAAATGAAGAAAATATTGTGACAAAGCAAGATGCAAAGGCGTTTTTACAAATTATTGAGATATTGGATGAAATATACAGCTATAAATAATTTGTAAAATGAGTATTTATCTTATTACATCAGGAGGTGTCATATATGCCAATACCATATTCAATCGTAAAACCGAAATTATGCCCATATTGTCATAAACCTTATAAAGTGGATTTATTTAAACGCTGTAAGTATTGTCACAAGTCATTGAAAGGCTTTAGCTGGTGAAGAGCTGATAAAGATAGTTGATAAAAAATCCCTGACAAACAAAAAGAAACTGTGTGTTCAATTTGTTTGCCGGGGATTTTATATGCTGTAAATTATTGTTCACATTAAAGAAGGATTAAAGTATAATAGGAGGTAGAAGTAGTGACTGATGATAAAGAAGAAAAGTTGTGGATAGTATAAAGAGAACTGTTGGAGGGGAAGATGTATTTAGAAAGTGATTTAGTTCGTATCGGCAAAAGAGAAAATAATAATAAAAGGAATTATCTGGTTGTGAACAGGCTTCAGGGAAAGCATATTCCGGTTTTGCCGAGTGAAGCTTTGAGCATGTTTGATGCATTGGCAGAGATTATAGAAAAAGAGTATTCGGGAGAAAAACTGCTTTTGATTGGATTTGCCGAGACGGCAACGGCGATAGGCGCTGAGGCTGCGATAAAACTTGGAGCACAATATATTCAGACGACGAGAGAAATTGTTCAGGGAGTAAGCTATCTGTTTTTTTCGGAATCCCATAGTCATGCAACTGAGCAAAAACTTGTCAGGGAAGATATTGATAAACTTGTTGGGGGAGTTGACCGTATTATATTTATTGAGGATGAGGTTACGACAGGAAATACCATATTAAATATAGTAAATATTATGGAGGACAGATACAATGAAGGAAAAAATGATTTGTCTTGTAATTTAAAGTTTTCTGTCGCTTCAATCTTGAATGGAATGTCAGTTGATAATCTGAGTTTATATGAGGAACGTGGAATAAAGGTACATTATCTTGTGAAAATAGATAACAGCAAATTTAGTGAGATTGCTGACAGTTATACTGCAGATGGAAAATATATAGTGTGTGATACCACAAAAAAAATTGAGGTGAAACAATACGAGTTTACAGGCTGGATAAATTCAAGAAGAGTTGTCGATTCAAAGGAGTATCAGGAACACTGTCTGAAATTGTGGGATGATATTCATAATGAGATTTCTTTTGAATCTGGGAGCAGTGTTCTGGTGATAGGGACGGAAGAGTTTATGTATCCTGCACTTTTTATAGGTTCATGCATTGAAAAAATCGGATGCAGGGTTAGAAGTCATTCGACAACGAGAAGTCCTATTGAAGTTTGTCGGTTTAAGGATTTTGATACATATCCTGTTCACGAAAGATATGAGCTGTGCAGCTTATATGATGATAAAAGAAAGACTTTTATTTATGATTTGGATTCGTATGATAATGTATTGATTTTAACTGACTCACATTATGATGGAAATAATGGAGTAAATTCGCTTGTGAATGCATTGAAAAAGAAAAATGAGGATATCTATCTTATTAAATGGATTTAGTCTAATGTATTGATTTGATGTATGTAATTTGGAGCTTGGCGGGAAAGATAATAGATTTTAAGCTGTTAAACAGTATCGTCGATTCAGAGGTTGAGGGAGGAAAGACATTGAGAAGTTCGTATAAAGAAGAAGATGTGATTTTACTGCTAAAGGATATAACAGGACTTGTAGAGCCGCAGCCGACAAAAGAGAGGGAGAGACTTATTCAATCGGGAAAGCATTATAGTGAGATGCTTCCGATAGAGTATGTTCCGACTGAAAAATACATGGAAACTTATTATGAAGCTTTAAAGGTTTATTCTGAGCCGGTTGCAAGGGCAGTTGGTGTTGTGGCAGATAAGATAGTAAATGCGAAAGGGAAAGATGTGGTTCTTGTATCACTTGCAAGAGCGGGGATTCCTATTGGGATTTTGATTAAGAGGTATATTAAATTCAAGTATGATATAGATGTGCCGCATTATTCTATTTCAATTATAAGGGGAAGAGGAATTGATGATAATGCTATGAAGTATCTTCTTGAAAGATGCGAAGCGAAGCAGCTTCTTTTTGTTGATGGCTGGATTGGAAAAGGAGCTATTTTAAATGAATTAAAGAAGGATATTGTTCAGTATGACGGTGTTTCAGATGATATTGCCGTTATTGCTGACCCGGCAAATGTCACTGAGCTTTGTGGGACACATGATGACATTTTGATACCAAGTTCATGTCTTAACAGTACGGTTTCGGGACTTATCAGCAGAACTTTTCTGAGAAGTGATATTATTGGAGAGAATGATTTTCATGGTGCTGTTTATTATGGCGAATTGAAGGATGCAGATTTGTCATATCAATTTATAGAGACAATTGAAAGTTATTTTGTTATTGATAATAAGGAAAAGACGGAAAATAAAGGGAATATAAAAGGAATAGACGAGGTAAGAAAAATAGCAGTTAAGTTTGGGGTAGATGATATAAACTTTATAAAGCCGGGGATTGGTGAGGCAACAAGGGTGCTCTTAAGGCGTGTTCCGTGGAAAGTCCTTATCAATGAAAAATATAAAGATTCAAAAGAATTGAGCCATCTTATAAGATTGGCTGATGAAAAAAATGTACCGATTGAGTATTATCCAATGAAAAATTATAAGTGCTGCGGTATTATCAAACAGCTTTCAGATATTTGAAATAGGGCTACCGCAATCCCAATGGCTTTAGACAATGGGTAGTTCACAGCTGTTTGATACCGTAGTTTTCGGCAAGATATAATATTTTCTGTGCCCAGTTAAAATGAGTTTTGTATTCATTCATACGTTCTCTTGTGATGTTTCCTGAGACGAGAGAACTGTTTTTTGTATCCCAGTTCATTATTTCGAGTGCATCATTATAATTCTTTTGGGATACTTTATATTCATTATTTACGACAGAAATCTGATTTGGATGTATAACGGTTTTTCCGGTAAAACCACAGAGTTTATCATCATTTATTTCTTTTTTCAGACCTGCTTTCCAGTCATTTCCTGAATAATATTCATAAACAGGGCCTGAGATTATATAATCTGTTCCATAAACGGTTACAATATCAGAAAATATATTTGCGATAGGTGATATTTGGTGTATTGATTCATTACATTCCCGTCTGAAACCAAAAAGATGTGACAAGTCATTGCCGCCGACTCTGATATTTAAAACATATTTTTCTGCTAAACCAAGTTTATCTTTCAATGTGTATAGATTGTCGTATCGGTGTTTAAGATTTACTATGGAGTCATTTTCATATATCGGCATAAAGTATTTTGTATGGTTGTGTATGGAATTTAGTTTTTGAATTTCTTCTATATAAATATCTGCATTTTCAATACAGAATTTTGGAATTATGTAACCGGTTATTATTTCACTGCTTTCGCCAAGCTGTTTATCAAGATATATGATTTGTTCAGAATTTCGCACCCTGATAAAAATTTTAGGGAGGAAAAATGCTTTATTTGTTTGTAATGCATTGTAAATATTGTTTATTGTTATTATAAGCTGCATTTCAGCTTCTTTTACGAAATTATCATTTATTGTATCTTCAAGGCAGAGAGCAAGTGAATATTTAGAACCGAATTTTTCCGAAATAATGTATTCTGCCAGCTCTTTTTTGTCAGCAGGACTATATAGTAATGCACCAACACTGTAGTAAATTGAATTATTCTTCATACCCCGTTTAAACTCCTTATGTCATTTATATGATTTTATAATAACATAAGTTAAGATGAAAAAATAGTCGAAAATTAAGTAAGTAAATTCGTTAATTATGAATTTATAATATTTTCTTAAAAATCCAATCTTTCTTGTATATTAAATAACCTTATGGTAAAATGGTAAAAGATGGTTGCAAATTGTATGTTTTCATATAGAAATTGTAAAAATTGATTTATTTTGAGGGGGATAAATGAGTAAAGAAAACAGAGGCATAAGGATTTCATTTAACTCACCTGTTATATTGGTATTTTCGATTATATGCCTTTTAGTGCTGGGGCTTGGGTATCTTACAGGTGGTGTTTCGGATGATTTGCTTTTTTGTGTCTATAGATCATCGTTTACAGATCCATTGACTTATTTTAGATTTTTCGGGCATGTTCTGGGGCATGCGAACTGGGAGCATTTTATAGGAAATATTACGATGATTCTTGTGATTGGTCCGTTACTTGAAGAAAAGTATGGCTCAGCAGACACACTGATTGTAATTTTAGTTACGGCTTTTGTCACGGGAGTTATACATTTTATATTCTTTCCTGGTGTGGCACTTATGGGTGCAAGCGGCATTGTTTTTGCATTTATACTGCTTGCAAGTATGACGAGTATAGAGGATGGAAAGATTCCGCTTACTTTTATTCTTGTGGCGGTAATCTACATCGGTGGTCAGATAAGAGATGGGATTTTTATCAATGATAATGTATCAAATCTGACGCATATAGTCGGCGGTGTAGTGGGTTCGGTGCTTGGAATTGCAATGAACAAGTACAAAGGCAGCAAATATTGAGGTGAGTAAATTGACATTAAAACATATAAAGCTTCAAAGCCTTGATGATTTTTTCGTTCCGCTTAGCGGACGTAATGAAAAGGGTGTTTATTTTTATCGTTTTAATAAAACATCAGAAAAAATAGAACAGTTTATTTATAAATATTATAATGAAGCAAGAAAGTCGGGGGTTGTCATTGAGGGGAAAATCGGAAATCCCACCGAAAGTAATCTTTCGTATTATGAAGAAATTATGGGATTAGATTTTCAAATGAGTATGGGATTTATCTCTACTGCTTTAAAAAAGTGGCTTCCAAGGATGGGAATGTTTCAGCGGGAGAATATTGCCGGAGCAATATATGATGTGCTTGATGAACTGAGAAAAAAAGGCAAAAATGAAAATATGCTTAAAAATGCATATATTAAATTTATGTGCTGGCTTTATTATAAATTTGAGAGCGTTGTAAATCAGATGAATGGCGAGAATATACCTAAGATTTTGTTTATTGGGGATATAGTCGGATATGAGTTTATGCTTATAAATATTTTGGCTGATGCAGGGTGTGATGTTGTTTTTGTACAGCCACAGGGAGACGATGCATATCTCAAGGTGGATGCATCACTTGAAAAGTCAGTCGAATATACAGATACGGATATGGCTCCGTTTGAAAAAGATTTCAGCATAAAAAAACTTACACGGAAAAATGATTTAAACAGACGGAACAGTAATAATCCTTCAGAGTTTAAGGAGCATATACTAAATTGTACAAATGCCTGGATTGATGGAAAAGGAATTGATGATTTCTTACGGCCTGTATCTGTTAGAAAAAACAAGTTTAATGAATTAAAAAATAATTTGCAGACAGGAAATACTTTAGGACAAAATGGCTTTGAAAACACATCTGATAATCGTTATGCAGATGAGAAAAATCTGTTTTATAACTGTTATATCAGGATAAACGGTGTGTGGGATAAACTTACATATGAGAATGAACTTTATCAGTTTTATCTTTCACTCCAAGGAATGAAAAGGAATGTTGTTGTCGTAAGTGAAATGATTCCTAAGCCTGATACGGATGAGATAGCCAAGATAAAAAGAGGAAATTACAGGGACGTATATCAGCTTGTAAAGGAGCTTCAGGTCAATATTCAGTTCCCTGAAAGACCGAGTGTAAGGGAGTTTTTGGTTAGTGCTTTTGCTGATGTTATTTTGGATGAGGCTAAGAGGCTTGAACAAAATACTAATATTACAAATATAAATAAAATTTTGAATAAGGCGGTTTATCTGCTCTGTTTTATAAACAGATACCAGACAGCGTTATTTAAAGGGCTGGATGATGAGATGGTATCATGTTTTATATACATGGGAGGGTGCAATGATGAAAATGAGGCATTGTTTATGCGTTTCCTTGCAAGGACAAAGACAGATGTTTTGATATTGTGTCCAAATGCAGGAAAAAAGTGCTGTCTTGAAGATAAAATATTATACGAGATAAATTATCCGGATTATCTTGCCGTAAATAAGTTTCCGATGCAAAATGCAGATATGCACATTGGAACGGCGGCATATCATGCAGAGAGAGAACTTGATAACCTTATGTATAATGATGATATGTTGTTTAGAAATCAGCAGTATGACAAGGCAAATGCAATATCACTTAATACTATGGACAGTGAGATTAAAATTTTGTGGGATACGGAGTTGAAATACAGGCCGGGCTTTTCGACAGCCTCCGGTATCGTAAACATTCCGGTTATTTTTTCTAAATTTTCAGGTGTGAAAGACAGGAACACAAAAGAGTATTGGGTTACATTGAAACAGCTTATGACACCTGAGACATTGGTGATTGACAGTGCACCGTATATTTTACCTACGGATGCTAATCCGATGAAAATGTTTGCTGCGGAGTTTTTTAAAAACGGAAGACTTCACAGAAATGTTATAAAAAATCACAGAGCATATCAGTATGGTTTTCTGCGTGAAGATATGCAGGAACATATTTTGGATAAAATTGAGCTTTTGCTGCAGCAAAAGTCAATAAAGGGAACTTTTGAAAATGGGACAGAATATACTATAGTTGCAATAGCTCTAAATCTTCCTAAGGAAGTGACAAGATTGTTGCAGGCATTTGATTTTACAAAGAAAAATCCTAAGCTTATTTATTTAAATACATCAGATAGTGTGATATCTCTGGAAGATACGATATATATAGCGTTCTTAAATCTTCTTGGGTTTGATGTTGCTTTGTTTGTACCTACCGGGTACAATATGGAAAATTATTTTAATATGAAGCTTATGGAAGAACACCAGATGGGGGATTATATGTATGATCTTCAAGTACCAAATTGGAATAGTATTCCGTTAAGTGTACACACGTCATTGCGTGACAGACTTTTTAGACGTGGATGACAGTGTATAAAATAAAAGCTACAATATTTTTTAAGGAGGGAAGATATGGGTCTTGATTTTGGAAAAAAGGAACCGGCTGTTGTACAGGCACCGGTACAAAATGAGATTGAAACAGTTGAGGCATATGATATTGTTGAAGATAGAAAGCAGATGAGCAATGAACTTGTTGGCTCTGATGAAGTTGATGCTTTGGTCAGCACGATAGAAGTGAACAATCTTGAAACAATAGTTTCTTTTGGCGCTGAGGCGGCAGAAGAAGTCTCAAAAGCTTCAGACATTGTGCTTAACAGCATGAGTATGAGCCAGATTGACGAGTCAAATGAGATGTTAAGTTCATTATCGAAGATTATGTCAAAGTTTGATATTGATGAGTTTAAGGAAGACAAGGGGCTTTTTAATAAGCTTTTTGGAAATTTAAGAAAACAGCTCGACAAAATCCTGCAGAAGTATCACACAATGGGTGATGAGGTTGACAAAATTTACGTTCAGCTTAAACAGTATGAAAGTGAGATAAAGCAGTCGAACAGAAATTTAAATCAGATGTTTGATGCAAATGTCGGTTATTATCATCAGCTTGTAAAATATATTCTTGCCGGGGAGCAGGGATGCAAGGAGCTTGAGGCATACATAGCCCAGAGACAGCAGGATTATGAAAATACTGCTGACAATGCGATACAGCTTGAACTTGCAAGTCTTAATAATGCTCTTATGATGCTTGAGCAGAGAACACAGGATTTAAGAACAGCAGAGAATGTCGCAATGCAGTCTATTCCGATGATTAAAACAATGGAATTTAGCAATATGAATCTTGTTAGAAAGATTAATTCTGCGTTTATCGTTACACTTCCTGTATTTAAACAGGCTCTTGCACAGGCTATTATGCTCAAGAGACAGAAGATTCAGGCTGAATCAATGGCTGAGCTTGATAAAAAGACAAATGAGATGCTTATAAAGAATGCGCAAAATACAGTTGAGCAGTCAAAGATGACAGCAAAACTTGCTTCAGGAAGTTCTATAAAGATTGAAACACTTGAAAAAACATGGAGAACTATTGTAAATGGTATTGATGAGACAAGAGCAATTCAGGAAAATGCCAGAAAACAGCGCATTGATGATGCAGCCAGACTTGATGCGATAAAGAAAGAATTTATGCAGACTTACGGTGGAACACTAAAGTAAAGGAGGGGTTATATTATGCCAATTAATTTATCAAAAGGACAGAAAGTTGATCTTACAAAAGGAAATCCGGGACTTAAAAATGTTATGGTAGGTCTTGGATGGGATGTAAATGCATTTGACTCAGGAGCAGACTTTGACCTTGATGCAGCAGCATTTATGCTTGGTTCAAATGGTAAGTGCCCAACAGAAAAGGAATTTGTATTTTATGGAAATCTTGAGCATCCTTCAGGTTCTATAAAACATATGGGAGATAACCTTACAGGAGAGGGTGAAGGCGATGATGAACAGATAGAAGTAAATCTTGCCGATATTCCTTCAAATATTGATAAAATTGCATTTACTGTAACAATATATGATGCAGAGGTAAGAAGACAAAATTTTGGACAGGTCTCAAATGCATATATAAGACTTGTAAATGTTGATACAAACGAGGAAATTATCAGGTATGACCTGGGCGAGGACTTTTCGATTGAGACAGCCGTTGTAGTAGGTGAGATTTACAGACATAATGGAGAGTGGAAGTTCAATGCGATAGGAAGCGGATTTCAGGGCGGACTTGCAGCACTTTGCGGACATTATGGAATAGAAGTAGCTTAACTTAAATTTAAGGAGGAGATATACAATGCCAATCAGTTTACAAAAAGGACAGAAAGTAAGTCTTACAAAAGGAAATCCGGGATTAAAAAAAGTTGTAGTAGGTCTTGGATGGGATGTTAATCAGTTTGATACAGGTGGAGATTTTGACCTTGATGCAGCAGCATTTTTGCTTGGCGATTCAGGAAAAACAGCTAAATCAGATGATTTTGTATTCTATGGAAATCTTACACATCCGTCAGGTTCAGTACAGCATATGGGAGACAATCTCACAGGTGAAGGTGACGGAGATGATGAGCAAATTAAAATAGACCTTACACAGGTTCCGGCAGATGTTACAAAGATTGCATTTACTGCTACAATATATGAGCCTGAACAGAGAAGACAGAATTTTGGGCAGGTAAATAATGCATTCATAAGAATTTACAACGAAGAGACAGGCGAGGAGATGTTAAGATATGACCTGGGCGAGGACTTTTCGATTGAGACAGCCGTTGTATTTGGAGAGTTATACAAGAATAACAATGAATGGAAGTTTAATGCAATAGGAAGCGGATACCAGGGTGGACTTGCTGCATTATGCGCAAACTACGGTGTTGATGTTGAATAACAGATTACAAGGAGGAAAACGGTATGTCAATCAGTTTAAAAAAGGGACAAAAAGTTAGTCTTACAAAAGAAAGTGCAGGTCTTTCCAATGTTCTCGTAGGTCTTGGATGGGATGCAGCAGAGTCAGAAAAGAAAGGTTTTTTTGCTTCATTGCTTGGTTCGGGTTCGGCAGATATCGATTGTGATGCTACTGCAATTCTTTTAAAAGGTGGCAAATTTTGCGATAAAAGTGATGTGGTTTATTTTGGAAATCTTCAGCACAAATCGGGAACAGTAAGACATATGGGAGACAATCTTACAGGTGACGGTGATGGAGATGATGAGCAGATTCTTATTGAGTTATCAAAAGTTCCGGCAGAATATGACAGGATAGTTATTGTCGTTAATATTTATGACTGCATAAAAAGAAAACAGGAATTTGGAATGATAAAAAATGCATTTATAAGAATTGTTGACGGAAAGACAAACAGAGAATTGTGCAAATACAATCTTTCTGAAAATTATTCAGGAATGACAGCTATGATATTTGGTGAGATTTACAGACACAATGGAGAGTGGAAGTTCAATGCAATTGGTCAGGGAACTACAGATACAAATATCGGCGAACTTTGCAGACATTATTGTTAATTATCAATGTGATTATATTATTTCAATTTTGAGATAATAATAATAAAACATTTATAAAAAAGAGAGGAAATTTCCTAATTATGAGTGAGATAATGAAAAAAGACAGCCTGAAAAAAGGTTTGTCAAGTGAACAGGCAGCTAAAAGCAAAGCAGAATTTGGAACAAATGAGCTTGCAAAAAAAAAGCAGGAATCGTTATGGTCTATGTTTATAGGCGCATTTAATGACATTTGGATTAAAGTTCTGTGTTTTGCGCTTTTACTTAAAATTGTACTTGCGGTATTGGGAGTGATTTTCCCTGCTATATCAGGTGGAAATGATGCTATTGAAATTGTAAGTATTATTATTGCAATAGCACTTGCAACAGGATTTTCTACACTGTCAGAGTACAGAAACAGTTCAAGAAGTGAGGCTTTGCAGGAAGAGTACAGTAAAACTTTTGCAAAGGTGGTAAGGGACGGAAAACTTTTGAAAATTCCTACCAATGATATTGTTAAAGGTGATACCATACTTATTCAGGCAGGTGATAAAGTACCGGTTGACGGACTTATTTTTGATGGTAGTGTAAAAGTATCACAGGCTGCTCTTAATGGTGAGTCAAGAGATGAGTCAAAGTCGGCAGCAGAAAGTATGGATGATGCCGAGTCAACTGATTATTCATCAGCAAGTAAAGTTTTTATGGGTTCTGTTGTAACAAGTGGAGAAGCATATATGGTGGCAACTGTTATCGGTGATGCTTCTGAGCTTGGAAAAATTAACAAGGCTTTGACAGACAATGAAGAGGAAGAAAGAAAGGATACATCAAGTCTTAAACTGGAGGTAGTAGCTGCAGGTATCGGTAAGCTTGGTGTTTCGGCAGCAGCTATCGCCGGTGTGTTACAGGTTGTTTTAAATATTGTAAGAGCCGATGAAGCAATCACTCCTGTATTTGTAATACTGCTCGTTGCTGAGGCTGTAATGCTTATGGCAAGTATCGTTATCATGGCAGTACCTGAGGGACTTCCTATGATGAACAGCCTTGTTCAGTCGATGAATACGGAATCAATGTACAAAAAGAATATTCTTGTAAGTCATAAGGCTGCATTTTCAGATTCCGCTTATATGAATCTTTTGTTCAGTGATAAAACAGGAACAATTACAGAGGGAAATCTTTCTTTGGTAGAATTTATTACAGGTGACGGCGAAGTTACGGATAAGCTTTTAAATAATGATTTTATAGACGCGATCACAGTGAATAATCTTGCCAAAGTTTCAGAAGGAAAAGCAATCGGAAGCAATAATATGGATAGGGCACTTCTTACTTATGCTCTTTCTAACAATATTAAGATTGATGAGAATGAGATAGAGAAAAAAGTCAAAGAGAACAATGGTTTTGATTCTGAAAAGAAATGTGCTACCGTAGAACTGACAGATGGTGTTATTTATTGGAAAGGTGCTACGGAACAGATTATTGATGAGATAACTCATTATATGGATGTAGATGGCGATGTGAAAGAATTTACTGCTGCTGACAAGGAAAAAGTTGAAAAACAGATGATGGCTGAAGCTGAGAGAACAATGAAACTTTTGTCTGTTGCAAAAATTGCAGACGGCAAAAAGATACTTCTTGCAGTTTTGTGTCTTAGGGACAATGTAAGAAAAGATGCAATTGAGACTGTTGAAGTGCTTAACCGTGCTGGAATACAGGTTGTTATGGTGACAGGTGATGCAGAAGAGACAGCGACAGCTATCGCAAAAGAAGCCGGAATTCTTATGGATGAGAAAAACGACGTTGTTCTTACACATGAAGAACTTGAAAAGATGTCAGATGAAGAACTCAAGAAAGAGCTTCCGCATCTTAAAGTTGTAAGCCGTGCTAAACCTCTTGACAAGAAACGTCTGGTATCGATTGCACAGCAGCTCGAAAATGTCTGTGGTATGACTGGTGACGGTGTGAATGATGCACCTGCATTAAAACAGGCTGATATAGGTTTTGCAATGGGTGACGGAACAGCAGTTGCACAGGAAGCAGGAGATGTAGTAATCCTTAATAATAGTCTTACTTCTATTAAAGATTGCGTACTTAACAGTAGAACAATGGCTAAGTCAGTTGGTAAATTCCTTATTTTCCAGCTTACTGTAAATATCAGTACACTTCTTATGAACATCCTTGCACCTGTACTTGGATGGACAGAGCCATTTTCAATTGTTCAGATTTTGTGGATAAATCTTATAATGGATACGCTTGCAGCAATGGCATTTGGTGGTGAACCAATACTTGGCAGATACATGAATGAAAAACCGGCAAAGAGAACAGACAATATTCTCACAGGTTATATTAAGTCAGCAATCGGGGTAAGTGCGATATTTATTACATTGGGCTCAATATTGATACTTGAAGATGTAGGTGGAATAACAACATTTGTAACGCCTGCTGGATGCAGTGACCATAAGCTTTATGAAAAGACATTTATGTTTGCATTCTTTATCTACTCAATAATATTTAACAGTTTAAATACAAGGTCTGAGAAATTTAATCTCTTTGAGCACATCAGTGAGAATAAGAATTTTGGTCTTGTAATGGGTGCTATATTTGTATTGCAGACAATTATGATTCAGATTGGCGGACCTGTATTTAATACAACAATGTTAAGTGTGAAAGCACTTCTTGTGTCAATGTTACTTGCAGTTCTAATCATCCCGGTAGATATGATAAGAAAGGCTGTTGTAAGAAAATAAATCATAGTGTATTGTATCCTTTCAATGACATTTAGAGCAGAGGAAGATTTTAGAGCGAAGGATAAAATTTATATTTATAAGGTGTGGTGCCAAATGTGCCGCACCTTATGTTTTTACGCTATGGGAAAATATTGGTTTTGGATTTTATAGAGTGAAAATGAGGAATAATATGAATGATATATATGTAAACTATCTTTTGACAGCACTGATATTGACATTTGTGATACCGGTTGCGGGGTTTGTTATAGAACAAATAGTAAAACTGCTATATTCGGTAACGGCATCATTTTTTGGAAATGAATTTACATACTTTATATTTAACAGACTGACATTTATTGGTGTTTTTCATCATGAATTATCTCACGCACTGCTTGCAACGCTTACTGGAGCAAAAGTTACCAAAATAGTATTCTTTCATCCTGATGGTGACAGGCTTGGATATGTTCAGTATGTGACAAGAGGAAATGTGATAATGGCGGCAATCCAACAGACAATGGCTTCAATAGCACCTGTATTTTGCGGAGCATTGACAAGTGCAGGTATTTATTATTATATGTCAGGAACTACTCTTGTAATGTGGCAGATGGTTCTGTTATGGTATGTATTTATTTCTGTTATACTGCATATGACAATGAGCAGCCAGGATTTTAAGGTGATGTGGCGCGGAATACCTATTGTATATCTGATTGTACTTATCATTGTTTATATTATGAAGTTTAATTTATTTAAATAGATTTGAGAGATTTATGGATAATGGAAGTTATTGTATGTGAGGTTTGAATGTAAAATGAAAATATTAAATATTGATATGGATAATACGTTGATATATTCATACAAGCATGATATTGGCAGAGAAAAGATAAATGTAGAATTATACAATGGCAGGGAGATTTCATATATAACTAAAAGGACATTTGAACTTTTGAATGAAATTAAAAAGAAATTTCTTATAGTGCCTACGACAACGAGGACAAGAGAGCAGTATGAAAGGATTTTTCTTGGAATTGGGTTGATAAAATATGCACTTGTCTGTAATGGCGGAGTGTTGCTGGTAGACGGAAAAGTGGATGAAGAGTGGTATAAAGTTTCTAAAAATCTGATTTCAAACAGTGTGGATGAACTTTTAAAAGCTGTGCTATATCTTGAAAGCGAGGAGTTAAGAAAATTTGAAGTGAGATTTATTGAAGAATTGTTTGTGTTTACCAAATGTGACAAACCGGAAAAGGTTGTCTGCAAACTTAGATATAAATTGAATTTGTCGCTTGTTGATGTTTTTAACAATGGAATAAAAGTGTATGTGGTTCCCAAAAATCTTGATAAGGGAACGGCAGTTAAAAGATTTAGAGCGTATTTGGGAGACGATGTTGAAAAAGTTGTGGCAGCAGGTGACAGTGAATTTGATATACCAATGGTAGAATGTGCTGACGAGGGAATAGTGCCTAAAGGTTTTAGAAACAGATTTGAATTGATAAATGATAACGGTAAGATATGCGAAATGCCAGGTAAAAAAGTATTTGCTGAGGAAATACTGGAAAAAATATGTTTAGAAAGATAATCAGCAAAAACTGGGCAGGCTGAAGTATTATTGATATTTTTGACGTATGCGCTGTTACAGAACGTAAAAAGAATAGTAGCAGCCATATTGAGAATATCATTTATTTTTGATATAATAAATAAGATTGTGCATGAAGAATCAATTATGCTGTTCTTAAGATGAAAATGTGAACAGTAATGCAAAGTCTCCTCATAAAAGAGGTGACAGTATCTTATAATTAATAAGGAGGACATATATACAATGAAGAAATTAGAGGATTATGTCAGATGTATCCCTGATTTCCCAAGTGAGGGAGTTATGTTTAGGGATATTACATCTGTGATTCAGGATCCGGATGGTCTTAAGCTTGCCATTGATTCAATGATTGAGGTTGTTAAGGAAGTTGATTTTGATGTTGTAGTAGGAACTGAATCAAGAGGTTTTATTTTTGGTATGCCTATTGCTTATGCTCTTGGTAAAGGATTTGTACCATGCCGCAAAAAGGGAAAACTTCCATGTGAAACGGTTACGGCATCATATGCCTTGGAGTATGGCACAGCTGAGATTGAAATTCACAAAGATGCAATAAAGCCAGGTCAGAAGGTTTTGCTTGTGGATGACCTTATCGCAACGGGAGGAACTATCGAAGCATGTGCAAGTCTTGTTGAAGAACTTGGCGGTGAGGTAGTAAAGATTTTATTCTTACTCGAACTTGCGGGTCTTAATGGCAGAGAAAAACTTGCTAAGTATGATGTTACATCGCTCATTACATATGAAGGCAAATAGAGTCTTTATGTGTTGTTGAAAAGAGTGAGGTGTAAACAGTAGCTTTAATAGGGTACGGAAAACACTGTAATATATTTTAATAGTGACAAACATACTAAAAAGGAGACATAATTACTTATGTTAAACAAATTATTTAAATTGGATGAAAATAATACGAATGTAAAGACTGAGGTAATTGCCGGCCTTACAACATTTATGGCTATGGCATATATACTTGCTGTAAATCCTAATATCTTAAGCAGTACGGGAATGAATCGTGATGCTGTACTTTTAGCTACATCTATTGCTTCATTTATAGGATGTATGGCTATGGCACTTCTTGCAAATTATCCATTTGCACTTGCACCAGGTATGGGACTTAATGCTTATATGGCAGGAACGGTATGTGCCAATATGGGTTATTCATGGAAAGTTGCACTTCTTGCAGTTTTTGCAGAAGGTCTTGTATTTATTGTACTTTCGCTTACAAACGTGCGTGAAGCTATTTTTAATGCTATCCCTTCAGGACTCAAAAAAGGAGTAAGTGCAGGTATCGGATTATTTATCGCATTTATCGGTCTTCAGGGAGCAAAGATTGTAGTAGCAGACAGTTCAACACTTCTTACTTATGTAAGATTTACAAAAGATTTTCATACAGTAGGAATCGGTGCATTGCTTGCACTTATCGGATTATTTATAACAGTTATTCTTTATGCAAAGAATGTTAAAGGCTCTATTCTTATCGGAATATTAAGCACATGGATTCTTGGAATGCTCTGTCAGCTTGTAGGAATTTATGTTCCAAATCCTGATACAGGATTTTATTCATTATATCCGACATTTAAAATGATTGATATTACAGCAATCGGTGATACTTTTGGACAGTGCTTCAAAGCTGATTTTTCAAAGATTAAGATACTTGATTTTATCGTTGTTCTTTTCGCGTTCCTCTTTGTTGATATTTTTGATACTCTCGGAACACTTATCGGTGTTTCTACAAAGGCAGGAATGCTTGATGAAAATGAAAAACTTCCCAGAATTAAGCCGGCGCTCCTTGCGGATGCCATTGCAACATCAGTTGGTGCGGTTCTTGGAACATCAACAACTACAACATATGTAGAGTCATCAGCAGGTGTACTTGCAGGAGGACGTACAGGTCTTTCAGCAGCCGTAACAGGAATAATGTTTTTACTTGCAATCATATTTGCACCTATATTTACGGCAATTCCATCGTTTGCAACAGCACCGGCACTTATATTTGTTGGTTTCCTTATGATATCTTCAATAATAAGTGTAGATTTTACAGATCTTACAGAATCGGTACCTGCATACCTTGCACTTCTTGCAATGCCGCTTATGTATAGTATTTCAGAGGGAATTGCGCTCGGTGTTATTTCATATGTTGTTATCAATGTATTTTGTGGAAAAGCAAAGAAAGTAAAACCGTTAATGTATATACTTGCCGTACTGTTTGTTTGTAAGTATATATTCTTGTAGGATATATATTTATTTTTGATGGGGCAAAGTGTGAGTATTGATTTTTTTTCAGAATTATATAAAAATTGGAGTTAATAAATAAAAAAACAATAAATGACTGCTGCTTTTGTGGAGTACAATTCAAAGGCGGCAGTTTTTGTGTTTAGACAGATTTTATGTTTATACAAGAATACCCAAAGAATAGCAGCAGTAAATAAATGCAAAAAAAGAACTGCTGGAGAAGCAGTTCTTTATAATAACCATAAAAGGTTATAACAATCAAGCTTAAGCTTGATTGTTTGGAGAAGGTATGAAAAAAATTTAAGCACTTATCAAATGATTTCGTTTCATTCGATGGTTTCATAATAACGTTCAAGTGTGAACCTGTAATGTTTTAATTGTGAAAGATATGTTAATAAATGTGAACGAAAAAAGAATGCGTTTGACATTAGCTGTCAAGATGCGTGATAATGAGCAGTTTTTACAGGATTTTGAAGGTGTGAAAACGATTTCGCAATTTAGTATTGTTCTGTGGCAGAAGCAATACTAAAATATAAAACAAGAATTTGTTGTACTGGAAAACAGAAAGGGAAAAGTTATGTCAATTAAAAAAATAGCAGAAAAAGCAGGAGTTTCAGCTTCGACTGTTTCGCGTGTACTTAACAATCCAAATTATAAATGTTCATCCCCGGAAGTCCGTGATAAAATTTGGAAGATTGCAATTGAACTTAATTATACGCCCAATACTGCCGCACGCAATTTGAAAATGGGACTTAAAGAAAAAGAAGAAAAAGTCTATTATGTTGGTGTACTTATGACACGAATGGAAAAGGCGACTGCAGATCCGTTTTTTAATGAGTTGCTGCGTGTAATAGAAAGTGAGATACATAAACAGGTTGCTATACTGACAAAAGTATGGTATATGCCGATTTTTTCAAGTGATAAAAAGTGCAGGCACGAGGATATTAGTCTGCTGGTTGATGAAATGTATGATGAGATGGAGCAGAAATGTGATGGTCTTATAATCATCGGAAAATGCAATAAAGAAGCTTTGAAAAAACTTAATAAAAAATTTAAAAATGTAGTTTCGGTAAATCGAAATTCAACAAACTATGAAGTAGATGAAGTACTGTGTGACGGAAAGAAAGTTGCAATGATGGCTGTAGAGTATCTTATATCACTCGGACATACCAATATAGGTTATGTGGGAGACTGTTATAATGAGGCGAGATACAGAGGGTATCTTGAGGCATTGCATAGACACGATATTGACCCGGAGGCAGATTATATAGTACAGACGGGACAGACAGAGGCAGAAGGATTTTCGGCTATGCAGAAATTTATGCAGTCGGAGGAGAGACCAACGGGAATATATTGTGCAAATGACATTACTGCCATCGGAATGTTAAAGTTTCTTGAGACAAATAAAAACAGATATTATATTCCATCAATAATAGCAAGTGATGACATTGAGGAAGCACAGTATACAAGACCTATGCTTACAACAGTAAGACTTCCGAAAGAAGAGATGGGCAAGTTTGCTTTGTATCTTCTTGTTGACCGAATGCGTGGAGGGCACAAGAGTGTAGTCCGTACGGAGCTTGAGGGAAAACTTATGGTACGAAACAGCTGTATGGGGATTGATGAGGGCGGATGGTGTGATTATTGTATATGAGTATGGATTACATCGACAGGCAAATGTTTATTGGCTAACAATAATTCGGAAATTCAATCAAGAGTATTACGAAATATTATGAGAATTTTATATCAAAAATAAATACCTTTATTCGTATGATAAGAATTTCAATTATACGAGTAAAGGTATTTATTTTTTGTGTAATAAGTCTTTTATACCATAATATCAATATTTGCTCCGATGTCCGGATTAACAGACCTTTCCATTACGGAACGATCCATCATGTCAATAAGACCTGCACCAGTTTCCTTCATAGTATCAAGACTCTTTGCAAGAACTGCTGTTTCAACATTATTCATCACATCTGCCTGTGATATTCCCATAGAGAGTGCTGCAATATCCATAAAAATCCCTCCTTTTTAAGTATTATAACCCCAAACGTAACATATGTAAATAATCTAAAAACAATCCCCTTGCACTAATCTGTAACTTAATGTATAATAGCTGACGCGGGGGAGCTTGTGCATGAAACAGGCTGAGAGTAGATTGCGTATCTTAACACTTATAACCTGATGGATAATGCCAGCGTAGGAAGTTGTCGGTATAGATTTATGTTGAGAATGTACATGGTATTTATGTATATTCTTTTTTTGTACATTATATATTAAGATGTTTGGGTAAAAGAGTACTTTGACTCTTGCATCATATTAATGGGACTGGAATTTAGGACAAAAGATATTTACAAAAAATAAAGGAGGTCATATATTTGAAAACAGCATTAACAATAGCAGGCAGTGATTCAAGCGGTGGAGCAGGAATACAGGCTGATATAAAAACTATGGTAAGCAATGGTGTATATGCTATGAGTGCAATAACAGCACTTACAGCACAGAATACGACAGGTGTAACGGCTATTATGGATGTAACACCTGAGTTTTTGGGACAGCAGATGGATGAGATATTTACAGACATTTATCCTGATGCGGTAAAAATAGGCATGGTATCGGTAAGTGGACTTATTGAAAAAATAGCGGATAAACTTATTGAATACAAGGCAGATAATATAGTAGTTGACCCTGTAATGGTAGCAACAAGCGGGGCGAAGCTTATAACAGATGATGCAATAAGTACATTGAAAGAAAAGTTACTTCCGCTTGCAACAGTTCTCACACCAAATATACCTGAGGGCGAAGTATTGTCAGGCATGAGCATTGAAAATGAAAAAGATATGATTGAGGCAGCAAAGTATATAAGTGAAAAGTTTAATTGTGCTGTTCTTATGAAAGGGGGTCATCAGATAAATGATGCCAATGACCTTTTATACAGAAATGGTGACTATAAGTGGTTTAACGGAAAAAGAATAGATAATCCAAATACTCATGGCACAGGATGTACATTGTCAAGTGCAATTGCATCAAATCTTGCAAAAGGATATAAACTTGATGACGCTGTGCTTAGAGCAAAAGATTATATTTCTGGAGCACTTGCGGCAATGCTTGATTTGGGAAAGGGAAGCGGACCAATGAATCACGCATTTGCATGTGATAATGAATTTATGAAATAGAAAAGAGGAAATAAATGGAAAATACAAGAGGAACATCATTATTTGAAATAGGGCTACCGCAATCCCACTGGCTTTAGACGGAGGGTTAAGGTAGCCGGAAGCGGAGGTTTGTGCTATACTTGCGTTATGGGAACGTGGAAATCAAAAAACAGACACAAATATTTGTTACAGTATCATATTATTTTCGTATGCAAGTATAGAAAGAAATTGCTGATGTCAAAACAAATATCAGATGATATAAAGCAGTTTTCTTATGAGATATGTCAAAAGCATAAAGTCATTATCAGATATATGGAGACAGATAAAGATCATATTCATTACATGATAGAAACAGAACCAACAATGTCTATCAGTAAAATAGTAAATCTGATGAAGAGTTATACAGCATATCATATTTGGAAAAGATATCCGGATTATCTACGAAAACATTTCTGGAAAGAACATACTTTTTGGACGGACGGATATTTTGTCTGCAGTGTAGGAAATGTTTCAGAAGAGATGTTGAGAAAATATATAGAAAATCAAGGGTAGGAAGGTGGCGACAGTGGGTGTTAAAAGCATAT
>ERZ780144.1112-NODE-1112-length-31589-cov-4.856758_pt1 | contig 31589 bp, 30 predicted proteins | sample MGYA00511380_ERZ780144 | MGnify/ENA primary metagenome ERZ780144 (study PRJEB29588, sample SAMEA1965858) | human gut metagenome | biome: human gut; feature: human-associated habitat; material: faeces | place: Denmark | collected 2008/2010 ... | reverse complement strand
CGTGCACGCTTTGCAGCGCGTGCTGCACCACGCCCGGCCCGGACACGCCGACGTGCACCTCACACTCCGGCTCACCCACGCCGTGGAATGCCCCGGCCATGAAGGGGTTGTCCTCCACGGCGTTGGCAAAGACGACGAGTTTGGCGCAGGCCATGCCGCCCTGATTCGCCGTGAGCGCGGCGGCGCGCTTGACGGTGCGGCCCATCTCGGCCACGGCGTCCATGTTGATGCCCGCGCGCGTGGAGCCGACGTTCACACTGGAACAGACCAGCTCCGTCTCCGCCAGCGCCTCCGGGATGGAGGCGATGAGCACGCGGTCGGCCTCCGTCATGCCCTTGTGCACGAGCGCGGAAAAGCCGCCGAGGAAGTTGACGCCGATCTCGTGCGCGGCGCGGTCGAGCGCTTTGGCATACGGCACATAGGACTGCGCGCCCGTGCCCGCCGCGACGAGCGAGATGGGCGTGACGGACACGCGCTTGTTGACGATCGGGATGCCGAACTCGGCCTCGATGTCCTCGCCCGTGCGCACAAGATCGCCCGCGAGGCGGCAGATCTTGTCGTACACCTTCGTGCAGCTGCGGTCGATATCCGTGTCCGCGCAGTCGAGCAGGGAGATGCCCATCGTGATGGTGCGGATGTCGAGGTGCTGCTGGTCGATCATGGCGATCGTCTGCAAAATTTCACTGCGGTTGATCATAGCTGTGTCCCCTCAGATGCGGTGCATGGCGTTGAAGATGTTCTCCCGCTGGGCGCGGATCTGCAGGCCGCGCTGCGTGCCGGCCTCGTCGAGCGTGCGGGCGAGGTCTGCAAACGGCACAGTGCACTGCGCCGCGTCCACGAGCATGATCATCGTGAAGTATTCCTGCAGCACCGTCTGGCTGATGTCCAGCACGTTCACGCCGTACTGCGCCAGCAGGGCGGTCACGTCGGCGATGATGCCGACACGGTCTTTTCCGATCACGGTTACGATTGCACGCATACATTGTCCTCCTTATTGACCGATCGCGCCGAGCTCGTCGAGATCGCGCTCAAACGCGGGAATGAAATGCTCCAGAAAATACTGCACCTCCGGAAGCGGCGATGCCTCAAGCGCCGCACGCGTCTGCGCCTCGGCGGAGAGAAACTCGTTGTTGCCGGCCTTGCGCTCCTCGATGCACTTGATGTAGGCCGAGAGCTTGTCGGCCGCCTTCACGAGCGGGTAAATGTCACCGTCCTTGTCCTCGGCGAGCACATCGGCGTAGGTCGCGCGCAGCTCCGGCGGCAGCATGCCGAGCAGCTTCTGCACGGCCAGATCCTCCACCGCGTGGTAGGCCGACATGATCTCCGCGTTGTGGTACTTGATCGGCGTCGGCAGGTCGCCCGTGAGGATCTCCGACGCGTCGTGATACAGCGCCGCCGTCGCGAGGGCGTTGACATCGCAGGGCTGGTGAAAAATGTCGCGCCGGATGACGCCGAGCGCGTGCGCCAGCACGGCCACCATGTGGCTGTGCTCCTGAATGTTCTCGGGCAGGGCGTTGCGCATCAGGCCCCAGCGCGCGATATAGCGCATGCGCGAAATGAGCGCAAAGAAGTTGGAATCCATGGTCTGTCCCCTCAAAAATGCAAAATACAGATATGAACACATTTTATCATGCCGTTCGGAGAATGTAAACACGAAAAACTGTTGCAATATCAGGTTTTCCGTGCTAAAATACAATTTCGTGCGAACAAAAATGATTTTAAAATATGTATTTGCGTTGAGGAAGTGTGCAAAATGGAGAAATTGAGAAACATCGCCATCATCGCCCACGTTGACCACGGCAAGACCACCCTGGTCGACGAGATGCTTAAGCAGAGCGGCGTCTACCGCGAAAATCAGGAGGTCGTCGACCGCGTCATGGACTCCAACGATCTGGAGCGCGAGCGCGGCATTACGATCCTGGCCAAGAATACCGCCGTGCGCTACGGCGACACGAAGATCAACATCGTCGACACCCCGGGTCACGCCGACTTCGGCGGCGAGGTCGAGCGTGTCCTGAAGATGGTCAACGGCGTCATCCTGCTCGTCGACGCGGCCGAGGGCCCCATGCCGCAGACGCGCTTCGTGCTCAGCAAGGCGCTCGAGCTCGGCCACCGCGTCATTGTCGTCATCAACAAGATCGACCGCCCCGACCAGCGCATCCACGAGGTCATCGACGAGGTGCTGGAGCTGCTGCTGGACCTGGATGCCACCCCGGAGCAGCTGGACTCCCCCATGCTGTTCTGCTCTGGCCGTCAGGGCACGGCCTCTGTCCAGCCCGATGTGGCGGGCAGCGACCTGAAGCCCCTGTTCGACACCATTCTGGAGTATATCCCCGCCCCCGAGGCGGACGTGGACGCCCCTTTCCAGATGCTGGTCTCCTCCATCGACTACAACGAGTTCGTGGGCCGCATCGCCATCGGCCGCATCGAGCGCGGTGTCATCCGCCAGAACGAGGAGATCGCCGTGTGCAACTACCACCAGCCGGACGCCCCGGCCAAGAAGGCCAAGGCCGTGTCGATGTACGAGTTTGAGGGCCTGCAGCGTGTGCCCGTCACGGAGGCGGAGGCCGGCAGCATCATCGCCATGTCCGGCATCGGCGACATCACCATCGGCGACACGATCTGCGCGCCGACCTGCGTTGAGCCGATCGAGTTCGTGAAGATCTCCGCGCCCACGATGGAGATGACCTTCTCCGTCAACGACGGACCGTTTGCCGGCCGCGAGGGCAAGTTCGTCACCAGCCGCCAGATCCGCGAGCGGCTCTACCGCGAGACGCTCAAGGACGTGTCTCTGCGCGTGACCGATCTCGAGGGCGCGACGGATTCGTTCAACGTCGCCGGCCGCGGCGAGATGTCGCTGTCCATCCTCATAGAGACCATGCGCCGCGAGGGCTATGAGTTCCAGGTCTCGCCCCCGCGCGTGCTCTATCAGACGATCAACGGCCAGAAGTGCGAGCCCATTGAGCGTCTCGTCGCCGATGTGCCGACCGACGCCGTCGGCGCCGTGATCGAAAAGCTCAGCGCCCGCAAGGGTGAGCTGCAGCAGATGGAGCCCATCGGCAAGCGCACGCGGCTGGAGTTTCTCGTGCCGTCGCGCGGCCTGTTCGGCTACCGCAACGAGTTTTTGACCGATACGAAGGGCGAGGGCATCATGGCCTCCGTCTTTGACAGTTACGCCCCCATGAAGGGGGAGATCCAGCGCCGGAACACCGGCTCCCTGGTGGCTTTCGAGACCGGCGAGGCAGTGACCTACGGCCTGTTCAACGCCCAGGAGCGGGGCGTGCTGTTCATCGGCGCCGGCACCCCGGTGTACGCCGGCATGGTCGTGGGTGAGACCCCCAAGGCAGAGGACATCTCCGTCAACGTGTGCAAGAAAAAGCAGCTGACCAATATGCGGGCCTCCGGCTCTGACGACGCCCTGCGCCTCATCCCGCCCCGCCAGATGTCTCTGGAGCAGTGCCTGGAGTTCCTGGCTGACGACGAGCTGCTGGAGTGCACCCCGGAGAACCTCCGGCTGCGCAAGCGCATCCTGGACCACGGCGACCGGATGAAGGCCCTGAAGGGCGGCCAGAAGTGATCCCCCTTCCACGCCAGAACACCCAAAGCGAACAAACGGCCCCTCCCCCGGCCTGACCGGCGGCTGGGGCCGCTTTTTCATCCCCCGAAAGGAGGCCTCTCCATGACCACCCGCCGGCGGCGCTGGGACGTGCTGCTCTCCGCCGCCCTGTTCCTGCTCCTCGCCCTCCTCTTCGTCCCTGAGTGCGACGACTGCTACTTCATCTACTGGGACTTCGCCTCCTGGAAGGACTTCCTGCTGGTCCGCCCCATCCCCCAGGAGGGCGTGGTGCTGGGCGTCCCATCCAACGGCCGGTATCTGGGCAACCTGCTGGGGCTGATCCTGGGCAAGCTGGCGTTTTCCCCCCTCTGGCCCCTCCGGGTGCTGATCCTGGGGGGCGGGATGCTGGGACTCACCCTGCTCCTCTCCCGCTTCTTCCAGGGCGGGCCGGCAGGCGGCCGGGAATCCTTTGCCCTGGCCTCTTCCTGGTGGTATGGGCCCCCTGGGGCATCTGGCAGCAGGTGTACAGCTGGTCTGCGGCCTGGGCCAACTATCTGGCCCCCACCCTGCTCCTGCTCCCCCTGCTTCTCCTGCTCCGCCAGGGGCGGCCGGACCGCTGGCCCCTCGTCCTGCTCCTCTCCCTGTCCATCGGCCTGTTCACCGAGCACAATACCGTCTATCTGGTCCTCCTCTCCTCCGCTATGGCTCTGGCCGGACTGGTCCCCGCCCTCCGGGGCCTCCTGCCCGCCCCGTCTCTCCGGGCCGCCCTGCTGGCAGGCAGCTGGGCCGGGCTGGCCCTGAGCATGACCAACTCCGTCTTCGCTCAGGTGGACAGCGGCCTGCGGGGGGTGGGGCTGGATCTGGCCCGGGACAACCTGCCTGTCATCTTTACCGAGGTCCTCCTCCGCCCCATTCCCCTCTGCCTGACCATCAGCCTCCTGCTGCTGTGGCTGGTACGGCGGCAGGGCTGCCCCCGCTGGAGGCTGTGGGCCTGCCTCCTCCTCCCCCTCCACCTCTATATCGGCTATGACCGCCTTCTGGTCGTTCTGAAGCGGCGGGACCTGTACCGGGAGGAATGTCTTTGGCTGGGCCTGGCTCTGGCCCTGCTCTGGCTGATCCTGGCGGTCGAGTGGCGGGGCGGCGCGGACAGGCGGGAGCTCTGGTTCTGGGTGGCCTCCCTGCTGGTGGTCACCGGCCCCATGCTGGTGGTCTCCCCGGTGAACGCCCGGATGTTCTTCTCCAGCTACCTGTTTCTGTGCCTGGCCGCGTCAGTGCTCTTCCGACGTGCCCGGGCAGAGGGCCTGCGGCCCCTCACCCGCCTGAATCGGGCGGCTGCCGCCGCTGGGGTCCTGCTGGTGGCAGTGTATGCCTGCAACGCTGCCGTCTGGGTCCATCGGCTGGACACCGCCCGCGCCCAGGCTGACGGAGGCGCCAGCCAGATCACCCTGCCCCTGGTCCCCTTTCCCCAGTTCACCGCCAATGAGATGGCAGGCAAGGGAGACATCGTCTATCTGGTCTACCACCAGCAGCCTTGGGACATCTCATTTACCTTTGTGCCCTATGAGGACTGGGCGGAGGGGTGAGCTTTTCTCTCCTATTTGTATTTTTTCGACATGTCACAACAGAAAGGACTGATCGTTTGAAGCGGCACACCGTCCCCTGGCGGAAGCTGGCTGTCCTTATCCCTGCCGCCCTTCTGGGGGCCGCAGGGGGCTACTTCTTCATGTGGGCTCTGGACCCCTATGGAATGACTGTCCTGCTGCCCTCCCTGGCCTGCCTGATCCTCTCCTTCTGGCTCCAGGCCATCCTGCACGAGGGCGGTCACCTGGTCTGCGGCCTGCTCTCCGGCTACCGCTTCCTCTCCTTCCGGGTGGGCTCTTTCACCCTGCTCCGCCAGAATGGCCGCCTGGTCCTGCGCCGCTTCTACCTCCCCGGCACTGGCGGCCAGTGCCTGCTGGAGCCCCCAGACGGGGACGAGGTCCCCTTCCGGCTTTATAATCTTGGGGGCGGCTTGGCCAATCTGCTTTCCGCCCTGGCGGCGGCCCTGACCGCCTTTCTCCTCCCCTTTCCCTGGCCGGTCTTCCTGCTGATCTTTGCAGCTGCCGGCCTGTTTCTGGGGGCCGTCAACCTCATCCCTCTCTCCATGGACGGGGTGGCCAACGACGGCTTCAACCTGCACCTGCTCTCCCGCAGCCCCCAGGCCCGCCGGACCTTCGCCCTCCAGCTGCGGTGCCACGCCCTCCTCCAGCGGGGCATCCCCCTCCGGGACCAGCCCGCCTGCTGGTTCCAGCTCCCCCAGGACCTGGAGCCCCAGGACCCCTTTACCGCCGCCGCCCTATCCTTCCTCCCCAGCCGGCTCATGGACCAGGGGGACCTGTCCGGGGCGGAAGCCGCTTTCCGAACCCTGCTGGACGTCCCCTCTGGCCTGCTGGACATCCAGCGGTGGGACCTGACGGTGGATCTGCTCTCCTGCTCCCTGCTCCTGGGCCGCTCCCAGGAGGAGCTGGCCCCCCTCCGCACCCCTGCCCTTCTCCATTACTGCAAGGCTACCCGGAAGTTCACCCCCTCCACCAGCCGCATGGAGTTCCTCTGGGCTCTGCTGGCCCAGCGGGACCCGGAGGCCGCCCTGCTGTCCTGGCGTCAGTTCCAGCGCTGTGCGCCCCGCTGGCCCTATCCCGCCACCCTGGACACGGACCGCCGCCTGATGGAGCTTGGCCTCCAGCGCGCCCAGGGGCAGGGGTTTCCCCTGCCTCCCCTCTGACCACCCCAACTTTTTCGGAATATTTCTTCCATTTTCGTTCTGTTTATGTCTTTTTTTGCAATATCTTGTGAACACTTTATGAATTTTAGCGCTCTCTGCTTGACAGTGCTAATTTCAGTGCTATACTAAGGGCGTACCAAGAAAGAAGGGGACCTGAGAGGTCCCCCGGCAGGCACGAAATAAGGATCGCGAATGGAGGAATGACTTATGTTGCCTAGCATTTTTGGTGAGAACCTGTTGGATGAATTCTTTGATGAGCCCTGGGAGAAGAGCCTGTTCGGCGCCCGGAATCCCCTATACGGCAAGCACGCCAAGAATCTGATGAAGACCGACGTGAAGGAGACCGGAGACCACTACGAGGTGGATATCGACCTGCCCGGCTTCCAGAAGGATGAGATCAGCGTGGAGCTGCAAAACGGCTATCTGACCATTCAGGCCGCCAAGGGCTTGGACCGGGACCAGAAGGACCAGGAGGGCCGCTACATCCGCCAGGAGCGGTACAGCGGCACTTGCAGCCGCAGCTTCTATGTGGGCGATGTGCAGCCCGAGGAGATCAATGCCAAATATGACAGCGGCATCCTGATGCTGACCCTGCCCAAGAAGGACCAGCAGACCCTGCCCACTCAAAACCGCATTGCCATTGAATAAGTTCTCTCCGAAATGCCCCCGCTGTGTACACAGCGGGGGCATTTTTTTGCTCTGGCACCAAGCTTCTCTTTTCTGTACGGGGCAGCGGGCAGTTCAAGCCAAATATTCCTGCCTTTCAAATTTGCTGATGGTCCTCTTTTTTGTATCGCGAGACAGATATGAAACACTTTTGAGACAGCATCATTTCTAAAAAACCCCCTTTTTTCTGCCGTTTTCCCGTAATTTTTAATAAAATTAAGTTGGCACAGAACTTGCTTGTATTAATCTGTGGAATTCCAAAACAAACTATAAAATGGGAGGAAATTTGAATGAGTAATGCTGTTCCGCAGAAGAAGACCTTCTTCCAGATCGCCAACAAGAACTTTATTATGCTCTTTGTGGCGTACACGGTCATCTGCATCACCCACTCTATGACCAACTCTGTCACCAGCGCAGGCTGGCGGCTGGCCGGCATGGACCTGACCACTATCGGCCTCATTGCCAGCGCCATGAGCTGGGCCGCCTTCATCATCCGCCCCTTCTCTGCCCCTATTACCGACCGCGGCAACAAAAAGCTGATCTACATCGCTGCAGTGGGGGCCCTGACCCTGGCTGTGTTCATGTATTCGCTGAGCATGGACAACTCCGCCTTTGCAGTGCCGGCCAAAATTATCCACGGCGTATCCTGGACTTTTATCTCCACTATTACCGCCGTCATCGTCAGTGAGTATGTTCCCCGGGAGGATCTGGGGACCGCCATGGGATTTTTCATGATTTCCCAGATGATCGCTTCTGCGGTCTCCCAGCCTGTGGCCTTTGCCCTGGCCGAGTACATGGGCTATGCCTCCATGCTGCTGGTCTTTACCGCCATCTCCGCCTTCGGTCTGGTGCTGGTGTGCTTCACCGCCCCCACCAAGGTCCCAGCGCGCCTGCCCGGCCAGTCCATGTTCGGCGGCCTGAAGCTGAACAACCTGTTTGCGAAGGAAGCCATCTCCCCCATGATCATCAATGTGGCCTTTCAGGGCACCCGGACCGGTATCACCGTCTTTATGGCTGCCTTTGCCCTGGAGGAGCTGGGGATCGCCAATATCGGCGTGTTTGCCACCGCCGCCTCTCTCATGGGCTGGGTCGCCCGCCCCGCCCTCGGCATTCTCCTCGACAAGAAGGGACCCATTGCCACCCTGATCCCCGCAGGCCTGTTCTTCTCTGCAGGCCTCCTGTGTCTCGCCTTTGCCCAGGATCTGACCTGGTTCATTATCTCCGGTATCCTGATCGGAATCGGCCAGAATGGCATTTCTCCCGTACTGATGACCATCTCTATGCGCACCGTTCCTGCGGAGCGGAAGGCCGCTGCAAATTCCACCAACTACCTGGGCATGGACATCGGTTCTGCACTGGCCTCCACGGTGGGCGGCGTGCTGTGCGCTGTGTTCGGTTACCGTGTGGGCTTTGCCGCCTTTGTCGTCCCTGTGGTCCTGGCCGTTGCCCTGGCTGTGGTAATTTTGTCCAGATTGGAAAAGCAGGAAAGGACTGCCTGACTGTTTCGCTCCCCCACATTTCGGTCAGGGCTGTGGTATAATCGTTATATTTCACCCACGGGCCTGGGGGCGGCTCAGCTGCGTGTGTCCTCCCCCTCCCGGAGCAACGCCGAAACGAATAAAGGAGCGATGGGATATGCACTCAGACATTACGTTCATTGCCTCGGACCTGCTGGCCGCCGAAAAGGTCCAGAATATTTTGCGGGAATCCCCTGCCAACTGCCAGGTGGTCCTCTCCAATACCCAGGATCTTGAGGAGGTATCCCGCAGCCAAGTAGCCCAGGGCGCCAAAGTTCTGATCGCCTTCGGCATGTTTGCAAAAATCGTGCGCCAGAGCGTGGATGTCCCCGTAATTATGGTGGATCTGCAGGCGGAGGACGTTATGGACGCTCTGCTGGAGGCATCTAAGCTGGGAAAGCGCATCGCTATCTTTGGCTTCCGCCGAGTTCTGAAGGATGTGTTTTATGTCCGGGACCTGCTCTCCATTGATCTGGTATGGCTTCCTACTGTGTCCCCGGAAAAGATCCCCCATGAGCTGGAGAAGGTCCAGGACATCGATGTACTGGTGGGGGGCTACTATCAGGCCAGGATCGCCAAGCAGTACGGGATCCCGACTGTACTCATCAAGACCCGGGATTCCGAGATCCGAAAGGCCATCTCTCTGGCCCAGTCCTATCTGGAAAAGCGGCAGGATGAATCCGAGACCGGGACCCCCATGATGGAGTCCTCCATCTATGCCGCCATTACGGTGGACTGCCTGGGTGAGATCCTGATGATGAATCGGCTGGCCAGCGAATATCTGAAGCTGGACCAGCTCAATGCAGTCGCCTTTTCTGTGGATGACGTCTGTCCCCAGTTCAGCCGCATCGCTGACGTCATCTCTACTCGCCGTCCCTATCTTAATCAAATCGCCAAGCTGGAAGACCGAATCTTTCTCTACCATGCGGAGCCCATCCTGCGGAAGCGGGACGGCACGCTGGAGGGTGTGTCGGTCATCTTTCAGGACGTAAATACGGTCATGAGCTCCGAGGTCAGTATCCGCCGTACGCTCACCACCAAGGAAAATCAGGCTGTCTATTCCTTTGACCACATTCTGGGGAACAGCCCCTGCATGACGCAGGCGCTCAGGCTGGCCCTGCGCTACTCCAAGGTGGACGAGACTGTGCTCATCCAGGGGGAGACGGGTGTAGGCAAGGAAATGTTTGCTCAGGGAATTCATCGGGCCAGCCGCCGGCGGGACATGCCATTTGTGGCTGTCAACTGCGCCTCCCTCCCAGAAAGCATTCTGGAAAGTGAGTTGTTCGGCTATGTAAAGGGAGCCTTTACCGGAGCCAGCCGGGACGGCAAGCGGGGCCTGTTCGAGTGTGCTCATACCGGAACTATTTTTCTGGATGAGATCGGTGAGATCTCTCCCTCCATGCAGGGCAAGCTGCTGCGTGTCCTGCAGGAGCACAGCATCCGCCGCATTGGTGCTGAGACTCCCATTCCCATTGACATCCGCATTATTGCTGCCACCAACCGTGATTTGGTCTCTATGGTCCGGGAGGGCACCTTCCGGGCAGATCTGTACTTCCGCATCAATGTGCTGGGACTGTGTATCCCGCCTCTGCGCCAGCGCCAGGGGGACATTATCCTGCTGGCCGACGCCTTTCTCTCCGAGACCTCGGAGCGGGCGGGACGCTATCTCCGCTTCAGCAGCCAAGCCAAAGCCGCCATGCTCCGTTATGACTGGCCCGGAAACATCCGGGAACTCCAGAACATGGTGCGCCGGGTCAGCGTCATCAGCGACTCCGATGAGATCGGTCCGGAGCTGGTGGAGACCTATATTCAGGAAAACAGGGGGCTTTCCGCCGCCGGTGGGAGCCTCCGCAGCCGCTATACGCTGGAGGAAGCCCTGGCCCTCAGCGGCGGCAACAAGCGCCGGGCCGCCGAACTGCTGGGCATCAGCCGCGCCACCTTGTATCGGATGCTGGAGCGAAAGGGGATGTAAGCTTGCTCAATACGATCCTGTTTTTTGTTTTTATCGTGCTTGCCCTAATCCTGGGGACCAGGCTGAACATCAACATTGGCCTGATCTCGCTCAGCTTTGCCTTTCTGCTGGGCACCACAGCAGGCGGTCTGACCCCCGGCGGCGTGGTCGCCCTCTTTCCAGTGCCCCTGTTTTTTAACTTTATGGTAGCCACATTTCTCTTCGGCTTTGCCCAGGAAAACGGGACACTGAAAAAAGTGGCGGAACATCTGCTCTACTCCTGCCGGGGGGCAGGCTGGCTTCTGGGTCTGTTGTTTTTCGGCGTGTCCGCCATTGTGGCCGGTCTGGGTGCTGGTGGGGCCGCTCCCTTCTTCATGTCTGCCATCTGCTTCAGTTTGGCTCTCCAGGCGGGCATCGATCCGCTCCTGGTATCCGTGGCGCTCTGGACCTCCTCCATGGTGGGTGGCAGCATGCCCTGGACCTCCGGGTATGCTACCAATGTGGGACAGCTGGAGATCTACTTCGATCTCTCCACTTCCTCGGGATATGTGGTGGACTTCTTTACCTTCCGCGGAATATTTTACACCATTCTGTATGTGGCAATGTTTGTTCTCCTGAGGGGCTGGCGGGTCAGATCCTCGGCGGTCTCTCTCACCAGACCGGCCCCGTTTGATACTGGGCAGCGGCAGACTCTCTTTATCATCCTCGGCATCATCGCTATGATCGTGGTGCCTGCCGCAGTCCAGCTGCTGTTCCCCAATCCTGTGACCCAGTGGATCAGCACCTACTGCAGCTTTCAGTTTCTTGCGGTCATCGGCATCACGCTGAACGTGCTTCTGAAAACTGCGGATTATCACCGCGTGGTTCAGACGCGCATCCCCTGGGACACCCTGCTGATGCTCTCCCTGACCGGCATGTACATGGCCCTGGCCAACTCCATGGGGGTCGTCAGCTATCTGTCCGATCTGCTCCAGAACACCATCCCCGCCCATTGGATCCTGCCCGGGGTAGTGCTGGTCATGTGTGTGCTCAGCTTTTTCGTCTCAGGCGGCGTGGTGGTTCCCATGATGCTTCCTCTGCTTTCCGCCCTGTCCTCTGCCTCCGGTATGCCAGTGGGGACCATTTACTGCGGGATGCAGATGGGCCTGACCGCCAGCAGCATCAGCCCCTTTTCCCAGGGGGGCGCCGCCGTGCTCACCGGCTGCAGTGATGAGTCCCTCCGCCGCAGGCTGATCCGGCAGCAGACCATCCTCGCCCCCATTTTTTCCGCAGTTCTTGTTTTTGTCGCAATTCTAGGCGGCTTTCGTCTGGTCGGTTAACGACGGACAGCCGCAGAAAGGAGGGGGACCACCTTGCACTATGTCCCCTATTTGGAAGGCCGCTTCCATACCGCCTCCCCTGATTCCCAGGGCGTTCCCAGCGGTGCGATCCTGCAGTTTCTGACCGAGCTGGACCGCCTGGATGTCGATCTCCACAGTCTGTACATCTTCCGCAACGGCTTTCAACTGCTGGGTGCCAACCGCCGTCCCTATCAGGGCGACACCCCCCGGCGCATCTATTCCGCTGCCAAGGCCCTCACCGGCCTAGCTGTTCTGTTCGCCATTCAGGAAGGACTAGTCTCACTGAAGACACGCCTGACTCAGCTTTTTCCGGAAGATCTGCCCGAAACAGTCACCCCCAGGATGGAATCCATCACCGTCTACCATCTCCTGACCATGACCACCGGCCATGATCGGGACACCTTCCGACCGGTGCTCAACAGCACCAACAGCGTCCGCGCCTTTCTGGAGGAGCCTCTGGACTTTGAACCCGGCACCCATTTTCTCTACAACAACGGTGTCCCCCACATCTTGGGCCTGATCGTGAAGAAAGTCTCCGGCATCAACTATCTGGACTTCCTGCGCCCCCGCTTTCTGGAGCCCCTGGGCATCTACTGCACTGTGGAACAGACCCAGCGCGGGGAGCTGGAGGGCTCCCGCACCATGTGTACTGCGGAAGGTTTCGCCAAGCTCTCCCTGTTCTATCTTCAGGAGGGCAATTGGAATGGACAACAGCTGCTGGACGCCCGACTGGTGCGGGCAGCTGTCTCCTTCCAGGTCCCTACCCGGCGCTGCTCCTCTATCTCCTTCATGCACAGCGACCAGCTGGCAGGCTACGGCTTCCAGCTCTGGCGCAACGCCCGGGAGGGAGCCCGCCTGGACGGCGGCCGCAGTCAGTTCGGTTTTCTGTTCCCGGACAAGGAAATGGCCATCGTCTGCAACGCCATTGAGGAGGACAGCGGTCTGATCCCTGCCGTCCTCTGGGATACCCTCTATTCAGCCATACAGCCCCAAGCCGTCCCCGACCATGGAGAATCCGCCCGTCTCAAGTCCTATCTGTCCCATTGGTCCTGCGCTCCGCGCACAGCGGCACAGCCCAGCTTTCTGGACGACTACTACGGCTGCGTCTATGTGCTGGAGGAGAACCCCTGGCATCTGCGCACCCTCTCTCTGTCCCTGCGGGAGGGACAGCCCCATATTTCCCTGGAAACGGATCAGGAATCCTGTACTCTTCAGGTCGGTCTCCATGGGGATTGGATCGCCAATGATGCCTTTCTTTCCATGCCCATGGAAAACGAACGGCTGAACATGATGTTTCACACGGGTCCGGTCCGGCACTGGGTCAGCGGCGGCTGGGCCTCTGATTTCTGCTTCATCTTTCAGGTCCGCTCCACAGATTGGATGGACTACAATACATTTTACTGCCGTTTCAACGGCCAGCGTCTCAGCCTTGTTGTAGAATCCAACATGGAGCGAATGAGCCACTGCCGCCGCCGCATTCCCATGCGGCCCTGGCCCTATCCGGATCATCAAATCGAGGGAAAACGTCAATCTGCAAACTGAGGAGGAACCTTTTATGCCCATTCTGAATCTGAACCATGTTTCACTCTACTATGAAGAATTCGGTCGGGGAGACCGCTATCTCATCCAGGCGCAGCAGTTTGTCAACAGCCATATCTACTATACCAAGGATCTGGCGGACCGCTGCGGCTTTCATGCCTTCATCATCCGAATTCGGGGCTATGCCCCCTCCTCCATGGTCACAGAGGACCTGGGAGACGACTGGTATGACGTATGGGCTCAGGACGTAGTGGATTTTGCCGATGCCATGGGGATAGAAAAATTTTTTTACACCGGCCACTCCCACGGTGCCGGCATTGGCTGGCATCTGTGCATGAACCACCCGGACCGCCTGCGGGGCTTTTTTGCCAGCGGGAGTGGTCCCCATCTCAAGGACGGCAAGCCAACCGGCTCTGCCCGCATGGACACCATCAACGCAGCGAAAAGCCGGGAGACCTGGGTCCCCTATGCGGAAAAGCAGGCCTCTTACTGTGCCAAGGCGTTTGTTCCTCTGGAGTCTGACCCCGTCATCGGCGGAGAGGCCAAAAAAGCGGTAGAGCAGACTGTGGAGTTTTGGACCAACATGCCCGCCCAGTCCGCTGTTCTCAATCCCCGGAAACCCTTTGCAAAAGTTCAGACAGAGGAGGAGCTTGCCCAGGTGCTGGGCCGCATCACTGTCCCCACCATTATGATGGGCGGGACCGAGGACAACATCAGCAGCCCCGAACTGATGCTCCGTACTCTCAGGGCCCTGAAAGGCTCCAAGCTGGTACTCCACCAGGGGGTGGACCATGTTGACCTTCCCATTAAGTGCAGGGAGGACTATGTAGGGGATATTATGGCTTTCTGTCAGGAGCGGGGTCTTCTGTAATCCAGCACCCTCTCCCGCTGGCAGGGACGGCATACTGCCCCCGGACACTGATACGATAAAGAGAGATGCGGCTACCGGCTTTGAAAAGGGGACGCGTCAATATTAATAAACGGTCACATGAATGTTGGTGTGAGGGACTGGACGGATGCCGTCTTTTGGGGCAAGGGCACAAAAAGACGGCGCAGGCGATACGGCACTTGCCCCGACGTGCAAGGGCGGTTAAACCGATATTTCTGTCATAAAGGAAAAATAGCCGCCCGCAGGGCGGCACCAAACCAGCGCCCAACGAAGTGAGTCCGGTTTGGAAGCGAGAAACAGCAGAATGAGTGCGCTCTGACTTTAAAAAAGTCGGAGCAAGCGATATGGCGCTTGCTCCGACGTGGCACGCCCGAGAGGAGTCGAACCTCCGACCTACCGCTTAGGAGAAGGCTCCGGACGCTGTTCATCAGAAATCGTCATCGACTGAAAACCATTGATATTACTGGATTTTTTCAGGTTTCACTGCTCAATAAATCCCATCACATTTTGCTAATTTTGGTTGTTTTTTAGGGTCCAAATTAGCAAGCAATTAGCAAGCGGGTGAAAAATCGCTTGACGGTTCAGCGTTCAAAACATCTCATCTTTGCAACACCAATGGCAACCAGTTCAATTCAAATGTCGCCGGTCTTGTAGGTGTTGTAGCCCTCATAGCGGTAACTGGCATCCACGCTTTTCATATAAACCTCACGATCATTGATTTGATCGGTTAGAGCGGCTTTTAGGAGCAGCTTGATCTCGGTGTCCTTGATTGGGCTGCGCTCCATCGCCAACAGGTAGTCGTCTTTGTCTATGTAAAAACGGACAGGAATGGTACTCATTCCTGTCCGTCTCTATTATGCGCTTCTTCCTGCAAGGGCTGTCAAAAGCGCCGCCATATCCGGGGATTCTGTAAGGAGTTTGAGAAGCAACTGCTGTTTGGCTGCTGCGTCAAGGTTTTGAAGCGGGTCTGGTGCCGGGGGCTGCTGTTCCACGGGAGACTCAGTCACCGCTGCGGTTTCCGCTGTGCTGCCACCCCCATAAAACTCTTTCTGGAATCTTGCGGCGTTTACACGGCGGTCATCGTCTAAGATATGGGCATACCGTTCCATGACCATTGTGGCCTGTGCGTGCCCGGTGTCACCCTGAACAGCTTTAATGTCGCCACCGCTGAGTTTAAGTTTGTAGGTCGTGCTGGTGTGCCTGAGACTATGAAATACCACTTTGGGGAGATTATTTTCCGTGATGAGTTTGTCAAAGGCCCGGTTGATGTAATTTGCTTCGGTAGGGGTCCCCTGGGTACTGGCGAATACAAGGTCATAATCTCTATATTCATCCCCCAGCAATTCTTTCAGTTCTTCAATCGTTTTTCTGCGCTCTACCAGCATTTCCGCTACCGCCCTGGGCAGAAATACCTTCCGCACACTTGTCTTGGTTTTCGGCTCTTTCAGGGCCAGTACAGTGGAATTGCACCCTCGCATCGTGGGAAACTTAAACATGATACCTTTTTCCCCGATCTGTGCCAGTGATTCCCTAGAGATCCGCTGAAGTTCTTTGTCGATATAGATATAGGCGCAGTCATGGTCTATGCTGTCCTGGCTAATATCCACACAGCTCCATGTCAGGCCCAGCAGTTCCCCCATTCGCAAGGAACAGGCAAAGGCCAAATTGATCGCCAGGGCGAGGAATGGGTCATCGCAGAGGGATAACGCTTTCATCAGTGTTTGAGCGTCCCAAATATTCCGCTCATGCTTCTCGGCTTTGGGAACGGTGGCATTCTGAACAGGATTCCTTGCCATCAGCTCCCACTTTACCGCCTGATTGAACGCGTTCCGCAGGAGTTTGTGTATCTCCCGTATCGTATTGGGGGAGATAAGTTCCCCCTCGGGCTGCCCGTACCGGGGAACTGCTTTCACGGTTTGGAGGTCTTTATAGAATTTAGTTATCATTCTGGGGCTGATGTCATCCAGCTTCACATCTCCGATGATGGGCTTGATGTAGTTGCTGATCAGCGCCGTATGTCCATCAAAGGTAGAGGGGGCCCATGTGTTGACACCATAGAGGGATACATATTCGTCCAGAAAATCGGATAGGGTGTCGGCACTGGGCGGGATGAACACTCCGGTGTCTAGCTGATGCTCAATTTCCGCTTTTCGCTTCTTGGCTTCCGCATGGGAGCCGCAGGTTTCCCATTTTTGGCGCTTGGCACCATTGCTGTCCGTATAGGTATAAACAACGGAATATTTGGTTTTACGTTTGATAATTGACGCCACGGTTGTTCCTCCTTTCAGCTGGCAACTATGGTATGGCGATTTTGGGACTTATACCACGCTTCAAAGCTGTCCTTATAAATGCGGATCTTGTCATTCACTTTCACTGTGACAAACAAATCTCGCTTGTTCACCATGTTATAAACGCTGTTTCGGTGTATGTCCAGCAGTTTTGCCACGTCGCTCACCGAAAGGGTTGCGTCCAACAGCTCTTGCGGTGCCGCGTCCTCTCGTTTCTTATAATGGGACTGTCCTTGATACCACGTCTCAAAGTTTTCTTTTAAAATGCGAGTTTGCCCATCGACCTTGAACGTCTCAAAGGGTGCATGGTTCTTTATCAGCTCATAGATGGAGCCAGGGTTCAGCCCGAGGATGTCAGCCGCCTCCGGGACGGTCAGAGACGCAGGGAGTAGTTGGCCTGGTTCCGGCCCGTTGACCTTTTTGTAGCGGAATTGACTGCCGTACCATTCCTCAAAGCTGTCCAGCATGATCCGCATTTTGCCGCCGACAAGAATAACCTTGAAGCGTCCCTGTTTTACGAGCCAATATGCCTCGACCTTTTTCATACCGAGCAGCCTCTGCATTTCGGGGACAGAGATGCTGGTTTTTCCCATAACAGATATTCCTCCTATGTAGATTTTGTAATAGCTGAAGTCAAATATCGCGTGGAGTGGGAGATACACCATCCAGCCACTCATCAAAACTAACCTTCGAGATGCGAATCTGATTTCCAATCTTATGACTTCGAAAGAAGTCCTTTTTAATTAGGATGTATGCGGACGAACGGCTAATATCCAACATAGCCATAATGTCACCCACGGAGTAGGCTCGTTTTTCTTTGATATGTACTGGAACCATTTCTGCGTTTCGAGCATTGTGTTCCAGTATACGCTGTTCCATAATTTTATCGTTCATATTCCGTTAAATACCTCCCTATGCCGACTTGATGAGCCTGCCAATGCAGCCAAGGCACTTGCCTTGACTGCATTGTACCGGGGAGACATTTTTATCTCAAATGTGCGATTGTTCAGACCAACTTAAAATCGTACTGTTGACAATCAACCTTTGTCCAACCACTCGTCAAAACTTGCTTTAGAGATTCGGAGTTGTTTTCCAATCTTAAAGCTCCGAAAGAGGTTCTTTTTGATTAGAATGTACGCAGATGAGCGGCTAATATCCAACATAGCCATAATATCGTCCACGGAGTAGGCCCTTTTTTCGCTGTCAAAAGCAGGCGCTTTTTCTGTGTTGCGGGCGTTGAGTTCTGCCATGCGCTGCTCCATCAATTCATCAGTCATACCTCGTGCCTCCTTAATACCTGTCATCGCCCAGGTGTTTTTTCTTGTGAATGATACGGTAATCGTAGCCGTCCCGGACGTGGCAGTACATACAAGGTTCTTTAGCTTGTGCGTGGTTAATCCGCCTCACAATATGTTCGGGTGAACAGATGAACTGTCTAAGGCAGGTGCCACAAAGAGTCAGCACCATTTCGCCGTGCATCTCATCATGTGACTCATCGGCATACGGCTTCTGTTCCTTCCCAGCAAGATCATGCAGGCCGACGCTGATGCCAAGGGCCTCGTCAACATAGTCCATCACATCATCGTCGAAGCAGCCTACATAGCTGCCCAGCCTGCTCTTATCAATCGTTCTGATCTGCTCCAGCATAACCATAGAGTTTTGGGGCAGGCCAAAGTATGGAGGGACACCGATATGGGTCGGCTGATGGAGTTTCTTCACCCTGGTCGTGATGGGGGCAATGATGATGGTCGGGCTGTGGCGATTCCCTATGTTGTTCTGGATTACAAGGACGGGGCGGTTGCCACCCTGTTCAGAGCCAATCACCGGATCTAAATCAGCATAGTACATCTGGCCGCGCAGCACTTCATCTGGCAGTTCTCTATTCATAAGGACACCTCACCTTTATGTGATTTGCCCTTGCAGCCAAATACCCAACTACTTCCCAGGTAGCGTGCAAAACACATCTGACCGCCAATCCATTCAGAGTCTCTTATTATCATAGCTGGCGATTGGCCGTCTCCGTGTTGGCGGTCAGATATGTAATGCACACTATTTGTCCTCGACACCCCGTGTGCAGGCTGAAGCCTGGGAAGTCGTCAAGCGGTGGCCTGCTCACCACCTCACGGGAGTTTCACCCCAACTGTCGTTCTGACAGAGCCGCCCCCATTGTTTGAGACTGTGGCTGGGCGGGAGTACCATTGTCATTCCGACTGTCATTGCCATGCCGGGGGCAACCCGGCACTTACAAAGGGAGTTCTCGCTCATCCCGGAAAAACTGGATGTTTTCGCAGACCTTATTTTCAACGGGTCATGATTTCCAGCAGTCCGGGCCTCGTGGCGTACCCTGTTGTGGTAGCTCATGCTTTCACACATCGGAACTGATGTACTTGACGAATGGGTATTCGGTTATCAAGGAGCATTGAGGGGTCTGCGGCCCTCTCACCCCCCTACTACAACTTTCAACGCCTCAAACCGAACTTATTTTTTTAAAAAATCTAAGACAAATTTTTCTAAGGCCGCTTTCCTCTTTTGAACAGCCCGATCACTAAGTTTGTACCTCTCGCACAGACCGTTTGTGCAGGAGCGTTTCGCACCAGACAAATAGAGTTCCAGCAAGTCCTCTGCCCAGGGCTTCCATTTACGCAGGGCTGTCTTCAGTTCTTCAATCAGAAGGTGGTCAGCAGCAAGCCCTTCGAGATCAAAGGCCGAGGGGACGCTTTCGTGTAGCGATTCAAGTCCGGCTTCTGGCACACCGGCGTCCAAGGATAAAACTGAGTAGATCGAACCAGCTTTCCGCTTCCGCTGTGCAACTGTGTTTTTGCTGTTCCACTCCCGGTATTCGACTGCGGTCATTTCGATATACATACAATCCAGTTCATCCCCATCCGCAAAACAGTCTTTTATAAAGTACCGACGCCGCTCGGCGGGCAATCCCCGGTTTTCTTTCAAAATAGCATCCCATTCCGCCGGTGTTGCCACGACAAGCTGACGGACACCATTCACCTGTTTATAAACTAAATATGTAGTTTTCATTTGTGATCTCCTTGAATTTTTGAAAGTCAAAAATTCAAGGAGATCACGGATAGCGGCAGAGCGCCGCCTGCCAAGCAAACAGATCCATTCCCTACTCCATTTCTGGAGCGGCAACAAAAAAATGGCCGGGCATTAGGAAATAGAGGGGTACGTCCCCTCACATTCCTAATGTCCGGCCATTTGGTGACTATCTACCTTACGGTACGATGACCCGTTGCTCGGTACACTTAGACCTTATTCTGTTGTCACTTCCCGCTTCGTGTTTAATATACGAAACTACCCTGCCTTCCGGTATAATATCTTCCGGCGCAGGGCCAGATCGACCTCCACGACCCTATGACAGCGGGGGCACTTGATCTCAATTTTTCCTGTAGTAGGTGATATCTTGTCCATCACGCGCCAATTACATTTAGGGCACCTCACGGCAACATTGATAGGTTGGGCCATCAGTTATCATCCTCCATTTCAATATCGGCCAGCGCATAGGGGTTGTGCAAATAACCCTTTCTCAGCAGGCCGAGCCTTTTCAGCCTAATAGCCATAGCCTGTTTCGAAACACCAAGAAGTTCCGCTATTTTACAAAACTTTCTGTATTCCTTTGGCCGGTATATCTTGTTCAATATATCAATACCGTACTCTAAGTTAAATTTGCGGAGCGCCCCAAGTACGATCTCAGAGGGGAGCAGGAGAGCAGACGCTAAATTATCAGCTTGCCACTCATCCCAATCGCGGATTGGAAATTGCGGACTACGCCCCTGATAATAGACAACACGATTTTGAAGCAATCTATTAGTCGAATATAAGCTGGCTAAAATCTGGTGGGCTGTTTCGTGCGCCAAAGTAAAGTGATATCTTCCGCACAGAGCTGGATTCTTCTTTAAGTCAGTTTCTATTAGGAGAGTTCTTCCATCAAGGTAGTAGAAGCAGGGCTGTCCACTATCATCGTAGAGTTCAACGCCAACCTCCTTAAATGCGGTCATTCCGAGGGTCAGCCCGTCTTTTGATAGATGGAAATAGTCAATGTGGAGGCCGCAAAGCTCACATGCGAGGATTTCAGGGTCAACACGATCAACTTGCCGGTCTACAAACTGAGGTAAATGCTTGTAGTCATTGAAAACCTGGGTTGCTATTTTTTCAATGTCACTTCGGGATAAATAACTCATCATTTGTACCCCTATTTTCATAAAAACGAATTTCGACAAAAAGAAATGATAATCTTGACACGATGTGCAACTCGTTGTAATATATGCGCAGGTCAAGTTCACATTCCATATTATAGGCAATTTGGCTGCATATGTCAATATAGAATGTGTAATTAGTTGCATATTAGTTGGAGGTAGTATAATGAAGTTTGCTGAAAAAGTACGAGCCGCAAGACTCAATATAGGCTATACACAGAAGCAGCTTGCGGAAATAACTCATGTTGCGCTCCGTACTATCGTCAACTATGAAAAAGGGGAAAGTTACCCCCGAAAAAGAGAAACCTACGCAGCCCTTGCAAATGCCCTCAATGTTGAAACAAACTACCTCTTGACAGAAGATGAAGAATTTGTGGTCAATGCCGCTGAACGATATGGCGCTCACGGAGCATCACAGGCCCAAGCTGTGATTGATGGATTTTCCGGCCTGTGTGCTGGCGGCACTTTGTCCGAAGAAGATAAAGATGCTGTGATGAAAGCGTTACAGGACATTTATTGGGAGTCAAAAGCAAGGAACGTGCAAAAATATACACCAAAAAAATTTAAAAAATCCTGATTATGGGACAGTGACCCATATATGATTTGTGATGCAAGGAAACCTTTGTGCTTTTGGGGGTGGAACGTCTATGCTGCAAAAGGCAGAAACGATCTATCATAAAGCGAATGAACTTGTAAGGCGCTGTGGAACGCGGGATACCCTGCGAATCGCCGGTAAGATCGGCATTTATATACACCAAATTGATACTTTTAAGGAGTTGCTGGGAATGTATAGTTACCAGCATAAGGAGAGACATATTCTGCTGAACTCCAACATGGATTACATTACAGTTCAAATGGTCTGTGGACATGAGATCGGTCATGATATTTTTCATAGGGAGAAAGCCAAGAGCAGAATGGGGCTCCAGGAATTCACCCTGTTTGATATGCGGAGCGAGATGGAGTATGAGGCCAATGCCTTTGCAGCCCACTTGCGTATCGACAGTGAGGAATTGCTTGAGCTTGCAGGTCACGGGTATGATGTGGTTCAGCTTTCCTCAATAATGGGAACAAATGTTAATTTGGTGCTCATCAAGTTAAATGAACTCAACCGTATGGGGCTTCGACTTGACCTGCCATATGTTCCCCGTTCTGATTTTCTAAAAAATGTAAAAAATGTAACAGTATAAAATAGAAATCGTCCTCTACAAAGTAGGGGTCGATTTCTATAACTCATTACAATCTAATTGGAAACTCCAGCTTGATTAGGTCTTAGTTGTTTATTGACATTTCCTCATTCTGCACTATTATTAAGAAAAGCAATAATACAAGACGGTCGTGTGTCACGAGAACAATATGCATCATCTAAAAAAGTTGGACATGGAACAGGAGACGGATACCAATTGAGCTATATATCGGCATTTGATCCATCAGCAGACAAAAAGAGGAATTTAGCCTCTAAGATATATGATATCAGCGAAAGCGTCACAAAATTCTTCTGGGATGACGCTCCCCGGCTTGGCATTCAGCAGCGAGAGGGACAGCAGGACATGGCCTTCGACGTGCTGGACGCGATTAAAAGCGGCAGTCATGTTGTGATTGAGGCTGGCGTTGGGATAGGAAAAAGTTTTGCCTATCTGGTGCCCATTTTGCTTTACAATGCCAAAACCTTTTCTCCAGTCGTGATCGCAACGTCAACCATTGCCTTGCAGGAGCAGCTTCTGAGCGATGTGGAGCGGCTGAAGAAATGGCTGCGCATTGAACCAGACCTCATTTTGGCGAAGGGGAAGAACCACTATCTTTGTCTCCGACGCGCGAGTGAGTATTTCCAGTCTGTTGACGGTAGTGCTCAGGCCCAAATCATAAGTGACATCCGAGCCGGCCATCAGGACCGGCGTTCCTTTACACAGCATATTCCTGACGCAGTCTGGGATAAGATCAATATCACCCGCTTCAGCAAATCAGAGTGCGCTACCTGTAAGTATGCCGACGATTGCCAATATTACAATATGCGTATTGCCCTACGCTATACCCGCGGAGTCATCGTCTGCAACCAGGATCTCCTGTCCGCACACCTGCTCCTCCGGAATCAGGGGCAAGATGGGCTGTTAAACAATGAAGTCAAGCTGGTCGTTATAGATGAGGCACATCACCTGGAGGAAAAGGTGCGGAGCGCCACTACCACTCAATGTTGGCAGAGGCAGATCATTAAAACCATCTATGCGGCTGAGAAAGCGATTTGGCCCACAGAGCGACAATATGTTGCCGGAAAAATTTCCAGCACAGTGCACGATATAAAAGCTCTGTACCGACATCTGAGCGATCAAATGCAGCAGCAGATCGACGGTGCGGACCGCACTGTACGCGATTCCGAACGTCTCTTCTTGCGGGAGCACGTACATACTGCCGCATTGGTCCAAAAAGCATCTCAGTCATTGGTGGAGCTCTCTGACAGCATCCAGATCTATGCCGACATGAGACGCCGAAACCGGAACAGGGTGTCCGTCGATGACCTGGAGATCCTTGCGGAGTCATTTTACGTCCTTGCTACCTCTTGGGAGGAACAGCTCGTGTGGCTGGAGCGCAGAGGCCCATATACGCAGCTGACATGGTGCCCAAAGGATACCAGCACCATCATCAACAACCTGTTTTTCAGCGCCTCGATACAGACGATCCTGACCTCAGCTACCCTGACTAACACGCAGGATGGCGAGCTAGAAGAGCAATACTCCTATTTTGTTCGGAGTACCGGCTTTCCATTAGGAGATGCCGGAATGCTTGCGGAGCCAAAGCCCTCCCCCTATCTTTACGATGAGCATGCCCTCATTTACTACTGCAATGACCTGCCCCATCCCACCAAAGAGCGCGAGGAGTTCATCCAACAGGGGGTGGAGCGCCTGATCCAGCTTCTGGAGATCTCTCATGGCATGGCGCTGGTGCTTTTTACTGCAAAGACTGATATGGAGGATGTCTATGCAGCGCTTCAAGGCCGTGACCTTCCTTATAAGATTCTGATTCAACAAAGTGGTGCCTCCCAAGAAAAAGTTCTGAGAGAGTTCAGAGAGGACGCAAATTCCGTACTCCTGGGCACCGGCGCTTACTGGGAGGGGATCAGCATCGAAGGTAAAAGCCTCTCCCATGTGATAATCTTCCGCTTACCCTTTCCGGTGCCCGATCCGGTCATTGACTATAAGGCGTCGATTGCGACTGATCCCCTGATGGAGGTCAGCGTGCCGGAGATGATCATCCACCTCAAGCAGGGTATCGGCCGCCTGATCCGAAATGAAACGGATACTGGCATCATCTCCATCATCGACCGGCGTCTCCGAGATGACCCACCGGAACGGTACCACGATATCGTCTGGGATGCCCTGCCGATCCACAACAGGACTGTGGACCTTCAGGTCGTCCGGGAGTTCTATGATGGAGTTTGTAAAGTAATATAGAACACCAGATGTTGCACTATAATAATTAAACTCCACTAAGGCAAACTTCTTTCAGCATAGATAGACATTAGATAAAAGGCCCCCTGTGTAGAAAGGTAGACTACACAGGGGGTTATTTTTTATTATTTCAAATGTGATTTGCTACTTCAAACGCGTCCCAGATGGCATACATGATGTTGGACACTTTCTTGGAATCGCCCAGACAGTACAACTCAGGGATATCAAACTCCAGAGATTGATACAAATCATTATTTTCCTTATAGCCGACGGCAAGAACTACGCTGTCGCAAGACAGATTAATCGTATCGCCTCTACTCTGAAGTATTAGCTTTCCATTTTGATAAGAGGAAACCTTTGCGTTTACGATGGTCTCAATCCCATGGAAGGGAATGAGACGCTCCAACATTTCGCTGTTGGCGTGGCAGAGTGGGCCGTTGAGCGCAAGCAACTTATCCAGCGCCTCTACGATTTTCACGGTTTTGCCGTTCTGCGCGAGCCAGAGAGCTGTCTCGCAGCCAACTAGCCCGCCACCGACCACGACCACAGTCTGGCCTGGGTCCTTTTTTCCTGTCAGCACATCTGCGGCGGAATATACCCTGGAATCATCTCCCAAAGAGAACATTTTGGGCTGGGAGCCGGTGGCACAGATTACTGCATCGAGTGGTTTGATTACTGGCTGAAAGGGATCATGACCCCCATTATGGAAAAGCCCCCTGTTTTCTATCACACCATGGGGAAGGTCAAGTACTACTATGGTGAGACCTGGCCTCTTCCCCAGACCAAGTTTACCCCCTATTACTTTGCCAGCGAAAAGGGTGCCAACAGCGCCGACGGTGACGGCCGCCTGCAGATGGAGATTCCCACTGACGGAAAAGCCTTTGACAAATACGATTACGATCCCGCAGATCCGGTTCCCTGCCGCTCCGGCATCGTGATTTCTCCGGGCGATTCTTTGCGTCAGAGCCAGGAAGTGGTGGAGTGCCGCAACGATGTTCTGGTGTACAGCACCGATGTGTTGGAAAAGAACGTTACTGTGGTTGGCCCCATCGAGGTAAACCTCTGGGCCGCCTCCAGCGCAATGGATACCGATTTTACCGCCAAGTTGGTGGATGTAAGAGAAGATGGCTCTACCTACAATATTACCGAAGGCATCATTCGCTGCCGCTTCCGCGAGGGTCTGGATCGGGCAAAGCCGCTGATTCCCGGTGCCATATACTGCTATCAAATCAACATGGGCGGCACTGGTATGGTATTCCAAAAGGGTCATAAGATCCGCGTGGAAATTGCCAGCAGCAACTTCCCCAAACACGACCGCAACATGAACACTGGGCACGCTATTGGCGAGGACGCTGAGGGCATTGTGGCGCACCAGACCATTTACCACGATGCCGACCACCCATCCTATATTATGTTGCCGATTCAGCCGGTAAGCGATTAACGGCAGTACATCTCTAAAAAACCTCCCTAAACTCCTTAACGGATCTTGGTACATGATTTCTTCCCCGTTACCAAGACCTATTAAGGAGTTTTATATCGTTTGGCGCATTAACGGGTGGAGTGTAACTGGGGAAAAAAGCTCCAGACCCCAGAAGTGGCCCGATATGGGTAGAAAACAAACAGTATATCTCCTGCGGTATACAGGACGGAGATTTTCCTGGTTTGGGACAAAGGTATGCAGTAGGGCGGAAGTAATTTTGCTCACCTTTGGGTGATTTGGCTTGCCGCAAGTAGCTGCGAAAAAGTCTTTTTTCGGGCAACGTCCACATTGTTTGCCCTTGTGCGTTGGCTGTTAAAGGCAGGGAAAGGGAAAGCGGGCCTAGGCCTTGTTTGAAAAATAAAAGTTGCACAATAGGACGCAATATGTAAAACTAAGGGCATGAAACGTTATGAACTAAAAAAAGAACAATGGGACCGGATCAAGCAGATGCTGCCACCAGAAGAAACAGGAAAGCGAGAACGTCCGCACAAGGACAACCGGACGATGTTGAATGGAATGCTCTGGATCGTCCGAAGCGGCGCCCAGTGGCGGGAACTGCCAGAAGCCTACGGCCCTTGGCAGTCAGTGTATGCCCGATTTGCCAAATGGCGGGATGACGGCACACTGGAAAGAGTGTTTCACACGCTTTCTGGGGATGAAGACATGGAAAATCTAAGCATGGACTCTACCTGTATAAAGGTACATGAAAGTGCCAATGGTGGGGGAAAAAACGGCAGATAAGGCAGTTGGCCGCACCAGAGGCGGGCTGAATACAAAGATTCATGCTGTCGTGGATGGTCTGGGAAATCCTGTAAAGTTCCTCCTTTCAGCCGGAAATGACAACGATTGTGTCCATGCGGTGGAACTGCTGGAAAACGTTGAACTTCGTGGGAGCAACGTGCTGGCAGACCGGGCTTATGGTGCTCGATCCATTTGGGAATACATCTCAAAGCATGGGATGCATTATGTGATCCCGCCCCAAAGCAATGTATCCAATCCCTGGCCGTTAGACTGGTATCTGTATAAGGAGCGGCATCTGGTCGAGTGTTTCTTTCAGAAAATCAAGTGGTTTTGCAGAATTGCTACCAGATGCGACAAGCTGGACGCCTCTTTCTTGGCATTTGTTTGCCTTGCTGCCATTGCTATTTTATCGCTTTAGAACAAAACTCCCTATTTTTCAAACAAGGCCTAGGCCAAGAACAGTAAAATTCAAACATTGAGGACAGCTATGGAATCAGTCCACAGGGATTTGACTTAGCCCCTGACTTGTGAACAGTTTCCTCATTTGATTCAAATCATAACCACCGACCGGTGGTTTTCGCTTATAACATGGAAAGAGCGTTGCAGAATGATCTCGTTCTACAGTGGCTCCTTTTATTTTTATCTGAGGTCGTTCCCCTCTGATCCATCATCTGTCATTCAGCATCAAAAGCACTCCCCGACAACGACAGCAAATTATGAACGGGGATCTGCTCTCCGCTCCCCAGGATTAAGCCAATGCAACAATAAATTATTTTCTTCTTCAAAAGTATGGGGGCGCATGATTCAGTCATGCGCCCCCATGTCAGTGACTTTTTATTTCTTCTCTAGGCCCATTAGGTTACGATCAGCTTGCTGTTGTTGTCTCGTCCCTTGTAGCTGATATCCGCCTTTTCCGTACTGCCGACAGATACATCAATGAATTCATCATTGAACGCCACCGCATACTGGTTAAAGGAAGAATTTACATTTTTGAGAAAAAGTTCTCCTTTATTGTTGTCTAGGGGCCCACTAGATCAAACATTTGAAAGGAGAAATTTTATGTCTCATACGTGTATTCGATATATGGATGACAACACCGGTCGAGATGTATATATCGTCAAGACCAAGGCATCGAACATTGAGCTTGTGAATCTCACCAGCTCTTCTTACCCCAAGGGCAAGACCATCAAAAACTCTGGATACTATGGAATGAACGCAAGTTGGTATGAAGAAATCAAGGAAGGCGGCGATATTTACTCCTGTATTCTCAATATTGCATATCAGGATGGAAAGCCTCTGGGTGCCCTGTCGCAGTATAAATACGGTCAGAAAAATCGGGTTGGCGATTGTCTGATTTACTATAAGAATGGGTCTGTATATTATGCGGAGGGGGTTAAGGACTCCAGTGACAGCCGTGTGCCGAAGACATCTGGGTCTTGGGCTCAGGGCGGCATGGGCCTTTTCCTGGGTAATTCTAACTGGCTCTCTCTTTTTAGAAATCAACCGATGACCACCGAGGATTATTCCAAGGGGACCGCTCCCAGATCTGGCATGGTAGTAAATACGAACACTAAAGACGTATATCTGTTTGCGGTTCCAGTTGCTTCTACAGATTTGATCTCTTTCCGCCAAATCATTATGGACTATTTCGGTTTGAAGGACGGCGCATCTAACTCTTATATAAGAGCCATTCTTCTGGATGGTGGCGCTTCTACTGAACTGTATGGCAATGATTTTTATGCTCATACAACGATTCAGCATAAGATTCCTCAGATGATTTCTGTGGGGCAGGCTTAATACAGCACATGGGGCGGGGCAAATTTAGCCCCGCCCTACAAATATTTTCATCCAAATTTCGAAAAATATTGCAATAAAAAATAGATTTCGAAGGATCGGAACGATGGTATTCAGAGACACATCTTCAAGGGGAAAAGTGCTGCATATCCCCTGGAATCTTAGGTGCCCCGACCGAGTGACCCAGAGATTGCTGTCTAAAGGTACGGCTTCTCGGTCATCGGCACATGTCACTTTTATCGTTTCGCGCTCGACCTCACATATCCACCGGTCCCCATCCGAAGTCAAGAACCCCTGATAACAAAATTGTGTGACATCTTGTGCCAAGACATCCGGCAATATCGCATTTTGGTATGCCTGTTCCTGCGCGGCCTTAAAAGCATCGAGTACAAGGACCTCCCCACGGGTGGTCAGAAGCAGATATTTCAGTCCTCCCACATAGGAAACGTCCTGAATCTGTGATGCGATGCAGTCGGGGCGATAGAGTGCTCCATCGCTGGGGGCGACCGAAGCCTCGTTTCCCCAAACATAGAGATCATAATTATTATCGATGGCAAATGTCGTATCAAACCAGGAAAATGTTGCACGTACATTTTTCATCAATTTCTGTGGATACGAAGCGCTGTCCTCGATCCTACAATTTCCTACCCCCATCTGGCCTCCGCTATTATCTCCCCATACCCAGAGTGTTCCGTCGGTTTTTACGACCGAAATATGAGAGGAGCCGACAGCGGCGTTTTCAACGCCATCCATAATTCTGACTGGACGATCAAAGGGAACACGTCTCTCTTGTAAAAGGAGACTGAAATATCCGCCCCATCCCCACAAGGTATGAGAATCGTCAAGGGCCAGGGAACAGTGCCTTCGATTGGAATATACCTCGCTTACATGGGATAAAAGTGTTTTACGCGCCCAATAGGGGTAGACAGGCAAGGCTCCATTCCCCACCAGACCATTCGTATTCCAGCCCCAGGTGATGAGGTCGCCGTTTGGCGCAATCAAACAATAGGAGTCGTAAAAAGTAGTGATCGCCTGGTTTGCGGCAAAAGAATCAAATTTCGCGGGGAAAAAATTGAGAATCACGAATGTGATGCAGAGCGCCAGGTAGAAGCATCGCCGGATGAGGAAATATTTTTTTCTTTTGCAGAGCATGAATACAGACACCCTCTCTCTATGTGTTTTTATTATATAAAACGCAGAATTAAATCCAAATGCAACAGTACAATATTGATTAATTCATATATTCCCTTTCACTATCAGAAATGGTACCTCGGAAGTTTGAAGCACCACCGATTATGACTGCTATAATGTTTCGATATAAGCACGGGCCCAGAACCTAAGTTCTGGACCCGTGCTTTATCCTGCATTTTTAGACCCACCCATTTTCCAGGCACTTCACCCCCTTATTCGATCTCCTTGATATGGGTGGCCAGGTACTCCATTTGACTGGACAGTGCTTGGTAGCGGGCCGCCAGTGCCTCATCGCTCTCACTGAACTCTACCCCGCTGGGGGCACGGACAAAGACCGCGAAGTCCTCTGTCTGGAGTGCCCGCCGGCTCGCCCCGGCCATCACTGGCCGGTCGTCCTCCGCCCACACACCGGGATAGCAGTCGATGTAAAACAGGGCCCCGTGGCCCTCCTTCTCCAGCGTCTCCCGGTGATAGATCGTGATGCAGTTCCCTCCATTTTGGTGCGGCAGATCGTACTCCTCCTCCAGCTGGATCAGGCCAGCCCATTCCACCGGGAACTCGATGGTGAACCCAAGCCGCTGGTTCACATACAAAAGAGCACTTGACTCCACCGGGAGTGCGATCCCTGTCACCTCGCTGCTGTTCTCCTCCGGCTCCTCTTCGATGATATGGGCGATGCTGATGTCGCTGCTATCCTCGTCGTTCACAGGGGGCAACTCCGTCTGGCCGCATGATACACAAAATGTCAGCGGCAACATGACAGCAGCCAGTATCAGGTATTCCCTCCATGTCCCAGCCGATATTCCGCCCTTCTGCTTCATTCTTTTCACAACCGCCCACCCCTTTAACGAAAAATGATCGAGCCTTTCTATTATTATAGACGGTCAGTTTTCCCAAGTGCAACATATCCACGATATTTTTCTGTTTTTTTGACCGCATATCGTGCTGCAGCGCTCTCAAAGACTGCCTTTGCCCCAGAGTAGGGACCGGCGTACGATTCGCAGCAGCAGTCAGGACCACCCGTAAAACGGGTGGCCTGCACTGACCCTATAAGGGTCTAGTATTGGCCGCGCCTCAAGGCGCGGTGAAACGGTCTGCCGACCGCATTCTCTTACGAGCGGCCCCACCAAGTGGGGCTGCTCTTACTTGCTCTTATTAACCGGCTCACCCGTAAACGGGTCATAGTATTCTTTGATTGTGAGCTGGTCGCTTATTTTGTCTTCCTGGAGCTGATTTCGGATATACTCCGCAATGGCTTTTTTGTTTCTTCCCACCGTATCCACGTAATATCCCTTACACCAGAACTGTCGATTTCCATACTTATACTTCAAATTCGCATGTCGATCGAATATCATCAGTGAACTTTTTCCTTTGAGATATCCCATAAACTGTGATACACTATACTTCGGTGGTATACTTACGAGCATATGGATATGATCCGGACAAGCCTCTGCCTCTATGATTTCCACACCTTTATACTCGCACAGTTTCCGAATAATCACCCCGATATCCGATCGAATCTGCCCATATATCACTTGTCTTCGATATTTTGGGGCGAAGACTATATGATACTTACAGTTCCATTTTGTGTGGGCCAAGCTGTCTGTTTCTTCTTTTTTCTTTATCACTGATATTCCTCCTTCGTTTTTGAGATGCGGTCGGCCAACCACTCTCATTCTACCGAAGTCTGCAAATAAAAAGTCAATAGGGAAATAAAGCAAAATTGAGGAGAGAAAAAGGCCATGCCAAAAGCGGCCAGCAGGTAAAGGACGCTGGCCGGATGGTCAGGTATGTAACAGTGCACATTACTTCTGAGGCAGAATAATCGTTGCTTTAGAGAAGTTGTTCCAGTCAAGGCACTGCCCACAGCGGTCACAATAGGACTGGTATTCCCGTTCCATAGTCCTTCTACATTGCGGGCAAACAGGAAAACCCGTCACGCCAGAGAGGTATCGAAAGCAGCGGATGTGTGTAACTGGCATCGGTTCGCGGAAGGCCATCTCTCTCCAGAACTCTGAGGGGATCAACAGGTCATTTGGCGTCAGTTCAAAGCCAACGCAGAGTTTTTCCAGCGTCAGGATCGTGGGCGCAGTCTTGCCTCTGGCAATGTCGCCAAAGTACCTGGAACTGAGGTCACATCGTTCCGAGGCAGCTTCATAGCTGAGCTTTTGAGTATCACATAATTTGAGGACGGAGGTGGATAAATTGTCTAAAAACATCTTAAT